>Ga0208623_100258_pt1 | contig 52640 bp, 45 predicted proteins | sample HotLakConsUCCL28_FD_184737 | JGI IMG/M metagenome (GOLD analysis project Ga0208623, IMG submission 184737) | Hypersaline microbial mat communities from Hot Lake, Washington, USA - Hot Lake Consortium UCC-L28 (SPAdes) (version 2) ...
TCGACTCCGGGTTACACTGTGTCCGCATCGGGGGCTCTCCTGACATCGGGCCAAGTGTTTGTTCGCACTCACACTCTCGCCGATTTCAGACCCCGATGCACCTTCCTTCGTGAGATATCCGGGCTAGCCGTTCTCGGCCAGCACCGCGCCCGCCAGATAGAGCGAGCCGCAGATCAGCACCCGCGCCGGGTGCCTCGGCAGCGCCGCCAGGGCCGCGCGCGGGTCAACAGCGGTGGCGACCCGCGCCAGCCCGGCCGCCCGCGCGAAGCCGGCCAGCGCCTCGGGCGGCAGACCGGCGGGTTCGTTGGCGATCGGCACCGCGGTCAGGCTCTCCGCCTCGGCCGCCAACGGCGTCAGGAAGTCGACCGGCGCCTTGCTCTCCAGCATGCCGCAGACCAGGTGCACCGGCCGCGGGTCGCGCGCCCGCTCCGCCGCCAGCCAGTCGGCCAGCGCCCGGCCGGCGGAATCGTTGTGCCCGCCGTCCAGCCAGAGATCGGAACCCGGCGCCATCGCCTCGGCCAGTGGCCCCCGCGTCAGCCGCTGCAGCCGCGCCGGCCAGTCGACCGTCGCCAGCCCGTGCCGGATCGCCGCCTCGTCGAGCGCCAGGCCGGCCGCCGCGGCGTAGCGTTCCGTCGCCAGGATCGCCGTCGCCGCGTTGGCGATCTGGTGCGCCCCGGGCAGGTGGGACTGCGGAAAGATGCGCGCGCCGGCCGCCGTCTCCAGGCGGAATCCCCCGGCGTCCGCCGCGACCGTCCAGTCGCGGCCGGGCATCAGCGCCGGCGCGCCCTCGGCCACCGCCTTGGCGTCGATCACGCCCAGCACCGCCTCGCCGTCGCGCCCCGGTGCCTGGGGTCCGACCACCAGCGGCACGCCGGACTTGACGATTCCCGCCTTCTCCGCGGCGATCGCGGTCAGGGTGTCGCCCAGGAACTGCATGTGGTCCATGGAGATTCGGGTGATGGCCGTCGCCGCCGGGCGCGGCACCACGTTGGTCGCGTCGAGCCGCCCGCCCAGCCCGACCTCCAGCAGCAGGGCGTCGGCCGGTGTCTCGGCAAACGCCAGGAAGGCGGCGGCGGTCGTCACCTCGAAATAGGTGATCGGCGCCTCGCCATTGGCGGTTTCGCACCGCTCCAGCACGGCAACCAGATGGTCGTCGGCGATCGCCTCCCCGGCGAGGCGGATGCGCTCGTTGAACCGGACCAGATGGGGAGAGGTATAGACATGCACCCGGTGGCCCGCCGCCTCCAGCATGGCGCGGGCATGGGCGACCACCGAGCCCTTGCCGTTGGTCCCGGCGACGTGCAGCACCGGCGGCAGGGCCAGATGCGGCTCGCCCAGCGCCGACAGGAGCCGCGTCAGCCGGCCCAGCGACAGGTCGATCCGCTTGGGGTGGAACCGGTAGAGCCGGTCGAGCGCGGCGTCGACCGCCGCCGCCCGATCAGCCGCCGCTGCGCTCGACGTCGTCACCCTCGGTCCCGGCCTTTCCGGCGTCCGCCGTCTTCTTCTCGGCCGCCTTGTCCTTGGACTTGCGCTTTTCGGCGGTCGCTTCGGCCGGCGTCGCCTCGGCGCCGGCCGGCGCGTCGGCGGGCGGGGCGGCGACCTCCACGCCGACCGCGGCGCCGTCGCCGGAGGCCGGCCGCGGGGTCAGCCGGGCGACCGGCGTCTCCTTGTCGGCCTCGGCCTCGGCAGGCGTGGCGCCCTCGGCCGCGGCCGACTTGGCGGCGCCGATCGGCACCACCTCCGCCGACGGCTTGACGTTCGCCAGGTGGCCCAGCACCCGGATCAGGGTGTCGCGGAGCTCCGCCCGGTGGACCACGACGTCGAGCATGCCGTGGTCGCGCAGGTATTCGGCGCGCTGGAACCCCTCCGGCAGGCTCTCGCGGATCGTCTCCTCGATCACCCGGGCGCCGGCGAAGCCGATCAGGGCGCCCCGTTCGGCGATCTGGATGTCGCCCAGCATGGCGAAGGACGCGGTGACGCCGCCGGTCGTGGGATCGGTCAGCACCACGACATAGGGCAGCCCGGCCTCCTTCACCTGCTCGACCGCGATCGTGGTGCGCGGCATCTGCATCAGCGACAGGATGCCCTCCTGCATCCGCGCGCCGCCGGAGGCCGGCACGACGATCAGCGGCGCCTGCTGCAGCACCGCCAGCTTCGCCGCCGCGATCAGCGCCTCGCCCACGGCCATCCCCATCGACCCGCCCATGAAGGCGAAGTCGAAGGCGGCGATCACCGTGTCGCGGCCGCCCATCCGGCCGTGGGCGACCATCACCGCGTCGCTGCGCCCGGTCCGGCCCTGGTATTCCTTCAGCCGGTCGCCATAGCGCTTGGTGTCGCGGAACTTCAGCGGGTCGACCGGCGGCTTGGGCAGCTCGATCGTCTGGTAGCTGCCGCCGTCGAACAGCATCTCCAGCCGCTTCGGCGCGGAGAGCCGCATGTGATGGCCGCAGTGCTGGCAGACGTTGAGGTTCGCCTCCAGGTCGCGGTGGAAGATCATGGCCTCGCAGCTCGGGCACTTCTGCCAGAGGTTGTCGGGCACCTCCGGCTTGGCGACGAGCGCGCGGATCTTCGGGCGGACGAAGTTGGTGAGCCAGTTCATGGCGGCTATTCCTGGCCTCTCGGCGGGGCGGCGTCAAGCGGCCTCGCGGCGGACGGCGGCGAGGGCCCCGTCGCGGAGTCGCCGTTCAGACGAGGCCCCGATGTCGAGCAAGGAGTCGCGATCCCGAGGGCCGCCGATTTCTCTGTTCTTGGGGGATGACGCCAGGGACCCCTGTCTTGCCCGCAGACCGACCTGCCGAACAAGGACAGGCCCGGCCGGTCAGCCGCCCTTGCGCGCCCCGCGCACGCCGTCGGCCAGCGAGCGGACGAAGCCCACCACGTCGTCGACCAGCCCCGCCTCGGCCACCCCATCCTCGGTCAGGTTCGCCTTGATCCGGTCGACGATCGCGCTGCCGACCACGGCGGCGTCGGCGTTCCGCGCCACCTTGGCCGCCTGCTCCGGCGTGCGGATGCCGAAGCCGACCGCGACCGGCAGGTCGGTGTGCCGCTTGAGGCGCGCCACCGCCGCGTCGACCGCGGCGTCGGCGGCCGATGCGGTCCCGGTGATCCCGGTGATCGAGACGTAGTAGACGAAGCCGGAGGTGTTGGAGAGGACCTTCGGCAGCCGGCGATCGTCGGTGGTCGGCGTCGCCAGCCGGATGAAGTTGAGGCCCTTGGCGAGCGCCGGCAGGCACAGCTCCCGGTCCTCCTCCGGCGGCAGGTCGACGACGATCAGCCCGTCCACCCCGGCCTCCAGCGCGTCGGCGATGAAGGCGTCGACGCCGTAGCTGTAGATCGGGTTGTAGTACCCCATCAGGATGATTGGCGTTTCGGCCTCGGCCTCCCGGAACCGGCGGACCATGGCCAGCGTCCGGCGCAAGGTCATGCCGGCCTTGAGCGCGCGCAGCGATGCCTCCTGGATCGCCGGGCCGTCCGCCATCGGGTCGGTGAACGGCATGCCGAGCTCGATCAGGTCGGCCCCGGCCTCCGGCAGGCGTGTCAGGATCTCGAAGGCGGTCTCCTCGTCCGGGTCGCCGGCGGTCAGGAAGGTGACCAGACCGCCCCGACCCTCGGCCTTCAGCGCGTCGAACCGGCGCCGGATGCGGTCGGCGCCGGGCGCGGCAGCCGTGGCCCCGGCGGCCGCCTCGGCGGGCGCGGCGAACGGATCGCTGGCCGCCGTCACAGGTCGGCCCCCAGGGCGTCCGCGACGGTGAAGATGTCCTTGTCGCCGCGACCGCACATGTTCATCACCATCAGGTGGTCCGACGGAAGCTCGGGCGCGATGCGGATCACGTGCGCCAGCGCGTGCGCCGGCTCCAGCGCCGGCAGGATGCCTTCCAGCCGGGCACAGAGCTGGAAGGCGTCGAGCGCGTCCTGGTCGGTGGCGCTGACATACGTCACCCGGCCCATGTCGTGCAGCCAGGCATGCTCCGGCCCGATCCCGGGATAGTCGAGGCCGGCCGAGATCGAATGCGGCTCGGTGATCTGGCCGTCGTCGTCCTGCAGCAGGTAGGTGCGGTTGCCGTGCAGCACGCCCGGCCGGCCGCCGGTCAGGCTGGCGGCGTGCTTCTTGGTATTGAGCCCGAGCCCCGCCGCCTCCACCGCGTGCATCGCCACGTCGGCGTCGTCGAGGAACGGATGGAACAGGCCGATCGCGTTCGACCCGCCGCCGATGCAGGCGACCAGGGTGTCCGGCAGGCGGCACTCCGCCGCCATGATCTGCTCCTTCACCTCCTGGCCGATCACCGACTGGAAGTCGCGGACCATCGCCGGATAGGGGTGCGGGCCGGCCGCGGTGCCGATGATGTAGAAGGTGTCGTCGACATTGGTGACCCAGTCGCGCAGCGCCTCGTTCATCGCGTCCTTGAGCGTGCGGCTGCCGGAGGTGACCGGGCGGACCTCCGCGCCCAGCAGCTTCATCCGGAACACGTTCGGCTTCTGCCGGGCGATGTCGGTCTCGCCCATGTAGACGACGCAGGGCAGGTCGAACAGCGCGCACACCGTGGCGACCGCCACGCCGTGCTGGCCGGCGCCGGTCTCGGCGATGATCCGGGTCTTGCCCATCTGCTTGGCCAGCAGGATCTGGCCGATGCAGTTGTTGATCTTGTGCGCGCCGGTGTGGTTCAGCTCGTCCCGCTTGAAGTAGATCCGGGCGCCGCCGAGGTGCTGGGTCAGCCGCTCCGCGAAATAGAGGGGCGAGGGCCGGCCGACATAATGGGTCAGATAATACCGGAGCTCGGCCTCGAAGCCGGGGTTCTTCTTCGCCGCCTCGTAGGCCTTTTCGACCTCCAGGATCAGCGGCATCAGCGTCTCGGCGACGAACCGGCCGCCGAAGATGCCGAAGCGGCCGTCTTCGTCGGGGCCGGCGCGGTAGGTATTGGGTACCGCGGCGGCGGGAGCGGTGGTGGCGGTCAAGGCTCGTCCCATCTCCAAGGCTGCGGGGCGCCGCGGAACGGCGGGAATTGCCGTCGCCCGGCGATCGCGCGGAGGCCCGATCAGGGCCGGGGGCCGCCGCTTGAGGGACGTTACCCTAGCGGCGGCATCGGCGAGCGACAACAGGCCCCGGCACATGCCGGGGTTGCGAAGGCCGCATTACGGAAATCTGAAGGGCTCAGACCGGTTCGGCGGAGAGCGCCGCGGCCAGGAAGGCGCGGATCCTCTCCGGATCCTTGTGACCCGGCCGGTCCTCGACGCCGCTCGACACGTCGACCGCACGGGCGCCGGTCATCCGCACCGCTTCGGCGACGTTGCCGGCGTCCAGCCCGCCGGACAGCATCCACGGCTTCGGCCAGGTCCGGCCGGCCAGCAGGGTCCAGTCGAAAGTCAGCCCGTTGCCGCCGGGCAGCGCCGTCACGTTCTTCGGCGGCTTCGCGTCGAACAGCAGCCGGTCCGCCGCGTCGGCATAGGCCGGCACGGCGGCCAGGTCCGCCGCCTCGGCCACGCGGATCGCCTTCATCACCGGCATCGACAGCGCCGCCCGGACCTCCGCCACGCGGGCCGGGCTCTCGTCGCCGTGCAGCTGGATCAGGTCGAGCGGCACCCGCCCGACCACGTCCTGAAGCTCGTCGTCCGTCGGCTCGACGAACAGTCCCACGACGCGGACGCCGGTCCGGACCCGGCGCGCGAGCTGCCACCCCAGTTCGGGCGAAACCGCGCGCGGGCTGGGCGGGTAGAACACCAGCCCGACATAACGCGCCCCCCCGGCGGCGGCGGCCTCCACCGCTTCCGGCGTGGTCACGCCGCAGATCTTCACGTCGAGGGGCATCGGATCGCCTTCGTTCTGGAAAGCCTGAACATGGCGGCATACGCCGACTTGGGCAAGCCTGTGCTGGAGGACGCGCCGCTGCGTCGCGAGGGCGACCGTCTCACGCGACCCCGACGCCGACGACGATGTCCTCGCGGCGCTCGACGTCCCCGGCCGGGCCGAGCGCGGCGAGCATCTCGGCGACCGTGCGGCCGGTTTCCGGATGGCGCCAGCCGGCGGCGATGTCGGCCGCGGGAATCAGGACGAAGGCGCGCTCCGCCATCCGCGGATGGGGCACCTGGAGCCCTTCCGCCTCGACGATCCGGTCGCCGTAGAGCAGGATGTCGATGTCGATCCGCCGCGGGCCGAAGCGGGCGGACGGGGTGCGGCCGAGCCGCGCCTCGAGCGCCTTCAGACCGGCCAGCAGGTCCTCCGGCGCAAGGCCGGTCTCGCCCGCCACCGCCATGTTGAGAAAGCGCGCCTGGTCGGTGACGTACATTGGCGCCGTCTCGTAGACCGGCGAGACGCCGGTCACGGCGATCAGCCGGGTCAGGCCGGCCACCGCGTCAGACAGCGCCGCCGCGCGGTCGCCGATGTTGGCGCCGAGGCCGAGAAGGACGGGGACCATCGCGGCGGATCCTCGAAAGCGGCGGTAAGCGATGCGCGGCCGGTGGCGCGAATGCGACGGAAGGCGCCGCCCTCGGTCGCGCGCGGGTCCGCCCCATATGGCCTTGTGCGAAACGCCTGTCGAGGGGTATCGGTGGGCCCCGCCGGCCCGCACCCGCCGGGCCCGGGCCGGCCGATCGGCCGGCAGCCCGCCTTCCCGGCCCCGACGACGAGGTTCCGTCGCGCCATGACCCAGTCCACCGCCGCCGCCCCGCCCGCCGCCGCCCGAATGCTGCGCGGCAAGCCGCTGGCCGATGCCGAGCGCGAGGCCATCGCCCGGCGCGCCCGCAGCCTGGAGGATGCCGGCACGACGCCGCGCCTCGCCGTCGTCGTCGCCTCCGACGATCCGGCCGTCGCCAAGTATGCCGAGGCCAAGGGCCGCTCGGCGGCAAAACTGGGCATCGCGCTCGACCTCGTCGTGTTCGATCCGGCCGAAGGACAGGTGGCGCTGGAGGCGCGGATCGCCGGGCTCTCCGCCGACCCGGCGGTCCACGGCATCCTCCTGGAACTGCCGGTCGCCGGGTCGCTGGACGCCGAATCGGCGATCGCCCGGATCGACCCGAAGAAGGATGTCGACGGCCTGACCGCGGTCAATCTCGGGCTGATCGCGGCCGGGCGCGAGGCCGGCGCGATCGCTCCGGCGACGCCGCTCGCCTGCATCCGCCTCGCCGAATCGGTGGCGCCGCTGGCCGGCAAGACCGCGACCGTGGTCGGCCGCGGCCGGTCGGTGGGCCGGGCACTGATCCCGATGCTCATCAATCGGGACGTGACGGTGACCGTCTGCCACACCAGGACGCGCGACCTGGCGGCCGCGATCGCGCCGGCCGATCTGGTCTTCGTCGCCGCGGGAAGGGCCGGGCTGGTCGGTCCGGGCCTGCTGAAGGCGGGCCAGGTGGTGATCGACGCCGGGATCAACGTGGTCGGCGACGCGGTGGTCGGCGATGTCGATCCGGCGGCCGCCGACGTCGTGGCGGCCCTGACCCCGGTGCCGGGCGGCGTCGGGCCGCTGACGAGCACCCTGATCTTCGCCAACCTGATCCGCGCCATCGACCTGCAGCAGAAGGGCTGATCCCGCCGCCATGACCGAACAGACGACGCCGATCGGGAGCATCTGGGCACTCGGCCTCGCCGAGTTTCGCGACCGCACCGCCAGCGACGCCCCGACGCCGGGCGGCGGCTCGGCCGCGATGGTGGCGGCGGCCACCGGCTGCGGACTGATCCTGATGGCGCTCCGGGTCACCGCCCACCGTCCGGAGACCGGCGACCGCCTGGCCCCGCTGATCGAGGCGGGCGAACGCCGGCTGGAGGATCTGTCAGAGCATGCCGACGCCGACATCCGGGTGTTCGAGAGCTACATGGCGGCGCTGAAGCTGCCCAAGGGCACGGAGGAGCAGATCGCGACCCGCAGGCGCGCCCTCGCCGATGCCGCCCAGGCGGCGACCGAGGTGCCGCTGAACGCCGCGCAGACCGCGCTGGAGACCCTGGACCTCGCGTTCAGGGCGGCGGACCTGGCGCACAAGGGCATCGTCAGCGACGTGGCGGCCGGTGCCGACCTGGTGCATGGCGCCCTGATCGCGGTCCTGTGGAACGTCGACATCAACCTGAAGAGCATCAAGGACGACGGCCTGCGCACCGAATACGCCACCAGCCGGGCGCATCTGCAGACCGCCGGCGACAGCCGGCACGCGGCGATCCGCCGGCTGATCGGCGAACGGCTGGCCTGATTCGGGGCGACTGCGGGCGCATGGTTTCGGAAGATACCCGCTCGACGGGGATTTTCCGCTTGGCATTCTGCGAAAACGACGCATTGTTGCTGCGGACTGCGGCAGCGCGCGGCACCCGAGGGAGGGGGGCACGCGCCGGCTGCGGGCAATGCGGCGGAGAAGGCACTACCGCTGCGGCCCGGGGCGCCGCAGATCGCGTTCAACTGGGAGGAACGACCTCATGATCCGCACTCTGTTCCGCGTCGCCGTGCCGGCGCTCGTCGGCAGCGTCGCCCTGGCCGGCGCCGCGGTCGCGCAGGACCGCGAAGGCTGGCCCGAGAGCTTCACCGTCGGCACCGCCAGCCAGGGCGGCACCTATTTCATCTACGGTTCTGGCTGGGCCAACCTGGTCGGCGAGCAGCTGGACCTGAGCGGCGGCGGCGAGGTGACCGGCGGCCCGGTCCAGAACGCCGCGCTGGTCCAGACCGGCGACCTGGAATTCGGCATGGTGACCATGGGCCCGGCCTTCGAGGCCTGGACCGGCAACAGCCCGCTCGCCCCGGGGCTGGAGCACGACAAGCTGCGCGCCCTGTTCCCGATGTACCAGACGCCGTTCTCGATCATCACGCTGGAGTCGAGCGGGATCGCCAGCGTCTCCGACATCCCGGACGGAGCGACGGTCGGCGTCGGCCCGGCGGGCGGCACCTCCGACACCTATTTCCCGGCGATGCTGGAGACGCTGGGCGCCGACATAGAGAAGCGCAATGGCGGCGCCTCGGACCTGGCGGGCCAGCTGCAGGACGGCCTGATCGACGTCTTCGCCTTCGCGGCCGGCGTGCCGATCAGCGCGTTCAGCCAGCTGGAGGCGCAGGTCGACGTCAACATCTTCGGCTTCACGCCGGAGGAGGTCGCGACGCTGCAGGAGGCCTTCCCGGTCAGCGAGTTCACCATCCCGGCCGACATGTACCAGTCGATCGACGAGGATATCGGGTCGGTCGCGATGTGGAACTTCGCGATCGGCTCCGCCGACCTGCCGGAGGACTTCGTCTACGAGGTCGTCAAGGTGGTCATGGAGAACCATGACGCGATGATGCAGATCCACTCCGCGGCCCGCGAGACCCTGCCCGAGAACTACGACAAGAACACCTTCCTGCCGTGGCATCCGGGCGCCGTGCGGTGGTTCGAGGAGAACGGCTACGACATCCCCGACGACCTGGAAGGCTGACGCCGCAGGGGCGTCGGCCGGTCCGGACTCGGTGGCGGCCCCCGCAGCCTGAAGCGTTGCGGGGGCCGTATGCCCCGGGGCGTCACCGCCCTATACTGCGCGAAATGCCCCGGGCCCGGACCGGGGCGACGGCGTCGAGGGAGGATGCGGCCGATGACCCGGACGACCACGACCGGCGGGGCGCCCGACCCCGATGCGCGGCCGGAGGACGACGGTTTCGGGCCGGTCGCCGCGGTCGGCGTCGACGAGGAGGTGGCGGCCGGCAACGCGCGGGTCCTGACCGGCTGGCAGCACGGGCTGCTCTGGGTCGCCGGCATCGCCTACACGACCTTCCACCTGGTCACCCTCAACATCTTTCCGCTGGAGACCTGGGCGTTCCGGATCGCCCATGTCGCCGGCGCGCTGGTGCTTGGCTTCGCGCTGACCGCCGCGTGGTCGGTGGAGCGCGGGCCTACCGCCGGACCGCTGGCGCGTGCCGCCTGGGCGCCGATGGCGGTCGCCGGCATCACCGGGGCGGCGGCGCTCGGCTACGTCGTCTGGGCGATCGGCCGGTTCACGCTGACCGGCACTGCGCTGCCGCCCGACCCGGCATGGGCCTGGTGGGGCCAGGCGTTGGTCCTGTCGGTGGTGGTCGCCGTCCTGTCGTCCTGGATCTGGCGCGGCCGGGCCGACCGAATCTACTGGACCGACTGGGTGCTGCTGGCCGGCGCGCTCTCGGTCGCGGGCTATTTCCTGGGCAACCTCGACGCCGGCAACCTGCGCATGCGCGCGGGCACGCCGTTCGCCTCGATCGGCAATTTCTGGGCCGCGCTCGCCGGCGTGCTGCTGATCCTCGAGCTGACCCGCCGGGTCGCCGGCCTGGCCCTGGTGATCATCGCCACGATCTTCATCTTCTACAGCTTCGCCGGCCCCTGGCTGCCCGGCTTCCTGCAGCACTCAGGCTTCGCGATCCAGCGCTTCTTCACCTATCTCTATACCGACAACGGCATCCTGGGGCCGACCACGGCGGTCAGCTCGACCTACATCATCCTGTTCATCACCTTCGCGGCGTTCCTGCAGGCCAGCCGGGTCGGCGACTATTTCGTCAACTTCGCCTTCGCCGCGGCCGGCCGGGCGCGCGGCGGCCCGGCCAAGGTGGCGGTGTTCGCCTCCGGGCTGATGGGCATGATCAACGGCACGTCGGCCGGCAACGTGGTGGCCACCGGCTCGCTGACCATCCCCCTGATGAAGAAGGTCGGCTATCGGCCCCAGTCGGCCGGCGCGATCGAGGCGGCGGCATCGACCGGCGGCCAGATCATGCCGCCGATCATGGGCGCCGGCGCCTTCATCATGGCCGAGATCACCGGCATCCCCTACACCGAGATCGTCATCGCCGCGATCATCCCGGCCGTCCTCTATTTCGCCTCGATCTACTTCATGGTCGACCTGGAGGCGACCAAGATGGGCATGCGCGGCATGCGCGAGGACGAGCTGCCCAAATTCGCCAAGCTGATCCGCCAGGTCTACCTGTTCGTCCCGATCATCATCCTGATCGCCGCCCTGTTCATGGGCTACAGCGTGATCCGCGCCGGCACGCTGGCGACGGTCGCCGCCGCCGTGGTCAGCTGGCTGACGCCGTTTCGCATGGGGCCGCTGGGCATCGCCAAGGCGCTGGAACTGGCGGCGCGGATGTCGATCCAGATCATCGCGGTATGCGCCTGCGCCGGCATCATCGTGGGCGTGATCGCGCTGACCGGCGTCGGCGCGCGGTTCTCCTCGCTGCTGCTCGGCATCGCGTCGAGCGAGGCCCTGCCGGCGTGGAGCGGCCTCCTGCTCGCCATGATCTTCGCCATGCTGATCGCGATCATCCTGGGCATGGGCATGCCGACCACGGCGGCCTATGCCGTGGCCGCGTCGGTCGTGGCGCCGGGCCTGTCGCAGATCATGGAGCCGAGCTTCGTCGAGATGGGCGTGGCCGACCCGGACCGCCTCTCCAAGCTGACCGCGCATTTCTTCGTGTTCTACTTCGCGGTCATCTCTGCGATCACGCCGCCGGTGGCGCTGGCCAGCTATGCCGCGGCGGGCATCTCCGGCGCCGACCCGATGCGCACGAGCGTGACCTCCTTCAAGATCGGACTGGCCGCCTTCATCGTGCCGTTCATCTTCTTCTACAGCCCGGCGATGCTGATGGAAGGGACGGTCCTGCGGGTGATCCACGTGGCGATCAGCGCCTCGATCGGCGTCTACCTCTTGTCGGCGGCGGTGCAGGGCTGGTTCTTCGGCCGGATGAATCCCGGCTTCCGGGCCCTGCTGCTGATCGGCGCGCTGCTGATGATCAAGGGCGGCTGGCAGACCGACCTCGCCGGCATCGGGATCGGCGTGACCCTCTTCCTCTGGCAGCGCCGCATGGCCAGCCGCCAGCCGGTCGCGGCGGGGGAGTAGGTCGCCAATTCCCGTAGGTCGCCCAAATCGCGCCAGCGATTTGCGCGACGGGCGGCGGCAGGGGTCGCGCAAACGCCTTGCGTTTGAGCGACCTACGCGAAAATGTCGAACTCGCCCGCCGCCAGCCGCTCCACCTGTGGCCGGTGGTGGAGCAGGACGGCGAGGTCCATCTCCACCGCGACGACCTGGTGCTGTCCGGGATCGCCCCGATCGGGACGCTTCAGGAACGGCTGCGCCTCCAGGTCCAGAATCGCCTGCGCGTGGTCCCGCAGCTTCTCCCGCGGCAGCAGGTAGAACGCCCGCGGGTCGTCGTCCTTCTGGTGCGCGCGCTTGTGCGCGGCGAGGTCCGGGTCCGGGTCCCACGGCTCGAAGCCGACAGACTGGATGTTCCGGTTGGTCCGCGCCGCCTCGGGCGTGGCCTTGGCGACGGCGAAATAGCCCCGGCGCATCGGGTCGAGCACGTAGTCGTGCACCGAGCGCGCCACGTGCAGCAGGTCCTGCAGCCCGAAGCCGCCCAGCACCACCCGCGCCCCGCCCGCCTCGCGCCAGCCGGGCTCGACCCGCGCCTCGTCGGCCAGGTGCTCGGCGATGAAGGCTGCGGCGCAGAAATCGCCGACCCGCAATGCGACCCCGCCGCTGGCGACCATCGCCTCGGTGGCGTCGACCACCTCGAAGACGAAGACCTTGTGGCGATAGTCCAGCATCGCCAGCAGTTCGTCGTCGCCGCGCTGCAGGTTGTTGGCGTGGCGGAAGCGGTCGTAGAAGCCCTTCACCCGATCGGCATCGGCCGGGCGAGCATTGCGGAATTTCAGCCGGCCGATGCGCATGGCGATCCTCGATCTCCTGCAATTTGGCGAATCGGTCACGCCCGAATTTTACCTTGGATTGTCGGGAGTTCGCCATGTTCGCTATCGACCGCGGCGCATCGCATGATGCGACGGACTTGTTCAGCGCCGATTTGATCGCATATGGCAGTTTGCAAAAAATTTGCATCTTGTGAAGGATTGCGCTCTACTTTCGTCCCTGGCGGCCGACGCGCCGCGTCCCTCACCGGAGACCGTGAAGCCATGTACTATTCCGACGTCCACGTAGAAAGCCCGCTCGGCCGCGAGCTGGCCCGGCAGGAGATCGACGGGCTCGAACGGTTGGCGGCGACGGTTCAGTCCTATGACCCTCAGGACAGGTGCGGCTTCGCGGCGATCCTGACCAGCGCCCTCCACCACGGCTTCACGCCGGCCCAGCTGGCCGACGCCTTCTACGTCTCGCCCGCCACCATCGGCCGCTGGGCGGCGTGCAAGAGCGTGCCCGGCGCCCATTCGCGCAAGGCGATCGTCGAGGAGATCCGCACCATGATCGCGGAGGATGCCCGTCAGTCGCGCAGCCGGCTGGCGGGGGTGGTGTAGGCGACGGCGGTCTGTCGTATCGGATAGGTCGCCCAATTCGCGCCAGGGATCGACGCGACAAGCACCGGCCCTCACGTTGTCCGTTGCACGGTGCGCATGTTCGGGCGGCGCCCCCGTGCCCGTCGCGCAAACGCTGCGCGTTTGGTCCACCGACGCCACATGGGTCGTCCTGGCGAAAGCCGCGACCTCGACGGACGGCGTGCCGGCGCCGCCGGAAGCGCGCGCCGCCCGTCCGGGAGGGGAGCGCTCCGCGCCAGCGAGGTCCTGGATCGGCGCTGCGCGCCGTCCAGGATGACCGGCGCGAAGGGCCATAGGTCGCCCAAATCATGCCAGCGGTTTGGCTACAGGCGGCGCGTCCCGTCGTGCTTCGGCGTTTGAGCGACCTAGTGATGCCCCCGGCCATGAACTCAGGTTGCCTGCACGGCAAAGGCACCTTCATCATTATGTATCATGCCAGTCGCTGCTTCACGGATTTGTTATCGGGTGCTGTTCGCGTTCTCCGGTATAGCCTTTGGCCTATGAGGTTTCGAACCTTTGGAGAACGTAAATGGGACCGATAAATGTCAGCCGTGTTGTAAGGCAGCTCAGGGCCCTTCCTATTCGATTGAAGCTTTGGCTTGCTTGGTTGATACTGTCTACACTTGTTGTCCCGCTGATCTTCGTTTCGCATGAGTTTTTTGCAGCCTTCATGGTTTGCCAAGCCGCTAATCTGGTTTTCGGTAGCTGGCTCATGCTACGCTTCGGTTTGGTAAAGCTTCTCAGTCTGGCGCATATTTTGTTCTGGACGCCGATGATAGGAAAATTCATTTGGTTCTATGAAACGTTGAATGGTTTCGATTTGTTTGTTGCATATGGGGTCATATTGACTGTATTCATCTCCCTTATTATCGACTTTAAGGATTACCGGTCTTGGTGCCGAGGCGACCGTGAACCAATCGTTTGATGGTTTTGATCCGTGAAGGCTAAAATCCTTCTGTGATTTGGAAATTGTTCTATGCGATGGCATCGCCTTCGAGTGAGGCCTCAGAAGCGAACTTTTCGACAATGATGCTGCTTGGCTCCAGCGGTTGATTGGTCCTTCATGCCATGCGCTCGGAATGGCCGCTCGGCAGCCATTCGCTCGGGCAACCTCGCGAACGTGGGACGGCGCGCATATGGCGGCAGCGAACGGCTGGATCATCCCGCACAGGCTCGGGCCAGGCCCGCCGGCAGCGCCCGGCCCCGTCGCGAATGCTCCGCTTCTCGCCGACCTACCGCTCTCCCAGCCCACCGGCTAAGCTCCGCCGTCCCGACACTCGCGGAGCCGCCATGCTGCCGACCGCCGACACCTATGCCGACCTGATCGCCCGATTCCGCTGGGACATCCCGGCGGCGTTCAACATCGGCGTCGCCGCCTGCGACCGGTGGGCGGACGGCGGCGGGCGGCTCGCGCTGGTCGATGTCGCGGCCGACGGCACCGCCCGCGAGGTCAGCTTCGACCGGCTGAAGGACCTCTCGAACCGGCTGGCCAACGCGCTGGCCGGGCTGGGCGCGGCGCGGGGCGATCGAGTGGCGATCCTGCTGGGCCAGGGGCTGGCCTGCGGGCTGGCGCACCTTGCCGCCTACAAGGCCGGGATGATCGCGTTGCCCCTCTTCACCCTCTTCGGCGAGGAGGCGCTGGAATACCGCCTGGCCGACAGCGGCGCCCGGGTTCTGGTCACCGATTCCGCGAACCTCCCCAAGGTCGAGGCGATCCGCGAGCGGCTGCCCGGGCTGGAGCACGTTATCCTGGCCGACGGCGCCGCCAGCCACGACCTGTCGCTGGCCGAGCTGCTGGACCGCGCGTCGGGCGATTTCATGCCTGTCGCCACCGCCGCCGACGATCCGGCGCTGATCATCTACACCTCCGGCACGTCCGGCCAGCCAAAGGGGGCGCTGCACGCACATCGCGTCCTCCTCGGCCACCTGCCGGGGGTGGAGCTGCCGCACCATTTCTTCCCCCGGCCCGGCGACCGGTTCTGGACGCCGGCGGACTGGGCCTGGATCGGCGGGCTGCTCGACGTGCTGCTGCCCAGCTGGTTCCACGGCGTGCCGGTGGTGGCGCACCGCATGGTCAAGTTCGATCCGGAGCGCGCGATGGCGCTGATGCGCGACCACGCGGTGCGCAACGTCTTCCTGCCGCCGACCGCGCTCAAGCTGATGCGCCGGGCCGAGGTCGCGCCGTGGCATGGCCTGCGCACTATCGGCTCCGGCGGCGAGACGCTGGGGGCGGAGCTGCTCGACTGGGGGCGGCAGACCTTCGGCCTGACGGTCAACGAGTTCTACGGCCAGACCGAGTGCAACCTGGTGGTCGGCAACGACGCCGCGCTGATGGGCACCGTGCCCGGCGCGATGGGACGCGCCGTGCCCGGCCACCGGGTCGGCATCGTCGACGGTGACGGGGCCGAGCTGCCGGCCGGGGAGGTCGGCCAGATCGCCGTCGCCCGGCCCGACCCGGTGATGTTCCTCGGCTACTGGAACCGGCCGGAGGCGACCGCGGCGAAATTCGCGGGCGACTGGCTCCTGACCGGCGATACCGGCACGGTCGACGCCGAGGGCTGGTTCCGCTTCGTCGGGCGCGACGACGACGTGATCACCTCGGCCGGCTACCGCATCGGGCCGGGGGAGATCGAGGACTGCCTGATGCGCCATCCCGCCGTGGCGCTGGCCGCCGCGGTCGGCGTGCCGGACCCGGTGCGCACCCAGCTGGTCAAGGCGGTGATCGTGCTGAAGCCGGGACACTCTCCGGGCGACGGCCTGGGGCGCGAGATCCAGGACTTCGTCAAGACCCGCCTCGCCGCCCACGAATACCCGCGGATCGTGGAGTTCGCCGACCAGCTGCCGATGACCGCGACCGGCAAGGTCATGCGCCGGCTGCTGCGCTAGGGCAATTCCCGGACGGATGGAACCATCCGTTCGGGAATTGCCCTATCTTCCAAAGGTCTGGAGCACCTTATCGGCGCCCCCTGGGGCGCAGGTTGCTCTGGCAGAGGTGTCACTTCCGGAATGGAAGCCCTGCGCGGGGAACGCGCGGTCATTTGCCCCGGTCGGAGCCTACGCATTCCGGGTTCCCCCTTACGCCCTTTGCGTCGAAGGACGGTTACGCGCTGTTAACCTCCCCGCGTACCAGAATGGGCGGATCGGCACCGGACCGGTGGCAGCACCGGGTGCGGTCCGGGCCGTCCCCGGGGGGTGGATTTGGCGATCGAGGAAGACGACAGCGGCGGCATCACCGCCCGCCCTTCCGTGGCGCCGCGCGGTCCGTCGCGCGACGCAGGCGGCGTGCGCCCGAGTGGTGGCGTCTGCGGCCCCCGTCCCGAGGCGCCCCCGTCGGCCGGGCCGGGCATCCCGGACGGTGCGGCGTTCCTGGCCGCCGCCTCCGGCATGATGGCGGTGCTCGGCCCCGACGGCCGGGTCCGCGCCGCCAACGACGCGTTCCTGGGTTTCGCCCGCCGGCGGGCGGAAGATCTGCTCGGCCGGCCGCTCTGGGACGCGCCCTGGGGCCGCGGGTCGCGGGCCGCCCGCGACCGCCTCAAGCGGGCGGTGGCCCGCGCCGCCACGGGCCGGGCCGTCGACCATCGCGAGACGCTGCGGGCGGCCGACGGGCGGCTGCGGATCCTCTCGGTGCGGCTGGCGCCGATCGGCGACGGCGACGCGCTGCTGTTCGAGGCACATGACCTGCCCGCCGACCCGACCGGCGCCGACGCCACCGAGCGGCTGTTCATGATGGCGCCGGAACCGATGGCCGTGCTCGATCCCCGCGGACGGTTCCAGCGGGTCAACCCCGCCTTCCTCTCGGTGCTGGGCTACGATCCGGAGGAGATCGACGGCCTGGCGCTGGCCGACATCGTCGCGAGCGGGGACGCCGAGGGAGCGGACGCGACCATGGCTGCGCTGGCCCGAGGCCGGACCGCCACCGACTTCCTGACCCGCTGCCGCACCGCCGACGGCGCGCTGCGATGGATGAGCTGGTCGCTCAGCGCCGCCGACGGCCGGGTCTATGCCGTGGCGCACGACATGACCGCCCGGATCGACGCGGAGACAGCACTGGTCGAGCGCGACCTGCAGCTGGGCCTGCTGGCCGAAACGCTGCCCGGCGCGATCTACCGTCGACGGATCGAGACCCACGGCAGCATGACCCTGCTCTACGTCTCGGACGGCATCTTCGACCTGACCGGCTGGCGCGCCGACGAGATGCTGGCGGAGCCGGACCGGCTGCGGACCGCGGTCAGCCCCGACGACGCGGAGTGGGTCGCGCTGGCATTCGAGGCGATCGGCGCGCAGGGCGGCACCGCCGATCTGGTCTACCGCCTGGACCGGCGCGACAGCCGGACCATCTGGGTGCGCGACATCGCCCGCGCCCGGCGGCTGGGCGGCGGAGCGGTGGTGTGGGACGGCATTGCGCTCGACATTACCGCCTGGAAACGGGCGGAAATGCAGCTGCACGCCGCCAAGGAGGAGGCCGAGCAGGCGAACCGGGCCAAGTCCCAGTTCCTGGCCAACATGAGCCACGAACTGCGTACGCCACTCAACGCCATCCTCGGCTTCTCCGACCTCATGCGCAGCGAGGCGTTCGGGCCGGTGGGCCATGCCCGCTATCGCGAGTATGCCGACGACATCCACGACAGCGGCAGCCACCTGCTGTCGCTGATCGGCGACATCCTGGACATGGCGAAGGTCGAGGCCGGCAAGTATCAGCTCCACGAAAATGAGTGCGACGTCGCCGACGTGGTCGCCTCGGTCGCCCGACTGTTCGAGCCGGTCGCCGGCCGCGGCGGTCCGGCGATCGTCACGGCCCTGGGTGCGGACCTGCCGCGGATCGTCGCCGACGAACGTCTGATCCGGCAGATCCTCAACAACCTTGTCTCCAACGCCGTCAAGTTCACCGAGCGCGGAACCATCACGATCGGCGCCGACTGGGCCCGGGGCGGGGGCCTGACCCTGTCGGTCGCCGATACCGGCATCGGCATGACGGAGGCGGAGCTCGCCCGCGCCCTGACGCCGTTCGGCCAGATCGAGAGCACCATGAGCAAGCGCAACCAGGGCACCGGACTGGGCCTGACGCTGGTCCAGAAATTCGTCGAGCTTCACGGCGGCCGCCTGCACGTCGACAGCATTCCGGGCAGCGGCACCCGGATCGACATCACGCTGCCGTCCTGGCGCATCCTCAAGGCACCATAAGCGTGATTATGTAATTTTTTTATCTGATTTTGGCGGAATGGCACCCTTTTGGGTTTTACCGAGAGTTAAAGAATTCCACGCATAAATCGTGCATGTACCGGTTCAAGAGTGGGGGCTTGACCGAGAGATGCGCAGCAGCACAAGCGGATGCCCTGCCGGGGGCGTCTCCGGCCGACGGCCCGAGACGGCCGGCCGCGACCTCCTGGTCGCGATTGGCCTCGGGCTGGCCAGCGTCCTTCTGGTGCTGCCGGCCGCCCGCCTGCCCGATGCCGCCAGCGGCGCGGTCGCGGCCGTGTTCCCGCCGGGGCACGACGCGACGCGGATCTATGCCGCAATCGCCGCCGCCGACGGCCGGCCGCTGCGCACGACGCTGGGCGGCCTGGTCTGGGTCGCACGGTCGGACGAGCCGGGGTTCGCCGGCCGGCTGCGGCGGGCCGGGGCCCTGACCGTCCTCGACCCCGTCGTCGCGGCCGGCTGCCTCGGCAGCGGTCCGGCCACCGGTTCGGTCCTTGCCGCGTCCGGTTCGCCCGGCGGCCGCGGTGCCGAGTTCAGCCGGGCGCCCGAGATTCGAGGTTAGGATGACGATCGCGACGCTCGACGAACTGCGCTCGCTGGCCGCCCGGTGGTTCGTGGTGGCCCTGTGGCTCCATATTCCCCTGGTCGCGCTGGTCGGCTGGCTGAACGGCACGCTGACCGGCGTTGCCGTGGGCATGGCGGTCGTGCTGGCGGGGACCGCCACCGCCGCCTGGCGGCTCGACCCGACCGGCGTGCTCGCCCGCTACACCATCGCGGTGGCCTTGATCGGCATGGTCTCGCTGCTGGTGATGCGCGCGGCCGGCCCGTGGCAGATCGACATGCACATGTACTACTTCGCCGCCTTCGCCATGCTGGCGGCGTTCTGCGACTGGCGCACCGTCGTGGTCGCCGCCGCGGTGACGGCGGTCCATCACCTGGTGCTGAACTTCGCCATGCCCTGGGCGGTCTTCCCCGACGGCGCCAGCTTCGCCCGCGTGCTGCTCCACGCCGGCATCGTCGTGCTCGAGACCGGCGTCCTGATCGGGCTGACGGCCGCGCTGGCGAACCTGTTCGACCGGTCGGCCGAGGCCGTTGCCCGGGCCGAGGCCGCGGTGTCGGAGACCGAGCGCCTGGCCGCCGAGCGGGAGGCCCTCGAACAGAAGAACCAGCAGGATAAGCGGGCCGAACTGCTGACGCTGGCGGAGCGGTTCGAGACCTCGGTCAAGTCCGCGGTCGAGGGGGTCGAACAGGCGATGGCGGAGATGCGCAGCCAGGCCGACAGCCTCGTCCTCACCGCCGAAGGCACCGACGGGGAGGCGCGCGCCGTCGCCTCCGTCTCCGAAGCCATGTCGCACGACGTCGGGACCGTCGCCGCCGCGGCCGAGCAGCTCGCCGCCTCGATCGCCGAGATCAGCCGGCGGGTCGGCGACAGCGCCGGCCTGGCCCGCGAGGCGGTCGAGCACGCCGCGACCACCGACCAGCAGGTGGCCGGGCTGGCCGACGCCGCCCAGAAGATCGGCGACGTGGTCCGACTGATCAACGACATCGCCGAACAGACCAACCTGCTGGCGCTGAACGCCACCATCGAGGCGGCGCGCGCAGGCGAGGCCGGCAAGGGCTTCGCGGTGGTCGCCCAGGAGGTCAAGAACCTGGCGACCCAGACCGCCAAGGCGACCGAGGACATCGCCCAACAGGTCGCCGGCATGCAGACGGCGACCGGCAGCACGGTCGAGGCGATCCGCACGATCGCCGATGTGATCCGCCGGCTCGACGAAAACGCCGGCGGTATCGCCTCGGCCGTCGAGGAACAGGACGCCACGACGCGCAGCATCTCGGAAAGCGTGCAGAAGGCGGCCGACGGGACCCGACAGGTGGCCGGCGCGATCGGCAGCGTGACCGATGCGGCCAACACCACCGGCGACGCGGCCCGGACCGTGCGGGAGGTGGCCGACACCATGGCCCACGAGACCGCCGCCCTGCGGCGCGAGCTGGAAGGCTTCATCGACAGTCTGCGGGCCGCCTGACCGGCGGTCCGCGGTCCCGGGCGGGCGCTTCTCGGCGCCGCCCGTCGCGCGGGGGAGAGGCGCGCCCGGTCGGCCACACCGGGCGCGCCCCTTGCTCTTATCCGGATTCGCGGCTGTCCTCTCGCGAACCGTCCCGGCATCAGCCGGGACCTCGACGGCATGGCACGGTCAGGACGGAACGCGCGCGGCCCCTCGTGGTCCCACCGGGGGACGGCCGGGGCCCGGCCGGACTTGCCCCGTTCGGCCCGGCTCTCCATAAAGGAGGCCCCACCGCCGGCCCGTGACGAGGAGAGCCCGCGTGCAGCTGCAGCACCGCACCTGGATCGAGACCGAGGCCTATCTCGAAACCTGCCGCGGCATCATCGTGCCGATCGGCTCCACCGAGCAGCACGGCCCCAACGGCCTGATCGGCACCGACGCCCTGTGCGCCGAGGTGATCGCCCGCGGCGTCGGAGAGGCGACCGGGGCGATGGTCGCGCCGACCATCTCGGTCGGAATGGCCCAGCACCACATGGCCTTCGCGGGGACCATCACCTACCGGCCGTCGACGCTGATCGCGGTGATCCGGGACACGGTGGTCGCCCTGGCAGAGCACGGCTTCGACCGGTTCCTCTTCGTCAACGGCCACGGCGGCAACATCGCCACGATCGCCGCCGCCTTCTCGGAGATCTGGAACGAGCTGCGCCAGACCCACCGCGACAATGCCCCCGGCCTCGCGCTGCACCAGCTGAACTGGTGGGACAACGACGGCGTCCGGCGGATCAGCCGGGAGCTGTTCGCCAACGGCGAAGGCAGCCATGCCACCGCCAGCGAGGTCTCGGTCACCCAGTGGGCCTTCCCCGAGTCGATCAAGCAGGCCGAGATGTCGCCAAGGATCGCGCCGACCGGCCCGATCCGCGACGCCGCCGACTATCGCCGGCGGTTTCCCGACGGGCGGATCGGCTCGGACCCCTCTCTGGCCACGCCAGAGGCCGGAAGGCGGCTCTACGAAGCGGCGGTGGAGGCGATTTCAGCGCGCTGGCGGGCGCTGATCGCGGACGGCTGACAGGGGCCCGGCCGCCGGGCTTTCGCATTCCCCTCGCCGTCACGATATCACGCGGGAAGGCTTGCCGACCGCCGCGTCCGGCGAAGCGGGCACGCCCCTCCGCCCAACAGGAGCACGCGTCATGGACACCGCCCCGACCACGCCGCACCAGGAGCCCCATTTCGCCGCCGCCCCGTCGCTGCCCCGCCTGGGCGCGCCGGCCCCGGCCTTCGAGGCCGAAACGACCCATGGCCGGCTGGCGCTGGAGGATTTCCGCGGCAGCTGGCTGATCCTGTTCAGCCATCCCGCCGACTTCACGCCCGTCTGCACGACCGAGTTCGTCGCCTTCGCCCGGATCGCCGGCGATCTGCGGGACCGCGGGGTCGAGCTCCTGGGGCTGTCGATCGACTCGATCTACAGCCACATCGCCTGGGCCAGGACGATCGAGGAGAAGTTCGGCGCCGCGATACCGTTCCCGATCATCGCCGACAGCGACCGCAAGGTGGCGAGCGCCTACGGCATGGTGATGCCCGACGGCGGCGGGACGGAGACCAGCCGCTGCGTCTTCTTCATCGACCCCGAGGGCGTCGTCCGGGCGATGATCTACTACCCGCTCACGACCGGCCGGAACATGGACGAGATCCTGCGGGTGGTCGACGCGCTGCAGACCACGGCGAAGCACGGCGTCGCCACGCCGGCCGACTGGCGCCCGGGCGAACCGGTGATCGTCCCCGCCCCGCGCACCGTGGAGGACGCCGACGCCCGGCTGAAGGAAGGCTACGACTGCACCGACTGGTGGTTCTGCAAGACCACTCTCAAGGACTGAGCGGACCGGCCGCCGCGGCGGCGAGAGGCGGGTCATGGCCTGCATCAATCCGGATGGCAGCCTCTCCACGGTCGCCAAGGCCGTGCTCGGCCGGCTCGGCGAGCGGCCGGCTCGGGTGACGGAGTTGGCGCGCGACGCTGGCCTGCCGGTCTACCGCGTCCGCGCCACGGTGCGGGAAACCGGCCGCGCCGGCCTGATCGCTCCGGCTGGCGACGATGCCGACCCCCGCGACGGGCCGTGGCACCTTACCGATCTGGGCCGCGAGGCGCTGACCCTGGACGCCGAAGGAGCGGAAGACTGATGCCCCGACCGGGACCGGGAGGTGCAAGGGATGGATTTCCAACACGCCGTTCTGCGATTATAGTGCCGGCGTGCGGCTGATATCAGAGGATTTGAATATGCGCCTTCGTAGCTGGCTTGTCGCGCTGACGGCGGTGGCCCTGGCGGGCTGCCTTGGCGCCGACCGCGAGGAACCGAAGCAGGCGCTGCGCTCCTATGGAGAGCCGCTGTTTCCCCAACTGGTGGATTTCCGGCCCTACCACCCGAGCGACAGCTGCGCGTCGGAGGAGGCGGTGCGCGCCGACCTGCTGACCCGCCTGCGCGCGGAAATGATGGTGACCAGCCTGACCTGCCGGCCGCACTACGGCGGCGACGGGATTTTCGACCGCTACATGGACTTCATGGTCGACCACCAGTCGGCGATCCGCGACAGCCAGCGGACGCTGGGGCAGTTCATCGGCTCCTACCAGCGGGGCAACAGCAGCCGCCTCTTCGACACCTACATCACCCAGTTGGCGAACGACGAGTCGCGCATCGTCTCCAGCCTGTCGGCACCGGAATACTGCCGCGCCAGGGAGGCGCAGTTCTACGCGGTCTCGAGTTTCGAGAGCGACGAGGAGCTGGAGGTCTATCTGGACCAGTGGGCGGAGCTGCGGGGCAACGCGTACAACACGGACTGCTAGACGACTGACGGACCGTTGGTCCGACCTACGGCGGTACCGATACGTAGTTTCGTAGGTCGGACCAACGGTCCGACACCGCCGGGTTAGTCGCCCGCCACCGCCGCGGCGAACCGCGCCACCTCCTCCTCCGTGTTGAAGTAGTGGACCGACGCCCGGACCAGGTCGTCGAGCCCGCGCGCCGGCAGGTCGAGCCGGGCCGAGCCGGCGCTGCTGACCGACACGTTGATGCCGAGCACCCGCAGCCGGGCCGCGAGGGCCTTCGCCGTCTCGCCCCGACGGCGGAAGGTGACGATGCCGCAACGTCGCGCGCCCCGGTCATGGACCGTGACGCCGTCGAGCGCCTCCAGCCGCGATCGAAGGTCGGCCGCCAGATCGGTCACCCGGCGCTCGATCGCGTCCAGCCCGAGCCAGAGCGCATAGCGCGCCGCGGCGGCAAGCCCGATCCGCCCGGCCACGAAGCTCTCCCAGTTTTCGAACCGGCGCGCGTCCGGGCTCAGGCGATAGCTGTCCGGGCCGGTCCATTCCGCCGAATGCAGGTCGACGAAGGGCGGCTCCAGCCGGTCGACCAGTTCCCGGCGCACCCACAGGAACCCCGTGCCGCGCGGCCCGCGCAGGAACTTGCGGCCCGTGCCGGAGAGGAAGTCGCAGCCGATCGCCTGGACGTCGAGCGGCATCTGCCCGGCCGACTGGCAGGCGTCCAGCAGGTAGGTGACCCCGTGCCGCCGGGCGACCGCGCCGACCGCCTCCGCCGGGTTCACGAGGCCGCCCTGGGTCGGCACATGGGTCAGCGCGATCAGCTTGGTCCGGCCGTCGATGCTCCGCTCCAGCGCGTCCACGTCGATCTGGCCGGTGCTGTCCGACGGCACCACCTCGACTACGCAGCCCCGCCGGCGCGCCTGCTGCAGGAGCGCGAGGTAGTTCGAGGCGTACTCCGCCTCGTGGGTCAGGATCCGGTCGCCCTCGACCAGCGGCAGGCTGTAGAACGCCATGTCCCAGGCGCGGGTGGCGTTCTCGACGAAGGCGATCTCCTCCGGCGCGCCGTTCAGGAGGTCGGCGAAGGCGCGGTAGAAATCCTCCAGGGCGTCCGCCGACGCGGCCGCCGCTTCGTAGCCGCCGATCGTCCGCTCCAGCTCAAGGTGGTGCAGCATCGCCGCCCACACCGGTTCCGGCATCGGCGAGGCGCCGGCATTGTTGAAGTGGATGCGGTGGGCGGTGAGCGGCGTCTCCGCGCGCAGACGGGCGATGTCGAGGGGCATGGGACGGTGGTTCTCGGAGAACGAGGGTTGAGGGAGTGCGCGCCGCGGCCGGGGGACGCCGCGGCCGGGGGACGCCGCCCTCGCCCTGCATGGTCCCCCGTTGCGCCCGTCGGTGCAACCTACGGCACCGCGGCGCCTCAGAAAAGATCCCCCTGTTTGGGCTTCGGCGGCCGGTCCGGCTTGCGGCGCTTCGGCGCCCCGGCACCCCCGCCGCCGACGGTCGCCGTCGCCACGCCGTCGTGGAAGCGCAAGCCGACCGCCCGCCCCGGCGTGGCCTGGGCGACCGTCGTCAACGGATGGCCCGCCTCGTCCAACACCAGGGCATATCCCCGCTCCAGCACCGCCTGGGGCGAATAGCTCTCCAGCAGCGCCCCCGCCGCCGCAAGGCGCTGGCGGTCGCGGTCGAGCCGGCGCAGATAGGCGGCCGGCAGCCGCTCGCGCCAGTCGCCGAGGCGTCGCTCGGCCTCGCGGGCGGCGCGCAGGACCGGCGCCGGGGTCAGCCGGTCGGCGCAGGGCTGAAAGCGCCGGCGCTGCCCGGCCACCAGCCGGGAACCGCAGGCGGCCAGCCGCTCGGCCAGCTGGTCGAGGTGCCGCGCCGCCTGGCGCAGGTTCTGGCGCGGGTGCGGCAGCCGCGCCGTCGCCTCCCCCAGTCGCGCCCGTCCGCGGTCGATGCCCCATCCGAGCGCGCGGGCCAGCCGCTCGGCCCGATCGTCGAGCCGCTGCCATTGGGTCTCCAGGAGGCGCGCCGGGTCGCCCAGCCCGCGGGCCAGGCCTTCGACCCGGATCCGCCGCTCGGCGATCAGCCGGGTCGCCGCGCCCAGGCGCCGGCGCTCGATGTCGAGCAGCTGGGCCAGCAGGTCGGCGCGCACCGGCACCGCCATCTCCGCGGCGGCGGTCGGCGTCGGCGCCCGGCGGTCGGCGGCGAAGTCGATCAGCGTGGTGTCGGTCTCGTGCCCCACGGCGCTGATCAGCGGGATGGCGCTGCCGGCCGCCGCGCGGACGACGTTCTCCTCGTTGAACGCCATCAGGTCTTCCAGGCTGCCGCCGCCGCGCGCGACGATCAGCACGTCCGGCCGCGGCACCCGGCCGCCCCTCGGGCCGCCCCCCGGCCCGCCCCCTGGCCCGCCCCCTGCCCCCCCTTCCGGCAGGGCATTGAACCCCTCGATCGCCGCGGTCACCTCATCCGCCGCGGTCTCGCCCTGCACCCGCACCGGCCAGACCAGCACCCGCCGCGGGAAACGGTCGGCCAGGCGGTGCAGGATGTCGCGGATCACGGCGCCGGTCGGGGAGGTGACCACGCCGATCACGTCCGGCAGGAACGGCAGCGGCCGCTTCCTCGATTCGTCGAACAGGCCTTCGGCCGCGAGGCGCCGGCGCCGGTCCTCCAGCAGCTTGAGCAGCGCCCCCTCCCCGGCCAGCTCGAGCTGCTCGATGACCAGCTGGTATTTCGACTGCCCGGGATAGGTGGTCAGCCTGCCGGTGGCGATGACCTCCATCCCCTCCTCCGGCTGCAGCGCGAGCTTGGCCCGCGTCCCGCGCCAGCACACCGCCTCCAGCACCGCGCGGTCGTCCTTGAGGGTCAGGTAGAGATGGCCGGAGCCCGCCTGCTTTGGCCGGCTGATCTCCCCTCGGATGCGGACATGGCCGAACTCCCCCTCGATCGTCCGCTTCACCGCGGCGGAGACCTCGGAAACCGTGAACTCGGGCAGGTTCGATCCCGGCGGGCGCGACTCGCCCGGCGCAGCCGCCGCCGACTTGGACTCGGGGCCAGGGCCGGAACCGCGCCGGGGCGGCCGGGGAAACGGGGCGTCGAAGTCGAAACCGCTCATGGTCCCGCCATCTTGTGCCGGCCGGCGCCCGTGTTACAACCCCGGCCAGCCGTCCACGGCAGTTGAAAGAGGGATCACCGGCCATGCGCATCCTCCTGGTCGGCTCCGGCGGGCGCGAGCACGCGCTGGCCTGGGCCATCGCCGCCTCGCCGCTGACCGAGGCGCTCTACTGCGCGCCGGGCAACCCGGGCATCGCGGAGGAGGCGACCTGCGTCGGCATCGCGGCCGACGACGTGGAGGGTCTGGCCGCCTTCGCCGAGCGGGAGAGGATCGACCTGGTGGTGGTCGGGCCGGAGGCGCCGCTGGTCGCCGGGCTGGTCGACCGGCTGCGCGCCGTCGGGATCCGCGCCTTCGGCCCGACCGCGGCGGCGGCCCGGCTGGAGGGCTCCAAGCGCTTCACCAAGGAGCTGTGCCGCCGGCACGGCATCCCCACCGCGGATTTCGCCGTGTTCGACGACCCGGCCGCGGCCAAGGCGCATGTTCGGGCCCGGGGCGCGCCGATCGTGGTCAAGGCCGACGGCCTGGCGGCGGGCAAGGGCGTGGTGGTTGCGGCGACCGTCGAGGAGGCGGAGACCGCGATCGACGCCGCCCTGGCCGGGCGCGCGTTCGGCGACGCGGGCGCGGAGATCGTGGTCGAGGCCTGCCTGACCGGCGTCGAGGCCAGCTTCTTCGCCCTGGTCGACGGGACGACCGCCCTGCCGCTGGCCGGCGCCCACGACTACAAGCGCGCCTTCGACGGCGACCGCGGCCCCAACACCGGCGGCATGGGCGCGGTCTCCCCCACCCCGCGCCTGACGCCGGCGCTGGAGGCGCGGGTGATGACGGAGATCGTCGAGCCGACGGTGCGCGCGATGGCGGCCGAGGGCATGCCGTTCACCGGCGTGCTCTATGCCGGGCTGATGCTGACCGCCAGCGGCCCGCAGCTGATCGAGTACAATGTCCGCTTCGGCGATCCGGAGTGCCAGGTGCTGATGCTGCGCCTGATGAGCGACCTGGTCCCCGCCCTCGTCGCGGCGTGCGACGGGCAGCTCGATCACTTTCACCTGCGCTGGTTCGACCACGCAGCGGTCTGTGTCGTGATGGCGGCCGACGGCTATCCCGGCCCGTACCGGAAGGGCACGGCCGTCGACGGCCTTGAGGAGGCCGAGGACGCCGGCCTGGCCGCGACCGAGGGCGACGGCGAGGTCAAAATCTTCCACGCCGGCACCGCCCGGGACGATGGGGGGCGCCTGGTCGCGGCCGGCGGCCGGGTGCTGAACGTCTGCGCCACCGGACCGACCCCCGACGCCGCCCGGAGCCGGGCCTACCGGGCCGTCGAGCATGTCGGCTGGCAGGACGGACGGTGGCGGGCCGATATCGGCTAGGGAAATTCCCGACCTGATGGAATCATCGATTCGGGAAAAATTGCCCTATCTTCAAAGGCCTGGAGCAACTTATCTGCGCCCCTTGGGGCGCAGGTTGCGCTAGAAGCGCCCGGCCTGCGGACCGCCGGGGCGGAACGGGATCATCGGCGGGCCGGGGATGATGGCATGATGCCGGACGACTTTTCCTTCCCGGACCCTGCTGAGGAACCTCGACGATGGCCGACGCCCCGCCGTTCCGCCCGATCCGCCTCGACCACGTCGTCCTGCGCAGCCCGGCGCCGGAGCGGCTGGTGGCGTTCTACCGGGACGTGTTGGGCTGTCGGGTCGAGCGGATCAACGAGAAGGCGGGCCTCTGGCATCTTCGGGTCGGCGACAGCCTGGTCGACATCGTCCGGATCGCCGGGGACGATCCGGCCCCGCTCGGGGCGGGGCGGAACGTCGACCACCTCTGCCTCGGCGTCGCGCCGTGGGACGAGGCGGCGATCCGGGCGCACCTGTCGGCCCACGGCATAGGGGCCGGCGAGACCGCGCGCCGCTACGGCGCCGAGGGGCACGGCCCGTCGATCTACCTGACCGACCCGGAAGGCAACGGCGTCGAGTTGAAGGGTCCGCCCGAGGCCTGAGGCCGGGCCTGGGAAAACGGGCGCCGCGACGGTTGCGGCGCCCGTGGAGGCTTCGTCTTCGCGAGCGCGCGAGCGCGCCGGCGTCAGGCTGCGGCGCGGCGGCCGCCGCCCTGGCGGGCGTCGAGGCTGAGTTCGCCCGCCCCGAAGCGGGCGACGAACAGCAGACCGCCGACGATCGACAGGTTCTTCAGGAAGGCGATCATCTGGGACTGGTCGGCGAAGTTCGAGTGGAAGATCACCGCCGCCACCAGCGTGAAGCCGGCCAGCGCCAGGGCGGCCCAGCGCGCCTGGAATCCGACCACCAGCAGGAGGCCGGCGCCGATCTCCAGCACGATGACCAGGGGCAGGAGAAGGCCGGGCACGCCGAACGCCTCCATGTAGCCGACGGTGCCGGCATAGCCGATGATCTTGTTGATGCCGGAGAGGACGAAGATCAGGGCGAGCAGGATGCGGCCGCCAAGGGCGAAGACGGGGTCGAGTTTCTGGAGCATGGGGGTCTCCCGGGAGAGATCGTTGGGGACGCCGCGGGGGTGCGGCGACCTGTCGCCCCATCATTTATAGGCAGCTCCATGGTAACGCATCTGCCGATTCGGGCTTTCTTCGTTTCCGTTTGGAAACGATGATCTCCGGCCGGCGCCGTCTAGGCCTGCCCGTCCTTCTGCTCCGCGAACAGGGGCTTGAGGGTCTGGTAGAGGCGGCGGTAGCGCGCATGCCGGGACTGGTAGGCGGCCACGGCCTCCGGCGCCGGCTTGATCCGGAAGTCGACCGGCAGGGGCGTGCAGACACTTGCCGGATCCTCCCCCGTCGCGGCGAGGCGGCCGAGCCGGGCGGCGCCGAAGGCCGGGCCCAGATCGGCGCCGGCGGGATAGGCCAGCGGCCGGTCGAGGACCGATGCCAGGATCCGGCCCCAGAACGGCGACCGGGAACCGCCGCCGATCACCACCAGTTCCGCCATCTCGGTGCCTGCCGCGATCAGCGCGTCGCGCCCGTCGGCCAGGGCGAAGGCGACGCCTTCCAGCACCGCGCGCACCAGGTCCGACCGGCTGGTCCCGTGGGTCAGGCCGTAGAACACGCCCATGGCGTCCGGATCGTTGTGCGGCGTCCGCTCGCCCGAGAGATAGGGCAGGAACAGCGGTACCGCCTCCGCCCCGGCCGCATTGGCGGCCTCGGCCATGACCGCCGCCTCGTTCGCGCCGCCCAGGAGCTTCGTCACCCAGCTGAGGCAGGCGGCGGCGGAGAGGATCACCGACATCTGGTGCCAGGTGCCCGGCAGGGCGTGGCAGAACGCATGGACGGCCTGGTCCGGGTTCGGCCGGAAGCCGTCGCTGGCGGCGAAGATGACGCCCGAGGTGCCGAGCGACAGGAAGGCGTTGCCGGGCGCGATTACGCCGGTGCCGACCGCGCCCGCCGCATTGTCCCCGCCGCCGCCGGCGACCCGCGCGTCGGGCGGCACGCCCCAGCGCGCCGCCACGTCCGGAACCAGGGTCGCCGTCGCCTCGGACCCCTCGAACAGCTCCGGCATGTGGCGCAGGGCGAGGTCGGTGCCGGCCAGCATCTCCTCCGACCAGGCGCGCGCGCCGACATCCAGCCACAGCGTGCCCGCCGCGTCCGACATGTCCGAGGCGTGACGGCCGGTCATGCGCAGGCGGACATAGTCCTTGGGCAGGAGCACCTTGGCGACCTGGGCGAAGATCTCCGGCTCGTGCCGGGCGACCCAGAGCAGCTTGGGCGCGGTGAAGCCGGGCATGGCGATGTTGCCAGTGATCGACCGGGACGCCGGCACCCGGCCCTCCAGCTCCGCGCATTCGGCGCCGGAGCGGCCGTCGTTCCATAGGATCGCCGGCCGCAGCGGGCGGTCCTTGCCGTCGAGCAGGGTCGCGCCGTGCATCTGCCCCGACAGGCCAATGCCGCGGACGCCGGAGAGCGCCGACGCCTGGCGGTCCTTCAGCGCCGCGACCGCCGCCTCGGTCGCCCGCCACCAGTCCTCCGGGTCCTGTTCCGACCACAGCGGACGCGGTCGCGAGACCCGAAGCGGGGCGGTCTCCTGGTCGACCACCCGCTGGGCGTCGTCGACCAGCACCACCTTGACCCCCGAGGTGCCGACGTCGATCCCGAGATACATGGATCCTCCCCCCTATGGGCCGCCGCCGGGGCTGGCCAAGCCGCCGCCCGCGGTCGTATCGTCGACCGTGGGGAGCGCCCAGGACCGGGCGCCGTCCCGCCAGCCGCCTCCAAACCCTATTCGATGCCCCCCAGCTTCGGCAATAATCATGGAAAATCAAAAGACAACCGGACGTCCTGTCGTGCTGCGGACCGACCGGTTCCGGCTGGTCCTGGATCCGCAGCACGGCGGCATCGTTCGCCGCTGGGATCTGGGGGACGCAGGGCAGGTCCTGCCGCTGTTCCGGCCGATGGCGGACGGCGCGACGGCTCCCCTCGATGCGGCCTGCTTTCCGCTGGTGCCCTGGTGCAACCGGATCGGCGAGGCGGCCTTCGTCTTCGAGGGCAGGAGCTATGCCCTGCGCCGGAACTTTCCGCCCGAGCCGCATGCGATCCATGGCGAGGGTTGGCTCAACCCCTGGTCGGTCCGCGAGCAGACGGCCGATTCGGCGACTCTGGTCTTCGAACATGCCGACACGTCGGCGGCGCGCGGCAGCTGGCCCTGGCCCTATCGGGCGGTGCAGGCCATGAGCCTGGACGCCACCGGCCTGACGGTGCGGCTGACGGTCGCCAACCAGGGCACCACCGCGATGCCGGCGGGCCTGGGCCTGCACCCGTACTTCCCGAAGCTGCCCTCGGCCCGGCTGACCGCCCGCCTCCAGCGGATGTGGCGCAACGGCCCGGACATGCTGCCGGTCGACACCGTACCGGCCGGCCCGGCGAGCGCCATGGATCTGCAGGACCGCACGCTGGACAACTGCTTCGACGGCTGGGACGGCCGCGCCGTCCTGGACCTGCACAACGGCAAGGTCCGGCTGGGCATCGATGCCGACAACGTCTTCGGCCATCTGGTCGTCTTCGTACCGCCCGGCGAGGACTATTTCTGCGTCGAGCCCGTGAGCCAGGCCAACAATGCCGTCAACCTGGCCCGCACCGGACGGGACTGCACCGGCCTGCACGTCTTGCAGCCGGGCGAGACGCTTCGCGGCACGATCCGCTTCGTCGCCTGACCGCCGCCCCATCGCCCGGCCCCGCCGTGCCCCCTTGCCCCCGCACGCGAGAGAACCGACCTTGACGCGGATGAGCGACGACGCGACACGCGCTCCCTGCGGCCCCGCCCCGCAGCTGGCGACCGCCGACCGGGACCGCAGCGACATCCGGGCCGACGGCTGGGTCGGCCGCTGGGCGCCGGCGCCCCTGCAGCCCTGGCTGATCCTGATGCGGCTCGACCGGCCGATCGGGACATGGCTCCTGCTGCTGCCGTGCTGGTGGGGGCTGGCCATGGCGCCGCGTCCGGACGGCTCCGCCGCGACGGCGATCTGGTACGCGGTGCTGTTCGCCGTGGGCGCGGTCGTGATGCGCGGCGCCGGCTGCGTCGTCAACGACATCCTCGACCGCAGGATCGACGCCAAGGTGGCGCGCACCCGGACCCGACCGATCGCCTCCGGCCGGGTATCGGTCGGGGGCGCGGTCGCGTTCCTCGGGCTGCTGCTGGCGATCGGCCTCGCGATCCTCCTGCAGTTCAACTGGACCACCGTCGGCGTCGGCGCGGCCTCGCTGCTGCTCGTCTTCCCCTACCCGCTGATGAAGCGCATCACCTTCTGGCCGCAGGCCTGGCTGGGGCTGACCTTCAACTGGGGCGCCCTGGTCGGCTGGACGGCGGTCACCGGCCGGCTGGAGGCGCCGGCGGTGGTGCTGTGGCTCGCCGGCCTCGCCTGGACGCTCGGCTACGACACGATCTACGCCCACCAGGACAAGGAGGACGACGCCAAGATCGGCGTCAAGTCGAGCGCCCTGAAACTGGGCGACGGCAGCCGGCCCTGGGTCGGCGGCTTCTATGCCGTGGCGCTGGCGCTGATCGCGGCGGCGGCGGCCCTGGCCGGGCTGCACCCGGTGGCCTATGCCGGGCTGGCGGCGGCCGGGCTGCACCTCGCCTGGCAGGTGCGCGGCTGGCGCCTCGGCGATCCGGACGACTGCCTGATGCGCTTCCGGTCCAACCGCGACTTCGGGCTGATCGTCGCCGCGGCATTGCTGGCGGGGCGGGCCCTGGCATGACCGGCGCGGGGGACGGATCGCACGCGACCCCGTCCCCCTGCGCGGACGTGCGACGCTTCGTCGCCGACTGGACCGCGGTCGCCAGCGCGCCGCTGGTGCCGGAACTGAGGCTCCACCTGGCCACCGAGGTCACGCCGCTGTGGGAGGCGACCGAGAGCGCGCTGGCCCGCCACGGGCTGCCGCCGCCCTATTGGGCCTTCGCCTGGGCCGGCGGGCAGGCGCTGGCGCGCTACCTCCTGGACCGGCCGGAGACGGTGGCGGGCCGGCGGGTGCTGGACTTCGCCTCCGGCGGCGGCATCGTCGCGCTGGCTGCCGCCAGGGCCGGCGCCGCGGCGGTGACGGCGGTCGAGATCGACCCCTGGGCGGTGGCCGCGATCGGGCTCAATGCCGCGCTCAACGGTCTTCGGGTCGAGGTCCGGATGATCGACGTGACGGGCGACCCGCTGCCCGGGATCGACCTCGTGACCGCCGGCGACGTCTGCTATGAGAAGCCGATGACCGACCGCGCGATCGGCTGGCTGCGCCCGCTCGCCGCCGCAGGCCGGACCGTCCTGCTGGCCGACCCCGGCCGGACCTACCTGCCGAAGAGCGGGCTGGAACCCCTGGCGGCCTACGACGTGCCCGTGCCGACGGAGCTGGAGGACCGGGACGTGCGGCGGACGACGGTCTATCGGCTGCTGGCGTCCTGACCGCCCCTCACATCCCGTCCATCACCTCGCGCAGCGTGGTGCGCACCTGCTCGGCGATCGGACCCAGGCCGGGGTTGTCGACGCCCTGCATGGAGACCACCGGGTCGATGGCCGAGACTTCCGTCCGGCCCTCGCCGGTCTCCCGCACGATCACGTTGCACGGCAGCATCGCGCCGATCCGGGGCTCCACCTCCAGCGCCTGCCACGCCATCTGCGGGTTGCAGGCGCCCAGGATGCGATAGGGCGGCATGTCGCGGTCCAGCTTCTTCTTCATCGTGGCGGCCACGTCGATGTCGCTGAGCACGCCGAAGCCGGCGGTCGACAGAGCCGCCGTCACCCGGTCCACGGCCTGGTCGAACGGGATGTCGAGCACGCGGGTGAAGGTATAGCTCATCATCGGCCTCGCGGGTCCTGTCGGGGAATATCAGCGTCGTCTCATTGAGGGTGGGCATGAAGGACCGGCGCTGCAAGCCCGGCTCTCCCTCCCCGCGTGAGCCGGGCGGACGGGCGGGCACGCGGTCTTGACCGGAGTCGCCCGTGGGGCCACTCTCTCAGGCAGACGCGAGCCGGGGTGCCTGCCGCAAGGGCGGGCTGAGATCACACCCGACGAACCTGACCTGGATCACGCCAGCGGAGGGAGCCATCGCGTCTCGCAGTCCGGGCCGGAGGTGTCCGCGGCTGCGCGCCGCCGGACGTTCCGCCGTCCGCCGGCTCCCGGGCTCCCGCCGCCGGACGGATTGGAGGGAGCCCCATGACCGACCGCCCAAACCGCACCGCCGACCGCCCCGCCCTGGTGCCGCGGCCCATGGCGCCGTCTGCGGCGCTCGACCGGGTGCGGGCGGCGGTGCCGCTGGTCCACAACATCACCAACCACGTGGTCATGCAGACCACCGCCAACGCCCTGCTGGCGATCGGCGCGTCGCCGGCCATGGTGCACAGCGCCGACGAGGTGGAGGCGTTCGCCCCCCTGGCCGGCGCGCTGGTCATCAATGTCGGGACGATCGAGGGCGACTGGCTGGCGGCAATGAAGCTGGCGGTTGCGGCGGCCGGGGGCGCTGGCGTGCCCTGGGTGCTGGACCCGGTCGCGACCGGCGCCACGCCCTACCGCACCGCGGCGGCGGCCGACCTGGCGCTGCGCGGACCGGCGGTGATCCGCGGCAACCCGTCAGAGATCCTGGTGCTTGCCGGATCCACCGATGCCGGCGGCAAGGGTGTCGACGCGGTGCACGGGCCTGAGGACGCCCTGGAGGCGGCAGAGGCGCTGGCCCGGCGCACCGGCGCCGTGATCGCGGTGACCGGGCCGGTCGACCTGGTGGTCGACGGCGGTCGCACCGCCCGGATCCGCGGCGGCGACCCGTTGATGGCGCGGATCACCGGCATGGGCTGCACCGCCACGGCGCTGATCGGCGCCTTCCTGGGTGCCGGCATCCCGGCGTTCGACGCCGCGGTCGCAGGGCTCGCCGCGCTCGGAACCGCCGGCGAGGCGGCGGCGAAGACGGCGCAGGGGCCGGGCAGCCTGGCGGTCGGCCTGCTCGACCGGCTGGCGGCGCTGGACCCTGCGGCGATGGACGCCGCGGTGGCGGAGTCGCTGCCGGCATGAGCCCGGATTCCGACGACCAGCGGGTCGCCGAGCGGCGGGGGCGCTTCGACTGCCGGCTCTACTTCGTGACCGACCCGTCCCTGGGTCCCCGCCTGTTCGACACGGTGGAGGCCGCGGTCGCCGGCGGGGTGACCCTGGTCCAGCTGCGCGACAAGCATGCCTCCGACAGAGCGTTGGTCGAGACCGCCCGACGGTTGAAGGCGATCCTGAAGCCGCACGGCGTTCCGCTGATCGTCAACGACCGGCCCCGGGTCGCGGTCGAGGCGGGGGCCGACGGCGTCCATGTCGGCCAGACCGACGGCGATCCCGTCGAGGCCCGGCGCATCGTCGGGGGCGAGGCGCTGGTCGGCCTGTCGATCACCCATGCCGGGCAGCTTCCGTCGATCCCCCGCGCGACGGTCGACATGCTGGGCGTCGGGCCGGTCTTCCCGACCGGGACCAAGCCCGATGCCGCAGAGCCCATGGGGCTGGACGGCATCGGCGCCGCGACGCGCCTCGGCCTCCCGGTCGTCGCCATTGGCGGGATCGACGCAGGCAACGCCGCCTCGGTCGTGAGGGCGGGCGCCAGCGGCATCGCCGTGGTGTCCGCGATCGCCGGCGCCCCCGACCCGCGGCGGGCGGCGGCCCGGCTGATCGACGCGGTCGAGTCGGCCCGGCTCCTCCCTTCCTGATTCAAGAGGCTCGGATGTCCGCCATTCCCAACGTCGTCACCATCGCCGGCTCCGACCCCTCGGGCGGGGCCGGCATCCAGGCCGACCTGAAGGCTTTTTCCGCCCTCGGCGCCTATGGCTGCGCCGTCATCACCGCCCTGACCGCGCAGAACACGCGCGGCGTCACGGGTGTCCAGGCCGTCCCCCCGGCCTTCGTGGCCCGGCAGATCGACACCCTCGCCGCCGACGTCGCGCTGGCGGCGGCGAAGACCGGCATGCTGGCCGACGCGCCGATCATCGAGGCGGTGGCCGATGCCCTCGCGCGCGCCTCGATCCCGGCCCTGGTGGTCGATCCGGTGATGGTGGCGAAGTCCGGCGACCGGCTGCTCGACCCCGACGCCGTGGTGGCGCTGCGCGACCGCCTGCTGCCCCTGGCGACGCTGATCACGCCGAACCTGCCGGAGGCGGGCGTCCTGCTGGACCGGCCGGCGCCGGCCGACCGCGAGAGCATGGCGCGGGCCGCGGCCGATCTGGCGACGCTGGGACCGCGCGCGGTGCTGATCAAGGGCGGCCACCTGGCCGACGGGCCGGCGGTCGACCTGCTCTGGCAGGACGGCGCGGTGCGCGTGTTCGAGGCGCCGCGGCTGGCCACCCGCAACACCCACGGCACCGGCTGCACCCTGTCGGCCGCGATCGCCGCCCTCATCCCGACCCGCCCCCTCGCCGAGGCGGTCGCCGCGGCCAAGGACTACGTCCACGGCGCGATCGCGGCGGCCGACCGCCTGTCGGTCGGCGCCGGGCACGGACCGACCCACCATTTCCACGCCCTCTGGCCCCCACAGATCTCCGGAGCTCCCCGATGACCGGTTTCACCGAAGCCGCCAACCACGCCAATGCCGGCCTGCGCCGCGCGATCCACGAGCTGCCGTTCAACCGGTCCCTGGCCGACGGCAGCCTGCCGCCGGAGATCTTCCGGTTCTATATCGTCCAGGATTCCCTCTACCTCGCCGACTACGCGCGCGCGCTGGCGGCCGCGGCGGCCAAGGCGCCGGACCCGGATGCCATGATGACCTTCGCCGGCAGCGCCCAGGGCGCCGTGGCGGTGGAGCGCCGGCTGCACGGGGAGTACTTCGCACAGTTCGGCCTGGACCCGGCCGTCGCCGCGGCGACCGAGCCGTCGCCGACCTGCCTCGGCTATACCAGCTACCTGCTGTCGCTGGCCCAGACCGGCGGGTTCGCCGAGTTGGTCGCCGGCATCCTGCCCTGCTTCACCGTCTATGCCGAGGTCGGCACGGCAATCGACAGAAGGGCTTCCTCCGACAACCCCTACCGCGCCTGGATCGACACCTATGTCGATCCGACCTTCGCCGATGCCGTCGCCGCCGCCTCCGCGATCGCCGACCGCGCGGCGGAGACCGCAGGCCCGGCGACGCTGGAGGCCATGCACCGGGCCTTCCTGCGCTCGACCCGGTTCGAGTGGCTGTTCTGGGATTCGGCCTGGCGGCAGGAGGCGTGGCCGGCCGCGGCGTAGGTCCGCCGAGGAGGCCGGCTCAGCCGGTCTCCACCGCCACGGCGTCGACCTGCAGCCGCTCCGACCGGTGGGCGCGGGTGATCCAGCAGTCGATCGTCTGAAGGATGAAGTGGTCGAGCGCGGCATCGGGCGCCAGGCGGTCGCGGGCCAGGTCCAGCACCGCGTCCTGCAGAAGCGGCGTGCCGCGCCGGTTCTCCGCCCGCACGGCGGCGAGCGGCACGGACCTCCCCTGGTCGGCCAAGGCGCCGCGCCGACCCACATAGCCCCAGCAGGTCTCCACCCGGCCATAGCCGTCGACCTCCAGCGCCACGCCGTCGAGCCGGGCGAAGCGGTAGTTGGACGGCCCCTCGGTCGCGTGCATTCGGGTCAGCTGCGCCTCGGTCAGCCAGGTCACCGATACCTCGACGGCGGTGCCGGGGCTGCGCGCCAGCACCGCCGGGAGCGCGCCGTAGGCAGTGAAATGGGCGCCATAGACCACGTCGTGGTCGGCCAGCCGGGCCAGCGTCACCGGCACGACCGTGCCGCGCGGCCAGCCGGCGAACTTGCGCGCCAATTGTTCCGGCGCGCGGTTGGAGCCGTAGGCGATCACCGGGATCCGACCGGACCGGTCCAGCGGCCCCTCCAGCGGATCGGCCCGGCCGTCGACATAGACGAAGGACGCGCGGGGCACCCGGTAGGGATAGGTCTTGGCGATGGCGAGCCTGGGGTCGGTCATGGGAAAGACATAGGCGGGCGGAGCGGGTCGGGCAGGGGCGACCTTGCCACGGCGACGCCGGGTGCGCCGGCAGCGGGCCCTCGGCGTCGACGCATGCTCCTGCATGCCTGAATTCTTGAATCCGACAAGGCCGAAGCCCGGCTGGAGCGTCCCGATCTCCGCTTCAGGTCACGATATTGCTAAATAAGTTTTTAATAGCTATTTCCAGTTGAGTTCCTTGAAAGACTTCCGGTAGGGTCCCCCTCGCGAAATTCCTGGAGGAATGGATGCGGAGTCAGATCCGATCCTGTCCGGGAAGAGGATCGTCTCCGACCGAATGGCACCCGGGATTGGGGGCACCCGGGATCGGGGCGATTGCCCCTGCCTGCCGCCGTTGCCCGCGGATTCGGATGCTCCGGACATGGAAGAGCCTCAGCCATGATGCCGACGCCCTCGCAACCCCCCTATCCGTCGTCGAAGACCGGCAGCGGCAGGCGTCGGGGACGGGCCCCAGCCGGACGCGCGGCGTTACGGCGCCCTTGGACGAACCGCCCACCGTCCCGGCGGCGTCGGCGGTGCCGGCCGGAATCATCGCGCTGCTGGTGGCGGCGGCCGGTCTGGGCCCGCTTTCGATGGGCCTCTTCGTGCCGTCGATGCCGGGCCTCCAGACCGCCTTCGACACCGATTACGGGCACGTCCAGCTGACCCTGAGCCTCTATCTGGTCGGGCTGGCGTTCGGGCAGTTGCTGTATGGGCCGTTGAGCGACCGGTTCGGCCGAAAGCCGGTGATGGTCGCCGGCCTCGCCGTCTTCGCCGCGGCGTCGATCGGATGCGCCGCAGCGACCTCGATCGGCATGCTGATCGCCGCGCGGTTCGTCCAGGCGCTCGGCGGTTGTGCCGGCATCGTGCTCGGGCGGGCGGTGATCCGGGACCTGGTGCCGTCCGACCGGGCCGCCTCGGGCATCGCCTACCTGACCGTGGCGCTGCTGGCGGCGCCGATGCTGGGGCCACTGCTCGGCGGCCAACTGGACGACTGGCTGGGATGGCGCGCGGGGTTCGTCCTGGTCGCCGCGGGCAGCGTCGTCACGGTGGCGGCCGTGGCGCTCGCGCTGCCGGAGACCCAGATTCCGCCGCCGACCGACGACGCGCCCGAGGGCCGCGGACCCTGGCGCGGCCCGGCCGGCCTGCTGCGGCTGTTCGCGGGCGTGCTGACCGCGCGGGGCTTCCTGGCATACGCGACCATCAGCGCCCTGACCATGGCCACGATGCTGGCCTTCATGGCCGGCGGACCCTACGTCACAATCGACCTGATGGGGCTCAGCGCGGGCGACTACGGCTGGCTGTTCGCGATCGCGGCCGGCGGCTATATGGCGGGCAACCTGATCGCCGGCCGGATGTCGTCGCGGCTCGGCATCGACCGGATGATCCTGATCGGCACGGCCATGGCCTTCGTCGCCACGGCCGCCATGTCGGCGTTCGTTCTGATGGGGCGCCTCGATGCGCTGACTCTGTTCGGCCCGTTGACGATGATGGCGCTGGGCAACGGGCTGACCATGCCGAACGGCCTGGCCGGCGCCGTTGGCAGCCGGCCCGACCTGGCCGGCACCGCGAGTGGCCTTGCCGGCTTCCTGCAGATGGCGCTGGGCGCGCTGGCCAGCTTTGCCGTCGGCAAGCTGATGGGGCCGAGCGCCCTGCCCCTGGTGCTGTTCCTCCTGGCCGTCACGCTGGCCGCCCTGGTCCTGCACACCCTGGCGCTGCGCCGCGGGGTCGAAGCCGGGCCGCGGGATCGGCCGGCCTGACACCGACCCGGCCCCCTCGCCGCCCTGCGGCGTCCCTGCCTCCCGACGGCGGATGCCGCCGCCGCCCCTGGCGGGCGGAGCGCCGCAGTGCTATCTCACCAAGGCCTGTCCCGACCGGAGGTTCTCCATGCCCGATACCGCGGCGCCCGACGCGACGCTCGACCTTGTGACCGGCCTGATCGAAAAGGCGCGCGCCGCCGGTGCCGACGCCGCCGACGCGGTGGGGTTCGAGAGCACGTCGCTCTCGCTCGCCCAGCGCCTGGGCAAGCCGGAGAGGCTGGAGCGCTCGGAATCGTCCGATCTCGGGCTCCGGGTCTTCGTCGGGCGCCGGGTTGCCGTCGTCTCCTCCTCGGACCGCAAGCCCGATGCGCTGAACGCCCTGGTCGAGCAGGCCATGGCGATGGCCCGCGCCGTGCCGGAGGACTCCTTCGCCGGCCTCGCCGATCCGGACCAACTGGCGACGGAGATCCCGGACCTGGACCTGGTCGATCCGGAAGAGCCGTCGGCCGAGGACCTGATCGCCCGGGCCGCCGCGGCGGAGGAAGCGGCCCTGGGCGTTCCGGGCGTGACCAATTCCGAAGGGGCCGAGGTGGGCTACAGCCGAACCGGCGTCGCCCTCGCCGCCTCCAACGGTTTCGCCGGGGGCTATACGCTGACCGGCACCAGCCTGTTCGTCAGCGTGCTGGCCGGCGAAGGCACCGGCATGGAGACCGACTACGACTTCACCAGCGCGGTCCACGGCCTCGACCTGGAGGATGCCCACGCGGTCGGCCTGCGCGCCGGGCAGAAGGCGGTCGCGCGCCTGGGGGCGCGCAAGGTGGCGACGCAGAAGGTGCCCGTTGTGTTCGCCCCGCGCGTCGCCAATGGCTTCCTGCGCACGCTCGCCGGCGCGATCTCGGGTCCGGCGATCGCCCGCGGCACCAGCTTCCTGAAGGATCGGATGGGGGAACGGATCTTCCCCGAGGGCGTGACCGTGGTCGACGATCCGCTGAAGCGCCGCGGCCTGCGGTCCAAGCCGTTCGACGGCGAAGGCCTGCCGACCCGGCGGCGCGCGGTGATCGAGGACGGCCGCCTGACGACCTGGCTGCTCGACCTGCGCTCGGCCCGGCAGCTCGGGCTCGAGTCGACCGGCCACGCGGCACGCGGCACGACCGGCCAGCCGAGCCCGTCGCCGACCAATCTGTGGATGGAGCCGGGGCGGATCAGCCCGGAGCAGATGGTCGCGGAGATCGAGCAGGGCTTCTTCGTCACCCAGATGATGGGCTCCGGCGTCAACATGGTGACCGGCGACTACAGCCGCGGCGCCACCGGCTTCTGGATCGAGAACGGCGAGATCGCCTTCCCGGTCAGCGAGATGACCGTCGCCGGCAGCATGAAGGACATGTTCGCGAACCTGACGGCGGCCGACGACCTGTCGTTCAAGTACGGCATCGACACGCCGACGCTCCGGATTGACGGGATGACCGTGGCGGGGAAGTAGGGGGGCGGGCAGTCAGCCGTCGCCGCGGTCGTCGCCGGACGGTGTCGGGGCCCGGGGCCGAGCCGGGCGGAACAGGAGGACCGGCCGGCGCCGGCCGCGGATCTCGTGCTCCCCGACCTCGTGCCAGTCGGGGTCGTCCAGGCCGATGCCGGCGGCCGTCAGGGTATCGGCGGAGACCAGGATCGGCGTCTCAAGCGTCCGGGTCGACTCTTCGATCCGCTCGGCGACGTTCACCGTGTCGCCGATCACGGTGAATTCCAGGCGGTCCTCCCCGCCGAAGCTGCCGGCCAGCACCGTGCCGACATGGACGCCGATGCCGACGCCGATCGGTGCCAGCCCGGCGGTCGCGCGCTCGGCCGCCCAGTCCGCCACCGCGGCGTCCAGCCGGCGCGCGGCGCCGACGGCGGCGACGGCGTCGCGGGCGGGTCCCTCCGCCGCCGGCTCCGGCACGCCGAACACCGCCATCACGCCGTCGCCGACGAACTTGTCGACCAGTCCCCCCTCGGCCTCCACCGCCTCCAGCGCGAGGTGGCGAAACCGGGCGAGGATGGCTGCGATGGCGGCCCCGTCCAGGGTTTCCGACAGGCCGGTGAAGCCCCGGATGTCGGCGAACAGCACGGCCGCCGTCTGCTCCTGCGCGGCGGGGGCGCCCTCCTCCGCGATCCGCCGGGCGACGCGGCACGGCACGTAGCGGGCCAGGTTCTCCCGCCGCAATCCCTCAGCGAGCGCCAGCCGCAAGAGCCGGCGGGCCCGCCAGACCGCCCCGGTCAGGATCGCCGTCACCAGGGCGAAGATCAGTCCGCGCATCATCAGGCCGTGCGGCACGGCCGACGCCGCCCCGGCGCCGGGTGTCGCCGCTCCCGGCTCCAGGGACAGCCAGATCAGCGTGCCCAGCCCGGCGACCACGGTGACTCCCGTCCAGGCCACCAGGCCCGGCCGGTAGCGCAGCGCCGCCTGCGCCACGAACAGGAAGGCGAGCAGCGTCGCCGGCATCCCGACCGCATCGGCCGCCGCCACGCTCGGCCCCATCATGATCGACGCCACGAAGGCGACCAGCAGCGCCGCCTCCAGCGTCGCCAGCAGCCAGGCGACGGACGGGGTGACGGCGTCGCGCAGGGCCAGGACCAGCCCGGCGACCGCGAGGCCGGCATAGGCCGCCAGGACCCCGGCCATGGCCTGCCAGGCGCCGGCGTGTCGGGCGGACAGGAAGGCGCCGATCAGGACCAGAACGGAGACCAGGCGGATTACCGCCAGTCCGCGCTCGGCCCGCTGCTCCGCCTCGGTGAAGAGGTGGCGGACGGACGACGCGAGGCCGCGCTGCCCGCCAGCGGCCGGCGCCGCCCCGGACCCGGGGTCGCCGGCCGGCGGTCCGGTCACGCGGCGCGCCCGACGCCGCCGAACCCGCCGGCGATCGCGCCGGAGACGGTCGCGGGGTCGCACAGCAGCAGCAGGCGGTCGCGGGTCGACAGCGCGCCGCCTTCGGTCAGCCGGCGGCGGGCCGCCATCAGGGCGTCGCGCGTCTCCGGATCGGCGCGGTCGGCATCGATGCCGCTTTCCTCGAGGATCACGGCGTGCAGGGCCGCCGCCGCCGGATCGGTCAGCACGCGGGCCAGCCCGTCGCCCTGCAGCGCCGGATCGCCGGCCAACCGCTCGGCCAGGCGGTTGGCCCGGGCGATGACGGCCGGAGGATCGGTCTCCTCCGGGATCCGGAACAGCCCCAGCCGACCGGTCAGCAGGCCCAGATCGGCCCGCGCCGTGAGCCGACAGAGCGGGATCGACATCACCAGACCGGCGACCAGCGGCGACAGCCACCAGAACAGCGGCGGCGAGAGCAGCCAGGCGGCGATGCCGACCGCGATGCCGATCGCCGAATGCCCGGCATGGCGGGCCGCCGCCTCGCGCCAGCCGACCCCGCCGTCATCGCGGCGCTGGCCGCCCCAGCCGACGGCGCGGCCGGCCAGGATCTGCATCACGAAGGTGCTCTGGAACAGCATCATCACCGGCGCCAGCAGCGTCGAGATCGCCAGTTCCAGAACCGCGCTGGCGACGATGCCGGCGGCGCCGCCGGAGGCCCGGCGCACCCGCCAGTCGGCGATCGCGAGGATGACGCCGAAGACCCGCGGCAGGATCAACATCGCCGCCGCAAGACCCAGCAGCGCGATCGCCGCGGCCGTGTCGAAGGTCGGCCAGACCGGCAGGAACGTCTGGTAGCCCTGGAAATATTCGGGCTCGGTCAGCAGGTTGGTCACGGCGAAGGCCAGCCCACCGGCCAGGAATGCCAGCCAGAACGGCGAGGCGACGTAGCTGAGGATGCCGTTGGCGAGGTGCAGGCGGCTGATCGGCTTCAGGCCGCGGGCGCCGAGGATCTTCGCATGCTGAAGATTGCCCTGGCACCAGCGCCGGTCGCGCTGCGCGTAGTCCAGCAGGGTCGGCGGGCACTCCTCCCAGCTGCCGCCGAGGGTCGGCGCCATCCAGACCTGCCAGCCGCCGCGCACCAGGAATGCCGCTTCGACGAAGTCGTGGCTCAGGATGTCGCCGCCGAGGGGGGCGCGGCCCGGCAGGGTCGGCAGCCCGCAGCAGCGGGTGAACGCCTCCACCCGGATGATCGCGTTGTGGCCCCAGTAGTTGCCGTCGGCGTGCTGCCACGCCGCCTGGCCCGCCGCCGCCACGGGCCCGTAGACCCGGCCGGCGAACTGGAGCACCCGGGCGAACAGGGTGTTGCGGTTGACGATCGCCGGCGGCACCTGGATCAGCCCGGCGCGCGGGTTCGCCTGCATCAGCTGGGCGAGACGCACCAGCGTCTCGCCGGTCATCAGGCTGTCGGCGTCCAGCACCACCATGGTGTCGTAGTGGCCGCCCCAGCGGCGGCAGAATTCGGCGATGTTGCCGGCCTTGCGCCCGGCATGGTCGCCGCGCCGGCGATAGAAGATGCGACCCTGGCCGGCGGTGCGCTCGACCAGCCCGGCCCAGGCCTGCTCCTCCGCGATCCAGCGGTCGGGATCGCGGGTGTCGCTGAGCAGGTAGAGGTCGAAGGCGTCGCCCCGCCCCGTCGCCTGGAGCGATTCCCAGATCGCCTGCACATTCGCCGTGACCCGCGCCGCGTCCTCGTTGCAGATCGCCACGACGATCGCCGTCCGCTCGACCAGAGGGACGCTTTCCGGCGGCTCGTCCAGGCCAGCCTGGCGCCGGCCCAGCGCCAGCATCGCGAAGCCCGCCGCCTGGGCGAAGAACGATATCGCCAGCCAACCGAAGCTCAGCGCGAAGAGAACCAGGAGCAGCGCCTGCCAGCCCGGCGGCGCCAGGTTGCCGATCGCCGCATCCATGACCCTCAGCGCGAAGAGGGTGGTCGCGGCGGCACCCCCGAACACGATCAGCCGGGTCAGGAATACCCTGCCGCGGTCGGCGGGCCCGGCGGGTCGCGGGTCGAGGGTCGGCGGTCGGGTCATGGCGAACGGCTCGAATGGCGGCGGAGGATGCGGCCCTGCCCGGGCAGGGGGCGGGCGGGCCGTCGAAGAACGGGCTATCCGCGACCGCGAAGGGGTGCGTTCCCGACAGTGGCCGGATGCCCTGCCTGCTGGGCGGCGGCGCCGGGCTGGGCGATCGGGGCGGGTGCGAAGCCGAGGCTCTGTTCAGGCATCGTCCGCGGCGCCGGACCTGGTACCGGAACCGGACAGGCCCGGCGCAGCGCGGCGGCCAGACCGGCAGGCACGGGATGAACCAACAGACGGTCGGCGAAGTGGTGGGGACCGCCGACGATCAGGAAGGCCGCGCGGCCCCGCGACAGCGCCCGCTCTGGCGCGCCCAGCACCTCCGCGAACCAGGCGGTCAGCGCCGCTTCCGCGCGCTCGGCGGCACTCTCCGGCGCCCCTGCCGCCGCAGCCTCCGCCCGGAACCGGTCGGAAAGCCGCGCCGAGACGCCGGCCGGCAGGCAAAAGCCCGCCAGCAGCCGGTCGAGCGCGTCGTCATTCGCCGGTTCGAACCGGCCGGCCGAGAACGACGAAGCGGCAGTCACGGGGTCCATTGATAGCTCCAGGTCTCGGTCAGGGGCTCGCCGTCGCGCTCCAGGCGGGCCCAAAGCTCGACGGCACCGCCGCCGTCCGGCATCAGGTCGAAGAACACCCGGCGACCGCCGGTCACTGGGTTGAACTGGCTGACGGGTTCGGTCACCACGCCGCGCAGGACGGTGACCGTCGCCGGCAGCTCCGCATCCGCCGAGAGCTCGGCCAGCGGCCCGCCTTCGAAATCGATCACGAACTTCCGGCCCTCGCCGTCGCTCTCGGTGCCCGGAACGCCGCCGGCGCCGACCATGGTGCGCATCGCGCGCCCCAGCGCCGGCCGGTCGATCGGCGGCGACCAGCACCAGTGCAGGCGATAGGCGAAGTTCAGCTCGGCCCCCGGCTCCACCGGCCGTTCCGGCAGCCAGAACGCCACGATGTTGTCGTTGATCTCCGAACTCGTCGGGATCTCGATCAGTTGCACCGCGCCGCGGCCCCAGCCGTCGAGCGGTTCGACCCACAGCGACGGCCGCCGCTCGTAGCGCGCCTCCAGGTCCTGGTGCTGGTCGAAGTCCCGCGTCCGCTGGACCAGGCCGAAGCCGCGGGGGTCGACATCGCCGTAGTAGCTGAACCGCAGCCGCTCCGGGTTGACCAGGGGCCGCCAGATCTGCTGCCCGGCGCCGGTCCACAGCGCCAGGCCCTCGCTGTCGTGCACCCGGGGGCGGAAATCGTCGACGCCGAGCCGATCGTTCGGCCCGAAGAAATACATGCTGGTCAGCGGCGCGATGCCCAGCTTGGCGACCGGCTCCCGCGGGAACAGCCGCACGTCGACATCGGTGATCGTCGCCTCGCCGGGTGTGACGGCGAAGCGGTAGGCGCCGGTGATCCGCGGGCTGTCGAGCAGGGCGTGGATCACCACCGTCTCGGCGTCCGGACGCGGCTGCTCCAGGTAGAACTCGACGAACTCCGGAAACTCCTCGCCGCTCGGCTCGCCGGTATCGACCGCCAAACCGCGGGCCGACAGGCCGTAGTTCATCCCCGCGCCGATCGCCCGGAAATAGCTGGCGCCCAGGAAGACGACCAGTTCGTCGAAATAGGCCGAATCGTTGATCGGCGTGTGCAGCCGGAAGCCGGCGAACCCGAGATCCTCGGGCAGGCCTTCCGGCGGCCCGTCTGGCCACTGCTCCTCCCCGAACGCGAACAGCGCCGGGTCGTAGAGCACCTCGCGCGCCTCGCCGCCCTCGACCACGAAGATGTGGACTGGTGTCTCGAAGAAGCTGCCGAGATGGAAGAACTGCGCCTGGAACGGCCGGCCGTCCTGCCACAGGGCCTGGTCGGGCCGGTAGCGGATGGCGCGGTGGGTGTCGTAGCTCAACCCCCTGAGCCGGTCCGGCAGCTCGCCGGCGCGCGACTGCCACGGCTCTGCCGCGAGGTCCTGGGCGCGGCGGGTCAGGATGCCGGCATCGAACGGCCGCGGATCGCCCAGGTCCGCCGCGGCGGCAGCCTTGGAAAGATCGGCGAGAGGCACGGGCAAGGATGCGCCGGCAGCGATGCCGAGCGCGGTCCGCAGTAGGGATCGTCGATCCACGTTGGTCCTCTTATACGTATTTTTGCGGATGACCCGACACCCGAACGCATGATCCGGTCGTCCGGTTCCCGAAGACGAACCCACCCCGCACGGACGCGAGGTAAGCGCCGCCGTGTGACAAGAATTGGGCCGCTCTCGCGGCGCGGCAATGCAAGTCTTTGCGACCGGGGCGTGAGCGGCCTGCGGCGCGGCGACGGTTCCCGCTTCGACGCCCGATACCCGGGAAACCGGGGGCATGCCCGCGCCGGCAGCCATTTCCGGTCGGGCATCCATGCAACAACGCGTGGCGGCCGAAAACGTCTCCGCCCTCTCGGGCATGATGTCAGGTCGCTGATGCAGCGCAGGAAAAAGGGTCATGCCCGCGCGGACGGCCAGCTCCCGGACAAGGGCGCGCCCGCCCTCCGAGGAGGAACGCTCAACAAGAAGGGCAAAGCCCCCGGGGGGCCCGCGTCACTCCTTGCTAAGGTGCTCTCCCAGGAATTCCTTCACCTTGGCGAAGAAGCCGTGATGCTCCGGATGGGTGCGTTCGTCGCCGGATTCCTTGGCGAATTCCTCCAGCAGTTCGCGCTGCCGCCTGGTCAGGTTGACCGGGGTTTCCACCCGCGCCTCGACATACATGTCACCGCGCAGGGTGGAGCGCAGGATCGACATCCCCTTCATGCGCAGGCGAAACTGCGCCCCGGACTGGGTGCCGGGCGGGATCGAGACCTTGGCGCGGTGTCCGTCGATGGTCGGCACTTCGATCGGGCCGCCGAGCGCCGCGACGGTCATCGGGATTGGCACCCGGCAGTGCAGGTCGGCGCCGTCGCGCTGGAACAGCGGGTGCGGCTTGATGGTCAGGAAGATGTAGAGGTCGCCCGGCGGCGCGCCGCGCAGCCCCGCCTCGCCCTCGCCGGCCAGACGGATGCGCGTGCCGTCGTCGACGCCGGCGGGAATGTTGACCTGGAGCGAGCGCTCCCGCTCGGTCCGTCCGGCGCCGCCGCAGGACCGGCACGGGTCCTTGATCACCCGGCCGGCGCCGCCGCAGCTCGGGCAGGTCCGCTCGATGGTGAAGAAGCCCTGCTGGGCGCGCACCTTGCCCATGCCGTTGCAGGTAGGGCAGGCGACCGGTTCAGACCCGCTCTCCGCGCCGCTGCCGTGGCAGTTCTCGCAGACCACCGAGGTCGGGACCCGGATCGTCGCCTGCTTGCCGCGGAAGGCGTCCTCCAGCGAGATCTCCATGTTGTAGCGCAGGTCGGCGCCGCGGCCGCTGTTCGGCCGGCCGCGCCGGGCGCCGCCCATGAACTCGCCGAACATCTCGTCGAAGATGTCCGCGAAGCCGGCGCCGAAATCGAACCCGGCCGCCCCGCCGCCGGGCCCCCGCGGCCCGCCCGAGCCGTCGAAGGCGGCATGGCCGAAGCGGTCGTAGGCCGCGCGCTTCTGCTGGTCCTTCAGGACATCGTAGGCTTCGTTGATCTCCTTGAACCGCGCCTCGGCGCTCTGGTCGCCGGGGTTGCGGTCGGGGTGGTACTGCATCGCGAGCTTGCGATAGGCCTTCTTGATCTCGTCGGCCCCGGCGTCGCGAGCGACCCCCAGCGTCTCATAGTAGTCCTGCTTGGCCATCGGCTGTCTGCCGTCCCCGTCACCGTCGGTATTCCCTGGCGCCTGACGCCCGTCCGCTCTTCGGCCTCCGGCGCGGTGCCGGGAGCAGGCGTCTCAGGCGTGCCGAGACCCCGGCCTGCGCCCCGGGCCGCCGCCATGCGTTGGCGGAGAGCCGGAGCGAAAGCCGGGGTCCGAAGCTCGGCCGGAACCGGCCACGACAGGGCCAGATCCGGTAGGGCGGGCGACGTTTGGCGCCATCCGCCCTGAAATCGAGTCGGCGTCAGGCCGACTTGCTGTTCTTGTCGTCGTCGACTTCCTCGAAATCGGCGTCGACCACGCCCTCGTCGGAGGAGCCGCCGGTCTCGCCGCCGGTCCCGCCGGCCGAGCCGTCGTCGCCGCCCGACTGGTACATCGCCTCGCCGATCTTCATCGCGGCCTGGGCCAGCGCCTCGGTCTTCTGGCGGATGGCGTCGGCGTCCTCGCCCTCGCTGGCGGACTTGAGGTCGGCCAGCGCGGTCTCGATCGCCTGCTTGTCGTCGGCCGCCAGCTTGTCGCCGTGCTCGGCCAGCTGCCGCTCGGTAGAGTGGACCAGCCCGTCGGCCTGGTTCTTCACCTCGACCAGCTCGCGCCGCTTCTTGTCCTCCTCGGCGTGGCTCTCGGCCTCCTTGACCATCCGCTCGATGTCGTCGTCGCTGAGGCCGCCGGAGGCCTGGATGCGGATCGCCTGCTCCTTGCCGGTCGCCTTGTCCTTGGCGGTGACGTTGACGATGCCGTTGGCGTCGATGTCGAAGCCGACCTCGATCTGCGGCACGCCGCGCGGCGCCGGCGGGATGCCCACCAGGTCGAACTGGCCGAGCATCTTGTTGTCCGCCGCCATCTCGCGCTCGCCCTGGAACACGCGGATGGTGACCGCGGTCTGGTTGTCCTCGGCGGTCGAAAAGGTCTGGCTCTTCTTGGTCGGGATCGTCGTGTTGCGGTCGATCAGCCGGGTGAACACGCCGCCCAGCGTCTCGATGCCCAGCGACAGCGGGGTGACGTCGAGCAGCAGGACGTCCTTGACCTCGCCCTGCAGCACGCCGGCCTGGATCGCCGCGCCGACCGCGACCACCTCGTCCGGGTTGACGCCGCGGTGCGGCTCCTTGCCGAAGAACTGCTTCACCGACTCGATGACCTTGGGCATGCGGGTCATGCCGCCGACCAGGATCACCTCGTCGATCTCGGCCGCCTGCAGCCCGGCATCCTTCAGCGCCGCCTTGCACGGCTCGATCGTGCGGCGCACCAAGTCGTCGACCAGCTGCTCCAGCTTGGAGCGGGTCAGCTTGATGTTGAGGTGCTTCGGCCCGCTCTGGTCGGCCGTGATGAACGGCAGGTTGACCTCGGTCTGCTGCGAGGAGCTGAGCTCGATCTTCGCCTTCTCCGCGGCCTCCTTCAGGCGCTGGAGCGCAAGCCGGTCCTGGCGCAGGTCGATGCCCTGCTCCTTTTTGAACTCCTCGGCCAGGTAGTCGATGATCTTGGCGTCGAAGTCCTCGCCGCCCAGGAAGGTGTCGCCGTTGGTCGCCTTCACCTCGAAGACGCCGTCGCCGATCTCCAGGATCGAGATGTCGAAGGTGCCGCCGCCCAGGTCGTAGACGGCGACCGTGCCGCTGCCCTTCTTCTCCAGCCCGTAGGCGAGCGAGGCGGCGGTCGGCTCGTTGATGATGCGCAGCACCTCGAGCCCGGCGATCTTGCCGGCGTCCTTGGTGGCCTGGCGCTGGGCGTCGTTGAAGTAGGCCGGGACGGTGATCACCGCCTGGTCGACCTTCTCGCCCAGATAGTTCTCGGCCGTCTCCTTCATCTTCTGAAGGATGTAGGCGCTGATCTGGCTGGGGGCGTATTTCTGCCCCTCGACCTCGACCCAGGCGTCGCCGTTGTCGCCCTTGACGATCTTGTACGGCACCAGGCCCATGTCCTTCTTGGTCATGGGATCCTCGAAGCGCCGGCCGATCAGGCGCTTGACCGCGAAGACCGTGTTCTCCGGATTGGTGACCGCCTGGCGCTTGGCGGACTGGCCGACCAGCATCTCGCCGTCCTTCATGGCGACGATCGACGGCGTGGTCCGCGCCCCTTCGGCGTTCTCGACGACCTTGCCCTGCGGCCCTTCCATCACGGCGACGCAGGAGTTGGTCGTGCCCAGATCGATACCGATTACCTTGCCCATCGACTTCCTCGTTCCTTTCGGCAGACACGTTCGAGCGGCCCTTGAGGCCCTGCCCCGGGGCAACCCCCGGAGCGTCTGGGCCCGAAGCCTAACGGCTGAAGGCGCCGCCACTCGTTCCCCAACACGGGACCGCAGCCGGGAGTCTCGGCCGGGCGTCCGGACCCGGCCCATTGCCCGATCCGGCGGTGGCGCCGGTGCGGACGACGGGCCGCGCCGCGGCGTCTGCGACGGGCGCGGCGGGCATCGGACGGAAGGCGCGGCACCGGGCGGAGGCCCGGCGGCGGCCGCGGTCTGCGGGAGATATAGGCGAGCCCCCCAACCCCTGCAACCGGGAGACCGGACGCAAATGGGGGTCTCTCGCGTGCGTTCAGGCCGCCGCGGGGCGGGCCGGGCCCGCGGCGGAGGGCTTCAGCATCAGGAATCCGGCGACGAAGCCGCCCAGATGCGCCTGCCACGCGATCGCCGCGTCGAGCCCGAACAGCCCGCCGCCGAACACGCCCATCAGGAGGTTGAGGCCGACCAGCACCAGGATCAGGTTGAGCCCCAGCCGCCGGCGCCGCGGGTCCAGCCGGTCGGCCAGCATCAGCCTGACCGCCGCGCCCATGCAGCCCGACACCCCGCCCGACGCGCCGAACATGATCGAAAAGCCGTCGCCCGCGAACAGCAGCTGGACCAGCGCGCCGGCCACCGCCGACAGCACGAACACGGCGGTGAACCGCACCGGCCCGGCGATCCGCTCGATCAGGCTGCCGAACGCCAGCAGGAACCCCGCATTGACCGCGACATGGATGAAGTCCCAATGGACGAAGGCGTGGCTGACCAGCGTCGCCGCCGCGTGCAGGCCGAGCCCGCTGAACGGCTCCGCCATGGCGAGCCGGATCCGCTCCGGCACCAGCCCCAGCTCGAACGCGAGGATGTTGGCCGTGCGCATCGGCACCACGTGCAGCAGCGCGAAGATGCCCAGGATCGCCAGCACCAGCACCACCGTCGCGGGCGGCGCGTTGAACACCGGCTGGCGCCGCGGCGGGCCGAAGCCGTCCTGGTCGTCGGGCTCGCGGCGGGCAGGCTGGGGGGCGCCGTAAAGCGGGTCGAGGGGATCGGTCATGGGGTCCATATTGGCGGCGGGGCCGGCCGGGAAAGGGGCGGCCCGCACGCTAGCAGGCCGGCGGGCGATCCGTCGCGCCCCAATCTGCGGAATCGCGCTACCGGACAGCTGATGATCATCTCCGCAAGCTACCGCACCGACATCCCCGCCTTCTACGGCCGCTGGTTCCTGAACCGGCTGCGCGCGGGGTGGTGCGCGGTGCCGAACCCCTATGGCGGGCGGCCGTCGGTGGTGCCGCTGGCGGGGCCGCTTGTCGACGGGTACGTGTTCTGGACCCGCAACCTCGGCCCGTTCCGCGAGGCGCTGGAGGCGGTCGGCGGCCTCGGTCTGCCCTTCGTGGTGCAGATGACAATCACCGGCTACCCGCGCGCGCTGGAAACCTCGGTCACCGACGCGGCGCGGGCGGTGGCGCAGCTGCGCGGCGTCCGCGCCCGGTGGGGGAAGCGGGCGGCGGTCTGGCGCTACGACCCGATCCTGTTCACCGGCCTGACCGAGGCGGCGTGGCACCGCGCCAACTTCGCCCGCCTCGCCGCCGAGCTGGAGGGCGCGGTGGACGAGGTGGTGGTGTCCGTCGCCCAGGTCTACGCCAAGACCCGGCGCAACACCGACGCCGCGGCGGCGGCTGCCGGCTTTTCCTGGCGCGACCCGCCGGTCGAGGAGCGGGCTGCGCTGGTCGCCGACCTCGCGGACCTGGCGGCGGAGCGCGGGATGCGGCTGACGCTCTGCACCCAGCCCGAGCTTCTGGCCGCGCTGCCCGCCGATGCGCCCGTGGGCGCGGCGCGCTGCATCGACGCCGAACGGCTGTCGGCCCTGGCCGGCCAGCCGGTCGCCGCCAAGACTAAGGGAAACCGCCCCGGCTGCCTGTGCGCCGAGAGCCGCGACATCGGCGTCTACAACAGCTGCCCGCACGGCTGCGTCTACTGCTACGCCGTCCGCCACCGCGACCGCGCCCGGGCCACCCACCGCGCGCACGACCCTGCGGCCAACTCCCTGGCCGGCGAGCTGGCGGTGGGGAAGCGGGCGGGGATTCTGACCTGAACGCCTGTCGGACCGCCGCTGGCGCTCTGGTCCGACCTCTGATGTCGGTTTTCAAGAGCTGACGGCGCAGCTGTCCGTCCCGCGCCTGCCAGGGGCGCAGGGGGATGGCGCGGTGTGAAGACGCCTGCCCAAGGCCGGAGGCGGTGCGCGTCGTAT
>Ga0208623_100266_pt1 | contig 50758 bp, 43 predicted proteins | sample HotLakConsUCCL28_FD_184737 | JGI IMG/M metagenome (GOLD analysis project Ga0208623, IMG submission 184737) | Hypersaline microbial mat communities from Hot Lake, Washington, USA - Hot Lake Consortium UCC-L28 (SPAdes) (version 2) ...
TGCTCGTGATCCAGCACCAGCCGCACCGCGCGCTGGCGCACTTCCGGGGAGAACTTGTTCGTCGTCTTGCTCATGGTGGCTCCACCTTCTCAGGAGTTGGAGCCTCCGGCAAACCCGGGGCGGTTCAGAGAACCGCGCCGATCGCTCGCGACAAGACCGATTGGGAGACGGCGATCCCAAGCTTCTCCAGGCTGCCGACGAGGTTGCCGAGCTCGCCTTCGCTTTTGACGGTACCTGCCACATGCGACAGTATCTCGCTGCTCGGACGAATGCCATATCGCGGCATCTCGTACAGGCGAGCGATACAATCTTCAAGACGCTCTTGCTTTCGAATCAGGAAGAAAAACGATACCTCGTCGGGCGTCAAGTTCGCAACACACATGTCCTGGAAGACTGACGCAGCTTCCTCAGATGTAGTACTCTTCTTTATGAGGGTCGTATACGTAATCGTGTTTGGTTCAAAGCCGTTGGCCTTCATGCGCCGAAAGATGTTCGTGGCGGCAAAAAAATCGGGAGCACGGTCTATCATCCCGTTATATACAACAACGTTTAGCTTGATGTCGTATGCAGACAGAATACGGTTTATGTCCGCTCTCTGCGCTGGCGTCGAACAATAGGTGTGGGCAATAGAGTAAGTATGCTCTGTTGGCTCGATATTGGAGCGTTTCATCATCTCTAAAACTTGCAGAGTCCTCTCGTAGCTCTTCCCAATCTCCATAAGAATATTAAATGGAAAAGAATTTAACGTCGCGCCGACTTTTTCTCTCAATTTTATCGACTCTAGCGCCAGCGAGAAATCCTTGTGCTTTTCGAGGTAGGATCCGAACGCGATGTTACGTACCTCCTGGGCCACGCTGTCGCCTCGCTCGATCCTGTTCCGAAATTCGTCAAACCACGACTGGGCGATCTGCAGCGTTGGTGAGAACCGAATGAGGTGCGCCACCACGTTTGTGCTCGGGCGCCCGCCCGCCTCGACGAGTTCCTTGATGACTTCCTCCGACTGCGCCAGATCTCCGAACGCCAACAGGAACTGCGCATAGGCGAAGCCGGCGCCTCTCGTTGTGCGATGTGAAAGGCCCAGATCATGCTCACACAGAAGATAAAGATCTTTCCAAATCTGTACGCTATCGGCGACCTGGCGATGCTTATGTAGAAGTAGCGATGATCGTAGAAGGAAGTCCACTGCGTCCGAAAGAGACAGAAGAGATTTATACTTGATACATTCTGCGAGACTGCGAATTTGTTTCTGGCGTAGGCGGTGATTCGGTTGTATTTGACAATTCTGAGCGTAGTGGTCAGCCAGCGACGAGATGATCTCGATCCGTCGGTTGTCGCTTACAAACTGTTGAACGGCGCCGGCGATGATTTGGTGCATCCGAACTGAACCGTCTTCCTGCGCAGAAAAAATCGAAAGTGCGGAGATTTTCAAGAATTCATTGGCAAGTCCTGGCAACGCAAAACGGTGGCAAAGGGTCTGAAAACCTGCCTCGTCGAAGCTGAAGCAAAACGAAAACACCTCGATAAGTGTCTGCAATTCGCTACCGTACGAGCCCAAGAGGCGGGCGACGAGCTCGGCGCATCGATCCTCAAATACCTTCGACTCAAGAAGAAAATCTGCTGGTGATATCGTGGCTAAGCGGCCGGACAGAACACGCCAATGCTCAAGCTGTAGGTCCAGCATCAGCGGGTAGATCAACGCGTCTTCACTGGCGGATTCGCGCGCACCGTCGATCATCGCTTCGACGAGGCTATCTGGCACGATGGGCACGGCCTGCAAGAAGATCCGTGCATCGGAATATTTTAAGCCTCCCAGTAAATGTTGCCGGCCTTTCAGTTTTCCGGCCCACGAACCGGTCCAGCGGAGCTTCTCCCTGCTGAAGGCGACGACCAAAAGACCCTTTGTCTCGATCAAGAGATTCTTAAGCTGCCGTTCGATCGCGTTTTCCCTCCAGCGTGTCCCGGAGCCACCTTTGTCCATGGTGGCCTCATACTCATCCAGGAATAATATTAGGCGAGAATAAGTTTCGTTGGCCGAATCGACATAGAGATTCAAATCTTGTGCAAGGACCCAATACAACACGCTATCAACGATTTCGTTCTCGGGCCTGAGCGTAGCGCCATCGAAAAGCTTGACAACGTAGCAGTAGCTGTGTTCGAGATAGGCACGCTTGCTCTTTTCGACTATCCAGTTCCCCAAAATTTTCACAATCGGGCCGACTGCCGGGATTGTTCCAATCATCTCGTTGATGGTGACGTGTGCCGTATTGTTGGTCAGCCATCCTGACACGCTATCACTCAGTGCGTCCAGTCCGACCTCTGTCCCGGTCTGCCGGCGTCCGATCCACTCCGACCCTTTCGCTAACTCGGGGAGGCTCTGCCCGGGTCGCCAATACTGCCAGATCAACGCGAGAGAAAAATCGAAAGCGGGTGTAGCGATACCGGCTTCTGCGAATGCATTCCGGACACGGATGAGGAACGTCTCGCCGGTCTCGCTCGCGCGCCCTGCCAAGCTGATCTTCGCGCAGCGGAGGTTGCTAGGCGAGGGATTAGCCCGGTCCCGAGCGTTCTGCAGCATTTGGTGCAGTAAACGCGTTTTTCCCTGGCCGCCCATTCCGTAGAAGGTGATCAAGTCGGCTCGATCGGCGGGTATGTTTGTCGCAGCAGTCAGAAAAAGCTGCAATTCTGCTTCTCGATTGACGAATATCTTTTTTAGAGGTGCTTGATTCAGGGAAGAGGAAGCCATCGCATGGTATCCGTCAGTTGGTTCAGATGTGATGATACCATCGACATCTCCGATGTCGACCTCTAATTCCGTGCTTCCCCCTCCATCAAGGGCCGCGGCGCCCTCACCACGGCAGCGGCTCGCCGCGATAGTCGAAGAAGCCGCCGCTGTCGGCGGGCGCGAGGCCGTCGAGCACGCCGATCAGCCGCGTCGCCGCCTCGGCGGGCGTCGCGACCGCGAGTCCGACCTTGGCGAAGGGGGCGGTGAGGCGGGTGTCGACCGTGCCCGGATGCAGCGACACGCAGAGCGCTTGTGGCCGGCGTCGGCGCAGCTCGACCGCGGCCGTGCGCACGATCTGGTTCAGCGCCGCCTTCGAGGCGCGGTAGGCGTACCAGCCGCCGAGACGGTTGTCGCCGATCGAGCCGACCTTGGCCGAGAGCGTGGCGAAGGTCGCCTTGCCCTCGGACGCGAGGCGCGGCGCGAGGTGCTTGATCAGCAGCGCCGGGCCGGTGGCGTTGACCGCGAAGGCGATGGCCATCGCGTCGGGCGTGATGTCGCGCCAGGAGCGCTCCGGACCCATCCGCTCGTCGTGCAGCAGCCCCGTCGCGTCGATCACGAGGACGAGGGGCGCACCGCCCAGCCTCGCGTCGAGGCGGGCATCGAGGCTCTGGGCGAAGGCGGCGATCGTCGCCTCGTCGCCGATGTCGAGCGGCGGGTCCGAGGCGCGCGAGACGCCGATCACCGGCGCGAAGCGGTCATCGGCCTCGAGGGCGGCGACGAGCGCCGCGCCGATACCGCCGGAGGCGCCGACGACGATGGCCGCGCCGGGGGGGAGAGGGGTCTCGCTCATCGCTCGAAAAAGAGGGCGGCGTTGATCTGGGACAAGGTCTCGCTGCCTTCACCCGTCCACATTCGCCGGGTTCGATATGTATCGATCCCCCCACGACGCGACCGGCGCGACAGACGCCGGCGGGGCGGGTCCAACAAGGGGGCATCCAGGGAAGGACGCTGCACCATGTCGAAGCCTTTCGCCGCCGCTTCGGTGCGCGCGCACGCGCACATCTACCCCGACGACCTGACGCCCGCGATCCAGGAGACCCTGGCCGTCCTCGCCGACCTCGCCTTCGCGCAGGAGGCCGCCTGCGAGCGGCTCGCGCAGTGGGACGGGCCGGAACCGGTGAAGGCGGAGATCGCGGCGGATCTCGCTGCGCGCTACGAGGCCGCCCGCACGCCCTATGCGCGCCGGCTCGACGCGCTGCGCCGGCGCGTCCACGACGTCTCCCTGGTCGCGCCGCTGCACTGAGGCGCAGCGAACCCGGCCGCTCGGACATCGCACGGATGGGAGGGCGGGGCCCGCGCAGGCGCCCGTCCGTCCGTCATGCGGCGCGTTCGGGGAACGCGGTCATCGCCGCCTCGACGTCCGCGCGGGTCGGCAGGCTCGCCTCGTTGCCCAGGCGCTGGATCGCATGCGTCGAGGCGCCGCGTGCGAAGGCGAAATGCTCCGCCCAGGACCCTTCCGGGTTGGCCAGGTGCGCATAGACGTAGGCGCCGTGGAAGATGTCGCCCGCGCCGTTGGTGTCGACGACCTGCTCGCCGGGAATGGCCAGTGCCGGCATGTGCCGCGCCTCGCCGGCCTCGTCGTACCAGTGCATGCCGCGCTCGCCCATCGTCACCCCGCCGACGCGCACGCCCCGGCTCTTGAGGTAGTCGAGCATCTCGCCGGGCGCGAGGTTCATCTGCTCGCACAGCCGCTCGGCCACCACCGCGACGTCGACGAAGCCGAGGAGCTCGTGCGTGTTGGCGCGCAGGCCCCCGCCGTCGAGCGAGGTCAGGATGCCGGCCTCGCGGCAGGTCTTGGCGTAGTGCAGGGCCGCGTCGGGCTGGTGACCGTCGAGATGCAACGCCCGGCAGCCCGAGAGATTGAGCGGCGGGAACGGGTGCAGGAAATCGTCGTCCCGGCAGCGTACGATCGCGCGCTTGCCGCCCTTGGGCATGATGAAGGACAGCGAGCTCTCGCGCACCTTGCGATGGTGGACGCTGATGCCGTAGCGCGCCGCCATGTCGATGAACATGCGGCCCAGCCAATCGTCGGCGACGGTGGCGAGGAGATCGGGGGCGATGCCGAGCTTGGCGCAGCAGAACGCGGCGCTGACTGCGTTGCCGCCGAAGGAGACGGCGTAGTCCTGCGCGACGGTCTTCTCGTCGCCCGTCGGCATGTGGTCCGTGACGAACGTGACGTCGATGTATGCCTGCCCGATGAACAGAGCTTCCAAGGGCCGCTCTCCTGGCTCGAGAGATCCGGGGGTCGATGCGGCTGGGAAGGGATCACGCGCGGCGCGTTCGCGCAAGAGGGCAGGGCGCACGGCAGCGGGACGCCGACGCCGTGGCGTCGACGCCCCGAAGTTTCGGGGGAAGGTCGCTCCCGTCTCAGCCGACGAGGAGCGCCATCGCCGGAACGGCCAGGACGAGGCCGGTCGTGATGCCCAGCGCCATCAGCTTCTGGCCGCGCTGGTTGACCGAGGCGCGCACCCGGCGCGCCGCGGTGGAGGCCTCCATCGTGCGGCCGTTCAGGCACGAGCACAGGATGCGGTGGGCGTCGCCCTCGGACAGGCCGAAGAACGCCATGCCGTCACCGAGACGATCGCTCTCGAGACCCTGACCGCGCAGGACGGGGTCGGTGAAGGCGACGGTGAGCGGGCTGTCGTCGGCGCGCATCAGGTGGCGCGTCTCGCGGGGCTGGAACTCGATATCGCCCAACGAGTACAGCCGGCGGCGGGGCTCCGCCTCCAGCAGATCGACCCAGCGCTCGAGACGCTCGCGGCGGGTCAGGGCCTCCCGGGGAGGCTGGTACGCGACATCGGCAACGCTACGGAGTTGATCAACACGCTTGTGTTCCATCGAACTCTCCTCTGGCGACGGTACGGTCCTGTTCTGGACGCCGACCTCCGTTGCGGGCCACGAATTCGACCTGAGCCGTTTGGCGAAAGTTCGGCGCTCGCTCCGAACCGCGACGATGCGGGACGGATCCGGGCCGAACCCCGGAGGTCTGCTGTCGATTTCGAGGCGCGACGTACTTGCGGTCCGCTCGGCTTCGCGCGTTCAGCCCAGAGCGAGGGTCGCGGCCGCGACGAGGAAGACCTCGCCCGCGACGACGCCCGCGATCACGGACCGACGCGAGAGGTAGAACGCGCCAACTCCGAAAAAGATCGCTCCCAGCCGTGCCCAAATCGGAACCAGCGCCAGCGCACCGCTCGGGAACACCAGGAGCTTGGCGACGACCGCCGCGAGCAGCGTCGTCGCGACGGCCCGCACGAAGACGAGGATCTCCGCGTTCTCGTCGAGGCCGCGCGACAGCAGGACGCCGAGCACCCGCCAGACCTCGCTCGGCAGGAAGCCGACCAGGATCAGCGCCAGGTATGGCGCGAGCCCCGCGCCGACGATCGCCTCGAGCCCGCTCATGCGCCGGGTCTCCTGCGCCGCCGGCCGACGAGATAGGCGATCGTGCCGCCGACGAGCCCGCTGAGCAGAAGGTCGAAATCGCGCCCGACGAGCAAGCCGAACAGGGGCGCCAGCGTGAATCCGAGCCCGATCGCGACGACGTCGACCGCCGTGCGCGCGCCCGCGACCAGCGCGATGGTGAAGTAGATCGGCGTGATGAACAGGAGGCCCGAGGCGAGCGGCCCGGGCAAGACGCCGGACAGGAACCAGCCGACGCCGGTGAACGCCGCAGTCACGACGAGGCAGGCGTTCGCGAAGCCGAGAAAGTAGGGAAGCCGCTCGTTCACAGGCATCGACGGCAGCCGGCGCGAGCCCTCTACCCATACCGTCACCGCGACGTAGTGGGCGATGAGGATCTGCGTGAGGAGCCCTTGTCCCGGCCGGCGCAGGAGCGGCATCAGCGAGATCGTCATCGGCAGGAAGCGGATCGAGGACAGGCAGATCGCCACCGCGATCAGCGGCAGGGCGACGCCCGCCGCGAGGGAGCCGTAGAAGATCACCTGCGCCGGCCCCGCCCAGATCAGCACGGTGGAAAGCACCGCGGCGCCGAGCGGATGGCCGACGTCCTGCGCGAGGCCGCCGACGCCGAGGAGCGCGAAGCCGACGACCCAGGCGGGCAGCGCGAGCGCGTCGCGCGCGCCGCTCAGGGCGATCGTCCGCGTGCTCGGCGCGGCGTCCGCCTCGCCGCCGTCCTCGGGATCAGCCATCGCGCGGGTCTTTCACCGCCTTGGCGAGGCGGCGGCGCTCGATGTGCTTGGCGATGCGCAGGTGGCGCGCGATGGCGTAGTTCGTCGCGGTGAGGAAGCCGTAGACGCCGCGCACCGCGTGCCGGCGCCCGACATAGGCTTTCAGGAAGGCGGCCGGGAACTCGACGAAGACGCGCCAGGTCGGGATCGTGACGCCGCGCGCCTCGAGATCGTCCGCCTGCCGGTCGGAATAGGCGTTGAGCTTCTCGATCTGGTCGCCGAGCGAGCGCACCGAGCGGTGGCGGATCGTGCCCCGCAGCGCGCCGACTCGCGCGCCCGGGACGAGCTCGACTCGGTCGTGCACGATCGAGGCCGAGTAGCGGCCCTTGTCGCGCCGGTAGAGCCGCACCGGCACGAGCGCGTAGGCGAGGGGGTGGACGTCCTCCTCGCCGGGAAAGACCTCGGCGATGCGCGTCGTGTAGGCGTCCATCTCGGGCCCGCCGCCGGAGAAGAGCGCGCGGATATGCGCGACCGTCTCGGCGGGCACGACCTCGTCGGCGTCGAGGTTGAAGAGCCAGTCGTGGCGGCACTGCTCCTCGGCGAAGCGCTTCTGGGGGCCGTAGCCGGCGAAATCGTGGTGGACCACCCGCGCGCCTGCGGCCTGCGCGATCGCCTGCGTGCCGTCGGTCGAGCCCGAATCGACCACGACGACGTCGTCGGAGAGGCCGGCGACCGCATCCAGCGTCGCGCCGATCCGGTCGGCCTCGTCCTTGACGATGAGGAAGATCGAGAGGGGTAGCGTCGCCAAGGTCCTGATCCGCAAGAAGAGCCGCCCGGGGAGGGCGGTTCTTGCTAGACCTTGTCGCGGCCCGGCTCAAGCGCGCCGCCGTGCTCGTGGCCGTGGCCGGGCGACGGCGGAGGTGCGGTCACGCCTTCTCCTTGAGCACCCCGCGGCGGATCTGGTCTTCCTCGATCGATTCGAACAGCGCCTGGAAATTGCCCTCGCCGAAGCCGTCGTCGCCCTTGCGCTGGATGCACTCGAAGAAGATCGGGCCGATCACCGTCTTGGTGAAGCGCTGGAGCAGCACCTTGGTGAAGCCGCCCTCGAGCACGCCCTCGCCGTCGATGAGGATGCCGTCGCGCTTCAGGCGCGCCACGTCCTCGCCGTGCTTGGGCAGGCGCTTGTCGATGCGGCCGTAGTAGATCTCGTTGGGGGCGGGCATGAACTCCACGCCGCGCGCGATCAGCGTCTCGATCGACTCGTAGAGGTCCTTGGCGCCCAGGGCCACGTGCTGGATGCCCTCGCCCTTGTACTCCTGCAGATATTCCTCGATCTGGCCCGACTCGCCCGCGTCCTCGTTGATCGGGATGCGGATCTTGCCGTCGGGCGAGGTCATGGCGCGCGAGTGCAGGCCGGTCATCTTGCCGGAGATGTCGAAGTAGCGGATCTGGCGGAAGTTGAAGAGCCGCTCGTAGAAGCCGGCCCACTCGTTCATGCGCCCGCGTTTCACGTTGTGGGTCAGGTGGTCGATGTAGAACAGCCCCGCGCCTTCCGGGTGCGGGTCGGACGCCCCGGTCCAGACGAAGTCGACGTCGTAGATCGAGCCCTTCGCGCCGTAGCGGTCGACGAAATAGATCTGCAGGCCGCCGATGCCCTCGATCGCGGGGATGGCGAGCTCCATCGGGCCGATGTGGGTCTGGGCGGGCTTCGCGCCGAGCGCGATGGCGCGCTCGTAGGCACGCCTGGCGTCGACCACGCGAAACGCCATGGCGGGCGCGGACGGGCCGTGCTCGGCGGCGAATTTCGCGGCGAAGGTCTCGGGCTCCGAGTTGAGGATGAAATTGATGTCGCCCTGGCGGTAGAGCGTCACGTTCTTCGAGCGGTGCTTCGCCACCGCCGAGAAGCCCATGCGCTCGAACAGGGCCGCGAGCTTCTCCGGCTCCGGGTGGGCGTACTCGACGAACTCGAAGCCGTCGGTGCCCATGGGGTTCTCGTCGGAGATCGCCGGCGGCGGGGCATCGTGGGGGAAGGGACCCATCGTGTTCTCCTTTTCTCGCGTTTCGGCGCCGGCGCCGGGTCAGGCCGCGTCGGGCTGGTTCTCGGGGGCCGCCGCGGCGAAGGCCGGGAGCGCCCGGCAGGCCTCGTCGACGGCGCGGATCTTCGGATACGCATCGAGCGGCACCGAAAACCGTCGTGCGTTGAAAACCTGCGGGACGATGTAGAGATCCGCCATGCTCGGCGTCTCGCCGAAGGCGAAGGGGCCGGAGGGGGCTCGGCCCAGCATCGCCTCCACGGCGGCGAAACCCTCGGCCACCCAGTGCGCGTACCAGGCGCTCACGGCCGCCTCGTCGGCGCCGAGCCGCCCCTTGAGCCAGTTCAGCGTCGAGAGGTTGTTGAGCGGGTGGATGTCGCAGCCGATCACGGCGCAGATCTCACGGATCCGCGCCCGGTGGAGCGCGTCGCCGGGCAGGAGCGGGGGCTCGGTCCAGGTCTCCTCGATCCATTCGAGGATGGCGGGCGACTGGATGAGCACCGCGCCCTGGTCGGTCTCGAGCGTGGGCACGCGCCCCTGCGGGTTGAGCACACGGTAGGCTTCGGCGCGATGCTCGCCGCGCACGAGGTGGACGAAGGCCTGGTCGAAGGCCACGCCCTTGAGGTTCAGCGCGATGCGCACCCGATAGGCGGCGGAGGAGCGGAAATAGCCGTGGAGCTTCATCGCGTCGCCTCCGAGGGGTTCACCGCGGCCTCGGCCACATCGAGATCCGGCGCGAGCCGGCGGGTGTGGGCGTCGAGCTTGTCGATCAGCGCGAACAGCGTGGCGTATTCCTCCGGCGTGAGCCCGCTCGCCACCGCGCGCTCGAAGGCGAGCGCCTCGGGCGCGACCGCCTCGTAGATCTCCCGGCCCGGCGTGGTGAGCGCGAGCAGCTCCTCGCGCATGTCTCCCGGGTTCGGCCGGCGCTCGACGAGGCCGCGCTCCGCGAGCGCCGCGACCGCACGAGAGACGGTGGACTTGTGCATCACCGCGTGGCCGGCGATGTCGCGCGCCGTGCGGGTGTCGAACTGGCCGAGCGTCGCGATGATGCGCCATTGAGGAATGGTGATGCCGAAGCGCTCCGCGTAGATCCGCGCAAGCGCGTTCGACACCACGCTCGCGAGAACGTTGAGGCGGTAGGGCAGGAAGCGCTCGAGCGTGAGCGGGGGCGCCGGTTTTGCCGTGTCTGCATCGTCGCGCATGGCGTCGGGGCAAGGCTCTCGGGGGGGTGACCGCATCGTTGACAGAAATCGGTTGCTGGTGCAACGATTATGCCGATAAACGCCGGCGTGGCAAGGCCGCGGTCGCCGGCGGCGGGGCCGAGCGGCCCTTCGCGCACCGAGGCTCCCGAGGAGACATCCCATGACCCTCCATCCCACCACCGGGTTCACGAGCCCCGACCTCCAGGGGCGCGAGACCGCGATCAAGCGGGACTACATGTCCGGCTTCGGGAATTCCTTCGAGACGGAGGCGCTCGAGGGCGCGCTGCCGGTGGGCATGAACTCGCCGCAGAAGATCAACTACGGCCTCTACGCCGAGCAGCTCTCGGGCTCGCCCTTCACCGCGCCGCAGGCGACGAACCAGCGCTCCTGGCTCTACCGCATCCGCCCCTCGGTGAAGCATTCCCACCGCTACGCGCGGGTCGACCGGGGCTTCATCCGCACCGGCCCGTGCCGCGAGGACACGCAGACCGCCATCGGCCAGATGCGCTGGAGCCCCGTGGCGATCCCGGACGAGGCGCTGACCTTCGTCACGGGCTTGCGCACCATCACGACCGCGGGAGATTCGGACACGCAGGTGGGCATGGCGGCGCACCTCGCCTTCGTGACGCGCTCGATGGGCAACGAGTATGTCTTCAACGCCGACGGGGAATACCTCGTGGTGGCGCAGGAGGGGCATCTTCGGTTCAAGACCGAGTTCGGCGTGATCGAGTTCGGGCCGGGCGAGATCTGCGTCGTGCCGCGCGGCGTGATCTTCAAGGTCGAGCTCGTGGACGGGCCGGCGCGGGCCTATGTCTGCGAGAATTACGGCGGCCAGTTCACGCTGCCCGACCGCGGGCCGATCGGCGCCAACTGCCTCGCCAACCCGCGCGACTTCCTCACGCCGGTCGCGGCCTACGAGGACGTGGAGGAGGAGAGTTTCCTCTACGTGAAGTGGGGCGGCGACCTGTTCATGACCAAGATCGAGCAGTCGCCGCTCGACGTCGTCGCCTGGCACGGCAACTACGCGCCCTACAAGTACGACCTGCGGCGGTTCTCGCCGGTGGGCGCGCTCTTGTTCGACCACCCGGACCCGTCGATCTTCACGGTGCTGACCGCGCCCACGGAGACGCCGGGCTCGGCGAACATCGACTTCGTCATCTTCCCCGACCGCTGGATGGTGGCCGAGAATACCTTCCGGCCGCCCTGGTACCACCGCAACCTGATGAGCGAGTTCATGGGGCTCGTCTACGGCGTCTACGACGCCAAGCCCGAGGGCTTCACGCCCGGCGGCTTCTCGCTGCACAACCAGATGCTGCCCCACGGGCCGGACATGCAGGCCTTCGAGCACGCCTCGAACGTCGATCTCGCCGCGGTGAAGCTCGAAGGCACGATGGCCTTCATGTTCGAGACGCGGTTTCCGCAGCGCGTGACGGCGTACGCCGCCGGGCTGCCGGAGCTGCAGGATTCGTATATCGACTGCTGGCAGGGCCTGAAGAAGCACTTCGACCCGAGCCGGCGCGAGCCGAAGTAGGGGCCGGGCCTGCGATGCGACCCGCCCTTTCCTTCCCTGTAGGGGAAGGTGGATCGGCGCGCAGCGCCGAGACGGATGGGGCACGCCGCCAGGCGTGTTCGGCGAAGCCGAAGCGGGCGGCCGTGGGCGAGCCGGAGAGGATGCGCCCGTCCCCGATTCCGCTTCGCGGAACGCGCGTTCCGCGCGCCCCATCCGTCTCGGCTTCGCCGAGCCACCTTCCCCTACAGGGAAGGAGAGCGGCCGGCGTCGCGGCGGCGGCGCGCGCCGCCGCGACGCGGATGCCCTCACCCCCGCCCGCGGGTGCGGGCCATGAAGTTGTCGAACGCGAGCTCGTTCACCGGCCACCACAGCAGCGAATCGGAGCGGAACGCGCGGTAGCTCTCGTAGGCGCGCGCGAAGTTCGCATTCTCCGCCGCCTGCTCGTCGTAATAGGCGTTCGCCGCCTCGAGCGCGGCCTCCATCACGTCCTGCGGGAAGTAGCGCAGCTCCGCGCCGGCGGCGACGAGGCGCTTCAACGCCCCGGGGTTCACCGCGTCGTACTTGGCGAGCATCCAGTTGTTCGCCGCCTCGGCCGCGTGGCGCACGATCGCCTGGTAGTGCGCGGGCAAGGCGTTCCAGCTCGCCAGGTTGACGACCGCATGCAGCATGGCGCCGCCTTCCCAGAAGCCGGGCGCGTAGTAGTACTTCGCCACCTGGTGGAAGCCCAGCTTCTCGTCGTCGTAGGGTCCGACGAACTCGACCGCGTCTATCGTGCCGCGCTCCAACGCCGGGTAGATGTCGCCGGGCGCGATCTGCTGGGGCACGACGCCGAGGCGCGCCATCACCTGGCCGCCGAGCCCGCCGATGCGGAACTTGAGCCCCTCGAGATCGGCGAGCGAGTTGATCTCGCGGCGGAAGAAGCCGCCCATCTGCGCGCCGGAATTGCCGCAGGCGAGGGACGTGACGTTCATCGGCGCGAGCACGTCGTTGATGATCTCCGCGCCGCCGCCGAAATGCCACCAGGAATGCTGCTGGCGGGCGTTCAGCCCGAAGGGCACGCCGGTGCCGAAGCCGAGCGCCGGCTCGCGGCCGAAATAGAAGTAGGTCGGCGTGTGGCCGGCGTCGATCGTGCCGTTGGAGACCGCGTCGAGCACCTGCAGGCCGCCGACGATGTCGCCGGGCTTGAAGGTCTGGATGGTGAAATTCCCGTCCGTCGCCTCCGATACGTAGCGCGCGAAGGTCTCCATCGTGCCATAGATCGTGTCGAGGGAGTTCGGGAAGCTCGACTGCATGCGCCAGGTCACGGCCGGCTGGGACTGCGCGATCGCCGGGGCGGCCATCGCGGTCGCAGCGGCGGCGCCCGTGGCGAGGCCCGCGCTCTTCAGGAAGCTTCTTCTCTTCAGGTCGGTGGTGGTCGTCTTGATTTCGGTCATCGAGCCGCTCCTTCTCGCGACGTTTCCCCTGGGGCCTAGACAAGCACGAAAGGTGCGCGAAACGCCATGAAATTAGCCTCCCTGAAGCACGGCCGCGACGGCCGTCTGGTGGTCGTCTCGCGCGACCTGGCCTATGCGACCGACGCCTTCCCGGTGGTTGCGACGCTGCAGGCCGCCCTCGACGACTGGGAGCGCGTCGCGCCCCGCCTGGCGGACCTCGCCGAGAGCCTGGAGCACGGCGCGGTGCCCTCGTTCCGCTTCCACGAGCACGACTGCGCCTCGCCGCTGCCGCGTGCCTACCAATGGGCGGACGGCTCGGCCTACGTGAATCACGTGGAGCTGGTGCGCAAGGCGCGCGGGGCCGAGATGCCGGAGAGCTTCTGGACCGATCCGCTGATGTACCAGGGCGGATCCGACGCCTTCCTCGGCCCGCGCGACCCGATCCGCATGGCCGACGAGGCCTTCGGCATCGATTTCGAGGCGGAGATCGCGGTGATCGTGGGCGACGTGCCGATGGGGGTCTCGCCCGAGGAGGCGGCGCGTGCGATTCGGCTGGTGATGCTCGTCAACGACGTGAGCCTGCGCAACCTCATTCCGGCCGAGCTCGCCAAGGGTTTCGGCTTCTACCAATCGAAGCCATCCTCGGCCTTCTCGCCCACCGCGATCACGCCCGACGAGCTCGGCGCGGCCTGGGACGGCGGCAAGGTGCGCCTGCCGCTGCTCTCCTACGTCAACGGCAGGCCCTTCGGGCGGCCGAACGCCGGCGTAGACATGACCTTCGACTTCCCCCGCCTGATCGCGCACGCGGCGCGCACGCGGCCGTTGTCCGCGGGCACGATCATCGGCTCGGGCACGGTGTCGAACCGCGACGAGGGCGGCGGCCCCGGGCGCCCGGTCGACGAGGGCGGGCTCGGCTATTCCTGCATCGCCGAGATCCGCATGGTCGAGACGATCCAGGGCGGGGAGGCGAAGACGCCGTTCCTGAAGTTCGGCGACGGCGTGCGCATCGAGATGAAGGACGAGGCCGGGCATTCGCTGTTCGGGGCGATCGAGCAGGTTGTTGAGAAGGTGGATTGAGGAGGGGATTGAGCGGCTGCTCGCGCTCTCCTTCCCCTACAGGGAAGGAGAGCGCGCCCGACCGCTGCGATAAATCGAAGAACAACGGGAGCCAGAGATGAGCAAGAGCTTCGCCTCAACGGGCGATACGACCGAGAAGACCGTCACCTTCGCCGAGATCGGCCCGGACCTCTACGCCTATACGGCGCAGGGGGACCCCAACTCGGGGATCATCGTCGGCGACGATTGCTGCATGGTGATCGACGCGCAGGCGACGCCCGCGATGGCGCAGGACGTGATCGCGCGGGTGCGCAAGGTCACCGACAAGCCGATCAAGTACGTGCTGCTGACGCACTACCATGCGGTGCGGGTGCTCGGCGCCTCGGCCTACGGCGCGCAGGGCATCATCGCCTCGGACCTGACCATGGCGCTGATCCAGGAGCGCGGCCAGCAGGACTGGGAGAGCGAGCTCGGCCGCTTCCCGCGGCTGTTCCGCGGCGCGGAGTCGATCCCCGGCCTGACCTGGCCGAACCTCGTCTTCGACACCGAGATGAGCGTCTTCCTCGGCAAGCGGGAGGTGAAGCTCTACCACCTCGGCGCGGGCCACACGGCGGGCGACGTCGTCGCCTGGGTGCCGGACGCGGAGGTCATGTTCTCGGGCGACCTCGTCGAGTACCACTCCGCCTGCTATTGCGGCGACGCCCACCTGCGCGAGTGGCCCGAAACCCTCGACGGCATCCGCAACGCGAACCCGAAGGCGCTCGTGCCGGGCCGCGGCGACGCGCTCACCGATCGCGCCACCGTGCGCGAGGCGATCGCCATGACCCGCGACTTCGTGCAGACGCTCTACACGCAGGCCGAGCTCTCGGTGGCCCGGGGCCGCACGCTGAAGGAGACCTACGACGCGGCGCGCACCGTGATGGACCCGAAATTCGGGGACTTCGCCATCTACGAGCACTGCCAGCCCTTCAACGTGGCCCGCGCCTTCGACGAAGCCTCCGGCATCGACCACCCCACGATCTGGACTGCCGAGCGCGACCGCGAGATGTGGGCCGCGCTGCAGGGGTGAGGCCGCCTGTCCGCAGGGGTCGTGAACGCCACAGCCCCTGCGTGGCCGCGTCGGGAGGATGAGACGCTGATGACAGACAACGCCCGCAAGTCCCTCTATCGGTTCGACTATCGCCGCTCGCCGGACCAGGGCGGCCCGGTCGCGCGTCGCCCGGTCGTGGTGATCGGCGCCGGGCCCGTGGGGCTCGCCTGCGCGATCGACCTCGTCCAGCGCGGCGTGCCGGTCGTGCTGCTCGACGATGCCGACCGGATCGGGGAGGGCTCTCGGGGGTTGTGCTACTCCAAGCGCACGCTCGAGATCCTCGATCGGCTCGGCGTCGGCCGCGCCTGCGTCGACAAGGGCGTCACGTGGAAGCTGGGCCGCGTGTTCCAGGGCGAGGACCCGATCTACCAGTTCGACCTCCTGCCCGAGACCGGGCACGAGATGCCGGCCTTCGTGAACCTGCAGCAATACTACCTCGAGCACTTCCTCGTGGCGCGAGCGGGCGAGCTGGACGATCTCGAGATCCGCTGGCGCAACAAGGTCGTCGGCCTCGCGCCGCTGAACGACGGCGCGCAGCTCACGATCGAGACGCCCGACGGCCTCTACGACCTGCAGGCGGACTGGGTCGTCGCCGCCGACGGCGCGCGCTCGCCCACCCGCGCCATGCTCGGCCTCGACTTCGTCGGCGAGGCCTTCGAGGAGCGCTTCCTCATCGCCGACGTGCGGATGTCTGAGGCCTTCCCCACCGAGCGTTGGTTCTGGTTCGACCCACCGTTCCACGCCGGCCGCTCGGCGCTGCTGCACAAGCAGCCCGACGGGATCTGGCGCATCGACCTCGGGCTCGGCGCGGACGCCGACGCGCACGAGGAGCAGAAGCCGGAGAACGTGATCCCCCGCATCCGGCAGATGCTGGGGCATTCGGATTTCGCGCTCGAATGGGTCTCGGTCTACACCTTCCAGTGCCGAAGGCTGGAGCGCTTCGTGCACGGGCGGGTGGTCTTCGCCGGCGATGCGGCGCACCAGGTCTCCCCCTTCGGCGCGCGCGGCGCGAATTCCGGCATCCAGGACGCCGAGAACCTCGCCTGGAAGCTCGCCCGCGTGATCCAGGGCCGCGCGCCCGCCTCGCTGATCGACACGTACGACGTCGAGCGCGTCGCGGCGGCGGACGAGAACATCGGGCATTCCACCCGCTCGACCGACTTCATCGCCCCGCGCACGCCCCAGGAGATGCGCTTTCGCGACGCGGCGCTCGCGCTCGCACGGCGTACCGGGTTCGCCAAGCGGATGGTCAATTCCGGCCGGCTCTCGACGCCCAGCGTCTACCGCGACAGCCCGCTCTCGACCCCCGACGCCGAGCCCTGGGGCGGCTCCGCCCGGCTCGGCGCGCCCGTGCCGGACGCGCCGATGGCGACGCCGACGGGCGAGCCGGTCTGGCTGCTCGACGCGCTCGGGGGCGACGCGGTGGAGATCGTGGTCTCCGACGGGCCGCCGCCCGCGCCGCCACCGCCGGGTGTGCGGCGCATCGTGATCGGCGCGGACCTGATCGATGCGCAGGGTCGCTTCGCGGAGCGCTTCGACGCCGTCCCCGGCGCCACCTGGCTGGTGCGCCCCGACCAGCACCTCGCCGCCCGCTTCCGCCACGGCGATGCGCAGCGCGTCGCGGCGGCCGCGCGCCGCATGACGGGAGAGGGATGATGCCGCTCGACACCGACAACCGCCTGCCGGACCCCGACCGCGCCTACCGCGCCCTGATCGACGCCCACCGCGGCCTCACCGAGGAGGAGAGCGCTGCGCTGAACACCCGCCTCGTGCTGATTCTCGCCAATCAGCTCGGCGACGAGGTGCTGCTGGAGGAGGCGATCGCGCTCGCCAAGGAGGCCGGGCGCGAGGGCGGGCGGGGATGACGTCCGGCGCCCCTTTCGCCCCGCTTTTGCGCTTGCCATCGCCCGCGACGCGCTGATATGACGTGCGTCCGCGGCCGAGAGGCGGCGGTGGGGCCTCGTGGCGGAGTGGTTACGCAGAGGACTGCAAATCCTTGCACCCCGGTTCGATTCCGGGCGAGGCCTCCATTTCGAACGCTTCGAGCCGTGTCCGCGAGGGCGCGGCATTTTTTGTAAGCCGGCGGTTCGCCGTTCAGCCTCGAGACCACTCCGGTGGCCGACCCCTCCTCGGCGACAACAAGCCTGGCGCGGTTCGTCGTTGTGGGCCCTCGTTACGTCGACTCACCGAACTCGGCCGACCCACTGCCCTCGTTCGACCGGCGGCTTCGACCCAACGAGCGCGTCGCATGAAAGGCGACCTGCCCCCATGCCGCCCGCCTTGCCTTTTGCGGGCCGATCCACCAAAAGCCTCACGGTTCCCGACGCGATCTCAACGAGGCTTCGATGATCGACTTCGCCCGCGTGCGCCGCACCATGGTGGACCACCAGCTGCGGACCTACGACATCACCGATCTCGGCGTCCTCTCGGCGATGAACGAGGTCCCGCGCGAGCACTTCGTGGCCGCGGATGCGCAGCAGCTCGCCTATTCCGACCAGAGCCTGCCGGTGGCGGAGGGGCGGGACGGGAAGCGCTGGCTGCTGCCGCCCATGATCTTCGCGCGCCTCCTGCAGAATCTCGACCTGCGCGCCGGCGACAACGCCCTCGTCGTGGCGAGCGCGCTCGGCTACGAGGCCGCGATCATGCGCCGGCTCGGCGCGACGGTGACCGTGCTCGAGTCCGACGAAGCCATCGCCGCGACGACCCGGGAGACGCTCGCCGCGGTCGGCGAGGCCTCGGTCGGGGTCGTGGTCGGCCCGCTCGACGGCGGCTGGCCGGACAAGGCGCCGTTCGACGTCGTCTACGTCAACGGCGCGATGCAGACGCGGCCGCAGGGGCTGCTGGAGCAGCTGCGGGAGGGCGGGCGCCTGGGTGCGATCGTCGGAGACGGCAGCCGCACCAGCCGCGCCACGCTGTTCGTGCGCTCGGGCGAGACGTTCGGCTCTCGGGCGATCTTCGATGCGGCCGCGCCGCTGCTGCCGACGTTCCGCGAGGAGCCGGGCTTCGTCTTCTGATCATCGGGTTCGTTCGGGTTTCTTCCGCCGATCGACGTCTTTCGTCGGGAATCGTGGTTTTGGGGCAACGGACGGCGACGAAATGCCCGGGATGCTGGCCTTCGCCATTGCCGCGCGCCGCCGAGTCCGTATTCTGCGCCCAAAGAAATTCGCTCTCGTTTCGAGTCGCTGTCCTTTGGTGAACCCGCGGCGAGGAGCCAGCTCTAGGGTCTGACTATGGCGCGCACCGGGTCCGTCGGTAGAAAGACAGTGTCGCTCGTCGCGGCCTTCGGCCTGATGGCGGCCGTCTCGACGGCGGCGTCCACGGCCGCGTCGGCGGAGACGCTCGAGTCGGCGCTCGCCCGCGCCTATATCGCCAGCCCCTCGATCAACGGCGAGCGCGCCAGCGTCCGGGCCACGGACGAGAACGTGCCGCGCGCGTTGTCGGGCTATCGTCCCCGCATCAGCGCGTCCGCCGACATCGGCCGAACCTGGAGCGAGAGCGAGAATCGGTTCGGCCTGACCGACCAGAGCGCGCTGTCGCCGCGCGGCATCGGGCTGCAGATCGACCAGACGATCTACAATGGCGGACGTACCGCGAGCTCCGTGCGCCAGGCCGAGAGCCAGGTGTTCGCCGCGCGGCGGAACCTGGAGGCCCAGGTCCAGCAGATCCTGTTCCAGGCGGCGCAGTCCTACATGAACGTCCTGCGCGACACGGCGATCCTCAACCTCCAGCGCAACAACGGCGATGTCCTCGGCGAGCAGCTGCGGCAGACGCAGGATCGGTTCGACGTCGGCGAGGTGACCCGCACCGACGTCGCGCAGTCCGAGGCGCGCGTCGCCGCGGCACGCTCGCAGGTCGCCCTCGCCGAGGCCAACCTGCGCGCCTCGATCGCCCGCTACCGGCAGGTGGTCGGCGTCGATCCGCGCCAGCTCGCGCCGGGCACCGTGCCGCAGCGCCTGATTCCCGGCACCGTGGACACCGCGGTCCAGGTGGCGCTCTCGGAGAACCCCAACATCACCGCCGCGCGCCATGCGCTCGACGCGGCCCAGGCGCAGGTTCGCCTCGTCGAAGGCGAGCTGCTGCCGACGCTCGGCGTCCAGGGCTCGGTGAACCATCGCTACGACGTCGGCCAGAGCGGCGATCGGCGGACCTCGGCCCAGGTCGTGGCCCGGCTCGACGTGCCGCTCTACCAGGCCGGCGAGGTGTCGGCGCGCGTGCGGCAGGCGAAGGAGATCGCTCAGCAGCGCCGCTTCGACGTCGAGTTCGTCCGTGACCAGGTGCGCGCCGACGTGATCGCCGCCTGGGGCCAGTTCGAGGCCTCCACGGCCCAGATCGAGGCGGCGCAGGCGCAGGTCTCCGCCGCGGAGACCGCGCTCACGGGCGTGCGCGAGGAGGCCCGCGTGGGCCAGCGCACCACGCTCGACGTGCTCAACGCGCAGCAGGAGCTGCTCAACGCGCGCGTCACCCTGATCACGTCCCAGCGCGACCGCGTCGTCGCCGGCTACGCGGTGATCCAGGCCATGGGCCGGCTCACGCCGCAGAGCCTGGCGCTGAGCACCAACATCTACGATCCCTCGGTGCATTTCGAGCAGGTCCGGGGCCTCTGGTACGGGACGCAGACGCCGTCCGGCGACTGAACGCGCCTGTGGGCGGAGGCTTTTCGGTTTTTGCCTCGACCCGTGAATTCACGTTAAGCTTTCGTTGACCATGACGGCCGATTCTGGGGCCGCAGTTGGAATCGCGGATCGGTGAGTGCGCGCATGAGCTCGGCCAACCCCAAGTCTCAAGAGCCGACGATGGAGGAGATTCTCGCCTCCATTCGCCGCATCATCGCCGACGATCAGGCGCAGTCGAACGAGCCCGAGGACGAGGCGGAGGAGGACGATCTCCCCGCGGCGGTCGCTGCGCCCGCGCCCGTCGAGGACGACGAGGCCGAGGCCGAGAAGAACTCTCAGTCGGCCGTCGACGACATGTTCGATTCGCTCGGCGACGACTTCGAGGAGGAGGAGGCCGAGCCGGAGCCGGAGCCGGAGCCCGAGGACGACGGCGTTCTCGACCTCGGCGCCGTCGCGGAGCCGGTGGCCAAGGCCCCGCGCGAGCCGTCGCCGCTGGACCTCGATCACGAGGACATCGATTTCCGCGACGCCTCCTTCGAGCCCGATCCCGAGCCGGAGCCCGCGTTCGAGCAGGACGAGCCGGAAGAGGAGCCGGACGACGAGCCCGTGGAGGAGGAGGAAGCGTTCGCCGAGCCGCCCCGCTACGTGCCGCCTCCCATGCCCGAGCCTCCGCCGCCGCGGCGTCATTTCGACGACGAGCGCCTGGTCTCCGAGGCGACCGACGCGGTCGTCGGCGGCTCCTTCAACATGTTGGCCCATGCCGTGCTCGCCAACCAGGGCCGCACCCTCGACGATCTCGTCAAGGAGATGCTGCGCCCGATGCTGAAGGACTGGCTCGACGACAACCTGCCCACCATCGTCGAGCGTCTCGTCCGCGCCGAGATCGAGCGCGTATCGCGCGGCCGTTGAGCCGCGCGCGAGAGCACCGCATCCGTCGAGATATCGACCCGTTGACTTGCGCGCCCGCCTCCGGTTTCTAGCCGGGGCCTGCGGGCGCGCTTTCGTTTCGAGACACGATCGGCACCAGCCATGATGGACAAGACGTTCGACCACGCCGCCGTCGAGGCGCGTACCGCCGGGATCTGGGAGCAGGCCGACGCCTTTCGCGCCGGCCGGCCCGAGCGGGCGGGCGCAGCGCCCTACACGATCGTGATCCCGCCGCCGAACGTCACCGGCTCGCTGCACATGGGGCACGCGCTCAACAACACGCTCCAGGACGTGCTCTGCCGGTTCGAGCGCCTGCGCGGGCGCGACGTGCTCTGGCAGCCGGGCATGGACCACGCCGGTATCGCGACGCAGATGGTCGTCGAGCGCAAGCTCGCCGCCGAGGGCCGTCCGTCGCGCCGGGAGATGGGCCGCGAGGCCTTCCTGAAGGAGATCTGGGCCTGGAAGGAGGAGAGCGGCGGCGCCATCGTCAACCAGCTGAAGCGGCTGGGCGCTTCCTGCGACTGGTCGCGCGAGCGCTTCACCATGGACGAGGGGCTGTCGCAGGCGGTTCTGAAGGTCTTCGTGGACCTCTACCGCCAGGGCCTGCTCTACAAGGACAAGCGGCTGGTCAACTGGGACCCGAAGTTCCAGACCGCGATCTCCGACCTCGAGGTGCAGCAGATCGAGCAGAAGGGCCACCTCTGGCACTTCCGCTATCCCATCGAGGGGGAGGAGGGCCGCTTCATCACGGTGGCGACGACGCGCCCGGAGACGATGCTCGGCGACACGGCGGTGGCCGTCCATCCGGAGGATGGGCGCTACGCCGATCTCGTCGGCAAGTTCGCGATCCTGCCGCTCGTCAATCGCCGCATCCCCATCGTCGCGGACGAGTACTCCGACCCCGAGAAGGGCTCGGGCGCGGTGAAGATCACGCCGGCGCACGACTTCAACGATTTCGAGGTCGGCAAGCGGCATAACCTGCCGCTCGTCAACATCTTCGACCGTGCGGCTCAGGTGTCGCTGGAGGGCAACGAGGACTTCCTGCGCGATGCGGCGCCCGAGCCGGAGGCGATGGCGCTCGACGGTCTCGACCGGTTCGAGGCCCGCGAGCGCGTCGTCGCGCTGATGGAGGCGCGCGGGCTCCTCGCCGAGATCGCGGCCAACGTCAACGCCGTCCCGCACGGGGACCGCTCGGGCGTCGTCGTCGAGCCCTACCTGACCGATCAGTGGTTCGTGAACGTCAAGCCGCTGGCCGAGCGCGCGCTCGGCGCGGTGAAGGACGGGCGCACGCGCTTCGTGCCCGAGACCTGGGAGAAGACATACTTCCAATGGCTCGAGAACATCGAGCCATGGTGCGTCTCGCGCCAGCTCTGGTGGGGGCACCAGATCCCGGCCTGGTACGACGAGGACGGCGGCGTCTACGTCGCTTACGACGAGGCGGAGGCGCTGGCGCAGGCTCGCGACAAGCACGGCCGCGACGTCGCCCTCACCCGCGACGAGGACGTGCTCGACACGTGGTTCTCGTCGGCGCTCTGGCCGTTCTCGACCCTGGGCTGGCCGGACGAGGCGCCGGAGCTGCGGCGCTACTACCCGACGAACACGCTCGTCACCGGCTTCGACATCATCTTCTTCTGGGTCGCCCGGATGATGATGGCGGGTCTTCACTTCATGGACGAGGTGCCCTTCGACACCGTCTACATCCACGCCCTCGTCCGCGACGAGAAGGGCGCCAAGATGTCGAAGTCCAAGGGCAACGTCATCGACCCGCTCGACCTTATCGACACATACGGCGCCGACGCGCTGCGCTTCACGCTCACCGCGATGGCGGCGCAAGGGCGCGACATCAAGCTCGCGGTCTCGCGCGTGGAGGGCTATCGCAACTTCTCGACCAAGATCTGGAACGCGGCGCGCTTCGCCGAGATGAACGGCTGCGTGCGCACCGAGGGCTACGACCCGAAGGCCGCGCGCGAGACGCTCAACCGCTGGGCGCTCTCCGAATGCGCCCGCGCCTTCGCCGAGGTGACCGCGGCGATCGAGGCCTACAAGTTCAACGAGGCGGCGGGCGCGGCCTACCGCTTCACCTGGAACGTGTTCTGCGACTGGTATCTCGAGCTCGCCAAGCCCGTGCTCCAGGGCGAGGACGGCCCCGCCAAGGACGAGACGCGCGCCACCGCCGCCTTCCTGATCGACCAGGTCTGCCTCCTGCTGCACCCGATCATGCCCTTCATCACGGAGGAGTTGTGGGCGGAGAAGGGGGCGCAGGGCCCGGCGCGCCGCGAGCCGGTGCTCGCGCTCGCATCCTGGCCGGACCTGTCGGGGCTCGCCGACGAGGCGGCGGAGGCCGAGATCGGCTGGGTCGTCGACCTCGTCTCCGAGATCCGCTCCGCCCGTTCGGAGACGAACGTGCCCGCCGGCAGCCAGATCCCGCTGCTGCTCGTCTCGCCGTCGGCCGAGGTGGCGGCGCGCGCCGATGCCTGGGCGGAGACGATCCGGCGCCTCGCACGCCTGTCCGACATCACCCGCGCGGACGCGGCGCCCAAGGCGAGCGTGCTCCTCGTCGTGCGCGGCGAGAGCGCGGCCCTGCCGCTGGAAGGCGTCGTCGACATCGAGGCCGAGCGCGCCCGCCTCGCCAAGGAGGACGGCAAGCTCGACCAGGACATCGCCAAGACCCGGGCCAAGCTCGACAACCCCGCCTTCCTCCAGAACGCCAAGGAGGAGGTGATCGAGGAGCAGCGCGAGCGCCTCGAGGCGGCGCTCGCGCGCAAGGCGAAGATCGCGGAGGCGCGTCGGCGGCTGGGGGGGTGAGGAACGCCGGTTGCGTGACGCACCCGGGAATTAACCCGGTGTAGACGTGTGTCGCGCTACCTCTACGCGCCATGCCGGCATACGAACTGCATCCGATCAGCGGCGAGTTCCGCAGAGCCTCTACGGAGGCCGCCTTCCGCACCGAGCGCCTGCCGGAGACCTGGCGGCAGGCGCGGCTCGCCTTCGTCTTCACCGTCGTCCTCAATACGCTGTTTCTCGTATCCGACTGGCGCTTCTACGGCGATCCGCATTTCTTCGTCGCGGTGCCGGCCCGGCTCTGCGTGATCGTCGCCGCGCTGCTCGGCTGGGCGCTGCTGGGCCGGGCCCGCGATCTCGTGCGCCTGCAGGCGCTACTCCTCGCGTTTCAGGCGGTGGTTGCGGTGGGGGTGGGTCTCCTCGTCACGGCGCGCACCGATCTCGCGCTGCTCGTGGTGGGGCTCCTGCCGGTCCTGTTCTATCTCGTGGTGCCCAACGTCTTCCGGGCGGCGGTGGTCGCCGGCGTCGGCGCCTCGATCGCGACGCTGACGGGTTATCTCGTGCTCGGAGAGGGGCCGGAGGGCGTGCGCACGACGGCGCTGGGTCTCGTGCTCGGGATGGTGCTGCTCAACGCCGGCATGCTCCTCGTGATCTCGCGCTCGAACCGCACGCGGCGGCTGGAATGGGCTGCGACGCAGCGCGAGCGCCTGAGCAACCGCGAGCTCGCGCAGAGCCGCGCGGCGTTCGAGAAGATGTTCCGCACCGTGCCGATCCCGCTCGTCGTCTCCGCGCGCGAGAGCGGCGCGATCATGGCCGTGAACGACGCGGGGCTGTCCTACTTCGCGGTGCCGCAGCTTTCCGCCGACCTGCGCACGCCGTCCTTCTACGAGGATCCGCAGGCGCGCGCCCGGCTGCTCGAGGCGCTCTCCCGCGAGACCCGCGTCGCCGGCTTCGAGACCCGGCTGCGTCGGGCCGACGGCGCGGTGCGCGACGTGATGCTCGCGGCCTCCACCGTCGAGATCGGCGGGACCGACACCATTCTGACCGCCGTCGTCGACATCACCGACCGCAAGGCGGCCGAGGCCGAGATCTGGCGCACGGCGAACCACGACATGCTCACGGGCCTGCCCAACCGCGCCCATTTCCAGGATCGCCTGGAGCATCGGCTGCGGGACGTCGTCGCCACGGGTGGCTCCGCCGCGCTGCTGCTCGTCGACCTCGACGGGCTCAAGGAGGTGAACGACGGATTCGGGCACGACGCCGGCGACGCGCTGCTCGTCGAGGCGGCGCGGCGCCTCGGCGCGCTGGCGCGCAGCGGAGACGTGGTGGCGCGGCTCGGGGGCGACGAGTTCGCGCTGCTCGCCGTCGGCGCCGGGCGCGAGGCCGCGGTCGCCCGCGCCGAGGAGGCGCTCGCGGCGATGCGCCGGCCGATGGCGTTCGGGAACCAGGCCTTCACAGCGCGCGCCAGCATCGGCGTGGCGCTCGCGCCCGAGCACGACCGGGCGCCGGGCGAACTCGTCAAGGACGCGGATCTGGCGCTGTACGCGGCCAAGCAGAGCGGGCGCGACCGGCTGGTGGTCTACGAGCCCGCCCTGCGCACCGGCTTCGAGGGCCGGATCCAGATCCTGCGCGAGACCGCCGATGCGCTTGATGCGCACCTGATCGAGCCGCATTACCAGCCGAAGGTGCGCCTCGACACGGGCGCGCTGATCGGCTTCGAGGCCCTGGCCCGCTGGCGCCACCCCGAGCGCGGGCTGCTCACGCCGGGGGTGTTCGGCGCGGCCTTCGACGATCCCAAGCTCGCGGTGGCGATCGGGGAGCGCATGGCGGCGCGCATCGCGGCGGACCTGCGGGGCTGGCTCGACGCGGGCCTGCCCTGCGGGCGGGTGGCGCTCAACCTCGCGCCGGCGGAGTTCCTGCACGGCGACGTGGTCCGACGCCTGCTGGCTGCGCTCGAGGCCGCCGGCGTTCCCGCCGACAGGCTCGACATCGAGGTGACGGAGAGCGTCTTCCTCGGCACGGGCGCAGGCGCGGTGGGCGCGGCGCTCGACGCCTTTTCGGCGGCGGGCATGCGCATCGCGCTCGACGACTTCGGCACGGGCTTCGCCTCGCTGACGCATCTCAAGCGGTTCCCGGTCGACGAGATCAAGATCGACCAGTCCTTCGTGCGCGACGTGGACACCGACCCCGACGACGCCGCCATCGTCACGGCCGTGATCGACCTCGCCCAGGCGCTCGATCTCACGGTGACGGCGGAAGGGGTCGAGACGCAGGCGCAGGCGCGCTTCCTCGCCGAGCGTGGCTGCGCCCAGGCGCAGGGCTGGCTCTACGGGCGGCCGATGCCCGCCGAGGCGGTCGGGGATCTGCTGCGCGAGCGGGCGGCGGGACGGAGTGCGGCGTGAGGCTCACCGCCCGCGCATCTGCGCCCAGATCAGCGCCACGAACAGCGCGTCGAGCGCCGTCACGCCGACGAGGGTCCAGAGGAGGGCGGTGGGGCCGAGCGCGTCGAGCAGGAACGCCGCGCCGAGCGGGGCCAGCGCCGCGACGAGGAGCTGGGGGAGGGCGAGGTTGCCCATCAGCGCGGCGTAGCCGTGCGGGCCGAACAGAGCGAGCGGCAGCGTGCCCTTGACGATCGAGCGGATGCCGATGCCCGCGCCGTAGCAGACGAGCGCCACCGGCAGGATCGCCCAGCCGAGCGCGAGGATGGTCACGCCGGAGAAGGTGAGGAGCGTCGAGGCGGCGGCGGTCCAGATCGGGTGGTAGCGCCGGCCGATGGCCGCCTCGATCAGCCGGGCGCCGACCTGGCTCGGGCCCACCATCGCCGCGAGCCCGACCGCGGCGGCGAGTGCGAGCTCGCGGGTCTGGAGCAGCGCGATCAGGTGCACCGACACCACGACGGTGGCGATCCCGCTGATCGTCAGCGCCGCCGACAGCGTGAGCCGCAGGAACCGGTCGTCGCCTCGCACGATCGGGGACGCCCCCGCAGACGTCGCCGCAGCCGGCGCCGCCGGCGTATCCACCGGGCTCGGCCCGGGTCGGCGCGGCAGGAAGGCGAGGTAGATCGGGGCGAGCACGAAGAGGTGTATGCCCGCATAGGCGAAGCAGGCGCCCCGCCAGCCCAGCGTCTCGACGAAGAAGGCCGAGAGCGGCCAGCCCACCGTCGAGGCGAAGCCGCCGAACAGGGTCAGCGTCGTGATCGCCGAGCGCGCGTTCGCGCCGTAGAGCCGCCCGAGCGTGGCGAAGGCGGCATCGTAGAGCCCGGCGCCCATGCCCAGCCCGATCACCAGCCAGGCGGCGAGGTAGAGCGTCTGCGTCGTCGCGAAGCCCAGCGCCGCAAGGCCCGCGGCCATCACCAGCGCCGAGCCGACGAGGACGGGACGCCCGCCGGTCGCCTCCACCGCCCGGCCGACCCGTGGCGAGACGAGGCTCGCGGCAATGAGGCCGAGCGTCAGCCCGCCGACGACGAAGGTCTTGCCCCAGCCGGTCTCCGCCACGATCACCGGCGCGAGCACGGCGAGGAGGTAGAAGGTCGACCCCCAGGCGAGGATCTGCGTGACGCCCAGCGCGGTGATGACGGTTGGCCGCGAGGGTCTTCTGTTCTTCGCAGCCGGGGGCGCGTCGTCCTCGGCCGCCAGCGTCGACGGGGGTGGTGGCGTCACGCGGCGGCTCCGCAGCAGGAGCGCTTCGCCATCGCCGTCGGTATTTCTGGGGTGGGTCCGCAACAGCTCGCGTCGGCTGCGCCGGTGCAGACGCCGGTCTGGGGCACTATGAGCGTCACCACGTCCGCCTCCTCCTCCGCGCCCGCCAGCGCCGCGACGATCGAGCGGACCTGCTCGTAGCCGGTCAGCATCAGGAAGGTCGGGGCGCGCCCGTAGCTCTTGGCGCCGGCACTGTAGAAGCCCGGCTCGGGGTGCGCCAGAGCCGCGTGGCCATGGGGCGCGACGCTGCCGCAGGCGTGCAGGTTCGGGTCGATCGCGGCCGCAATCGGGCGGGCGCATTCGAGCTGGGGGTCGACGTCGAGGCGCAGCTCGCGGGTGATCGCGAGGTCTGGCCGCTGCCCGGTAAGGGCTGTGATTCGGTCGACGGGGCCGAGCCGCCGCCCGTCCGCGGCGGAGACGTGCGCCGCGCCCTCGGTGTCGATGTGCACCGCGTCGGCGACGAAGCCGGTCTCGAGCGTGACGCGGCCGGTCTCGACGAGCGCCTTCAGGCGGGCGCCGAGGGCGCCGCGGGCGGGCAGCTCGTCGTCGTCGCCGCCGCCGTAGGCCCGCGCCGGGCTCTCGCCCCTCACGGCCCAGACCACCGCGCCGCCGGTCTCGGCGGCGAGGGCGGCGAGGTCGATGATCGCGTTCGCAGCGGAATGGCCCGCGCCGACGACGAGGGTGCGCGCTCCGGCGTAGACGCTGCGGTCGGCGCCAAGCGGATCGGGGATGCGGTAGGCGATGCGCGCCGCCGCATCGGCCCCGCCGTCGGCAGGCAGGCCCGCGCCGCCGAGGGGATTGGGCGTCGCCCAGGTGCCGGAGGCGTCGATCACCTCGCGGGCGGCGAGCCGGCCGCGGCGCCCGTCCGCATGGGCGATGCGCAGATCGAAGGGGCGTGCGGCCCGCCCCGCGCTCTTCACCTTGTCGAGGCCGGCGCGGGAGATGGCGACGACGCGGGCGCCGGTCTCGACGCGGCCGTGCTCGGCAAGGGCTCGGGCGAGCGGCGCGAGGTAGAGCGCGACCAGCTCCGCGCCGGTGGGGAAGCCGTCGGGATCGGGCATGGACCAGCCGTCGCGCGCCAGCAGCCGCACGGCGGCGGGATCGACGTCGTAGCGCCAGGGCGAGAACAGGCGCACGTGGCCCCAGTCGCGCACGTTCGCGCCGACGGTCTCGCCGGCTTCGAGAACGACGAACGGCAGCCCGCGCTCGGCGCAGTGGGCGGCCGCGGCGAGCCCGATCGGGCCCGCACCGACGATCGCGACGGGGAGCTCGGTGCCGGTGAGAGAGAACGTATCGCGCATGGTGGTCTCCACGTATGACGATAATTCCGGAAATTTCGAAACAGACGACACGACAAGCGCTAGACGGCTTCCTCGCACGCGCTCCCCCGGTACACGCTCCCCACGGGCAGGCAGGCGCCTTCGGTGCAGCATTCCCGAAACAGGAAGCCGACGAGGTCGGTCATGACGGCGCAGTTCGCCCGGCAGATCAGCGTCGTGCCCTGGCGCTCCTGCGTCACGAGATCGACGCCGACGAGCGTGCGCAGATGATGCGAGAGCGTCGAGGCGGGGATGCCCAGGCGCTCCTGAAGGCCGCCGACGGCGAGCCCGTTGTCGCCGGCGCGCACCAGGGCGCGGTAGATCGAAAGCCGGGTCGGGTTGCCGAGCGCCTCCAGGCGCTTGGCGGTGACGATGGTCGTGTCCATGCCGAGACGATGCCGCGCGTCGACCGACGAGTCAACCGTCTTTCCAGAAAAACAGAAATAGTGGACGGGATATGATGTTCCGCCTCGTGCGTCGCGCGCCGGAGCCGCTACAGAATCGCCGCGCGCACCTTGGCCGAGACCCATTCGGACACGACGACGGTGGCGAGGATGGCGACGAAGATCACCGTGATCTCCGACCAGGCGAGACGGGCGAGCGAGGAGTTCAGCTGCACCCCGATGCCGCCGGCGCCGACGAGGCCGAGCACCGCCGATTCGCGGATGTTGATGTCCCAACGGAAGACGACGATTCCCGCGAAGGACGGCAGGACCTGGGGCACGATCGCATAGTCGATCACCTGCGCGCCCCGCGCGCCCGTGGCCTTGACGGCCTCCACCTGGCTCTCGTCGATCTCCTCGATCGCCTCGTAGAGCAGCTTGCCGACGAAGCCGATCGACCGCAGCGCGATGGAGATGATGCCGGCGAGAAGGCCCGGGCCGATGATCGCGACGAGAAGCAGCGCCCAGATCAGCGAGTTGATCGAGCGCGAGGCGACGATGATGAAGAGCGCCACGGGCCGGGCGAAGGCGAGGCTCGGCGACGTGTTGCGCGCAGCCAGAAACGCGACCGGGATCGCGATCAGCGTGCCGAGCAGGGTGCCGAGCGTCGCGATGTTGAGCGTGTCCCACAAGGGTTCCCAGAGCCGGTCGAGGTAGGACCAGCGCGGCGGCCAGGCGCGGTCGAGCAGGTCCGCCGCCTGGCGCGGGGCGTCCTGGACGAAGAACCAGATCGTGTCCTGCGTCATCACCTGGAAGGCGTAGACGGTGAGCGCGACGAGGGCGAGCCAGCCGACATAGGAGGCGAATTGCTGGCGCGTGGTGCGGCGCGCCCAGATCGGGCGATCGGCGACGTGGGAGACCGGCATCACTGAATCCGCTTGCGTAGCCAGCTCGAGGAATACTCGGCCGCCATGACGATGAGGATGATGAGCATCAGCACCGCAGCCGCGGTGTCGTACTCGTAGCGGTCCATGGCGACGTTGAGGGTGGCGCCGATGCCGCCCGCGCCGACGATGCCGATGACCGCCGATTCGCGAAAATTGATGTCGAGCCGGTACATGGACAGGCCGACGAGCCGCGGCAGGACCTGGGGCTGGATGCCGTAGTTGAGCACCTGCCACCAGCTCGCGCCGGTGGCGCGCATGGCCTCGGCCTGGGCCTCGTCGATGTCCTCGATGTCCTCCGCGAGCAGCTTCGCCATGAATCCGATCGTGGCGAAGGTCAGCGTCAGGAAGCCGGCGAAGGGACCGAACCCGAACATCGCGACGAGCAGGATCGCGATGATGATCTCCTGGAAGGAGCGCGACACGGCCACGATCGCCCGGCAGACCGCGTAGATCGGCAGGGGCGCGATGTTACGCGCGGCGCCGATGCCGACGGGTATGGACAGGATCACGCCCGCGACGGTGGAAGTCAGCGTCATCGTGAGGCTCTCGATGAAGCCCTTCAGGATGTCCTTCGACCGCGAGGTGAAGTCCGGCGAGAGGAAGGCCTGCACGAAGCGCAGGCCGCGCTCGAGACCGTCCGCGACGCGCGTCCAGTTCACGTCGACGGTCGAGATCGCCAGCGCGAGGTAGACGAAGAAGCCGCCGTAGACGACGAGCCTCAGCCAGCCGCGCTTGATGAAGATGGGCGGGCGCCTCCAGCGCCGCGCCGCGGTCGGGGCGGACGCGTTCATGCCGCGCCGGCCTTCGCCTTCGCGAGCGTGGCGCGCGCCTCGAACTCCGCGACCGCGGCGGCGTCCTTGGCCGCGTCGTCCGCGTCCTTGCGCATGGCGTTCCAGTCCTCGGAACCGTAGATCTGCGTCAGCGCCGCCTCGTCGAGCAGCTCCGGCCCGCCGTCGAAGACGACCTGGCCGGCGCGCAAGCCGATGATGCGGTCGACGAACATCTTGGCGAGCTGGACGTCGTGGATGTTGATGATCGCGGGCAGGGAGCGCTCGCGGCAGATCTCGCAGATGAGCCGCATGATCTGGCGCGAGGTCTTGGGGTCGAGCGAGGCGGTCGGCTCGTCGACGAGGAGGAGCTCGGGGTCCTGCTCGAGCGCGCGGGCGATTCCCACGCGCTGGCGCTGGCCGCCGGAAAGGGCGTCCGCGCGCTTGTCGACGTGGTCGGTGAGGCCGACGCGCTCCAGCAGGCCGAAGGCCTTGTCGACGTCGGCTTGGGGAAAGCGACGCAGGAAGGAGCGCCAGAACGGCACGTAGCCGAGCCTCCCGGAGAGCACGTTCTCCATGACGGTGAGGCGTTCGACGAGCGCGTATTCCTGGAAGATCATGCCGATGCGCCGGCGCACGCGGCGCAGCTCGCTCTTGCCGACGCGGCTGATCTCGCGATCGCCGAGGAAGACCTTGCCGCCGGTCGGCTCCACCAGACGGTTGACGCAGCGGATCAGCGTCGACTTGCCCGCGCCCGAGGGGCCGATGAGCCCGACGACCTGGCCCGAGGGCACCTCGAAGGAGACGTCGGTCAGGGCCTTGTCCCCGGTCTTGTAGCGCTTGGTCAGGCCCTCGACGCGCAGCATGCGGCGCTCTCCCGGTAATGCGAAGACGACGGCGCGCCGGGACCTGCAGGTCCCGGCGCGCCGGATAGGCGAATCAGTTGCAGGTGTACTCGACGCCGTTCGCCTCGTCGATCTGGCGGATGACGGCCCAGTTCTCCTGGAAGGTGATCGGCACGAACTGCGCCTCGCCCGAGCGCGAGAACTCCTCGGCGAGGGCGGTGCCCTCCCAGTCGAAGGAGAAGAACGCCTCTCGAATCTGCTCCTGCAGCTCCGGCGTCAGGTTGTGGGCGACGCCGTAGCCGGTGGTGGGAAAGGTCTGCGAGGTGTAGACGACCACCAGCTGATCCTCGGTGACGACGTCGCGGTCGAGCATGCGGGCCTTGACCGAGTTCGCGATCGCGGCGGCCGGGTAGTCCTTGTTGGCGACGCCGAGGATCGAGTTGTCGTGCGCGCCCGAGAAGACCGGCTCGAAATCCGTGCCGGCGGTCATGCCGAACTCGGAGGCGAGCAGGGCGGAAGGCGCCTTGAAGCCGGAGTTCGAGGTCTCGGAGGTGAAGGCCATCTGCTTGCCGCGGATGTCCTCGACGCTCTCGATGCCCGACCCCGGATAGGTGATGATCTCCATCTCGTAGCCGTACGAGCCGTCCTCGGCCGCCATCATGGCGAAGGGACGGAAGCCCGCGCAGGCCACCGCGATGGGGTTCGAGCCCGTGTTGAAGCCCGCGATGTGCAGGCGCCCGGCGCGCATCGCCTCGAGCTGGGCGGCGTTCGACTGCACGGGGAAGAACTGCACGCTCTTGCCGGTGGCCTCCTCGAGATGGGCGAGGAAGTCGGCCCAGACCTCGGCGTAGACGGCGGGGTCCTCCACCGGGGTGTAGGCGAAGATCAGCGTCGAGGGGTCGACGAGCTGCGAGGCGTCGCTCGGGATGTCGGCGATCAGGTCGCCGTCTGCGTCGGTGAAGCGCGAATCGAGCGCGAATTGGGCCTGGGCGGCGCCCGTGGCGACGAGAAGCGCCGCAGCGGCGGCGAGGGTGCGGAACACCATTGACGTGACCTCCAGTTCGTTTCAGCCACCGGCCGACGCCGTGCGCGTCCCGCGCGACGTCCGGTGCGGCTCTCCGGCCGGGGTTACTTTCGGTCAATGACAGTCTGGTGACAAGCCGGCGACGGAGTGGGGGCGCAACGTCGCACAGGTGGCGGCCGCGGCCGTTCCCACCCTTGCCTCGCGGTCGGTTTCAAATAAAAGCCGGATGTGGGCCGCGACCCCCGTCGCGGCCGGGAGTGACGCCGATGGGTTTCGCCCTGCGCCTGGCGCGCGGCATCGACGCTGTGAACGAGCGCATCGCCCGGCTGGCGGCGTGGCTGGTCGTCGCGGCCGTGGTGATCTCGGCGGGTAACGCCGTCTCCCGCAAGGCCTTCTCGCTGTCCTCGAACGCCTGGCTCGAGCTGCAGTGGTACCTGTTCGGGGCGGTGTTCCTGCTCGGCGCCTCTTGGACGCTCGCGCGGAACGAGCACGTGCGCATCGACGTGCTGTCCTCGCGCTTCTCGCAGCGCGCCCGCGAGCGGCTCGACCTCGTCGGGCACGCGCTGTTCCTGATCCCCTTCGCGCTGGTGCACGTTGTCTTCGCCGTGCCCTTCTTCCTCTTGTCCTGGCGCACCGGGGAGGTCTCGGCGAACGCCGGCGGGCTGCCCCTCTGGCCGGCCAAGCTCCTCGTGCTCGTGGGCTTCACGATGCTGCTGGCGCAGGGGCTTTCCGAATTCGTGAAGAAGCTCGCCGTCCTGCGGGGCGCGCTGCCGCCACAGCGCGCTGACGGCCCGCCCAACGCGGGCCTCTCCGCATGAGCGCCTTCCTCGTCGAGAACCTCGCGCCGATCATGTTCGGCTCGCTCGTGGCCTTCATGATCCTCGGCTACCCGATCGCCTTCTCGCTCGCGGCGCTCGGGCTGTTCTTCGGCTTCGTGGGAATCGAGCTCGGCCTGTTCGCGCCGGGCTTCTTCCAGGCGCTGCCGGACCGGGTCTTCGGCGCGATGGCCAACGAGACGCTGCTCGCGATCCCGTTCTTCACCTTCATGGGCCTCGTGCTCGAGCGCTCGCGCATGGCCGAGGACCTGCTCGACACGATGGGGCAGCTGTTCGGCTCGGTCCGCGGAGGCCTCGCCTACGCCGTCGTCTTCGTGGGCGCGCTCCTCGCCGCGACGACGGGGGTGGTGGCGGCGGCGGTGATCTCGATGGGGCTGATCTCGCTGCCGATCATGCTGCGCTACGGCTACGATCGACGCCTCGCCACCGGCGTGATCGTGGCCTCGGGCACGCTGGCGCAGATCCTGCCGCCGTCGCTCGTGCTGATCGTGCTCGCCGACCAGCTCGGCCGCTCGGTGGGGGACATGTACGCGGGCGCGATGCTGCCTGCGCTGATGCTGACGGGGCTGTTCGCGCTCTACGTCTTCGTCAACACCCTGATGCGCCCGGCGATGGCGCCGCCGCTGCCGCCGGAGGCGCGCACGCTCGGGACGGGGGTGGCCTCGCTGGTCGTCCTCGCGGCGGTGGCGACCGCGGTGGGCTGGGGCGCGACGCTCTGGCTCGCGCCGCGGGTCGAGCAGGCGCCCTACGTCTACGGCGCTGCCGCCGGCGTGCTCCTCGCCTTCGCCGCGGCCTGGACGAACCGGCGGCTGAAGCTCGGCTTCCTCTCCCACCTCGCCGAGCAGGTGACGCTGGTGCTCGTGCCGCCGCTGGCGCTGATCTTCCTCGTGCTCGGCACCATCTTCGTCGGCCTCGCCACGCCCACCGAGGGCGGGGCGATGGGGGCGGTGGGCGCCCTCGTGCTGGCCGGCCTGAAGGGGCGGCTGCGGCTGGGCCTCATCCGCGGGGCGGCGGAGGCGACGCTGCGGCTCTCGGCCTTCGTGATGTTCGTGCTGATCGGCGCGCGGACCTTCTCGCTGACCTTCTACGGCGTCAACGGCCACATCTGGGTGAAGGACCTGCTGCTCGCGCTGCCGGGCGGGGAGGGGGGCTTTCTGCTGTTCGTGCTCGTCACGGTGTTCCTGCTCGGCTTCTTCCTCGATTTCTTCGAAATCGTGTTCATCCTCGTGCCGCTGCTCGTGGCGCCGGCGCAGGCGCTGGGCATCGACCTCGTCTGGTTCGGCGTGCTGCTCGCGGTGAACTTCCAGACGTCCTTTCTCACCCCGCCCTTCGGCTTCTCGCTGTTCTACCTGCGATCGGTGACGCCCGCGGGCGAGTACGACGACGAGGTCACGGGCCGCCGCATGCGCGGCGTCGACACGCTGGAGATCTACCGCGGCGTCGTCCCCTTCGTGGCGATCCAGGTGGTGATGATCGCGGTGGTGTATTTCGCGCCCGGCGTGGTGACCCACTACCGCTCCGACGCGCCGGTGCTCGACGAGGAGCAGGTGCGCGAGCGGCTCGACCGGCTGATCATGCCGGGGCTGGGGGATGGGGGAGGGGGCTTCGGGCCGGGGCCGGGATTCGGGCCGCCGGAGATGCCGCGGTTCGACTGAGGTTTCGATGTGTCTTGCGTTTTGATAACAGCGTTGGATCTCGTCTGATAATCAATGACGTGCGCGCCGGAAGCTCTCCTTCCCTGTAGGGGAAGGTGGCTCGGCGAAGCCGAGACGGATGGGGCGCGGCGCAGCCGCGTTCCGCGAAACGGAAACCGGGACGGGCGCAGCCTCTCCGGCTCGCCCACCGCCGCCAGCTTCGGCTTCGCCGAACACGCCTTGCGGCGTGCCCCATCCGTCTCGCCGCTGCGCGCCGATCCACCTTCCCCTACAGGGAAGGAAATCGCGGCTCACGACCATCCGTACGGAGACCCGCGGCGCGCAGGAGATGTGTGGATCGGCCGGCCCTGGTGGAGAGGGGCCGGGAGTGTGGGGCGCCGGGAAGCCGCACATTCACCCGCCCCGCAAATCCTTGTAATAGAACCGCGTCGCCCCGAGCCCCCCCTCCGGCCAAAAAGCGAAATCCGGTATCACGCCCACCGGGATCCAGCCTTGGCGGGCGTAGAGGCGGTCGGCGGCGCTGTCCGGCGTGGTGTCGAGCACGAGGAGCCACCAGCCGGCGGTAAGCGCCTCGCGCTCGGCGGCGGCCAGCAGCGCCGCGCCGACGCCGCGGCCGCGCGCCGCACCGTGCACCAGCATCTTGGCGAGGTCGGCGCGGTGGGGCTGGTTCGGCTTGCCGGCCGCGCAGACCTGGACCGTGCCCACCAGGCTGCCGTCCTCGGCTTGCGCACCGAGCAGGATCGTCGTCCCCGCCGCCACGCACTCGGCGACGCCCGCCCAGAAGGCGGTCGCCTGCGCGCGGGTCGTGTCGGCCATGAAGGAGACCGACGCCCCGCCGGCGACGCAGTCGAGCAGGATCTCGGCGAGGTCCGCAACGCGCGCGGCCGCCTCCTCGGCCGCGAGACGGCGGACGACGATCTCGGGCATGGAAGCGGCAGGCATGGCGGCGGCGCTCCTCAGGCGTTCAGGCGCGAGAGCACCACCGCGTAGCGCGCGGAAGCCTCCCCGGGATTGTGGAAGACGATCGGGCGGTCGAGGCGCATGAACAGGCAGTCGCCGGGCCCGAGCCGGGTGGTCTCCTCGCCCACCGTCATCGCGATCGCACCCTCGAGCACCCAGACCTGCTGGGCGACGCCGTGCCAGCCGAGCGCGTTGTCGAACACCACGCGCGCGCCGGGCGGGAAGCGCACGTCGACGATCTCGGCGGCGCCCTTCGCGGCCGCGATCCTGGCGGCTGGCGGGGAGACGTTGCGGCGCTCGTAGCCGCTCTGCGGATCGGTCCAGGCAGGCTGGTCGGCGGCGTGGGCGAGGGGTGAGGCGTTCGCCGGCGCGCGTTCTTCACCGGACGGGGCGAAGAGCGAGGCCACGCTCGTGCCGAGCCCGGCCGCGAGCCGCGCCAGCAGGGCCGCTGTGGGGCTCGCCTCGCCGCGCTCGATCTTGGAGAGCGCGGCGCGGCTGACGCCGGAGGCCTCGGCGAGCTGGTCGAGCGTCAGGCCCCGCTCGTAGCGGGCGGACTTGAGGCGGGCGGCGAGGGCGGTGTTCGTTTCCATGATCGGAGAATATTTCTCCTATCATGGAAATCAAGCCGTCTTCTCGAACAGCTCCCGCCCGATCAGCATGCGGCGGATCTCGCTCGTGCCGGCGCCGATCTCGTAGAGCTTGGCGTCGCGCAGGAGGCGGCCCGTGGGGTAGTCGTTGATGTAGCCGTTGCCGCCGAGCAGCTGGATCGCGTCGAGCGCGAGCTTGGTGGCGAGCTCGGCCGCGTAGAGGATCGCGCCCGCCGCGTCCTCGCGGGTGGTGCGGCCGCGGTCGCAGGCCTTGGCGACCGCGTAGACGTAGGCCTTCGCCGCGTTCATCTGCACGTACATGTCGGCGACCTTGCCCTGCACGAGCTGGAACGTGCCGATCGGCTGGCCGAACTGCTTCCTCTCGTGGACGTAGGGCATCACCACGTCCATCGCCGCCTGCATGATGCCGAGCGGGCCCGCCGCCAGCACCGCGCGCTCGTAATCGAGGCCCGACATCAGCACGCGTACGCCCTTGCCCACTTCGCCGAGCACGTTCTCCTCGGGAACCTCGCAATCCTCGAACACGAGCTCGCAGGTGTCCGAGCCGCGCATGCCGAGCTTGTCGAGCTTCTGGTGGGTGGAGAAGCCGGCCATGCCCTTCTCGATCAGGAAGGCGGTGATTCCCTTGGGGCCGGCCTCCGGGTCGGTCTTGGCGTAGACGACCAGCGTCTCGGCGATTGGGCCGTTGGTGATCCACATCTTGGTGCCGTTGAGCACGAAGCGGTCGCCCTTCCTGTCGGCGCGGGTGCGCATCGAGACCACGTCCGAGCCCGCGCCGGGCTCCGACATGGCGAGCGCGCCGACGTGCTCGCCCGACATCAGCCTGGGGAGGTATTTCTCCTTCTGCGCCTTGGTGCCGTTCCTGCCGATCTGGTTGATGCACAGGTTCGAGTGCGCGCCGTACGACAGGCCCACCGAGGCGGAAGCGCGGGAGATCTCCTCCATCGCCACCACGTGCTCGAGATAGCCGAGCCCCGTGCCGCCGTCCTCCTCCGCGATGGTGATTCCATGCAGGCCGAGCGCGCCCATCGGGATCCAGAGGTCGCGGGGGAACTGGTTCGTGGCGTCGATCTCGGCGGCGCGGGGCGCGATCTTCTCCTGCGAGAAGGCGGCGACCGTCTCGCGGATGGCGTCGGCGGTCTCGCCGAGGTCGAAGTCGAAGCTGGGGGCGGCGTTGGGGATCATGGCGGCGCTCCTCGCGCAATTGTCGTTTGTCGCGTTATATCAGGCGGGTGGGGCGTGTCACCGGGCGGGTGGTCGCGCCGGGAGGTGTGAGCGATGAGCGAAGCCGAGAACGACGCCCCCAACCGCTGGCCCTGGCCGCCGATGCTCTATGCCGGCTCGATCGTCGCCGCGATCCTGCTGGAGCGGGAGATCGCGCCGACGACGCATGGGGGCGGGGTCGCGCTCGCCGTCTTCGGCGGGCTCCTGATCGCGGCGGGGCTGACGCTGGAGCTCGGCACCGCCTGGACCATCCGCCGCGCGAAGACGACCATCATGCCGCACCGGGCGGCCTCGCGGCTCGTCACCTGGGGGCCGTTCCGGATCTCCCGCAACCCGATCTATCTCGGCAACACGCTGCTGCTGGTGGGGCTCGGGCTCGTGTTCGACAACCTCTGGCTCGTGGGGTTCGCCTTCGTTGCGGCCTACGCCACGCAGAAGCTCGCGATCGAGCGCGAGGAGCGCCATCTCGCGCGCAGGTTCGGCGCGGAGTGGGCGGCCTACGCGGGGCGGGTGCGGCGTTGGTTGTGACGCTCTGCGCGGCCCGGCGCGGCGATGCGCCCGGGCGAGACCCGATTTGACACGCGCCCCGGCTTTGCCCACTTAAAGCCCCTCGCGTCGTCGACAGGGGCCCGGCGGCGCGCAGGGAACAGCGCCCGTTCGGGAAGCCTTTCGATGAAAGTCGTCGTCGTCGAGTCGCCGGCCAAGGCCAAGACGATCAACAAGTATCTCGGCCGCGACTACGAGGTTCTCGCGAGCTTCGGCCACATCCGCGACCTGCCGGCCAAGGACGGCTCGGTCGATCCGGAGGCCGATTTCCACATGCTCTGGGAGCTCGAGGACCGCGGCGCGAAGCGGCTGAACGAGATCGCCCGGGCCGTGAAGGGCGCCGACAAGCTCATCCTCGCCACCGACCCCGACCGCGAGGGCGAGGCCATCTCGTGGCACGTGCTGGAGGCGCTCAACGAGAAGCGCGTGCTCAAGGGCATCCCGATCGAGCGCGTGACCTTCAACGCCATCACCAAGGATTCCGTCGCCGCCGCGATGCGCGCCCCGCGCGAGATCGACCAGGCGCTGGTCGACGCCTACCTGGCGCGCCGGGCGCTCGACTATCTCGTCGGCTTCACGCTCTCTCCCGTGCTCTGGCGCAAGCTGCCGGGCTCGCGCTCGGCCGGCCGCGTGCAATCCGTGGCGCTGCGCCTCGTCTGCGACCGCGAGCGCGACATCGAGAGCTTCGTGCCGCGCGAGTACTGGTCCCTCGTCGCGACCCTCGCCACCAAGGACGGCGGCGTCTTCGACGCGCGGCTGGTGGGCGCCGACGGCAAGAAGATCACCCGCCTCGACATCGGCAAGGAGGAGGAGGCGCGCGCCTTCGAGCGCGACCTCGCCATCGCCACCTTCGCGGTCTCGAACATCGAGGCGAAGCCGGCCAAGCGCCACCCCCAGCCGCCCTTCACCACCTCGACGCTGCAGCAGGAGGCCTCGCGCAAGCTCGGCATGGCCCCGGCGCAGACCATGCGCGTCGCCCAGCGCCTCTACGAGGGCGTGGAGATCGGCGGCGAGACCGTGGGCCTCATCACCTACATGCGAACCGACGGCGTCGACATGGCCCCGGAGGCGGTGCGCGCCGCGCGCGCCGTGATCGGCCGCGAGTTCGGCGACGCTTACGTGCCCGACGTGCCGCGCAAGTACACGACCAAGGCCAAGAACGCGCAGGAAGCGCACGAGGCGGTGCGGCCCACCGACATGGGCCGGCTGCCCAAGCAGGTCGCGCGCTACCTCGACGGCGACCAGGCCAAGCTCTACGAGCTGATCTGGCTGCGCACGATCGCGAGCCAGATGGAATCCGCCCAGCTCGAGCGCACCACCGCGGATATCGCGGCCACGGTCGGCCCGCGCACGCTGGAGCTGCGCGCCAGCGGCCAGGTGGTGAAGTTCGACGGCTTCCTCACCCTCTACCAGGAGGGCCGCGACGACGAGGAGGACGAGGAGTCCGGCCGGCTGCCGCCGATGTCCGCCGGCGACCCGCTCCGGCGCGAGCGCATCGCCACGACCCAGCACTTCACCGAGCCGCCGCCGCGCTATTCCGAGGCGAGCCTCGTCAAGCGAATGGAGGAGCTCGGCATCGGGCGCCCCTCCACCTACGCCTCGATCCTGCAGGTGCTCAAGGACCGCGAATACGTCACGCTCGACAAGAAGCGGCTGCACGCCCACGACAAGGGCCGCATCGTCGTCGCCTTCCTGGAGGCCTTCTTCAAGCGCTACGTGGAGTACGACTTCACGGCGGCGCTCGAGGAGCAGCTCGACCGGATCTCGAACCACGAGATCGACTGGAAGCAGGTTCTGCGCGACTTCTGGCGGGACTTCTCGGCGGCGGTGAGCGACACCAAGGACCTGCGCACGACGCAGGTGCTCGACGCGCTCAACGACTATCTCGCCCCGCACATCTTCCCGCCCAAGGCCGACGGCTCGAACCCGCGCGCCTGCCCCTCCTGCGCCGACGGGCAGCTGTCGCTGAAGCTCGGCAAGTTCGGCTCCTTCATCGGTTGCTCGAACTACCCGGAGTGCCGCTTCACCCGCCAGCTTTCCGCCGCGGCCGCGGACGGGGAGGGCGGCGCGGACGGCGGCCAGCCCGGCACGCGGGTGCTCGGCAAGGACCCGGAGACCGGGCTCGACGTCTCGCTTCGCGACGGGCGCTTCGGCCCGTTCATCCAGCTCGGCGAGGCCGAGGGCGAGACGAAGCCCAAGCGCTCCTCGCTGCCCAAGGGGCTCGCGCCCTCGGCGGTCGATCTCGAGATCGCGCTGAAGCTGCTCTCGCTGCCCCGCGAGGTGGCGCGCCATCCCGAGAGCGGCGAGCCGATCAAGGCCGGCATCGGGCGCTTCGGCCCCTACGTCCAGCACGGCAAGACCTACGCCTCGCTGGGCCGCGACGACGACGTGCTCGAGATCGGCGGCAACCGCGCCATCGACCTCATCGTCGCCAAGGAGAGCGGCGCGGGCGGGCGGCGCGGCGGGGGCGACCCCGGGCGCGCGATCGGCGAGGACGCGGAGACCGGGCTCGCGATCGTCGTCAAGGCCGGCAAGTACGGGCCCTACGTCACCGACGGCAAGACCAACGCCACCCTGCCCAAGGGCATGGAGGCGGAGGCCGTGACGCTCGACGAGGCCGCGCAGCTCCTCAAGGCGCGGCGCGCGTCGGGCGGGGGCAAGAAGCCGGCCGCGCGCAAGGGCGGCGCGAAGAAGGCCACGACGACGAAGAAGGCGGCCGCGAGCAAGGCGGCGGAGGGCGACGAGGCTGCGGCCAAGAAGCCCGCTGCGAAGAAGCCGGCGGCCAAGAAGCCCGCCTCCAAGAAGCCCGCGGCCGAGAAGCCGGCCGCGGCGAAGACCGTCGCGGACGAGACCGCGGCCGAGGTCCGCCCGGCCCGGAAGGCGGCTTCGTGAGCCTGCGGAACGGCGCGCGGCGGATACGCGCCGATCTCGTCACCCTCGCGAAGGCGGTGCGCGATCCCCACGCGCCCCGCGCAGCGAAGCTCGTGGCGGCGCTGATCGTGCTCTACGTGGTGAGCCCGCTCGACCTCGTGCCGGACTGGAACGCGCTCACGGGGCTCGCCGACGACCTCGTGGTGATCGTGGCCGGGCTCGCCGTCCTGCATCGCCTGATCCCGCCCGCGCAGCTCGCGGACCACCGGGCGCGGGTCGAGGCCGGCAAGCCGCCGCTGCCGCGCGGGCGGGTCCGTCCGCTGGCGGGCGCGCTGATGTGGCTCGTCGCGCTGACCGCGCTCGCCTGGTGGAGCTATGGGTGGGTGGCGACTCTCTTCCTGTAATGCACAAACATAATTCTCTTTCTGTCATGGAGCGAGCACCGCCATCGCCGCTGCCGGTCCAGCGCTGGGGCGACCGCACGACCCATCGGATCGCCTCAGGGCGCGGCGAAGCGCACCTCGCAGCACAGGCCGCCGGGAACGGCGAAGTCCGGGTTCGGCAGTTCCATGCGTAGGCCGAAGGTTGCGGTGGCCGCGTCGAAGACGCGATCGACGATGGTGATCTCGGCCGCGTGCGCGCCACCGCAATCGCGTGCTGAACGCCTCCGACTGGCTGAGCAACGACCCCGTGCTCGACCTGATCGCCGGCGACTACACCCTCGTCGTCGGGGACGCGACCGATCGATTGGGCACGTACGCGTTTCAGCTCCTGAGCGCCGCCTCCGCCGAGCAGATCACGCTCGGCGAGACCGTGACGGGGCGCCCGTCCGATCGCGACGCGGGCCTCGCGGCACACATCCTCCCGTCGACCGCGCCCGTCGCCGCCGGGCCCGGCGACACCATGCTGCGGCTGTCGCAGGGCGGCCCCGTCGTCACCGTGGCGGACGACGCGGCCCTGCGCCCGCAGGCGCTCACGATCGAGACGTGGCTGCGCCCGGATGCGTTCCGGCAGTGGGACACGGTGCTGATGAAGTCCAGCACCGGCTCCTGGCAGGACGGCTACGGGCTCTATCTCGACGGGTCCGGCAATCTCGATTTCTTCGTGAACAGCTACCTGCGCCACGTCGTCGTCGCGCCCAAGCTGCGCAAGGTCCTCCGGCGCGCGATGGCGATCACCTTCGGATCGATCGCCGCGCTGATTGGCGTGCTCTTCCTCGTGCCGGCGCCGCTGCGGACGGATGCGGAGGGGGTGGTCTGGCTGCCCGACGAGGCGCACGTGCGGGCGCGGACCTCCGGCTTCGTCGAGGCCGCGCCCGTCCCCCGCGGCGCGCGGGTCGAGCCCGGGCGCACCCGGCTCCTGAGGACGCCCTCGCGTGCGGAAAACCTCGACGAGGCGCTCGCCCTGGTGCGCGAGGTGAGCGGGCGCACGCTGGGCAAGCGGCATTACACGGTTCAGCTGATGGGCGCGCTCGCCCTGCTCGAGGGCAGGCTCGTCGAGATGGCGACCGGCGAGGGCAAGACGCTCACCGCCGCTCCCGCCGCCGTCGTCGCCGCGCTGTCGGGCATGCCGGTCCACGTCGTCACCGTGAACGACTACCTGGCCGCGCGCGACGCGGAGGAGCTCTCGCCGATCTCCTGTTCGAGAACGGGCGCGACTACGTCGTGGTCGAGGACAAGATCCAGGTCGTCGACGAGTTCACCGGGCGCATCATGGCGGACCGCTCCTGGCAGGGCGGCCTCCACCAGATGATCGAGGCCAAGGAGGGCGTGCCGGTCACCGGGCGCAAGGAGACGCTGGCGCGCATCACCTACCAGCGCTTCTTCCGCCGCTACGCCCGGCTCTCGGGGATGACGGGCACCGGCCGCGAGCTGGCGGGCGAGTTCCGCGACACGTTCGCGCTCGCCACCGTGCCGATCCCGCGCAACCGGCCGCGCCGGCTGCGCCACCTCGGCACCCGCACGTTCCGGGATCAGGACGCGAAGTGGGCGCACGTCGCGCGGCGCGCCGCGGCGCTGCACGCGCTCGGCCGGCCCGTCCTCATCGGCACCCGCTCGGTGGAGGCCTCCGAGCGTGCGGGCGCGGCGGTCGCCGCGTTGGGCGTGCCGCACGTCGTGCTCAACGCGCGCCAGGACGGGGAGGAGGCCGACATCGTCGCTCGCGCCGGGCGGCTGGGCGCGGTGACGGTGGCGACCAACATCGCCGGGCGCGGCACCGACATCAAGCTGGGGGAGGGGGTGGAGGCGCTCGGCGGCCTGCACGTGATCCTCACCGAGTATCACGAATCGAGCCGGATCGACCGCCAGCTCGTCGGCCGCGCCGGCCGCCAGGGCGATCCCGGCTCGGCGGAGGCGGTCGTCGCCTTCGACGACGAATTGTTCACCCGCTTCGCGCCGCGCCTCACAGCGCTCGTGCGTCGGGCGCCGCTCTGCGCGCTCCTGCGGGCCGTCGCGCAGCGGCGGGCGGAGGCCGAGCACGCCACCACCCGCTCCGAGCAGAACGAGTCCGACCGTCAGTTCGAGCGCGCGCTCGCCTTCACCGGGCCACAGGAGTGACGGCGACGGCGTCCGGGCCGGCGAGGGCCGGCTCCGGCGCGGCCCATCCCCGCGCCTTGTCGGGACTCTGGATCATTTCGAAGACGAGCGCGGCGCGGTCGACGGGCAGGATCGCGTCGGTCAGGTTGTCGAGGACGAGATCGCCGCGGTCGGTGCGCACCGCGAGCACGAGATGGCGCTCGCCGCCGCTTGTGCGGGCGACGGCGAGGCGCAGCGCCGAGACGGGCAGACCCAGGTCGAGGAGCCGGCTGCGCTTGGCGAGCGCGTACTCGTCGCAATCCCCCCGGGCGACGCCGAGCCGCCACTCGTCGACGCCCGGCGCTTCTGCTTGCGGCTCGATCATGTGGTTGACGCTCGCATTGACGGCGAGGAGCAGCGCGAGGGTGCGCGCGTCGGCGCGGATCTCGCGCTCGGGCGAGGTCGCGCATTCCTCCGGCCAGGTGCGGCAGAAGGCGATGAAGGCCGGCGGCGGGCGCACGGCGACATCGGCCTGTAGAAACGCCGGCTCGACCGCCGGCAGAGGCTGCACCGCGTGGAGCGCGGCGGACAGCGCGGATACGAGCGCGAACGGCACGGGTTCCCCTCCCTCGTCGTCCTGCCGGAGGCTAGGGACGGGGCGTGGGAATCCCGTTTGGGAAAAAGCTCGAAGTTTAGCGATCGCGACGATTGCGGCGCACGGGTCCCGAGGGACCGATCGCCCCGGCTCGCGGGAACCGCATCCGCCGGGGCGTTGTTCGGACATCAGCGCGAAGCGAGGGAGCACGCAGCAATGGCCGACACCGTCAGCGACTTCATCTGGCGCCGCATGTCCGAATGGGGCGTGACGCGCATCTACGGCTACCCGGGAGACGGCATCAACGGGCTCGTCAGCGCGCTCGACCGCGCTTCCGACTTTATGGACTTCGTCCAGGTGCGGCACGAGGAGATGGCCGCCTTCATGGCCTGCGCCCACGCCAAGTTCACGGGCGAGCCCGGCGTCTGCCTCGCCACCTCGGGCCCCGGGGCGATCCATCTGCTGAACGGCCTCTACGACGCGAAGCTCGACCACATGCCGGTGGTCGCGATCGTCGGCCAGCAGGCGCGCGCCGCGCTCGGCGGCTCCTACCAGCAGGAGGTCGACCTCACGACCCTGTTCAAGGACGTCGCCGGCGACTACGTCCATCAGGCCTCCTCGCCCGTCCAGGTGCGCCACCTGATCGACCGGGCCATGCGCATCGCCATGGCCGAGCGCACCGTCACCTGCGTGATCCTACCCAACGACCTCCAGGAACTCGACGCGGTCGAGGAGCCGCCTCAGAAGCACGGCACGATCCATTCCGGCGTCGGCTATTCGGCGCCCACCGTCATCCCGGCCGAAGCCGACCTGCACAAGGCCGCCGACATCCTCAACGCCGGCGAGAAGGTCGGCATCCTGATCGGCGCCGGCGCGCTGCACGCGGCCGACGAGGTCGTCGCGATCGCCGACCGGCTCGGCGCGGGCGTCGCCAAGGCGCTGCTCGGCAAGGCGGCGCTGCCCGACGCGCTGCCCTTCGTGACCGGCTCCATCGGCCTTCTCGGCACGCGGCCGAGCTACGAGATGATGATGGGCTGCGACACGCTCTTGATGATCGGCTCGACCTTCCCCTATTCGGAGTTCCTGCCCCCCGCCGGCCACGCGCGGGGCGTGCAGATCGACATCGACCCGAAGTCGCTGTCGATCCGCTACCCGATGGAGGCGAACCTCGTCGGCGACAGCGCAGCCACGATCCGGGCGCTTCTCCCGCTGCTCCGGCACAAGCAGGACCGCTCCTGGCGCGAGACCATCGAGACGAACGTCGCCGAGTGGTGGGAGGTGCTCGAGGCTCGCGCCATGACGAGCGCGGACCCGATCAACCCCCAGCGGGTGTTCTGGGAGCTGTCGCCCCGGCTGCCGGACAATTGCATCCTCGCGGCGGACTCGGGCTCGAGCGCCAACTGGTACGCACGCGACCTGAAGATGCGGCCGGGCATGATGGGCTCGCTCTCCGGCGGCCTCGCCACGATGGGGCCGGGCGTGCCCTACGCCATTGCGGCGAAGTTCGCCTATCCCGACCGCCCGGCGATCGCGCTCGTCGGCGACGGGGCGATGCAGATGAACGGCATGAACGGGCTCATCACGGTGGCCAAGTACTGGAAGCGCTGGTCGAACCCGCAGCTGATCGTCCTGGTCCTCGCCAATCGCGACCTCAACCAGGTGACCTGGGAGATGCGCGCGCAGGCGGGCGACCCGAAGTTCGAGGCCTCGCAGGACGTGCCGCCCTTCGCCTTCGCCAGGTACGCGGAGATGCTCGGGCTGAAGGGCATCTACGTCGACGATCCCGAGACGGTCGGCGCCGCCTGGGACGATGCGCTCGCGTCCGACCGCCCGGTGGTGATCGAGGCCGTGACGGACCCCAACGTGCCGCCGCTGCCGCCGCACATCACGCTCGAGAACGCCAAGGCCTTCACCTCGACGCTGCTCTCGGGGGACCCCGAGGAGGCGAGCGTGATCAAGCAGACGGTCAAGCAGGTCGCGGCGGACTACCTGCCGGGCGGCAGGAAGAGCTGAGCGAAGAGCCGAGCGCCGCGGCCGCTTCAGGCCGCGGGCGTCCCCGCCTTCGTCTTGCGCTTGGGAGCTGAGCCGGGCGCCGTGCTCGGCGCGGTCGCCTTGGTGCGACGCTGCGCCTTCGGCTTCGCCGGGGCGGCGAGGGCGACGTCCACCTCGAGCGCGCTCGTCAGCGCGGCGTGGACGTCCTCCTCCGCGGCGAGCCAATGCGCGTCGGCATGGCCGGACCGGCCCTCCCGCTCCCAGATCTCGTAGGCGCGGGCGCGGATCTTGTCCTCGAGGTCGTGCATGTCGTTCAGCTCCGAATCATTCTGATGGAGATCTAGCACGACGAGCGAACCTGTTTCACCGGTATTTCTCTTCGCGGCACCGCATGGGAGCAATAGTGTTGCGCAAAAGCTTCAGCAGGTACTGAGTTATAGTCAAGCTTGTCTTCGACACCCGTCTTAACGACGCTGCGCGAGCCTGTGAGCCTCCTGTCGAGGGATCGATCCGGGTGGCGGCCGGAAGGCGGGACGACCGGCTTGCGGCGCCGCTGCCCGGCGCTTACAAGAGGCCGGCGCAGACGATCCCGGACCGCGCGGCCCGGGGTCGCGCAGGCCGTAAAGCCTTTCCCCGACGGGGGCCCGTAGCTCAACGGTTAGAGCCGGCCGCTCATAACGGTCTGGTTGCAGGTTCGAGTCCTGCCGGGCCCACCAATCTCCGCAAGGGTTTCAGCGCGATCCCGGCCGGGCCCGGTGGGGCAGGGGGTCCGATATGGGGTCCGAAACCCGCGACGTGATACCCAGGCAGGAGGCTCGATCCCGACCATTGCGCGACGAGCGCGCTGGCAAGAGCGCCTGATCGATAGCCCCGGACGTTCGGCTGCTGCCGAACCTGAGTTGATAATGTGACAGAAGCGACCCGGAGGATCCTCACGACGGCGGTAGTCTCCAAGGTGAACCCGCACGAGTGGTGAGGGGCGGCGCGACGAGCCTGCGCAAATGCTTCAGACCTCCCGGGTACGCCGGTTCCGCCGCTGAGCCGGATGCAATACGATGTGTGCGCCTCCCCGCCGCGCGCCACCCGAGTCGCCACCTCATGTTCGATGTCACTCCCGACGAGATCGCCCTGCTCGACGACGCCGACCTGCGCGAACTCGTCGGGCGGCTGTGCGAGGCCGAGCTGGTGAGCCGGGGGCTGTCGCCAGCGGCCGTCACCTGGGGTGGAAACCAGAACGCGCCGGATGGGGGCCTCGACGTGCGCGTCGCCTTGCCGGCCGGCACGGAGATCGACGGGTTCGTTCCACGCGCGTCGACGGGGTTTCAGGTCAAGAAGCCAGACATGCCCAAGGCCGCGATCCGCGACGAGATGCGGCCTGCGGGCGTGATCCGACCCGTGATCCAGGAGCTCGCCGACGAGAGCGGCGCCTATGTCATCGTCAGTGCGGCCGATCCCAGCGACAGCGCTCTTCGCAACCGCCGCGCTGCGCTCCGGGAGGCCTTGGACGACGTCTCGGGAGCCGATCGGCTCCACACCGATTTCTGTGGACGAGGCGGGCTCGCGGCCTGGGTCCGGCGCCACCCGGGGGTCGTCGTCTGGGTCAAGGAGACGGTCGGCCGCGCCTATCGAGGCTGGCGACCCTACGGGGCCTGGAGCGGTAGCGCCGAAGACGTCGGCGCCGAGTACCTCGTCGACGACACGCTCCGGCTGCACGTCGACGCACGCCGCGCTGCGCCCGCAAGGCCCGTGGCCGAGGCCATCGACGCGCTCCGCGACATGCTCGCCGCGCCCGGCAAGATCGTGCGCCTCGTCGGGCTCTCGGGCGTGGGCAAGACCCGCCTCGTCCAGGCCCTCTTCGACGACCGCATCGGCGCGCGCCCTCTGCCCCGGTCGCTCGCCGTCTACACCAACATGAACGACGACCCCGACCCGCAGCCGACCGGCCTCGCCTCGGACCTCATGGCGAGCCGTCTGCGGGCGATCCTGATCGTCGACAATTGCGGGCCCGACTTGCACCGCAGCCTCGCCGAGCTGTGCGCCGCGCCCGGCAGCACGCTGAGCGTCCTCACCGTCGAGTACGACGTGCGCGACGACCAGCCGGAAGGCACGAAGGTCGTCACCCTCGACACGTCCTCGCCAGAGCTGATCGAGACGCTGGTCTCGCGCCGCTTCCCGCATCTCTCGCAGGTCGACGCGCGCACCATCGCTCGGGTGTCCGACGGAAACGCCCGCGTCGCCGTCGCCCTGGCGGAGACGGTCGGCCGCTCCGAGACGATCGCCGGCCTGTCGGACGATGCGCTGTTCCAGCGCCTGTTTCACCAGCGGAATGCTCCGGACGGCGCGCTGTTGCGCGCGGCCCAGGCGTGCGCGCTCGTCTATTCCTTCCAGGGCGAGGCGTTGACCGGGGACGAGGCGGAGCTGCCGCGGCTCGCCGTGCTCGCGGACCTCACGGCGCGCGAGGTCTACCGGCACGTCGGCGAGCTCATGCGCCGCGATCTCGTCCAGAGGCGCGGTGTCTGGCGCGCGGTGCTGCCGCACGCGATCGCGAACCGGCTCGCCGCCCGCGCGCTCGAGGACACGCCAGCCGATCTCGTCGAGCAGCAGCTCGTGACCGAAGGAACGGATCGTCTCGCCCGCTCCTTCTCGCGCCGGCTCTCCTATCTCCACGACAGCCCGCACGCCGTTTCGATCGTCGACCGCTGGCTCGCACCCGGTGGGCTCCTGGGCGACGTCGCGACCCTCACCCATCTCGGCCGGGCGATGCTGGAGAACGTCGCGCCCGTCTCGCCCGAGGCGGCGCTCGCGGCGTTGGAGCGTGTGGGGGAGGGCGACCCCGCCGTTGCCGTGGAGACCTGGCATCGGCACCGATCACTGCTGCGCTCGCTGGCCTACGATCCGCCGCTCTTCGAGCGCAGCGTCGCGCTGCTGGCGCGGGCGGCGACGGAGAGCGCCGACGAGAGGACCGCGGAGCAAGCCTCGGACATCGTCGCGTCTCTGTTCACGCTCTATCTGTCGGGGACGCACGCGAGCGCCGGGCAGCGTCTCGGCGTCGTCGAGCGGCTGCTCCGGTCGGAGGAGGCGAGGGCCCGGGCGCTCGGGGTTGCGGCTCTGGGCAAGATGCTCGAAGCGACGCACTTCAGCTCGCTCCATGACTTCGAGTTCGGCGGGCGGTCGCGGGACTACGGCTATCGGCCGAGAAGCCGAAAGGATGTGGTCCAATGGTACGGCGCTGCTCTAGCCCTCGTCGCGCGCTTGGCGCTCGACGGCGACTTGCTGAGGCCGGAGCTGAGCTACGTCCTGGCGCGAAACTTCCGCGGCCTGTGGACTTCGGCGGGCGTGCACGACGAGCTGGAGGCCTTGGCGCGCCGATTTGCCCGGGAAGGCTTCTGGCGCGAAGGCTGGGCCGCGTGCCGCCAGACGATGAAATTTGACCGTGATCGGATGTCCGCGGACGTGTCGTCTCGGCTCGCCGCGCTCGAAGCCGAATTGAGACCGACCAACCTGTCGGATCGGGTGCGGGGCGTTGTCCTGGGCGATAGATCGGGCGGCCTGGACCTCGAAGACATCGAGATCGAAGACGATATCCAGGGGCAGCTCGATCGCCTCGAGGCCATCGCCCGCGATCTCGGCGCCGCGGTGGCTGCCGACGAGGCGGTGTTCAACGACCTCCTGCCCGACATTCTGCGAGGCGGAAACAAGGTCTGGGCCTTCGGTCGTGGGCTCGCCGGCGGTTCCGAGGATCCGCGTGCCCTTTGGGTGCCGCTCGTGGGAGGGCTGGAGCAAGTACCTGTCGAGCAGCGCAACCTGAACGTCCTGAAGGGCTTTCTGGCCGAACTGTGGGAGCACGATCGAGATCTCGCGCAGGATCTCCTCGATGAGGTGCTCGAGCACATCGTACTCGCAGCGTTCGCCCCGGATCTCCACTCCGCCGTGCACCTCGACATGCGTGGTGTCGCGCGCCTGATGCGGGCGCTCGACGCGGGACACACGCCGCTCTGGAGATATCGCAACCTCGCCGGCGGACGAACAACGGACGCGCTGCCCGGCGGCGAACTGAGGGCGTTGCTCTTGCGCATCGCCGACGAGCCGGAAGGCGTCGACGTAGCGATGGAGATCCTGTCGATGCGGCTCTACTCGGACCGCACGGACCGTCGCGAGCACGATGCTGAGCTACTCGAGGCTGGCCGCGAACTGTTGACTCGAGTTCGCTTCAACAAGGATCAGCAGTATGACGTCTCGAACTTGCCGGACGTCGCGCGAGCCTGCCTGGTGGAGCCCGATGCCGCCGCAGCGGCAGTGAACCGCGCCGGGTTTGCCGGAGGCTGTTTGGTTTGAGTTACGCGGCCATGCTCTGCTCGTCGAGCGCGGCGTTGTAGCGTTCCTCCGCCTCGGCTGGCGGGATATTGCCGATGGGCGCCAGGAGG
>Ga0208623_100273_pt1 | contig 49651 bp, 27 predicted proteins | sample HotLakConsUCCL28_FD_184737 | JGI IMG/M metagenome (GOLD analysis project Ga0208623, IMG submission 184737) | Hypersaline microbial mat communities from Hot Lake, Washington, USA - Hot Lake Consortium UCC-L28 (SPAdes) (version 2) ...
CGTGCCGTTGTCGCTGGCTTCGACCAGGCTCGTGCCGGCCGGCAGGGGAAAGCGCAATTCCGTATCGGTGGTCGCGCTATCACTCTGGTTGCCAAAACTCAATTCGTACCGCAGCGTCTCGCCCGGCGCCACCGGCTCGCGATCGGCATCGACTTCCAGGTCCAGCGAGCGGCTCACTTCGACCAACGCTTCCGAATTGGCCACCGTGCGTTGTGTCTCACCTTCGAACACCCTTCCATCGAAAGGGACCATGGTGTCGTCGAGGGTGCTTGACGATACCGTCGGCGACATGTACACGGTCTTGCCCGCGCCCGGTGGCAGTGTGCCGAGATTCCAGAGGGCCGTCTCGCCGGCACTGCAGGACCCCGGTGATACGTCCGCAGAGGTGCAATCACCATCATCGGAAAAAAATGCGTCACTCATGCTGGCCAAACCCGACGGATAATCCACTTGCGCTTGAAGATCGACCGCATTAGTCGAGCCTGAATTGGTTACCGTCACACGCACCACGACCAGCTCGCCGGGCTCCGGATTGTTCGGCGTCACTTCGATGGCCATCTGAATCTGCGCTGCACCAGCAACGGGCAGAGCCCCGAGGAGAATGCTCGCCAGGCCGACGAGAAACCTCCGAAAGACCAGCCGCATCGAATAGTCGGATTGTGCGGTGAGCGGTTTTGTCATGACATGCTCCATTCAATTGCTCGAATTCAAATGTGGGTCGCGCGCGTCTACAATCACGCCCCGTTGGAAAAGTGGCTGACCAGAAGAATCACGCCAACCCAAAAAGCCAGGCCGATAGCGGCCTTCGACAGCGCGAGAATTGCGCGGACAAGGCCCCCGTTGAGAATCCAGCGGAACAGGTTGCCGATCGAAAGCAGCACAACGGAGATCAGGCCAGCCACGACACTCAGTCCTGCGACGGCCAGGAAGCCTGCGAGAACAGAGCCGGAGTCGAGACCAACCCAGATACCCAGCCCGATAGCTATCACCGCCAGCAGGTTGCCGACCGGGTTGCCAGAGCCGCTGCGGTAGCCGGTGCCAGTCGCCGGCGGCACACGCACACGCTGCGTTTTTTGCGACTCCACGTACGCAATCGCATTCGCCGAACTGCGGCCAGTGTAAATGCCGTTCTGACCCAGCCAACTCTCCTCGAGCGAACGGCCGACAGGATCTACTGTATTCTGCGTCACTACACTTCCTCCCTGATCAAACTTCAAGGCAGCTTGCGTGAAAAAAGCCTAGCGCATCGTGGCCTTTCGAGACTTCAAGAAAACCTCAAGAATGCCCAAGGCGCGCGTCTTCAGCCAACCCCGTTGCGGCTACCCGCCCGACCGAAAGTGATGCCTCACTCAGGGCTCAGCGGCGGCGCTTCGAAGCGATCGGAAAACACATCGTCGTCCACTCCCTCGGCGATTCCGATGTACAGAAAGCCCGGCTGGGTGATGGATGCGCTGATCGTGTTGTTTTCCGGATTGACCGTGCTGGCCAGCGGCGTGAACGGCGGGCTGCCGTCGGGTGAGAAAAACAGCTGCGCGACGTTCTCAACAAGAACAAGCAGCTCGCTGTCGAGGTAGCGGACCATGACCTCGGCAGTGGTCCAATTCTGACGAGTCGTCTGGAGTTGCCAGGACACATCCGCCGCAGCGTCCAGAAAACCGCCGGCCGATCGGCTCAGCGTAACGGTCTCGGTCGAGGCAGCATCTTCCGGATCATTTCCATCGGCGAAGTCGATCCAGAACCGCCCGTCCGGTGTGCTGTCGTTGCTGCCGTCGCCGCTGATGCCGACGATCGTCCCCGGCGGATTGCCATTGCCACTTCTTGCGCGATAGGTCGCGTCTGCCGGGGGTTCGGAAGCGCTGAACACCACGTAGCTCTCGCCGGCCAGGTCTTCGCCGCCGGGGGCGGCGCGAGGTGCGCCGACGATCACATCGGCGAGACCATCGCCGTTGACGTCGCCCGCCCCGGAGACGCTAAAGCCCGAGAAATCCACGGCATCGATGCCGTCAATGCGGAAGCCGCCGCTGCCGAGGTTCGCCAGATCGACTGCTGTGCCGCTCGTCTTGCCGAACACCACATAGCTCTCGCCAGCGAAATTGTCGTTGTTGGAGAACGGTCCGGGCGCGCCAACGATCAGGTCGGCGAGACCATCGCCGTTAACGTCGCCTGCGCCGGCGACGCTGACGCCCGCCCGGTCTCTGGCATCGATGCCATCGATGCGAAAGCCGCCGCTGCCCAGATTGGCGAGATCCACTGGCGTGCTGCTGGCCTTGCCGAACACAACGTAGCTCTCACCAGGAGGGATCTCGAACCCCCCCACAGACACCGACAAACCGGGCGCACCGATGATCACATCGGCGAGCCCATCGCCATTGACGTCGCCCGCGCCGGAGACGCTGCGGCCACTGTCGTCACCAAAATCGACACCGTCGATGCGGAAGCCGCCGCTGCCGAGATTCTCGAGATCGACGGTTGTATTGCTCGTCTTGCCGAACACCACGTAGCTCTCGCCAACACCGGCGTAGTACTGGCCTTGGGCGCCATTCGCGCCGATGACCAAATCGGCCAGACCATCGCCGTTGACGTCGCCCGCGCCGGAAACACTGATGCCGGAGGTGTCACTTTGGTCAATCCCGTCAATGCGGAATCCGCCGCTGCCGAGATTGCCGAGATCGACCGTTGTAGTACTGGCCTTGCCGAACACGACGTAACTCTCGCCGGCATTTTGGACACCCCCGGGGTCGGCCCGGAAAGCGCCGACGATCACGTCCGCCAGGCCATCGCCATTGACATCGCCCGCGCCGGAGACGCTGTAGCCTGAGTAGTCCTTCGCATCGATACCGTCGATACGGAAGCCGCCGCTGCCGAGATTGCCGAGATCGACCGTCGTGCTGCTGCTCTTGCCGAACACGACGTAGCTCTCACCGGCCCCGTTGATGCCGCCGGGGTCGGCCCTGCGCGCGCCGACGATCAAATCAGCCAGGCCATCGCCGTTGACGTCGCCCGCGCCCGACACACCGCGGCCCAGGTTGTCCTGGGCATCGATGCCGGCGATGCGAAAGCCGCCGCTGCCGAGATTGCCAAGATCAACCGGCGCGCCGCTGGCCTTGCCAAAGACGACGTAGCTCTCACCGGCCCTGTCGACGCCGCCGGGAGCAGCAGATTCGGCGCCGATGATCAGATCAGCCAGGCCATCGCCGTTGACATCGCCAGCGCCGGACACTCGAACGCCCGAAAAGTCTTCGGCGTCGATGCCGTCGAGACGGAAGCCGCGGTCGCCCAGATTGCCGAGATCGACATTCTGCGCCGCGGCGATCTGCTGCATAAGAAGCAGCGGTGAGATCGCCAGCGCCGTCCTGATCGCACGGGTCAAAAGATTCGATCTGTCATCAGTCATCGGCGAAGTCCTCTGCATGGTGAAAATCGAATGTTGACTCTACCAATCGGCAGAATCGAAGCCGGTGGCGATTGTCTTCCAGTGCTTTATGACAATAGCGTCTAGGTGTATGTCGGGAGTTCAAGAAAACCTCAAGAATGCGCCACGCAGCTCGGATCGCGCGGCGGATTCCAAAGGTGCGTTCGATCTCGAACGGTGCGGGCTCGTAGGGCGATGGGCCGAAGTCGCGGCTCTCCGGGGGCGCGTTTCGGTGGATGCCGACGGCCGTGCCTGTTCCAGACTGCGCACCCGAAAACCTCCGCGATCAGAGAAATTTCGTCTGGCGTCGGCCTGGTGGTCGGCGCCGTCTGGAAAGGGCGAGAGGGCGGCCAAAGCTATCGCCACGACGCTGACCTGTCTCGGATTTCTCCGGTGAGCGCGCGACTTTCTCGGCACCCATTGAAAGCCTTACGGTAAAGATTCGTTACTTGTTGAGCTTTCCCATGCCGGAAGTCGCCAACTAACGGGCTAGGGGCCTCGGAGAGGGCACTTGCGCACAGGCGTTGAGTTCGGGTAGTGTGAGGCATCGTCCCTGAATGGAGTGCCAGGCCATGCTTCATGTGACATCTGCAAATGACAGCGAGCCAAACGCTCTAACCGTCGCGCTGACCAGTTTCGGCTTTGCCTGTATCGGTTTCTTTGTCGGAATGTTGTTGATTCTTCCTCTGTTGGCCAAGCTGGCCACTCTGATCACTATTCCGGATCCGGTCATGGCCACGATGGTGTTCATCGGGCTCTTTGGCACGCCGGTGGTCGCTGCGTTGCTGGGCATCAACGTCTTCTCGCGACCATCCTGACCCAGCCAACCCGTCACGACTCGCCCCGGTGATGTCCGACGACGAGCCGGGCGCACCCTTCCGCCGGTCTCCGTCTCGCACGGTGCCACCGAGGACACTGGCTGCACAGGCCCGGGAATCCGGCAGAACCACAAGCTCGAGGCGTTGACCGGGTCCCGATCCATCAGGGCCCGCGCAACAGAAACCGGAACGTCTCCAGTCCGAGCGGCTCGTCTCCAGACTCCGACACCAGGCCGGGCACCCCAACCTGCATCTCCATTTCCGCCAGCAGATCGGCATCGCCACTGATGAAATGCACCGGCACGTCCGGGCCCGCTTCGAAGCCGGTGATCAGGGTGGCGGGCTGGTGGTCGCCGGCGACGATCAGCAGCGCGTCTTTCGGCAGGTCGCGGGCGGCCCAGTCGAAGACGGCCTGGAGGCTGTAGGCGAGCGAGTGCGGATAGCGCTCGCGCAGGCGGTCGGTGTCGCGCCAGTAGACCAGCGGGTCGTGTTCGGGCGCGTCCCAGTCGGACCAGGGATCGGGCTGATCGAGCATGGCCGGATCATCGGGCAGCGGCGGGTTCGGCGACCACGGGGCGTGGCTGCTGATGAGCAGGATCATCGCAAAGACCGGACCTTCGTGGCCAGGCCGGATGTGACGGCTGTAGCGGTGCAGGGTAAACGGGTCGGGAATGCCGACCCAGCCCGAGGACGGGCCGCGATAGTCCATTGACCGGGCCGGGTAGACCGCGTCGAAGCCGAGCTGACTGGCCTCGGGCCAGGTCCGGACGATCGCGGGGGCAACAACCAGCGGGGTATGTCCGGTGGCGCGCAGGTCGTCGGTCAGAAAATCCTGACCCGACTCGAGCAGCAGCGAATACCAGTAGTTGTTGTCGATGCGCTGGCCCGACAGGGCCGAAGCGTGCGCGAGCCACGATTGCCCACCACGGATCGGCGAGCTCATGCGCATCGATCGGCTTTCCAGACCGGCGGCGGCCAGCTTCGCTTCGGCGCGCTCGAGCACCGGGACCAGCGTATCGGCATAGCGCGCCTGGTCCAGCGCGCTGACGCCGTAGGACTCGATGAACACCAGCACCACGTCGCGCCCGGCCAGCGCCGGAATCGGACGGGCGCGCATGTCGGGCGAGCGTGCCCGCTCGAACAGCGCTTCGCGTTCGGCCAGCGTGGCCCGGACTTCGACGGACTGGATCGAGACCAGCTCGGCCAGGGCCGGGCGGACCCATCCGACGGTCGGCTCGCGCAGCGTGACGAGGACGGCCGCGAGCGCGACCACGCCGACGACCCAGGCCGCGACCGGACGGACGGGCACAAGCACCCGGCGCAGCAGCGCTCGCATCGCCGCCAGCACGATCAACGTGCCGATCGCGGCCAGCAGCGAGGCCAGCAGCGCCGCCCACAGGCCGAGGCTGCCGGAGATCAGGTGAAAGCCGGCGCGCAGCAGCAGCGGGTCGAGCAGCAGGTCGAGCGGCCGGCCGTAGACCGCGCGCACAAGCGCATCGCCCAGCAGTGCCGCAGCGAGGAAAGTCAGCACACCGGCCAACACCCACTGAACGAGTGCGGACCGCGGCGCGAACGGCCAGAGCGCCAGCGGCAGCAGCAGCCCGACCTCCGGCACCATCCACGCGCTACCCCAGTGCCCGTCCCGCCACCACAGCGGCGAGACCAGCAGCAGGCTGATCCCGGCCAGTGCGAGCAAGGCGCGGGGCAGGTTCCGGTGTGCTCGGGGACTATTTGATCCTGACACAACATTCCATGAGGTCGTTAATCAGCACCTTTGTTGCGGTATGACTGAAGTGATACCATTGCGGCATGAAGATAGCGATATCCATTCCAGACTCGCTGTTTGAGAAAACGGAGCGGTATACGGCCGAGCGCGGGCTCGCTCGCAGCCAGGTTGTTGCTGAAGCGCTGACGGAGTACCTTGCCAAGCGAGACGACGAGAGCATAACGGCCAAACTCAACGAGGTCTATGGGTCCGAGAGTTCCGAGCTGGACCCCGCCCTGCGCATTGCTCAATTCGCATCAGTCGACGATGAAGCGTGGTGAAATTCGCTGGGCGTCAATCGCTCCGCCGTCTGGCTCCGGCCCTGGTTTTCGTCGACCGGTCGTAGTTGTTCAATCCAACACATTTAACGGCAGTCAGATAGCCACAGTTACTAATGCCGTCACAAGTATTGCCTCATTCAGCTTGTCTCTCGGCGTGTGTGGCAAGGCGATGGCGCGCAGTCCGTAGCCGGGCTACATCAAGCGCCGACAACGCAGTCCACTCGCGCCGAGAGACAAGCCAGCAGGGGGCTCCGGACGAATCCGCCTGCTGCGTTAAGGTGCCTCGACGTAGAACCACTATGCCTTCGCCACCTTGCCTTGCAGGCGAATCCGTCCGAAGCCCTGAATGAGGCAATACTTATGACGGCATTAGTATCGTTGCCTCGGTGACATCAAACCTCAAGCTCGCCGATGCGCCCGGCAACGTTCGCTTGCCAAGACGGCACTCAGGACTCAAACGACCGTCGGTTGTCAACGTCTCACAACTCCTCGCGGTGGACCGCAAACTATTGAGTGAATCGATGAGACGACTCCCCGATTCACTACTACAGCGCATAGATGAAGGGCTGCGGCTTGCGCTTGGTCTGTCATAAACTCCAGTCTTCCCCACTAAGCAACCCATCATGACCAACAACACGCCGTTGGCCCGGCCGCTCGAACTTCCCTGCGGCCTCGAGCTGCCCAACCGCATCGCCAAGGCCGCGATGACCGAGGGCCTGGCCGACCTCGACGGCGATCACGCCGGATTGGCCGGGGAGCGCATCGAGCGACTGTACCGGACCTGGGCCGAAGGCGGTCCGGGCCTGCAGATCAGCGGCAACATCATGGTCGACGGTCGCTATCGCGAGCGCCCGGCGAATGTGGTTGTCGACGGCGAACAGAACGAGACCGAGCGCGCCGGACTGGCGCGATTCGCGGCAGCGGCGAAATCCGGAGGCGGACTCGCGATCGCGCAGATTTCGCACGCCGGCCGCCAGTCGCCGAAAGCGATCGCGGCCGAGCCGGTCGGGCCGTCGGCGGTCGCGATGAAAATGCCGGGCGGACTGTTCGGCAAGCCGCGCGCGCTGAGCGAGGACGAAATCCTAGACGTGGTCGACCGCTTCGCGGTCAGCGCCGGCGAGCTCTGCGCGGCCGGCTTCGACGGCGTCCAGGTCCATTCGGCCCACGGTTATCTGCTGTCTGAATTCCTGAACCCGCTCGCCAACCGGCGCGACGACCGCTGGGGCGGTTCCCTGGACAACCGCGCGCGGCTGCTGATCGCGACCGTGCGCGCGGTGCGCGAGCGGATCGGGCCCGGCAAGGCGCTGTCGGTGAAGCTCAACTCGTCGGACTTCCAGAAAGGCGGCTTCTCCTTCGCCGACTGCCTGCGCGTGGTCGAAATGCTCGACGCCGAGGGCATCAACCTGCTCGAGATCTCGGGCGGCAACTACGAACAACCGCGCATGATGGGCTTCGATGGCCTGGAACCGGTGTTCGAGGAAGACGTGCGCGAATCCACCCGGGCGCGCGAGGCCTACTTCATGGGCTATGCCGAAAAGGTGATCGAAACCGCCAGCCTGCCGATCATGGTCACCGGCGGCTTTCGCACCCGCGCCGCGATGGAAGCGGCCATCGAGCAGGGCGTGGCCGTCATCGGCATCGGCCGACCGTTCTGCCTGCACCCGGACGCAGCTCGACGTCTGCTGTCCGGCGAATGGGACGAACTACCCGCGCCCGAAAAACACTTCCGCCTCGGCCCCGGCTGGCTCGGACCACACTCGTCCAGCGACCTGCTCAAGGCGGCGAATGGCTTCGCCGCGATGTCGTATTTCTATCGCAACATCATCCGGATGGCCGATGGGGAGACGCCGAAGGCGAAAATGAACCTCTGGGGTGCGTTGATTCGGCATCAGATGCAGGAGGGAAAGGACGCGAAGCGCGTCGCACGTTTAGCTGCGCCTGGGTAGCGATCGCTCGTCGCGAACTTGCGGCGCCTATCGGTAGCCAACAGTCGGCTGCGGCTTCGGCGTGGCTTAGACTCCACGTCGAAGTCCTCGTGCCAGAGCATGCATACGACTGAAATCAAAGGCGATTTCGCTCTGCATCGCTGAGGTCGATTCTCTATTGCCAATCAATGCAAGAGATGAAAAATCAAGGGCGGTTTCGCCCCGCTTCGCGGAGGGCGAGGTACTTTTGTCAGACGATACAAAAGTACCCAAAAAATCTGGACGCCCACGAAGCCGCCGGCCTGCGGCCGGTACCCTCCGATGCTCGGTCCAGGCGGGGCCACAGAACTCCCTGCGTTCGCTTCGCTCTCTCCGGTCAGACATGCTGTGGCCCTGTTTCCGCCTGGCCCTCCGCTTCTCGGCGCCTTCCAGGGCTAATGCAAAGTCAAAAGCTGACGGAGCATCGCGATGCTCGCTCCACCGTAGTCGAGTGAAGGCTCGGAAATTGAGAGAATCTGCCTGGCTGATCAGGCCCCTATGCTACAAGAACCAGACCATCGACGACCTCTCCGCCGTCGACGCAGCCGAGAAGCGCAGGATCAAGCGGGATTGAGGGAGCGTGTGTCTGAGCGCAGCGCAGGCGGGAACGCAAGGGCGGTTTGCGCTAACAGCGCATGAAGCCCTGGAGTGGAGCCGTAGCGCGTGAGTTGAGCGACCGCCGCTTGATCCGAGCATCGCAGAGCCTGCCCCGGACTTGATCCGGGGGGACCCGAAGGGCAAGTCGCCCAGGCCCACCCAGAAGCGCTTTTGGTTACTTTTGGCGCGCTGCGAAAAGTAACCCGCCCAGGTAGCGAAGCGTGGGCGGAACGCCATTGACCTCAGATCTTTTGCATCGTCTGGCAAAAGAAACTCGCCGTGCAAGCGAAGCGACGGCGAAACCGCCTTGGATTTTTCGGACGCGCGCCGCAGGCGCAAACCTTCTCTGTCATCCCGGCCGGAGCACAGCGGAGAGCCTGGATCCCAGACCCGGCAACGACACCGTACTGGTTGCCGACGGAACGGCCAATGGCGAGCTGGGGATCCCGGATCAAGTCCGGGATGACGAAGAGCCGACACGATGCTGGCTGCAAACGGAGTGGCCAATGGCGAGTTGCAGATCCCGGATCAAGTCCGGGATGACAATGCCAAAATAACGCCTCATCGCTATGTCCGGTGAAAGCTTGCGCCTGGGCGACAGCCAGGAAGCGCGTGACTTTGCAAAACGCAACCTCCTCTGTCATCCCGGCCGGAGCGCAGCGGAGAGCCGGGATCTCAGGACCGCCATCGGCACCGTGCTGATTGCTGACGGAACGGCCAATGGCGAGCTGGGGATCCCGGATCAAGTCCGGGATGACGAAGAGCCGACACGATGCTGGCTGCAAACGGAGTGGCCAATGGCGAGTTGCAGATCCCGGATCAAGTCCGGGATGACAATGCCAAAATGACTCCTCATCGCTATGTCCGGTGAAAGCTTGCGCCTGGGCGACAGCCAGGAAGCGCGTGACTTTGCAAAACGCGACCTCCTCTGTCATCCCGGCCGGAGCGCAGCGGAGAGCCGGGATCTCAGGACCGGCATCGGCACCGCGCTGATTGCTGACGGAACAGCCAACGGCCAGTTGCAGATCCCGGATCAAGTCCGGGATGACAGCGTTGGGGTAGTCCGGGATGACAAGGTTGGGACAGTCCGGGATGACAACGTTGGGGTAGTCTGGTGTGACAACAATGGAGTGCGGTAGCACGCCCCTTTACAACCCTTTCGGAATCGCCGCCAGCAGATTCCGCGTGTACTCCTCGCGCGGATCGCGATAGATCTGCTCTGCGGTACCATACTCGACCAGGCGTCCCTTGTTCATCACCCCGACGTAGTCGGAGATGAAATTGACCACGCTCAGGTCGTGCGAGATGAACAGGTAGGTCAGGCCGAATTCGTCCTGCAGGTCGAGCAGCAGATTGAGAATCTGTGCCTGGACCGAGACGTCCAGCGCCGAGACGGATTCGTCGCAGACGAGAAATTCCGGGTCGACCGCCAGGGCGCGGGCGATGCCGATGCGTTGGCGCTGGCCGCCGGAGAACTCATGCGGGTAGCGGCCGAGATGGCTTGGGCTCAGGCCCACTTTTTCGAGCAGGTCACCGGCGGCTTCGCGATGCTCCGAACGCGAAGCTTTCGGCCGGACTTCCTTGAGTGCTTCGAGCAGGATGTCGGCGACGGTCATGCGCGGGTTGAGGGAGGAATACGGATCCTGGAAGATGATCTGCATGCGCCTGCGCAAACCCCGCAGCGTCGCGGCATCGGCGGCGGTCACGTCCTGGCCGTCGAAAATGACCTGGCCATCGGTCGGCTCGGTCAGGCGCAGCAGGCTGCGACCCAGGGTGGTCTTGCCGCAGCCGGACTCGCCGACCAGGCCGAAGGTCTGACCGCGTCGGATCGTCAGCGATACGCCATCGACGGCGCGCACGTGATCGACGACCTTGCCGAACAGGCCGCCGGTGATCGGGTAATGGGTGTGCAGGTCGCGCACCTCGAGCAGCGGCGGCACTGATTCGAGCTCGGTTTCGGAGCGTTTGGGCGCCTCGGCCAGGCGCTCTTCCGGCACTTCGATGCGCTCGCCGTCCGGCGTCATGAAATCGGCGACGGTCAGCAGGCGCGCCGGGTTGCTCTCCAGCGACGGGCGGCAGGCGATCAGGCCGCGCGTGTACGGGTGCTCGGCGCGGCGGAACAGATCCTCGGTCTCGCCTTCCTCGACCTTGTGGCTGCGGTACATCACGACGACGTGGCTGGCCACTTCGGCGATCACGCCGAGATCGTGGGTGATGAACAGCAGGCTCATGCCGTAGCGGGCCTGCAGCTCGCCCATGAGATCGAGCACCTGCTTCTGGATCGTGACGTCGAGCGCGGTGGTCGGCTCGTCGGCGATCAGCAGGTCGGGCTCGCAGGACATCGCCTGGGCGATCATCACGCGCTGCTTCTGGCCGCCGGAGAGCTGGTGCGGGTAGCTGTCGATCAACTGCTTCGGACGCGGCAGCCCGACCTGATCGAGCAGCTCCAGGGTGCGATCGCGGGCCGCGCGGCGCGACAGGTTCTCGTGCTGGCGCAGCACCTCGGCGACCTGTTCGCCGATGCGGTAGACCGGGTTCAGGCTGGTCATCGGCTCCTGGAAGATCATGCCGATGCGCTTGCCGCGAATGCGCCGCATTTCTTTCTCGGACAGGCCGAGCAGGTCCTGGCCGTCGAAGTCGATGTGGCCGGCGCTGATCTCGCCCGGCGGCGTCGGGATCAGACGCATCAGGGCCATCGCGGTCACGCTCTTGCCGGAGCCGGATTCACCGACCAGCCCGACCGTGCCGCCCTTGGGAATATCGAAGCTCAGATCGTCGACCGCGCGCACCCGTCCGTCTTCGGTGTGGAAGTCGATCGTCAGCCCGTCGATGCGGACCAGCGCAGCTTGTCCAGCATCGGCTCGGCCCGGCTCTGGCTGAACCCCGAGCCCTGAACCCTGAGCCCTCTCCCCCACTTCAGCGGTCCTTCGGGTCCAGCGCGTCGCGCAGGCCGTCGCCGAGGAAGTTCAGGCAGAACAGGGTCGCGGCCAGCAGCGTGGCCGGGAAGAACAGACCCCAGGGTGCGAACTCCATGTCCTGCGCGCCGTCGTTGACCAGCGCGCCCCAGGAGGTGTTCGGCTCCTGCACGCCGAGGCCGAGGAAGCTCAGGAAACTCTCGACCAGAATGACCTTGGGCACGGTCAGGGTGACGTAGACCGCGACGATGCCGAGCAGATTCGGCACGATATGCCGCCAGATGATGACCCAGGAGCGAACGCCGAGAGCTTCGGCCGCTTCGACGAACTCCTTCTGGCGCAGGCTCAGGGTCTGCCCGCGCACGATGCGCGCCATGTCGAGCCAGATGTAGCTGCCGATCGCGACGAAGATCAGCAGGATGTTGCGCCCGAAGACCACCATCAAGAGAATCACGAGGAACATGAACGGCAGCGCGTAGAGGATGTCGACGATGCGCATCATCACGTTGTCGACCCGCCCGCCGACGAAGCCGGCAATCGCGCCCCAGGCGACGCCGATCAGCAGCGCCACGCCGGTCGCGACCAGCCCGACCATCAGGCTCATGCGCCCGCCGTAGAGCGTTCGCACGTACAGGTCACGGCCGATCGAATCGGTGCCGAAATAGTGTCCGGTCTCGAGGCTCGGCGCGGTCGAGATCTCATCCCAGTGCGGAGTCGAGTAGTCGTACTGGCTCAGTATCGGGCCGAACAAGACCATCAGCACGATCAGGCCGAGGACCACGGCGGCACCGAGCGCGGCGCGGTTGCGCTTCAGTCTCAGCCAGGCCAGGTGCCACAGGCTGCGGCCGCTGGCCGCCGCGGCGTGGTCGAAGTTGGACAGCTCGCTGGTCGTCGTACTCATTCGTAGCGGATCCTCGGGTCGATCAGGGCATAGATGATGTCGACGATCAGGTTGAACACGACGATCAGCAGGCCGATGACGATGACCACGCCCATGACCAGGGTGTAGTCGCGGTTGAGCGCGCCCTGCACGAAGTAGCGGCCCATGCCGGGCAGGCCGAAGATCTGCTCGATGACCACCGAGCCGGTCAGGATCGCGGCCGCGGCCGGGCCGAGGTAGGACACCACCGGCAGGATCGCGACCTTGAGCGAGTGCTTGCCGAGGATCTTCCACTCCGGCAGCCCCTTCGCCCGCGCGGTGCGGACGAAATCCGAGCGCAGGGTTTCGACCATCGAGCCGCGCGTCAGCCGGGCGACGTAGGCCATGTAGGGCAGCGACAGCGCGATCACCGGAAGCACCATATTGCGAAGCTCGCCGTCACCCCAGCCGCCCGCCGGCAGCCAGCCGAAGTAGACCGCGAACACCAGCACCAGAATCGGCGCGAGCACGAAGTTGGGGATCGCGATACCGGTCATCGCCGTGCCCATCAGCGCGTAGTCCAGCGTCGAGTTCTGCCGCCAGGCCGCGACGGTGCCGATCGCCACGCCGAAGATCAGCGCCAGCGCCAGCGCGGTCGCACCGAGCCGGATCGAGACCGGAAAGCCCTCGGCGATCAGCTCGTTGACGGTGAAATCGCTGTACTGGAAGCTCGGGCCCAGGTCGCCGCGCAGCACCGAGCCGAGGTAGGTGACGTACTGCGAGAACAGCGGCTGGTCGAGGTTGTACTTCGCGTCCAGGTTGGCCTGGACTTCCGGCGGCAGGGTCTTGTCGGCATCGAAGGGCCCGCCGGGTGCGACGCGGATCATGAAGAACGCGATCGTGACCAGGATGAGCAGGGTCGGAATCGCGCCAAACAGGCGCTTGACTATGTATCGCGGCAGCATCAGGCGTCGTCGCTCTCGACCGGGTCCTGCCGCAGAATGTACATGTAACGTGTCGGGTGCTGATCGACGATGTTCGATTGCCAGCCGCGGACGTAGGGCTTGACCAGGCGGCGGGTCACGTAGGTGTAGATCGGCGCGAAGGGCTGGGTTTCGAGCAGAAGGCGCTCGGCCTCCTTCATGATCGCGAAACGCTCGTCGCGGCCGGCCGTGCGCGCGGCTTCGGCCAGCAGCGCGTCGTACTCGTCGTTGAAGAAGCCGACATCGTTCTGCTGGTTGTCGCTGTGGAACAGCTCGAGGAAATACATCGGGTCCAGGTAGTTGCCGATCCAGCCGGCGCGGAATACTTCGGTGATCGCCCGCGCCCGGCGGGTGGCCAGGAAGACGCGGAACTCCTCGTTGATCAGCGAGGCGCGCACGCCGAGCACCTGCTCCCACATTGCAGCAATCGCCAGCGACACGCGCTTGTGGTCTTCGTGGGTGTTGTAGCGGATCTCGACGCCGAGCGGATTGTCCGGCCCGTAGCCGGCCTCGGCCATCAACTCCCGCGCCCGGGCTTCGCGTTCTTCCTGCGTCCACGACGCCCACTCGGGCTGCGGCGGCTCGTAGCCGTCCAGGCCCGGCGGGGTGAAGCTGAAGCTCGGCTGCTCGCCGAAGCGGCGCAGCTTGGTAGTAATGATGCTGCGATCCACCGCCAGCGACAGCGCCGTGGTCACGCGCGGATCGTCGAACGGTTCGCGCTGAGTGTTGAAGCCGAAGTAGTAGGTCCCGAACCAGTCGCTGATCACCAGTTCATCGGGCAGATTGGCTTCGATCCAGTTGAACTGGGTGTTCGGCACTTCATAGGTCCAGTCGATCTCGCCGGCGCGATAGCGCATCAACTCGGCGGCCAGATCCTCGGTCGGGTAGAAATAGACCTCGTCGATGATGACCCGGTCGTTCTCGCGGAAGTACGGGTTGCGCACCAGTTTGATGTGCGACTGCATCGCCAGCTCCTCGAGCTGGTACGGGCCGTTGCTGACCATCGTCCCCGGCCGCGCCCAGCGGTCGCCATGCGCTTCGACGGTCGGGCGATGAATCGGATACGAAACGCTATGCGACAGCACCTCGACCAGCAGCGGATTCGGCGCCTCCAGCGTGATTTCCAGCGTGTAGTCGTCGACCACGCGAACGCCGAGTTCCTCCGGCGCCATCTCGCCGGCAATGATCGGCTCGGCATTGCGAATGGGCTTGAGCAGAATCGACGTGCGCGACCCGGTCGCCGGATCCACCGCCCGCCGCAGGCTGAACAACCAGTCCTCGGCTGTCAGATAATCCCCGTTCGACCAGCGCGCATCGGGCCGAAGAAAGAACGTCCAGGTCAACCCGTCCGCACTCGTCTCCCAACGCTCCGCCGCCCCCGGAATGATCCGCCCGTCCGGACCCCGCACCACCAGCGACTCGAACAGATCGCGCTGAACATGCGTACTCGGCACGCCCTCCGTGATATGCGGATCAAGCCCCTGCGGCTGCGTCCCGTTACCGCGATGCAGCACCTGAACCGGCGCAAGAATGCTCGGATCGGGCAGACCGTCCGCGGTCAACACCACCTCGGGTAGATTCCAGCGCGGCGCGGGCTCGGTCAAACCCTGACCCACGTCCCGGCCGCAACCGGATAGCAGAACTGTCAGCAGGAGCAGTCCGCTGGCTTTCAGGAAATCGAGCATCGGCGGATGATAGCAGATGGGTTTGGACGAGCGTGGCGAGCTGATTTCTACCCGACGAGAGACTTACGACAGCCTTTATCCATGGTTGGCCCTAAGCTGGGGAAGCTATCAATGATGACCCGAACGCAGCTTGCAGCCGGTCACAAAGAGGCCGAATAGACCCTTGCAGTAAACCCAATTCCACCAGGCTCACAGACTCGGGCTCGGGAAGAGTCACGGTAGACTTGTTAGCCGAATCATTCGTCAAAATAATCCGAGTCCAGTCTTTTGACGTCATACGTAGCGACTCTGGAGACACCGATACCAGCATCAATCATCAACCCAGCCAAGGTCTCTCCATCGATAAGCACGATCCTCGAATCAATCAACGATGCATATTGTTTGGCCTCAGAGCTGAATCCTGATGTAGTGAGGAAAATGCCTTTCTTCGCTCTTTGGCCTTGAAGTGCTCCTGCGAATTTCTGTATCTCTGGGCGGCCCACGGTGCCCTCCCAGCGCTTGGCCTGAAGATAGATAACGTCCAGACCCAGCCGGTCCTCCTTTATCACGCCGTCTATACCACCATCTCCAGACTTCCCAAGAGTCTGACCGGCATCCTTTCTTGAACCCCCATAGCCCATAGCAACGAGAAGCTCGACAACAACTCTTTCAAAGAACGCTGGCGATCCCACCTTGATTCGATCGATCAATTCCGACTCCAGCTCTTCCCTGATCTTCTTGAATCCAAGCTCAATATGCTCAATCGGAGTCAGTTCATCGGTTGAGCTTTCCGTGTCATGCTTCTTTTCTATCCCAGATCCAGACTGCCATGCCTTGTACTCATCGAAATGCTTCAGATAGGCGAGATTGATCGGTTTTTCGTTCTGAGCAAGAGCATCAAGTCCTCTATTAGTAATCCGATACTGGGCCCGTGCCGGTGACTCAATTAGTCCAGCCCCTTTCAGGTGCGTTTTCGCCCACCCGATTCGGTTATCAAAAAGACGAGCGTATCCGCTTGGCAACATCTCTGAGAGCTCGTCTTCCGATAGCTCGAAATACTCGGCCAGAAACTCGTTTGTTTCGCGATTCCGATAAATACGTCCGTCTGCCAAATGCTCAAGCATTGGTCGCATTATTGATTGGAAATCTGGAATCGCCATCCAACTGCCTGTATCGATATATCGTCTACGTCAATCAGCGCCGGCTTCTTCCACATCCGAATGGCGCCGATTGTTGGTTGTCTGACTCTGCAATCGTTCGGCAAGCCAAACCTTGATGATTGACTGCCTTGTGACGCCCACGCGCTGCGCTTCACGATCCAGCTCCTGAACCATCCAACTGGGAAAGTCGACATTTACGCGCTTCTGAACCTGAAGCGGACGACGCGCCTTGGACATGTCGAGGACATCGGTTACGTCCTGCCCCTGATCGAATTTTCTGTCAAATGTCCTGGCTTTCATAAAGTGCTGCCTAGACACCAATAGGGCTCAGTCTGCCGGATCGGCGCCAATGATGCATTGATGATAGAAGACAGCGGCATGAAGTGAGTAATTCTTCTGGCGACAAACTACTGAAGTAGTTGCCGTCGTTTAAGGCGTCCGTCTGGACTGATTTGTAGTCTCGCCATCGTGCGCTTGGGTATAGGCATCCAGCAACCGGCGAATCATCAGTTGGTACTTGGTGTCGTGCTTTTTCGCCTCACGTTTAAAGAACTCCACGCTCGATTTGCTGAGCGCGATCGTCACCTTGACTGTGTCTTCTTTAAACGCAAGTTCCTCGGGTGAAGGCAGGAAGTCTCTCACGACCTCAGGCTGCCCCAGTGGCTCATCGCTATATTCGATTTTCGCGCTCATAGATTTGCTTTCCTTTATGCCAATAGCCGGCCCCGAAAATCCGGATTGCGCCACCACGATAGGTAAACCTTACCGTGTTGATGCCATCGCTCAGGCGGCCAAAACAGTAAAACCGCTCTTCGTCCTGACTGTGCTCCAGGTCGCGGGCGATTACTCGATGGGGATCTGCGAATGCGAACTGCGCTTCGGAAAACGAAAGACCGTGCTTTTCCTGATTGGCCCGGTCTTTCGCACCGTCCCACTCGAAATCCGATTGACTCACTGCAAGATAATACCTGAAATATTGCCATTTCGTCATATCATAGTATGGCTTCAGGGCCGATTGATTGAGCGCATATTTCTGACTGTGTGGAGGAAATCCGGAATGTGATGCCACTCAAGGGAAACCAAGTCCCGAAACTTGCAGATACAGCAAATCGTTGCTCCTTCGCGGAAGATCCCGGATCAAGTCCGGGATGACAACGCTAGCCCGAACTATTCATGAACGACCTACTGCGGACGTTGATAGGCCCGAACTGACAACGCGTGCTCCTTTCAGGCGCTCGACGTACTGTTGAGTACGCCTGCGCGCCTTCCAGTCCGCGCCACGCTGCCTTTTCGGGCCTCTCGACGCCCTCGCTACGGCAGTTCATGAGTAGTTCGGGCCAGGGTGCGTTGGCACATGGGTAAAGCCGACTTTGATTCTTCGGACGCGCTCCGCAGGCACAATCCTCAGTGTCATCCCGGCCGCAGCGCAGCGGAGAGCCGGGATCTCGCAGGCGGCATCGGCACCGTGGCCCACTGGGCTCAGAATCATGCCGTCCAGAAATCCGATGCCGGCGGATTCGTTGTGGCACCCGCCTACCCGCTCCGCGTCGGACAACCCTCATGGACTGTTCGCACTCCAACCGCAACCGGGGCGCACCGCCACTTGGCCACTGCCAGACAACAGACATCAGATTTCGGACGTGGCAAGGCGCGGAGCGACCCGGATTGGTCGTCATTCCGATGAGGCTTGCTTCAGGCGCGGCGCTCGCTCAGGATGATATTGGCTCGGGCCAAACTGCTTCCTGGTGCCGGTTCTGGTTCAGCACTGACCGGGAAACCCCCGCCTCCGGTGGATGGGTAATGAATGACGCATAATGAGGACTTCCCCCCCGCTGGAAAAGACCGGATGCGCGTTGGCCTGTTGATGACCCTGGCTGTGATGTGCGGCTGGGTCCAGGCGACTTCCCTGCCGCCGGGCAAGCCCCTGGTCCAGAGCTGGTCGATGGCCGAGTACGGCGGGCAGGTGACGAACTGGGCGATCGGTCAGGCCCCGGATGGGCGGATAGTGGTGGGCAATGGTCACTATCTGCTGACCTTCGACGGCGCGCGCTGGCGCCAGATCGAAACGCCACAGACCGATCGGGTTCGGGTCATGAGCATCGATGAAACGGGTCGGATCTGGGTCGGTATGCCGAACGATTTCGGTTACTACGAGGCCGATGCCACCGGCGCGCTGGTCTACACCTCCTTGTCGGCGTCGCTCCCTGAGCAGCACCAGAACTTCGGCGAAACCCGCAGCCTCCATCTGATCGACGGCCGGGCCTATTTCCACACGCTGGACGCGGTTTTTCAGTGGGATGGGCAGGCGCTTGCGCGCTTTCCCAATCGCGATCGCATCTTTCGCCTTTCGGTTGCCCATCAAGGGCGGTTCCTGGTGTTGATCGGTCGTGAGCTCTACGACTTGACCGAATTCCCTGCCGAAGATCAGCCGCTGCTGCCAGAACCGGGCTGGCAACAACCCGAGGACGTGCGCCTGACTTTCTTGGAACCCTTCCCCGACGGCCGCATTCTGATGGGAACGCTGGATGAAGGTCTGTTCTGGCTGTCGAACGCAGATCCCGTTCAGGCTGCTCAGTTTCCGGAACTGAACGACGCCTGGCCTTACCTGGCACTGCCTCTGGCGGACGGAACTTTCGTCCTGGGCACACGCAGCAAGGGCGTGATGCACATTTCGGCCAAGGGAGACCTGCTGGATCATCTGAGCGAACGCAATGGTCTTGAGAGCAACGTCATCGGTGCCATGGCCCTGGACAGCGAGGGGGGGCTCTGGCTGGCGCAGGAGGGCTCGATCGCGCGCGTCGACTGGTTCAACGGCCTGCGCTACTACGACAGTGACCTGGGGGTGGCTCAGGCCAATGGCTTGATCGAACATCAGGGCCGATTGCTGGTCGCCGGGTCTCATGGTGTCGGGGTCCTGCGCGAAGATGGATCGGATGGCAGTCGCCTGCAGTCACTGAACGCCCCCATTCTCGAGGCCTTTGGTGTGCTGGACGACGGTGATGCGGTGCTGGTCTCCGGGTCCGAGGGCGTCCATCGGATGGTGTTCGATCTGACCGAAAGCCGGACGATCGAGAGCGAGCGTCTGATTGCCGATACCTATGGCTACAGATTGATTCCCTCTCGTCACCGCGCCGTGGTCTACGCCGAACTGGAATCGGGCCTGGGGCTCCTGATCCGAGACCGGGCGGGTTGGGAGGCGGTCCCGCGCGTCGCGGGCGTCGAGCAGAGGGTGCAGCATGTGGCCGAGGTCGCGGATGGGCGAGTCTGGGCGGGCACGGGCGGCGGCCAGTTCTATCTGCTGCGCTGGAACGAGCAGAACGTTCTGGAACTGGAAGCCACACTGGCGGCAGAGGCCGGGGTGCCAGCGGGGTCGGCCTGGCCCTTCAACCTGGATGAGCAGGTGGTCCTGGGCACGACCGATGGCGGCTATCGCCTGGCCGAGCAAGGGCTTGCTCATTCGGTGGAGCAGGACGCCGCATCGACGCCGCTGCGCATCGAACCTGACCCGAACTTCGACAATGAAACACTCGGGCTGCCGCGCGCTGTGAATCGGCTGTTTGCGATTGACGGTGATCGCCTGATTGGCAGCATCGGCGACGGCGGGGCACTCTGGCTGGGTTCGCGCTCAGCCGATCAGCGTATCGACTGGGAGCGCCGTTTCCTGTCGCAGATCCCGCCGGGACAGAACTGGTTCTTCAGGATTCTGCACGGGCAACTCTGGTTCGGTCGCCATCCCGGCCTGTACCGGATCGATCTTGCTGCACTGGGCCTGGAACTGCCGCCGGCAGGCCCTCTGGCCGTGCAGCGGGTCGGGTTCCCGGACGAGGAGCGCTGGCTGCGGAGTGGTCCGGCAGGGGCGATCGCGCTTGAAATCGATCGCGAACAACCCACGCTTCGCTTCGAATATGCGCTGAGCAGTTACCAACGCTCGGACCGGACCGAGTACCGCACCCGAATGGACGGTCTGGAATCCGGCTGGAGCCGCTGGAGCGACGAGGATCGCCGCGATTTCACCCCGCTGCCGGCCGGTGACTACCGGTTCCAGGTCCAGGCCCGCGATGTGCAGGGGCGGATCATCGAGGCCGAGCCCGTCGCGCTGCGTGTCCTGCCACGCTGGTACGAGAGCCCGATCGCCTGGTGCGTATACGCCGTAATCGCCATCGGCCTGCTGGGGCTCTCGGCGCAATGGGGCCACGCGCGTCGGTCGCGGCGCATGCAGGCCCAGCAGCGAGAACTCGAGCGGGAGGTCGCCGAGCGAACGGCCGAGGCCCGCGCCAGCGCGCGCAAGGTTCAGCGCCTGAGTGATGCCCGCGCCGAGTTCTTCGCCAACGTTTCGCACGAGCTTCGCACGCCGCTGACTCTGACCCGCGCCCCACTCGAGGAACTGGCCCGTGAGCCGCAGCTCAGCGAGAACGGCCAGCGCTACCTGTCGCTTGCGCAACGCAACACCGAGTTGATGCAGTCTCTGATCGGGCAGGTTCTGGACCTGCAGAAACTCGATGCCGGCGAAATGCCACTGCGGCTCGCGCGCAGTGATCTGGCCCTGGCCGTGCGGCGCGTGGTCGAGCGATTCGCCGTGCTGGCCGAGACCGAGTCGATCGAGTTGAGCACCGGAGGCCTGGAAGGCGAGTGCTGGACGGTCTTCGATTCGCACCATCTCGACACCATGGTCTCGAATCTGCTGAGCAACGCGATGAAGTTCACCCCGGCCCATGGCACGGTTCGCGTCGAGCTGCTCCAGCAGGCCGACCGTTTCCGGATCGTGGTCGAAGACAGCGGCCCGGGGATTGCCGAACAGGACCAGTCCGACATCTTCGAGCGCTATCGACAGGGTAGTCGAACCCCGCCGGGCGGTGGCGGGACCGGCATCGGACTGGCGCTGGTCCGGGAGCTGATCGAGCTCCACGGCGGTGTGGTCCGGTTGACCAGTGCTCGCGGCAATGGTGCCCGCTTCAGTCTGGAATTGCCTGCCGATCTCGAGCCGATGGCCGATTTCGACCCGGCCGGCGCGGAGGAAACGATCGGCCCCGACCCGGCCGATTCGATGCCTGAACTCAGCGCAGCGATCGACACCGAAGATGCACCACAGATTCTGCTGGTCGACGACAACGCCGAGCTGCGCGAATTCCTGCGCCTGCGACTGAGCCGGAACTTCCGCATCATCGAGGCCGAGAACGGGCTGCGGGGTCTGGCGCAGGCCCGCGAGCACCTGCCGGATCTGATCGTCACCGACGGCATGATGCCCGAGCTCGACGGCCTGGGCATGACCCGGGCGATCAAGGCCGACCCCGAGCTGGACTTCATCCCGGTGCTGATGCTGACCGCGCGCGGAGAGAGTGATGCCGTGATTCAAGGCCTGGCTGCCGGCGCGGATGATTACCTGGCCAAGCCCTTCGACGGCGCCGAACTGGTCGCTCGAATCAATGGCCTGATCGCCTCGCGCAGACGACTGAAGGCGCGACTTCAGGCCGAGTTCATCGGACTGGAGGCGCCCACCGAGACCGAGTCGGAGTTCGTGCAGGATGCAGCAAGGGTGGTCGAGGGCTCGCTGAGTGATTCGGCCTTCACGGTTCGAGACTGGGCGTCGCAGATGCACATGGACCGAACTACGCTGTTCCGGAGGCTAAAGGATGAAACGGGCCAGTCGCCGGATGAATACTTGCGCGAGGCGCGCATGCAGCGTGCCACCGAGCTGCTGAAACGGCGCGCTGGCAATGTGGCCGAGGTCGCCGAGGCGGTCGGCTTTGCCAGCGTGTCCTCGTTCTCGCGACGGTTCCGGGAACGCTTCGGTCAGACACCCGCGAGTTTCCGTCGGGCGAACTGAATTCGTTACCGAGGTCGGTCGGCCATTCAGCGACCACTTTCGCGCAAGGCCCTATGGGTGCTCATATTGGTGGACCCGCCAGACCTCTGCAACCAGCGGCACATCATCCACAACCCCCGGACATGGCGCTCCGACGTGCGGATGCGTAGCGTGAACAGCAGCGATCACACTGATATTCGGAGCCCGCTGATGCGAAAGATTCTTGCCACATCGCTATGGATGCTTGCGATGAACGGTGCTTGCGCTGCCGGCAATCTCGAAGTGCTGGGGAAGGACCGGCAAGACTCGTTCGTTCCGATCGACCTGGTCGAGCTCGGATCCGAAGCAGTTCACATCGAAGCATCGCCCTTGAGTCGATTCTCGCTTGATCAACTGAGCATCGATCGCGGTCGTGTCGTCCTGGACGGCACACGCCCTCTGTCGCTGGCGTTCGATGAACCCCAAACGGCAGTCACGTTCGAGATCGACGATGCCCGAGATTCGGCGATGCTCGTGCTCACGCTGCTCGAGGGGGATCACGAGATCGGGCGTCAGGTCTTCGCCCATGAAGTCCCGGCCGGCAGCCGGGTGAGTCCGATTCAAGGGGAACAAGGGCAGAACGGCCGGATCAGCGTGGTCGCGGATCGCCCGTTCGACCGCTTGACGCTGCACCGGGTCGACGCGGCGGCCAACGACTATCCACTTTACCTGGGCCCGCTGGGCCTGTCCTCGGAACTGGGCCATTCACAGCCCCGGCTGCTCGGCGGCAGCGCGTTCGAAACCGCCTGCATCATCGCAGGCGCGGCAGTCTACACCCCATCGTTCTTCCTCGCGCTGAGTCCGGAGCCCTCGACGTCCATTCCGGCGGGTTGGGGGGCCTATGCCTCCAATCTGGCCTTGAAGTTCTGCAAACCCGTGTTGACAGCGCCAGACGATATCGAACGTCGGGTATCGCCGGGTCAGTGCGAAGTCGAGCTCGAGCAGGAGCATATGGCGTTCACCTACTCCGATGCGATCGGCATTCCGCTCGATAGCCTGAGCAACTGGGGCGACCTTGGAGACCCGCGAATGTTTCATTTCAATACGGACGTCGACGTCGTCCTGCTGGCCGGCAACCCGAGGCCCCTCGCGGCCCAGTTCACCGATCTAGACTTTCTTCTCGATGAGGGCTCCTTCGATGCCTCTGACAAGATCTATGCAAGCTGCGACGAGGATGATGGCAGCGTGCGCTTCAGCCAGTTCGAGGGCGAGGGTCCACTCTACGAGTGCCCCTACAACGTCGGCCGCACACTCACCTTTCCGGTCGGCAAGGGTCTTGTGGTCTGGCGCGCCAGCCCACGCCTGAGCCCACTGGACCTGGTGCCGCCTTCACCCGGGCGTCCGTCGGGGGCCAAGTCCGAGCCTTTCAGAACGATCGCGGAGAATATTTTCAAGGAGCTGTTTCTGATTGGTATCGACTCGGAGTTCGTCAACGGCTGGCGGCTGCCGAATGCTCAGACCGCCGTCCAGAACATCACGATCTTCGATGAAATCCCGCCGGAGATCACTCCGTTGCCGGGCAACGAAGGCAACGTCAGCGCTGAACTGGTCGATGGAGTCCTGCACGTCACGATCGAGGCCGACGAGGCCGGTGGCGTGTCGCGGCGGCGCTACGAGGACATCCTGGGCTCGTTCCTGGACATCACCGATGCCTGCGACCGGCCGACGACTCTGAATGCCAGCTATCCATCGCCCGAGCTGAGAGCCTTCTGGCCGGTCAGTACCGATAGCGAAAACAATGCTTTCGTGGTCACCTGGACCGCCCGTGATCCGGGTCCGAACCTGGACGGGGAAGAAAATGAGACGGTGACGACCATGCGCATCGAAGTGCTGGATCGCCAGCCGCCCACCCTGGTGCCGCCGCCGGACATCGTCGAGATCGACAGAACCGAGGTCAATGATCTCGGCCAACCGGCGCTGTTCGACCTGGTCGACCTGGATCCGCAGGTCAGCAACGACGCCGATCTGCCGCTGGGCCTGGGGTTGCACGAAGTCACCTGGACGGCGGTGGATGCGGCCGGCAACAGTTCTCAGGCGGTTCAGATCGTCAACGTCAAGGCCTCGAACGTTGCGCCCGAGGCGTTGGCCCAGACCGGCGCGTCCCGACCGGAAGCGGTCTCGTTCGAGCCCGAGCCGATTCGCCTGCACGGCAACGATGCCGACGGCGACCCGCTGCGCTTCAAGATCGAGGACCGGCCCGAGAACGGCTTCTTCGTCGCGCCCCTGTATCCGTATTTCATCGAGGACTATCGCATCGAGCAATCGCTCAGCAACGCCGAACTGCAGGCGATCTGCGATGACTTCGACAATGGCGATCGGAACTTCCACCTCGAGTTCCCCTCCGACCCCGAGTACCTGAGCGTCACCGACGAGGGTCGGACCTATGTGGTGGACGAGGGTTATATCGACTGCCAGGCCGGCTCGCCTGTCACCGACGATGATCGCCTGCCAAGAATTGCGGTGTTCGGTAACGATGGCAGTCTGCTCGATGCCCGCGATATCAACGCCGGTACCTTGCACGACGTCATCGTCGATCCCGGCCGTGATCGCTTGTTCCTGACAAATCAAACCGGTGGCGATAGATCGGACATGGAAGTCTACGACCTTCATCTCGAGCTTGTTACCTTCTACCGCCTGAAGAACATCAAGAATCGCGCGACTGGCGACGCCTGCACCCCTCAGGGTCTGCCGCAGCCCGGTAGCACCTGCGACGTGCTCCGGGCCAGAAGCTCGCTGCTCGATGACAACGGCCTGATCTACATCCTGAACGAGGCCGGCGCCATCCTGGTCCTCGACGGCACGCTGCCGCAGGACTTCGATTGCGGTGGCACGCCCAACACCTGCTCGCATACCCCCACCTATATCGGCACCCTGAACGCCGACGACAGCTTCGGCGGGCAGGGCAAAGAACTTGCGCTGGACGCCGAGGGCAGAATTCTGGCCGGGCGCAACAATCGGCTCTATCGTTATACGCCCAGCTACATCGCCGAAGACGATCTGGCCTACCCGGGCGAGATCGAGGGCTGGCTGGGACGCTGCGATATCGATCTGGCGCCGGGTGACCAGGCCGTCTGCGACGTCGGCAATCGCCGCACACTCGGTTTCTCCTGCACCGACGACATTTGTCAGATGGACGTAGACTTCAATGACGAAGAAGCGGAATTTTGCGATGGTCTGTGGCTTGGCGATAACCCGCGCTTGGGCTGCCGCCCCGGCCAGTTCCGCGGCACGCCGGCGCTGGACATCGCGCCGGACGGCACGATCTACGTCGCCGACGGCGGCAACGCCCGTATCCAGCGCTTTTCGACCGACGGCTTCTTTGCCGGCCAGGCGAAATCCACGGGTGCCGGTTCGGGCTTCGTGATCGGCGACTTTGGCAGCCCGCAGAACGTCTCGGTCAATTCCAGCCGCTTCTACATTCTCGACCCCGATACCAACCTGCTGCACATTTCGCTTCTGACGCCGTTCGTCGAGATCGGCGACGACTACGCCGACCTGATCTATCAATCCACCAACGAGTTCGCCTGCGAAAACAGCGCCGACTGCATCGACCGGTTCAGCTTCCGGGTCAGCGATGGCGTGCGTGATCCCGACACCGGGCAGCCCGAAGTCAGCGCGCCGGCCGAGGTCGAGGTGGAGGTCAGCCGCAACTTCCGGCCGCCCTTCGCCAACCCCGGCATCGCGGTCGCGGTGCAGGAAGACACCCCGACCCCACTGCCGCTGGACGGCAGCGATCCCGACCCGCTTGATACCCTGGCGTATGTCGTCGTGGATTCGCCCGAAAAGGGCGAGGTGGAGATCGACGGCCAGGATGCGACCTACGTGCCGAATACCGATGCCTGGGGTGAGGACAGCTTCAGTTTCGCGGTCAGCGATGGCGTCGATACGTCCGCGCCCGAGAAAGTCGAGGTCGAGATCATCGAGATCAACGATGCGCCGATCATCAGCGTTCCCGACGAACCCATCGAGGGCGGCACCGGCTACCGGGTGCAGCTCGACCTGGCCTTCCGCGACCCCGATCCGGACGAGAACCACACCGTGGTCATCGACTGGGGCGACGGGACGGTCGAAGAGGAGGGCGAGCTTGATGGAGACAATGGGCCAACCGGACCGATCCTCGGCCACGGCGGCACGGATTCGGGTCGAATCACGGCCGATCATGTCTATCTCGGTGCCGGCGACAAGACCGCCGAGGTCTGCGTCACCGATCGCATGCAACCCGGTCCGGACGATACCGAGATTCCGACACCGGGTCTTTCACTGACCGGCTGCGAGGACATCGACTTTTCAATCGTCGACGGCATCGACCTGCAAGTCGGCGCGACGCCTTCGACCGACGTCGCGCTGCCGGGGCAGTTGGTCAGCTACGAGTTCGAGGTCAGCAATCGCCTGCCCGATGCGGGCCTCGGGCAGACCGCCACCGGCATTCAGTTGGCCATTCGCCTGGCTTCCGGATTCGATCCATCCAGCATCACGACCCCGGCGGGATGCACGCGAGACGGATTCTGGCTGGATTGCAGCATCAGCGGCCTGGCGCCCGGCGAATCGTCGAACTTCGATGTGAGTGCCGAGGTGGCCAACGACACCCCATCGGGTCGGCTGCTGATCACCGAGGCCGAGGGCACCCTGGATCAGACCCCGGTCAACTCGCAGATCAGCGTGCTGCTGACCACCCCGGTCTCGCGCCCGGCCGATTTCCAGGTCGGCGCGAGCGGCGACGCGCTGAAGGACTTGCCCGACGCCGATCCGGGCGACGGGGTCTGTGCTTCCGCCGACGGGGTCTGCACGCTGCGAGCGGCGATCGAGGAAGCCGCTGCGTCCAGCAGTCGCGGAGCGGCCCGGGTCGTCGCCGTGCCGAACGGCCTGTTCCAGCTCGATGAACAATTGGTCTTTAGAGGCAACATCGTGCTGATCGGCAACGGGCCGGACAAGACCCGCCTTCATGGCGGGCGGCATCAAACGATGAGCGGCAGCAGCCTGCAGTTGGAGAACCTGACCTTAAGCGGCGGGGGGCTGACTGCAGCACCCGTCGATTCATTGACGATTCGTCGCGTGCGCTTTACCGACAACCGCATCGAGGACAGCTTCGGCGGCGCGTTGCAGAGCAATGCCGCCGCCCTCGAGATCCGGGATTCGACCTTCGACAACAACCGCTCCAACGTCGACGGCGGCAGCCTGTGGTGCTCCAGCTGCTCCGGCATCATCGAAAACGTGACCGTGACCGGCGGCAGCGGCGGCGGGCTGAGCTTTGTCGGCGAGGGCGAGGTGCTGCTCAATCACTTAACGATGGTGGACACCGACGGCGCCAGTAGTCCGGGTGGGCCGCTCGGCGCGATCCTGCGCGTCGATGACGACATGGAAATCGAGGTCGCCAACTCGGTCGTGGCCGACAACGAAATTGATTGTGCGCAGACCGACAACGGGGAACTGGTGTCACTGGGAGGCAACGCCTTCGGCACCGACAATCCCTGTTTTCCAGAGCTACCGGCGGGGGACCAGCTGATCGACGACACCGGCCAGGTGCCACTGAGCGTGGGTGTCGACGGATTGCCGATTCGCTTGCCGGCCGCCGACAGTCCGCTGGTCGATGCACTCCCGGCAGCGGGCTGTCTGGCCACCGACGCGCGCGGCTTCGATCGCCCGCTCGACGGCGACGAGGACGGCACAGCGCTGTGCGATATCGGCGCGGTCGAACGCCAGCGCGACGGGCTCTTCCGGGATCGCTTTGGTGAACCCTGAGTGCGCGGTCATTCTCCGCAGCCTGCTGTGCAACCGGCGGACCGAAATCCGCAACACTCGGCCCTGTTGAATCGTCGCTGCGACACGTAGGTTGATATCGAAACCCGGACAGGAGCAGATTCATGCGAGATCGCGAAGCGGATTCGACGAGCCTTCCAGTGCGCCGCTGCCTCACACGAGCCCGAACAACGGCTCGTGCATCGGCCGGAAGATCATTACGGTCCATCCCGTGGACGGCCGCCCTCCTGTTTTCGATCAGCGCACAAGCCCAGCTGATCCCGGAAACCGCAACGGTCTTCAGCCAACAGGGAGACAGTCCGAGAACCGATCTTGCCAGTCCGCCCGAGGATGGCGATGAGGTCGGTAGATCGCTGGCTTCAGGGGACTTCGACGGCGACGGCCATCTCGATCTGGTCATCGGCGTACCCGGGGAAGATCGCGCCATCAGTTCAACCGAGTCCATCACGGATTCCGGCTGGGTCCACGTCGTTCCCGGAACGCCGGGCGGTCTTTCCGCCGAACAGGATCAGATCTGGGACCAGAGCGGCGCGATCGAGGGAGCCGTGGAGCCAGGTGATGAAGTCGGATTTTCGGTGACTACGGGCGATTTCGACGGCGACGGCTTTGACGACCTGGTCATGGGCAGCCCGCTTGAGGCCATCGGTTCGGAAGATAGCGCGGGGGCGGTCAACGTGATCTACGGCTCGGCGAGTGGTCTTGTTACCGACGGCAATCGCCAGTTTCATCAGGACACCCCCGGAATTTCCGGAGGGGCCGAAGCGGGCGACCTGATGGGCGTCTCACTGGCGGCCGGCGATTTCGACAACGATGGTTTCGATGAACTGGTCTGGGGCGTGCCTTTCGAAGCCCTCGGCGCTGACACCAACGCCGGTGCGATTCAGGTGCTGACCGGGACGGCCAGCGGCCTGGTCACCACGGGTGATCTCTTTCTGGATCGCGGCGACCTCGAGACGGGCGCGGTGGCGGAAGATGAGCGCTTCGGCTTTGCCCTGGCGGTCGGGGATTTCAACGGCGATTCCTTTGCTGACCTGGCCATTGGCGTCCCGCACGATTCAACCAGTGCTACACAGGCAGGGAGCGTCCACCTGGTCTACGGCGGACCGGACGGTCTCGACCTGTCAAGTGATCAGAACTGGAGCCTGGACTCGCCTGGCATCCCCTTGTCACCCGCTGCGTTTGATCATTTTGGCACCAGCCTGACTGTCGGCAATTTCGACGGTGATGGTTTCGATGACCTTGCCGTCGGCATAACCGGCTACCAGGATAACGACGGCGCGGCACTGATCCTCTATGGCACGGCCGACGGCCTGGCGAGCGATCGCAATCGCCTGGTTCAACCCGGCCACTCCGGCTTCGTCGGAGAGTCCGGCCCAAACGCGCTGTTCGGTTCGAGCATTACAGCGGGTGACATCAATGGTGATGGGGCCGATGAGTTGATGGCCCGCAGTTCTTTCGACTTCGGAAACGCCAACGCCGCCGGCTCGGTGCTGATTGCTTTCGGTGCTCCGGGTGTCGGCCTGGTCAGCGACAACAGCGTGTTCTGGAATCGCTCCGACCTCGAAGTTGTCGGTGACTGGGCACAAGGCGATCGATTCGGCAACAGCGTGTTGCTGGACGACTTTGACAATGACGGTCGAGCGGATGCGGTCATCACCAGCCCGCAGCGTGAAGTCAATGGAGTGGACGATGCCGGTGATGTCGTCATCGTCTCCACGTCGGCCTCACTGTTTCGCGACCGCTTCGAGCCGGGACCCGGTGCCACGTTTAGAGACTGCGGCGACTGCCCGCTCATGGCCATCGTGCCGAGCGGCAGTTTCCTGATGGGCGATCTGACCCGTCAGGAAGAAGACGCACTGCCGCTTCGCACCGTCGACGTGCCAACCTTTGCGGTTGGCGTTCACGAGGTGACCTGGGATGAGTGGGAGGCCTGTGTGGCCGAGGGGGCATGCGATTCCGAGGCCGGGGATGACCAGGGCGGTGATGAGGGATGGGGTCGAGGAACACGGCCGCGGATCAAGGTCGATTTCAACGATGTTCAAGACTACGTGTCCTGGCTATCGGCTGGAACGAACAGTTCCTATCGTCTGCTGAGTGAAGCGGAATGGGAATACGCGGCACGTGCCGGCACCCGCACCCCGTTCTGGTGGGGCACCTTTGAGCCGATCGCCTGCGACACCGACGCCATCAACGGCGCCAACTTCGATTTCTGCCGACCCTCGAATACTCGCACTGATCCGGTCGGCAGCTATCATCCCAATCACTTCGGATTATTCGACACGCACGGCAATGTCTGGGAATTCGTCCAAGATTGCTGGAACGAAAATTACGAAGGCGCGCCGGTCGACGGCTCCGCCTGGCTCGATGGAAACTGCGATGATCGCATGGTCAGAGGCGGCGCCTGGAACTATCGATTCGGCAACCTGCGAACCCACAATCGCGGTCGGTGGCCAGTTGACGAACCGACTGCCATCGTCGGATTCAGGGTAGCCAAGGATCTTTAGCCAGGACGCCCTTCATCCCTGCACGACGGCATTCCGCACTCGCTTCTTGCGCGTATTGCACAGACCACAATCGCTCCACTGCCCATGCTGCTGACCCAGACAAGCGGCTTGTCAGCTGCGCGAATGACGCAGATCGAACAATGGCCGAAGGATCTCCTGCGGCGCGATCTGGTTCAGCACAGCCGCGATGTCTGCCAGCTGTTCCAGGTCGATGCGGACGCGCTCATCGGCGGCGTCGGCAGGGATCGGTCATGTGCTTGGCCGGGTGCCCGACCGAGGCTCGGGCCGCCCTCACCTCGACACCCTGGTCTCGAATCCGCTGGGCAACACCCGGAAGTTCACCCCGGCCGATGGCAGGGTTCGCGTCGAGCCTCTCCAGGGGTTTCAGGAAATCCATCACTTCACTGCCGGAGCCTTTCTGCAACCTGCTGCAATGAATCCGCAACCCCCGGGCATGGCCGTCGCGGCCCTGGACGCCTAGATTGGAGGCCAGTGACCTTGCCGGCCTTTGGAAAGCGACAATGCAAAAGACTCTCATCACCACGATGCTCGGCGTCGCGCTGCACAGCGCCTGCATCGCCGCCGACAGCCTCGGGGCCCTGGTGCCCGGGCAGCTGGACTTGCTGGATTCCGTCCAACTGGTCGAGCCGGGGCCAGGTCGGGACGAAGCATGGCCGATCAGCCGATTTTCGATGGATCGATTGACCCTGGACCGTGGTCGTGTGGTTCTGGATGGCACGCGGCCGCTGTCGCTCGACTTCACCAACCCGCAGACGGCCGTCGCGATGCAGATCGACGATCCCCGGGCCTTGGCCACGCTGGTCCTGACGCTGTACAGGGGCGATCAGGAAGTCGGACGCCAGATCTTCGCGCACAAGGCCCCGGCGGGCAGCCGGGTCGACCTGATCCGCGACGGACGAATCAGCGCCGTCTCGGGTCGGCCCTTCGATCGACTGATGCTGCAGCGGATCGACAGTGAGGCCAACAACTATCCGCTGACTCTGGGCTCCCTTGGCCTGTCGTCCGAACTGCAGCATTCGCAGGCCCACCTGCGCGGTAACTCCGGCGCGCTGGCCTGCATCATTCCATTCGCCGCGGCCTACAACCTGAGTTTCTTCATCAGCCTGACGCCCTTTCCCGCAGCGGTCGCCGCCGGGCGAGCGGCCTATGCCTCGAACCTGGCGCTGAAGTTCTGCAAGCCCAGCCTGAATGCACCCGACGACATCGAGCGTCGCGTCCCGGCCGGGCAGTGCGAGGTCGAATTCGAGCAGCCGCACATGGCCTTCAAATATTCCGATGCACTTGGCATACCGATCGAAACCCGGAGCGACTGGGGTGAGCTCGGCACGCCCCGGATGTTCCACCACAACACCGACGTCGACGTGGTGCTGCTGGCCGGCAATCCGCGACCGCCGGCGGCCCGCTTTACCGATCTCGATTTTCTCCTGTCCAGTGCCTCCTTCGATGCCAGCGACAGGATCTACGAGGGCTGCCGTGATGATGGCAGCGTGCGCTACAGCCAGTTCGAGGGCTCGGGTCCGCTCTACGAGTGCCCCTACAACATCGGTCGGACGCTGAGTTTTCCGGTCGGCGACAATACCGTGGTGTGGCGGGCCAGTCCACGCGTCAGCCCGGTGGATCTGCTCGATATCGCGATTCCCGGCATTCCGCCGGGATCCAAGACCGATCCCTGGGTGACGATCCTCTTCAATATCTGGCGCGAGACCTGGCTGCAGGTGCTGGATGTACAGATCGACGGCTGGCGTCTGCCCAATGCCCAGACCGACCTGCAGCGGGTGCGGCTCTTCGATGAGGTCCCGCCGACCATCACGCCGGTGCCCGGCAGCAACGGCAATGCCGTCGCCGAGCTGGTCGGCGGAATCCTGCATGTGACCATCGAGGCTGATGAAGTGGGTGGCGTGTCGCGACGGCGCTACGAGAACATCCTGCGCTCGTTCCTGAATGTCACGGATGCGTGCGACCGCGACACCACACTCGGCATCAGCTTCCCGAATCCCGAGCTCGGAGCCTTCTGGCCGGTCAGCACCGACACGGAGGACAACGCCTTCTTCGTGACCTGGACCGCGCGCGATCCGGGCCCGAACCTGGCCGGTAACCCGAACGAGACCGTCACCACGATGCGCATCGAGGTGCTGGACCGCCGGCCGCCGACCCTGGTGCCGCCGCCGGATATCGTCGAGATCGATTCGACCCAGGTCAGCGATCTCGGCCAGCCGGCGCTTTTCGATCTGGTGGATCTGAGTCCGCAGGTCAGCAATGACGCCGATCTGCCGCTGGGCTTAGGGCTGCATGAAGTGACCTGGACGGCGATCGATGCGGCCGGCAACAGCTCGCAGGCGGTCCAGATCGTCAACGTCAAGGCCTCGAACGTGCCGCCCGTAGCGCTGGCACAGACCGGCCCGACTCGACCCGACGCCGTGTCCTTCGAGCCCACGCCGATCCGTCTTCGCGGCAGTGATGCCGACGGCGACCCGCTGCGCTTCAAGATCGAAGACCGGCCCGAGAACGGCTTCTTCGTCGCGCCGCTGTATCCGTATTTCATCGAGGACTTCCGCGTCGAGCAAACGATCAGCGATAGCGAGCTCATCGCAATCTGCAACAACGGAGAAGGCGCGGATCGGCGCTTCGAACTGCCGTTTCCCTCGGAGCCGGAATACATGACGGTGGCCGATGATGGTCGGACCTATGTCGTCGACCAGGGGCACATCAACTGCAACCCCGGCCCGCCGGTCGTCGCGCTGAGAGAAAGCCGCCTGGCCGTGTTTGCGAGCGACGGAACCCTGCTCGATCGCGAGCGGATCGCCGGTTTGAGTCTGCGCGACGTCCAGCTCGATCCAGGCCGCAACCGCCTGTATCTGACCTCGCGTGCCGGCAGCGGGCAGTCCGGATTCCGGGTCTATGATCTGGATCTCCAGCTGCAGGCCCAGTATCGGCTGCGGAACATGGATTTCCGCGACGGCGGCAACTGCTCGCTGCCCCAGGTCCCGCAGGCCGGGAACGATATCTACTTCGCCAACAGCATCGTCATGGACGACAACGCACTGATCTACATCCTCAACAACGCGGGGGCCGTCCTCGTGCTCGACGGCACCCTGCCGCCCGATTTCGATTGCGCCGATAACTGCGGCCACACCCCGACCTGTGTCGGCGTACTCAACGACGATGAGAGCTTCAACGGCAATGGCAACGAGCTGGCTGTCGACCTCGAGGGTCGCGTGATTGCAGGCCGCAACAGCCGCCTGTACCGCTATACGGCCTCCTACGTTGCCGGAGACGGCCTGGCCTACCCGGGAGAGCTGGACGGTTGGCTGGGCCGCTGCGATATCGACCTGGCACCCGGTGACCAGGCCGCCTGCGATCTGACGAATCGGCGCTCCCTCGGCTTTTCCTGTACCGATGAAGTCTGTGACGTCGATGAGGACCTGAATCCCAGCGAGCAGGCGATCTGCGGCGAGCTGGGAATCGGTGGCCAGCCACGCTGGGGCTGCCGGCCCGGGCAGCTGCGCGGCACCCCGGCTCTGGATATTGCCCCCGACGGCGCGATCTACGTTGCCGACGGCGGCAATGCCCGCATCCAGCGCTTCTCCACCGACGGCTTCTTTGCCGGTCAGGCCAGGTCCACGGGCTCAGGCTCGGGCTTTGTGGTCGGCGACTTCGGCAACCCACGCAATGTGTCGGTCAATTCCAGCCGCTTCTATATCCTCGACCCGCAAACCAATCTGCTGCATATCTCGCTGCTGGCACCCTTCGTCGAGATCGGCGATGACTATGCCGATCTGGTCTATCAGTCCACCAACCAGTTCGCCTGCGAGGACAGCGCCGACTGCATCGATCGCTTTTCTTTCCGGGTCAGTGACGGCGTGCGTGATCCGCTCACCGGTCAGCCCGAAGTCAGCGCAGCGGCCGAGGTCGAGGTGGAAGTCAGCCGCAACTTCCGCGCGCCGTTTGCCAACCCAGGTATCAGCGTGGTGTTGAACGAGGACCAGACCGTAGCGGTGCCGCTGGAAGGCAGTGATCCGGACCCGCTCGACACCCTGGCCTTTCTGATCATCGACGAGCCGGCCAAGGGTGAGGTCGTGATCAACGGCCAGAATGCGAGCTACGTGCCGGATGCCGATGCCTGGGGCGAAGACAGCTTCAGCTTTGCGGTCAGCGATGGCGTCGATACCTCCGCGCCCGAGACCGTCCACGTCGAGATCATCGAAATCAACGACGCCCCCATCATCAGCCAGCCCGACGCGCCGATCGAGGGCGGCACCGGCTATCAGGTTCAATTCGACCTGGCCTTCCGCGACCCCGACCCGGACGAGAGCCACACGGTGGTCATCGACTGGGGCGACGGGACGGTCGAGGCCGAGGGCGACTTCGATGCCGACGGTCAGCCCACCGGGCCGATCCTCAGTCACGGCGGCACCGACTCGGGACGTATCATCGCCGATCACGTCTTCCTGAGTGCTGGCCCGAAGACCGTCGGGGTCTGCATCACCGATCGCCTGGACGCCGCCACCGAGCTCCCGACCCCGGGCCTGTCCCTGACCGCCTGCGAGGACATCGCCTTCTCGATCGCCGATGGCATCGAGCTCGAACTCTCGGCCACACCGTCCACCGACGTCGCCCTGCCGGGGCAGTTCGTGAGCTATCAGTTCCGGGTCGAGAACCTTCAGCCCGACGCGGGCCTGGGGCTCACCGCCACTGGCGTCGAGCTGGCGCTGCGCCTGGCCAGTGGCTTCGACCCGGCCAGCATCACCACGCCGCCGGGCTGCAGTCGCGATGGTTTCCGGCTCGATTGTTCGATCAGCAATCTGTCGCCCGGCCAGTCGGCCAGCCTGAGCGTCACCGCCCAGGTGGCGGCCGACACCGAGTCGGGCCGCCTGCTGGTCACCGAGGCCGGGGCCGTGCTCGACCAGACTCCGATCAACCCCAGGCTGGAAATGCTGCTGACCACGCCGGTCTCGCGGCCGGCCGATTTTCAGGTCGGGGCTGCCGGTGATGCGCTCAAGGACCTGCCCGATGCCAATCCGGGCGACGGAGTCTGTGAATCGGCCGACGGGGTCTGCACCCTGCGTGCCGCCGTCGAGGAAGCGGGAGCCTCGGCCACGCCCAAGGTCATCGCGCTGGGTAACGGTCTCTATACGCTGGACTATGTCGATGGTTTCCCGCGCGGCCTGCAGTTCAATGGCGACATCGTCCTGATCGGCAACGGACCGGACAAGACGCGCATCCACGGCCCGCGCCACGCGGCCAATGGTGGCAACCTGCGCCTGGAGAATCTGACCATCAGCGGCGGCGGTCTGACCGCCGCACCGGTCGATTCCCTGACGATTCGACGGGTCCGCTTTACCGGCAATCGCATCGAGGGCAGCTTCGGCGGTGCCATTCAGGTTCGAACCGACAGCCTCGATATCCGTGACACCACCTTCGACAACAACACCAGCACGGTCGACGGCGGTTCGCTCTTCTGTTTCAGCTGCTCGGGCGTGATGGAGAACGTGACCGTGACCGGCGGCAGCGGCGGTGGCCTGACCTTCACCGGATCAGGGTCCATGGCTCTGAATCATGTCACGATCGTCGGTACCGGCGGCGGCAGCGGCTGGGAATCGCCCTTCGGAGCGGCACTGCACGTGTACGACAGCATGCAGATGACGATCGCCAATTCCGTGGTGGCCGACAATTACTCGACCGGCGACGCGGTCAACTGCGCGGTCTCCGAGGATGCCAGCCTGGTCTCCCAGGGCAACAACGCCTTCGGCGATCCGGCCGGCTGCAATCTCGCCCTGCTACCCAGCGACCGAACCATCACAAATGCCCGTGTCCAACCCCTGGCCGCTGGCCTGGACGGTCTGCCAGTGAGACTACCCGGCGCCGACAGTCCGCTTGTCGACGCCTTCAATGACGCAAGCTGCTTGGCGAACGACGCCCGAGGCCTGACCCGACCTCGCGACGGCAATGATGACGGTGTTGTCTGGTGCGATATCGGCGCGGTCGAGCGCCGCGGCAATCGGATCTTCAGGGATCGGTTCGAGTTCTGAAGCCGATGAATTCGAATGCCAGGCCGCAGTGTGGCTTTCGTCGGACTGCGGCTGAATGCCATCGGATCCAGAACGATCCTGTTCAAAAAGTCCGATGCCGACCGATTGGTTATGATGCCCGCCTACCCGCTACGTCTCGGACAACCTTCAATGACTATTCGCACTCCAAGCCTGTTGCTCTGCTCCCTGTTTCTGGTTCAGGCCCAGGCGCAAGACGATGAGAGCGTCGCCACGCCGACGACCTTCGGCGGGCAGGCGGGCGCTGATTTGTCGATCGAGGCGATGGAGCCGACGGACGAGCCGATTCGCATCGGCATGGCCGGGGAGGACCCGTCCAATATCGCGCGTTATCTGATGGCGCGAGGCGCGGGTGGCGGGCGGCTCAGTCCGGACGGGCGATTGCTGGCCTTCTCATGGTCGGTCACCGGCGAAGCGCAGCTCTGGACCATGCCGGCCTCGGGCGGTGAGCCGCGGCAGCTGACCTTCGGCTCCGGGCTGAGCTTCTTCCGCTGGACGCCCGACGGCGATCGCCTGATCTACGGCGCGGACAATGACGGCAACGAACAGCCGGCCTTCTACGCGATCGCTGCCGATGGCAGCGAAGAGCGCGTGGTTCTGCCGGCTGCCGAGGGCGGGTTTCGCGTGTTCGGGGACTTTGCTCAGGGCGATGTCGTCTACGCCTCGACCGAACGCAACCGCCTCGACTTCGATATCTGGCGCGCCGATCTTGACGGTGAGAAGACGATGATCTTCGAGGGCACCTTCGGCTACTTCGCTCGATCCGTCTCGCCCGACGGCAAGTATGCGATCGTCAGCGAAACCGTCGGCGAGGACAGCGACAATCTGTATCTGCTCGAACTCGACTCGGGCGAGATCAGGCCGCTGTCGCGCCCCGACCCGCGAGCCAATCACGCCAACGCCGGCTTTGCCTGGCTGCCGGACGGATCGGGCTTCTATTTCGCGACCAACCGCGATCGGGAATATGCGGCACTTTCTTTTCATGAGCTTTCCAGCGGTGAGACTCGTATCGTCGCCGAGCCCGACGCGGATATTGCGTCGGTCGCGCTGTGCGGTGCGGATGACGAGTATCTGGCCTGGACGGAAAACCACGATGGATTCCACGCCTTGCGCATCCAGAATCGCTCGAATGGCGAATCGCCTGAGCTCCCCGACCTGCCCGAAGGCGTTTATGGCCTGAACTGCGCGGATCGCGCCGACCGACTGGCCTTATCGATCAACGGCTGGCGCACGCCGGGCGATATCTTCGTCATCGATCTGGGCTCGGGTCGAGCCGAACGGGTCTTCAGCAGCAACCTGGCCGGACTGGACCCCGACCGCCTGATCCGCCCCGAGTCGATTCGCATCGAAGCGCGCGACGGTGTTGAGCTCCAGGGGCTGCTCTATCTCCCGGACGCGGAATCGCGCGCGGGAAACGGTGCACCGCCCGTCGTGTTCGACGTCCACGGCGGGCCGACGGCGCAATCGCAGGCCACCTGGGAGCCGGCGATGCAGTACCTGCTCGACCACGGCATCGCCGTCTTCCAGCCCAACGTGCGCGGCTCGACCGGCTTCGGGCGCAGCTACGTCACGCTCGATGACCGGGAGAAGCGCCTGGATTCAGTGCGCGACCTGGTCGACATGCTCGACCACTTCGACGACGACCCCAGAATCGACGCCGGCCGGGCGGCAGTGCGCGGCGGCTCCTACGGCGGCTACATGGTCAACGCGGTCTTGAGTGAGTACCCCGACGCGTTCAGCGCAGGCGTGTCGATCTTTGGCGTTTCCGACTGGGTCGCCGCGCTCGAGATCGCATCGCCGGGCCTGAAGGCTTCCGACCGAATCGAATACGGCGACATCACCGAAGCTCGCTGGCAGGAATTCTACGCATCGATCTCACCGATCAACAAGGCCGATCAGATCAAGGTCCCGGTCCTCTACGCGCACGGCGTCATGGATCCGCGTGTCGACATCGGAGAGACCGAGGTCATGGTCAAGGCGCTCCGCGCCAACGGCATTGACGCACCGTTCATCCGTCTCCCGGACGAAGGCCATGGCTGGCGCAAGCTCAGCAACCAGCTCTTCTACTTCAGGCGCGAAGTCGAATTTCTTCAGGACCAGCTCGGCAGGTAGCCAACAAATCAGCCCCATCTTGGTGCTTCGAATATCACGCTGTCTCCGCCCTCGGTCATGGGATCACCGTTCGGGTCAATCAGCGCCGACTTCTTCTGCATCGGAATGGCGCCGATTGTTGATTGCCTGACTCTGTAATCGTTCGGCAAGCCAGACTTTGATGATTGACTGCCTTGTGACGCCCACGCGCCGCGCTTCACGATCCAGTTCCTGGACCATCCAACTGGGAAAGTCGACGTTTACGCGCTTCTGAACCTGAAGCGGACGACGCGCCTTGGACATGTCGAGGACATCGGTTACGTCCTGCCCCTGATCGAATTTTCTGTCAAATGTCTTGGCTTTCATTTCGCTCTTGCGTTCGTCAAACTCGAACATTGTATAGAAAACATACCATTTCTAATCAGTCCAGGCAATGATTCGGCTTCTCTCGCGAGGGATTCCCAGCCGAACTCGAGACCAATGCAGGTCCGTCTGACTCGGATCCAACACACCGCTATGCCGCCTTTCGGTCGCCGCGAAAATACTGAACATCAGAGACATCAGCTTCGGCGGCGATTTGGTCAGGTCTTTTACTGGCGGGGCGGCGGCGAAGTCGATTTTGTCGTCACCCGTGGGCGCGAAGCGATTCCCGTACAAGTGAGTCTGTCAGGCAAACAAGCGCGGCATGAACGCGCCCTGGACTCGTTCTACGAGGCCCATCCGCAGTCGGCAGAGGCTATATTCATCAGCCGTGCCAATTTCTACGACTCCATCGAATCTCTGGCAGGCTGATGCTTACTATTACTAACGGTCTCATTATTGAGCAGACACTCAGCTTTCGTCTGTCAGTGCTTGTGGCAAGGCGCCGATGCGCTGGTGTAGTGGGCCTACATCAAGCATCGGGAACACGCGCAACGGCTCACTATGGGCGCTCCTCGCGCTACGCGCAAACCGCGCCCGGCGTTCTGCCTGCGCTGCCACAAGCACTGACAGTCAAGCCCGGAGGGAGCTGCGGACGCGTCCGCCGGCGGCGTTGCGCTCATTTGACATAGGCCCGCTATGCCTGCACTCGCGCGCCTTGCCGGCAAACGCGTCCGTAGCTCTGAGTGTCTGCTCAATAATGAGACCGTTAGTATCAAGCAGACTGGCCGGCATTCTGGAGAGGATCGGTCAAAGGCACCCGGACGGTGCGGGAGGAATCGGTTTCGATCTGGCTGGTGGAGCTCCTCGATGTGCCGGTACGACAAGCCTCCTACTGCCTGTCGGACGGTCTTGTTTTCGAGCTCGGGCGCCGGCGTCATCGATCTGGATTTCGTCCAGCGGTCCGACCGCTGGATATTCTCCGGCGCCAGATATTCCGAGGTGACGCGCCGGTCGTGAGTTCGCACGGGTCGCCGGGGGCGCTACGGCAAGACGTTTTGCATTGATTTTCATTCGCGAACTTGCTCACGGCCGGCCGACGCTTTAAATTGAAAGGCAAGTCCCGATTCGGATTGCCCATCAGCACCACCCGTCGGAACGCGCTCTGCGCGCGTCGAGGGGGATTTTGGCCAGGATGGGTCCGGAACGGCCATCGGATACTAGCGAAGGTGAATCCATGACCGAAGACCCGGAAAAGCGCACGGCCTGGTACCAGTTATCGACCGAAGAGCTGTTCGAAAAGCTCGACACCCAGCTCAGCGGACTGGCCAAGAGCGAAGCGGCCGCTCGACTCGAGAAGACCGGCCCGAACGAGATCGCGTTCAAGAAATCGTCGGCCTGGGCGCGGATGGGACGCCAGTTCACCGATCCGATGATCATCATCCTGCTGATCACGATGACGATCACAGGAACGCTTTCGGCTCTCGGCAACCCGATGTGGCCGGACACGATCGTCATCTTCGGGGTCATCATCCTCAACGCCCTGCTCGGCTTCTTCCAGGAAGGCAAGGCCGAGGGCGCGCTCGAGGCCCTGCGCAACATGATGGTCCAGGAGTGCCTGGTCCTGCGCGAGGACGATCAGATGCGTCTGCCGGCTGTCGATCTGGTACCGGGCGATATCGTGGTGCTGGAGGGCGGCGACAAGATTCCAGCCGACGTCCGCTTCATCGAGGTCAATGACCTTCACGTCGACGAATCCGCGCTGACCGGTGAATCGGTCCCGGTACAGAAGAGCGTCGCGCCCCTGAGCGGCACGAACCTGGTGCCCGGCGACCAGAAGAACAGCGGTTTTTCCGGCACCTACATCACCCGGGGGACGGCCAAGGGAATCGTCACCGCCACGGCCAGAGACACGGTGTTCGGTCAGATCGCCGACATGGTGCAGGAGGTCGAAGTCGTTCTGACGCCGCTCCAGAAGAAGATGAAGGAGTTCGTCAGGACCCTGATCATCGCGATCCTGATCGTCGCCAGCTTCAATTTCCTCTACGGCCTGTATCTGGGCTACGCCACCTCCTACAGCTTCCTCGGTGCGGTGTCGCTGGTCGTCGCGTCGCTGCCGTCGATGCTGCCGGCCCTGGTGACATCCATCCTCGCGCTGTCGGGCATCGTCATGGCCGCGCGCAAGGCGCTGATCCGCAAGCTGCCGGCTGCCGAGACGCTTGGCGCGACCACGGTGATCTGCTCGGACAAGACCGGCACGCTGACCGAAAACCGGATGACCGTGACGCGGGTCTACGCCGGCGGAGAAGTCTACGACGTCACCGGAACCGGCTACAACATCGAAGGCGAATTCCGGCTCCACGATGAGGCGATCAAACCGCTCGAGACGCCCGCGCTGGTCCGACTGCTCGAGGCCGGCTTCTACTGTAACAACGCCCATCTGAGCGGATCGGGTGGCACCGGCGATCCGACCGAACTCGCGCTTCGCATCAGCGGCGCGAAAGCCGAAATCGTCGCCGACGGGGTCCATCGCCGGGTCGAGATTCCGTTCGACTCCGAGGCCAAATACATGGCCGTGCTGATCGAACAGGCCGGCGAGTCGATGATCCTGGTCAAGGGCGCGCCCGAAGTGGTGGTCGAAATGTGCAGCAGCTCGATGCACGTCGACGGCTCGCCGAAGGAGTTCGAAAAGGAAAAGGCGCTCGAGACGGCGCAGAGTTTCGCCAAGGACGCGCTGCGGACGCTGGCCTGCGCGATCAAGCCGATGCCCGCCGGTTGTTCCAGTCTGAGCCGCGACGACCTTCACGATCTGACCTTCGCCGGGCTGGAGGGCATCATCGACCCGCCGCGCCCGGCAGCGATCGAGGCAGTCGCGCAATGCAAGAAAGCCGGTATCCGTACCGTAATGATCACCGGCGACCACCCCTACACCGCCCAGGCGGTCGCGAGACAGCTCGGTATCGAGGCCGATGAAGTGATGACCGGGACCGAGCTCAGCGAACTCGACGAGAGCGAACTGCGCAAAGTGGTCAAGACGGTCTCGGTATTCGCCCGTGTCGCGCCGGAGCACAAGAAGGACATCGCGCAAGCCCTTCAAGCCGAAGGCCACGTCGTGGCGATGACCGGAGACGGCGTCAACGATGCGCCGGCGCTCAAGGCGGCCGATATCGGAGTCGCGATGGGTCAGAGCGGGACCGAGGTGGCCAAGGAGGCCTCCGACATGGTCCTCGCCGACGACAATTTCGCCACGATCGTCGCGGCGGTCGAGGAAGGCCGCCACGCCTGGAACAACCTTCAGAAAGCCATCCTCTACACCCTGCCGACCAACGCGGCACAGGCCCTGCTGATCATCGGCGCGGTGCTGCTGGCCAGCACGGTCCCCCTGTTCTCGGCCCGCTTCGTGCTCGAGCCGGTCCAGATCCTGTGGATCAACCTTCTCGACTCCGTGCTGCTGACGATGCCGTTGATGATGGAGCCGAAGGAAAAGGGGCTGTTGAACAGGCCGCCACGAGAAAACAAGGCGCAGATCATCAACGCGATGTTCCTGCAGCGCGTGGTTGTGATCGGCCTGGCGATCTCGGTGCCGGGCTTCCTGGTCTACTACCATTTCGGTGCCGCCGCCGTGGTCGACGGCCAGATCGTCGATGAACTGCTGCTGACCCAGGCTCAGACGGCCGCGTTCTGGGCCGTTCTGTTCGCTCACTTCGGCTACGTGATTTCCGCCCGCTCGATTCACAACTCAGCGTTCACGTTCAGTCCGTTCTCGAACCGCTGGCTGCTGTTGGGTATCGCCCTGAGTATCGCGATCCGCTTCATTCCGACCGTCGTACCCGATGCATCCGCTCTGTTCCGGACCGCCGAGTTCCCGCCGGAATGGTGGCCGTTGATCCTGATATGCATCCTGCCGAGCTTCGCGGCGATCGAGGCCGACAAGGCCATACGAAAATTCCGGGCCGGGAAGCGCGGCGAGACTTGAGCGAACGGAGTGGCGGCAGCCGCCCCTCCTTTGGCCCGAGGCCGGATCGGCCGCGCAATCGGTCGCCGCTTGTCTGCCGGTCGCGCAAACCTTAAACTCTGTCTCAAACGCCGGTTTGCCGGACAATGAGAGGTAGCAACATGGCTGGATTTCAAGGCTTGCGTCTTCGACGCATCCGCCTGATCGCCGGTGCAATGATCGTCGCGGTTCTGTTGCCTTCGCCGCAGGCCGGGGCAGGACCGATCCCGTTCGACCCCGATCTGATGCCGATCGAAGTACCGCCGAACGGCGCCTTCGGCATCGGCTACCAAGTGATGGACAACTTCGGCAGCAACGGCTACGTTTTTCACTACGTCGCCGACCAGGGGGAGCAGTTCGGCGTGTACGGTTGGCCCGGCGACTTCTACCAGTACCTGACCTGCGTCAACGAAAACCCGCAGCCCGGCGAGCCGGATCATGTCATCCCGGCCTTTCCCGAAGGCACCACGATCGACGCCGGCCTCGAGACGGGCGACTGCCTCTTTGCCTCGAACACGAGCCAGGGCCGGCTGCTGCCGGATGACTTCGGCGGTACAGGCGGGTTCATCGCGACCCGCGGGAATTTCAATCCGCCCCATCGATACGGTTTCATCTACGCGCGCATCGATCTGGACGGCGTCCTGCGCATCCTCGGCGGCGCATTTCAGTCGGAGGCAGGCCTGCCGATCGAGACCACCCGCGAGCCCGAGACGGTGTTCCGCGACCGGTTCGAGGCGCTGGACGGCCTGCTCGAATCCGTCGACGAAGGAGACGACTCATGAGTGCCGATCGCCAAACCGGCAAGCGCTTCCCACCGGTCCGCATGACCAGCTACCTGTCCCTGTCGGCCGCCGGCGTGCTGGCGACCAACGCCGCCGCGGAAGTCCTTCATATTCCTGAGCAGAATCTGCCGATCGAAGTGGTCAACGACCAGCAGTTGTTCCTGCGGTTCTCTATCCGGAACCCGGGTGTGGAGAACAATTTCGACTACACATTCTCCCCTTCGAGTGCCTACGGCGGCACTTTTCTTCTCGATCATGGCACCGTGGGGGGAGTCAACCAGCTCCTGGTCAGTGAGGCCGTCATCGAATTCGACGCCGGCACGTCAGTCGGCCCCGGGACGAACATCAACGCCGAGCTCGGCGATCTTCCCGATCTTTTCTGGGGCAATGGCTATCCGCTGAATCCCGAGGACTTCCGCGGCCCCGGAAATTTCCTGCCGGTGCGCTTCCCGACCGAGGATGACTTCCACTACGGGTTCATCGAAATCGAAATAACCCCCGAAGGCGATCTGCGCATCCTCGATGCGGCCTGGGAGGATCAGCTCGGCGTCCCGATCACGACACCGGCGGGCATCGATGATGCCGCGCTGAGCGCGCTGGCCGGCGGGGATGAAGCCGTGGACAGCCTGCGCCGGAAGGACTGAGCACGGCCCCGGCCGAAGCGCCACCGCCGCGTCTGATCCTGGTCGATGTTCCCGGCCTGGACTGGCCGCTGGTCGACGCCCTGCTCGATGACCACGAGGCGAACGGGTTCAAGGACATCCGCCGCAGCGGCGCCCATGGCTCGCTGACCGGCTTCGTCCCGAGCGTCGACGAATCCCTCGCCACCAGCCTGATCTGCGGTCAACCGCCTGCCACGCATGGCATCCACGGTCCCTGGCGTATCGACAGTGACCAGGTCCGGTCGCAGCATGCCGCCGATAGCGATTGCCCTTCCATGTGGGACTATCTTGCAGTGGCCGGGCAAAAGAGTCTGATCGTCGATTGGCCGGGGTTCCCGGCCCTGGCCGTGTCGGGAACCTGGGTGGCCCCGGCCTGGTTCGACCGGGCGCTGAGCGACGGCCTGAGCGATGCGACTCTGGCCGACGAACTGGCCGGTCTGCGCCTCGATGCCGACGCTCTGAATCCGTCGAGCCTGCTGCCCTTCGTGCGCGAGCTGCAGCGCTGCGCGCGCCGTCCCGAGATCGCGCTGCTCGCCAGCGCCGTGGCCCGGCACGCCAGCGTCCAGTCCACGGCGACTCGTCTGATGCGGCGCGACGATTGGTCGCTGCTGCTGCTCCGCTACGACCTAGTCAGCCGCCTGGCACCCTGCTTCATGGCGCATACTTCCCCGCCCCTGACCGACCCGGTCGAAGCCGAGCGCTGGTCGCGCGTGATGCCGGCGGCCCTGCGCCTGATCGATCTGAGCCTGGCGCGCCTGGTCGAACTGGCCGGCGATTCGGCGACTCTGATGCTGGCCTCGGCGCGCGGGACACCGCACGGAAAACAGCGCCCGGCACTCGATGCGCCGAGCGACGCGTGGCGGGCCGAACGGGGCCTGATCGCCCTGACCGGACCCGGGATCGCGCCGAACGCGAACATCTGGGGCGCGGATCTGACCGATATCCTGCCCACGGCTCTGAGGTTCTTCGGCCTGACTCCGCCCGATTCGCTGCCGGGCCGCTGCCTGAGCGAGGCCTTTGCGCCGGGCGCTCTCGCGACAGAACCGTCGACCGAGGCGCCCCGGCTCGAGCGGGTCATGCCGATTCGCGCATCCCGGCCATCGACCCTGATCGGCGACCCGCCCGAGCGCACGGAGCTGGCGCGCGAGCTGCAGCGCCGCGAAGCCATGGCGCGCCTGCAGTCCGGTGACGCGGCCGGCGCCAGACCGCTGCTTGAAAAGCTGCATCGGGACTTTCCTGACGATCGGCGCGCGCATCTGCACCTGGCCCGATGCCTGTTCGCGCTCGGCGAGCACGAGCGCGCAGCCGATCTGGTGCGGGAGTTTCTGGTCGATGGCGATCTGGAGCCGAGGGCGCACTTGATACTGGGCTTGATCGAGCTCGAGCAACAGCGACCGGATCAGGCCCTGATGCATTTTTTCCAGGCCGAGCAGACTGGTCGCGACAGCCCGATCGTGCACTGCCGCATCGGCGAGGCCTATCTGCTGGCCGAGCGGCCCGACGAAGCCCGCCGCGGATTCGAGCGCGCGCTGCGCCTTGACGAGCGCTTTGCGCCGGCCCATGACGGCATGGCGCGCGCATGGCTGCAGGCCGGCCGGGATGAGGACGCGGTCGAATCCGCCCTGGCGGCCATCGAAATCGACTATCGCATGGCCTCCGCCCATTTCCATCTCGGCGTAGCCCTGGCCCGGCTCGAACGCTATTCGGAGTGCATCTCGGCCTTTGACCAGTGCCTGACCGTGGATGCGGAGCGGATCGAGGCCCATCAGTGGCTGGCCGAACTGCACCGGCGCGTGACCGGCGACCTGCTGCAGGCCAGCCGCCATCAGGCTATCGTCGATCAGCGTCAGCAGAGCGCCGACGAGGCCATTCGGCTGACGGTCTGACGTGAGGGGTTACACTACCCCCCGAGGGACTTGACTCTGACAGGATCAGTGGGGGTCTGTGCCGAGTCGCGGCGAGCCACTTTCCAATCGGGGAAATCCAGCATGAATCGTTCAACCTTGATCGCTCTACTCCTGGCGCTTTGCAGCCAGAGCTCGTTCGCGCAGTTCAGTGGCTAGGACACCGGCCCGATTCCGCTCGGCGGTTTGCCGGATTTTGTAGGCCCAGAAGCCTACGTGAATACCCGCGACGTGACGTTCGACGTCTCCGGGCTGGACGGAACCGTCGACAGCGTCAGCGTCGAATTCTCGGCCGACCATACCTGGGTCGGAGACTTGCGGGTGACATTGATTTCTCCGATCGGCGTGCCGCACCTGCTGTTTTCCCGGACCGGGGCGACGACGGCGACGTCGGCAGGTTCCGGCGCAAACCTGGTTCCAGCCAATACCTACCGATTCAGCGACTCGGCCACTGTCAACTGGTGGGACCATGTCACGCCCCTTCCTGGCGACATACCAACGGTCACTGCTCGAACGACGATCGAAGGTGGCGAGGGTGTATCCAACCCGGCAACGGCGACGTCACTGGACGACGCGTTTGCCGCCACGCCGCCCAACGGCACCTGGATACTGCGCTTCGAAGACGGCTTCAGTGGCGATGACGGCGAAGTGGTCTCGGCCTCGCTGGAGCTGACGGTGCAGGGCGTGACGCGGACGGTCACTGCTAGCATCGACAGCGGTCCAGGCAGCCTGCGTGACGCGATCACTTCGGCCCAGCCCGGCGATCGAATCGAATTCATTCCAGGCATTTTCGAATCGCCCACCACCATCGAACTGCAGTCAGCGCTGCCGACGATCAATCAGCCGATCGCGATCGTTGGGCCGGGCGCAGAGCTGCTGACGATTCGGCGGGCGGATAGTGCACCTGACTTCAGAATTTTTGAATTCGGCGGAGGGGACGAACAAGCCAGCGCTTCCGGATTGGGGATCAGCAATGGCTCAACAGACGATTTTGGCGGCGGTGTGTTGTCGTTTCGCCCTATCGTGCTGTCCGGAGTTCATATTTTCGGGAACTTTGCAGCGACTGGCGGTGGATTGGTGGCTGCTGATCAGCAAGTGGTCTTGATCGATAGCACCATCAGTGGAAATCTGGCTCTGGGCGACGCAGGCGGTGTGTTTATCGTGGAGGGCGGCCCGAATTCGCGACTGATTGGCGTCACCCTCTCGGGCAATAGAGCCGGCACCGCAGGAGGAGGCTTGCTGGCCACGAATATCGATGGCGATAACGACCGCCTCGCGATCATCAACTCGACGATTCATCAGAACCAATCGCCGTCGACTGGTGCCATTCGTGCCGAATCGAAGGGCGAGGGTGGCATCGAAATCGTTCTTCGTAACACGATCGTCAGCCGAAATAGTCCGGAAAACTTTTTTCTCAATCCAGCCGCAGGGCAAGCGAGTATCAGCTCGGACGGCTTTAATCTCAGCACGGATTACGATGGCGTGGTTGCTACCCTGTCCACTGATCTACTAATCCAACCATAAGTAATGCCTCATTCAGGGCTCCTGACGGATTCGCCTGCAAGGCAAAGCGGCGAAGGCATAGCGGGCTACGTCGAGCTGCTTTAACGCCGCAGGCGGATTCGTCCGGAGCCCCCTTCGGGCTTGCCTCTCGGCGCTCGTGGACTGCGTTCTCGTCGCTTGATGTAGACCCGGCTACACCTGGCGCGACGACGCCTTGCCACAAGCGCCGAGAGACAAGCTGAATGTGGCATTACTTATGGTTGGATTAGTAACCGCCGATCCACGTCTGGGACCCATCGGCCTCTACGGCGGGTCGGTCCCTGCCCACCCCCTGCTCGGGGGCAGCCCGGCGCTGGATGCGGGCAGTGCGCTGGACGGGGGTCCCCGGGGTGACGTTCGAGGGCAGGCGCGCGTGCTGGATGTGGGCAGCGCGGCGAATCCCGAGCGCGGCAATGGCTCGGACATCGGCGCGGTCGAGATGCGCCCGATACTGGTTACCACCGATGCCGACTCCGGGCCCGGCAGCCTGCGTCAGGCGATCACCGACGCCAATGACAACGGGCCGGGTCTCGACGATATCCAGTTCGACCCGGGATTCTTCAATCAGGCCCGTTCCATCGACCTGGCCAGCGCGCTGCCGGCGATCGAGAGCGCCGCGACGATCAATGGTCCCGGCGCTCGGTCGCTGACCATCCAGCGCGATGCAGCCGAAGACTTTCGAATCCTGACCGTGGGAGGCGGCTTCGAACATGTCGCGGTCAGCGGACTTCGTTTCGGAAACGGTCGCGCAGGCTTCGGCGGTGGCATCGAGGCTTTCAGTCCATTCAGTTTGATCGAATCCATCGTCGAGGCCAATGCGTCAACCGTCGGTGGCGGCGGTGGTATCGCAGTGCGCAACAATTTCTGGATTGATCGATCGGCTCTGCTCGACAATGTCTCGGCAGGAGACGGTGGAGCGATTGAATCACAGGGAGGCCAACTCACGGTGCTGACTATCCGTGACTCAACGATCTCCGGGAATAGTGCCGCACTCCGAGGCGGCGGCGTGTCGAGCTTTATCGTCGGGGGCCGGAATGACATCGAGATCCAGCGCAGCACGATTGCCAATAACGAGGCCGCCGTAGAGTACGACGCGGTAGCCAGCATGGCCGGCGAAGACGGTCTCAGCTTGATTAACGTCCGAGGATCGATCCTATCGGGACGAGCCGAGACGGCGGTCGTCGGTGCCTTTGATTTCGGAACGAACGGCACCGCCGCTTCACCGTTGTCTTCGGACCTGGTCGATGCCGATCCGGGTCTCGGACCGCTCATTGACTCTGGCTCGTCGACGCCGTTTCACCCGCTGATGCCGACCAGCGATGCTTTGGATGCGGGCTCCAGCGGTGGCCGACTGACCAACAGCGACCAGCGCGGCCCGGGCAACCCGAGGTTGTTCGATGTGCCGGAGGTCGCCAACGCGCCGGACAGCGACGGCAGCGACATCGGTGCGATCGAGTTCCGGCCCGACAGTGTGTTTTTGGATCGATTCGAACTTGCAACTCCGAGACTTGAGCAAAGGAGCGCTCCGCCGAGCCTGATGCAGCGGCGAGCGCGCGAACCGGTTGCGACAAATCCGGGTTAATCGCCTATTAAAAAGATTCCTGATTAGCGTCGTGTCTCAGTGGCATATGGATTGGTATCTCTCAGAACCTTTTCGGTCAAGGTGTGGCAGGCCACTGAAGCCACAATGAGCTTGTGCATGATACCGGGCATGCTTCCGCGCCGGT
>Ga0208623_100275_pt1 | contig 49338 bp, 43 predicted proteins | sample HotLakConsUCCL28_FD_184737 | JGI IMG/M metagenome (GOLD analysis project Ga0208623, IMG submission 184737) | Hypersaline microbial mat communities from Hot Lake, Washington, USA - Hot Lake Consortium UCC-L28 (SPAdes) (version 2) ...
AATCCACGGCTTTGATCCGCAGTAGTTTTTGTTGCTCGCTACTCAACTTCCGTGCATCGTTTTCTTTCACAAATGAAAACATACATAAGCCTGTCTCTATGTCAAGTATTTGAATGCCGGATTAATAATCGAGGATGCAGAGGACCCGATTCGGGGGGATGGGCACGAGCGCCCACCCCAGATCGCCACCCTTTTAAATCTTTCCGATGGCTTGGTCGGAGAACTGCTGGAGTTTCAAATCATCGTTACGGTCAATTGCCCGCTCGAAGATATCGACCCGGCCATCACGCGAAAAGGGCGTCTCATGGCCTATCACGAATTTCGGCGACTGACCGAGGCAGAGTCGGTGCGGGTCGCCGCACGGCATGGCCTTGAATTACCCCGGGACGTTTCGCGTGAGGGCTGGTGCCTGGCGGAGATATTCAATCTTGGCGAGAAGGCGGGGTACGAGCCCCGGGCGTCGGCGCGGATGGGCTTTCAGGCACCCTGAGCGAAATCCTCACCGCGGTGCTCAGGCGACGGGTTCGACATCGTTTTCGATCAGTAGGCGTTCGATGCGCCGCAGGAGGTCCCGCCAATCCTGCTCCGAGTCGACCCCCTATGCCGTCGCATCCACGGTGCCGCAGCGCAAGGGGAGAAACGGTCGCCGTGGAAGGTTCGCTGGGCCTTGCGGTCGTGGTCCCATGCCTGGAGGTAGAGCGTGTCGTTGTGATAGGCAGGCGCAAGATTCGTCCGAAAAAGGTCCGCCGATCGATGTCGGCGAGGTCGGATGAGAGGCGGGCTGGGTTTTACATGCCGAGAGTTTACTTGGAGGGGTGGGACATCGGCTGGGGGAACTGGGGGAATTCGCCGCTGGTTTTTCGCGCGAGTCGGCGCGTTCCATTCACGGAAAGCGCTCGAAGACATGCTGACGGTGCCAGCGCAGGCGCGGCCTGCGCCGGTCGCAGCTGCGTGCCTTCCATAAACACCGCCGGCCGCCGATCCCGTTGACGCAGCCATTCGGTTTCGGGTCCCCATTCGGTGAAAATCTCTTCGGCCACCAGCACGCGATGCGATTCGTCGAGGGTCCAGAGCCCCCTTGTCGAACATCCAGTGATGGCCGTCCTTCGTAAAGGTCCGCCAAAAGCCCTGCGAGCGGAGGTAGTGAAAGGGCTGTGGTCCAGCCCCGGGAGCCCGCGCCAGCGCGGCTGGACGATCGCCCAGTAGGCATCGAACCGCAGCCGCAGCCCCGGCGTCTTTTCCAAACGGGGCGGGTCGAGCTCACCCGCCTCCGCCAATTCAAGAATGCAGATCAGGAGCAAGGGCTTGTGCGGCGCGTAGTTCCCGCCGCCACGACTGTTGGGATTGAGCTGGGTGTAGGGATGGGCATCGCCGGTTATAGCAATATCCGGGGGAGGTGAAATTTGCCAAGGGTTTGTTTCCTCGTCGTCCGACCCGAGTCCTTCGCAGGGAGGGATTTCACGTCTCGTCCTTCTTTGCGTCATCCCGGTCGGGATTTGCGGGGGGATCTGCAATCTTTAGTGCTGTATCGACGCGACGAATCGAGCGGGTGAGATCGCTTGAACCGGGGAACTCTCGAAGTCTTTGACATTGCGTGTCACAATGGCTTCGGCGGAGCAACGGATTGCGGCGACCGCTTGAAGGGCGTCTTCGAAGTCGGGTAGATTCAGACTTCGAGCCTGCCGGGCGCCCTTCGTATCAACGGCGGTTACTTCGAAAACCCCCGATACCTCATCGATCTGCCCATGGGCGGCCTCCTTTCCCACCGTCTTTGCACCGATACAGTAGAGATTCTAAAGGGTATGCCATGCGATCCAACCCGATCCCGGGTGCCTGTCGCACCAGTCCAATACCCGCTGGCTGTTTTTCAGCCATTCCCGGCGGGCCATCAGCACGTCCAAAGACAGATTTGTATCGACGAGAATTCGCATCAGCTACCGTGTTTCTCCAAGAGGTAGGCAAGCCTCGATCGTTTCGCGATTCCACGGGTTTCCTGCTGAAACCGCGCGGTCGGTCGGTGCTCTCAATTCCCGGGCTTGTTCCGGTCGTCGTGGTTCTCCCGCTCTTTCCATTCGTCGACGTTGTCGCCCGGCCACTGTGGGTGGCCGCGAAGGTAAGCGGCGCGACCGAGGAGGTGGCCGGCCACGGGGATGGTAATGAAGACGAAGAAGATGGTCAGCCAGACGCGGATGACGATGTCCGCCTCCTCGACTTGGATGATGGCGGCGAAGAGGATTAGGCCGGCTCCGAGGCTGGCGGCCTTGGTGCCGGCGTGGGCGCGGGTATAGAAGTCGGGAAAGCGGAGCAGGCCGATGGCGGCGAGCAGCATCGAAAGGGAACCGAGCAGGAGGAGAACCTGGGTGAGCCAATTCATTGGGATGGATTTTCGGAAGGCGGGTTGTCGGTTTCGGCGGGGTCTTCGACCTGCGTGAGGTAATAGTGGGCGAGTCCGGCGGTGGCGAGGAAGGCGATGACCGCGATGCCGATGGCGACGTCGAGCGGCGCGAAGTCCCCCGTGGCGGTGGCATAGAGCCCGAGGGTGCCGAGGGCGATCATGCTGAGTACATCGAGGGCGAGGATGCGGTCGGGAACCGAGGGCCCCCGGAGCAAGCGCACGGTCGCCAGCAGGAGGGCGAGGCCCAGCAGGCAGAGGACGATGATTTCGAGGAGGTTGAACATTACGCGGCGGTCAGGAGTGGAGGGGCCTCTGGAGGGTGGCGATGGCTTGCACGTAGTCGCGTTCCATCGACTTGCGGGTCGCCTCCGGATCGTGGAGGTAGAGACAGTGCACGAAGATGAAGCGGTCGTCGTCGGAGACGTCGAGGCTCAGGGTCCCCGGGGTCATGGTAATGAGATTGGCCACGAGAACGGTGGCCCGGGGGCTGAGTCCTTCGACGCGGACTGCGACGATGCCCGGTTTGATTTTGGGGCTGCCCCGGAGCACATCGACGGCGATGCGGAGATTGCTCGAAAGGATTTCGAGCAGGTAGAAGAATGTGAAGCGGAAGAGCGCGGATACCCGTCTGCGGTAGGCGAGGGTCGGCTCGTTCAGGGTCATGCGGAAGAGGAGGAGGCCGAGAACGAAGCCCGAGAGCAGCGTCAACAGGTCGTAAGAACCGAGCAGGGCGGTCCAAAGCAGACTGAAGGCGAGATGGGCGAGGAACCAGTTCATGGCGTGCTTTCGAGAACTTGCTGAATGTAGTCGAAGGGATCGATGAGCTGGGCGGCGGCCTGCTCGGCCAGTCCGATCAACGGCGCCGGGAAGAGTCCGATGACGAGGGCGACGGCGTTGAACGCGACGATGACCAGCAGGTAAGCGAAGGTTCCGCCGCGGGTTATCCCGCGGCTTTCCGGATCGGTCGCATCGGCGGGCTCGGGCGGCTTCTTCCAGAATACTTCGGTCCAGACCTTCATCATGCAGAAGAGGGTGAAAAAGCCGGTGAAAAGGGCGAAGAAGGCGGACAGGGGAGCGTCCGCCTCGAGCGCGGCGCGCACCACCATGTATTTCGCCCAGAAACCGGAGAGCGGAGGCAGCCCGCCGAGAGAGAGGGCGGAGAGCAGGAAGAGGAGGGCGAGGCCCGGACGTTCCTTGTAGAGGCCGCCGAGGTACTTCAGGTTGCCGGTGCCGCGGAGGCGCTCGATGTAGCCGGCGATGAAGAAGAGGTTCGTTTTGACCACGATGTTGTGGATCAGATAGAGAACCGCTCCGGCCAGGGCGAGCGGGGTGAACAGGGCCAGGCCCAGGATGATGTAGCCGATCTGGCTGATGATATGGAAGGAGAGCAGTCGGCGGAGGTTCTTCTGCGTCACCGCGCCGAAGACCCCGAGCACCATGGTGAAATTGGCGATCGGCAGGAGCCAGGCTTGGAAAAAGCTCCAGTCGGCGGCGAAGATCAGCGGGATCACACGGAAGAGCGCGTAAACCCCGACCTTCGTGAGCAAGCCGGCGAAGATCGCAGAGACCGTCGGGCTGGGCACGTGGTAGCTTGCCGGCAGCCAGAAGTAGAGCGGGAAGAGGCCGGCTTTGATGGAGAAAGCCGCACAGAGCAGGACGCCCGCGAGAGTGAGTTCGGCGGGGTTCCCGTGGGCGCTTGCCAGAAGTGCGAGGTCCGCCATGTTGAGCGAGCCGAGCATGCCGTAGAGCAGGCCGACGCCGGAGAGGAACATGAGTGAAGCGAAAAGATTCAGCGCCACATATTTGAGCGCGCCCTCGAATTGATCACGCCCCCCCTTCAGGACGGCGAGAGCGAAGGAGGAGATCAGCAGAATCTCGAAGGCGACGAACAGGTGGAAGAGGTCCGCAGTGAGGAAAGCGGCGCAGACGCCGAAGACCATGATATGGACGAAGCCGTGGTAGCCGTGGCGCGAACCCTTCGAATCGACATCGGTGCAGGCGTAGGCCGCGGTGCCGAGGCCGACCAAGGCCGAGACCAGGACCATCAGGGCGGAGAGGATGTCGGCCGCATAGCTGATGGCGAAGGGCGGCGGCCACTCCCCGAAGTGGTAGTAGGCGATCGAGCCGTCGGCGGTCTCCGCGAGCAAGCCGAGCGACGCGCCCAGCAGCACGAGCGAGCCGACGAGACCGGCGAGCGGGCGCAGCCGCCGGCCATCCGGCAGGACGAGCGCGAGCAGCCCGGTAACCAGCGGGCTGAAAAGCACCAGGGGTATCCAGGGACTCATGACTCGGTGCGGGTGAGTTGTTCGGAGTCATCCGAACCGGTGTTCATGAAAACGCGGCTGAAGAGCACCACGGCGAAGGCGAGCACCCCGAAGCCGATCACGATGGCGGTCAGGATGAGGGCCTGGGGAAGCGGGTCGGCGGAACTGCGATCGAGTGCGCGGGCACCCTCGGCGACCAGCGGGGAGCGGCCTTTCACCGGATTGGCCGCGACGAAGATCAGGAGGTTTGCCGCGTTCGCCAGTAGGAGCAGGCCCAGCAGCAGCTTCGTGAGCGAACGGCGCAGCATCATGTAGAGCCCGGTGGCGAAGAGCACGCCGGTGACGATGGAAAGCAGGACGATCATGTTCGGCTAAAAGGTTGGCGGCGGTCGCTTCGGGAGGCGGAGGCGTCTGCGGGATCCTCGGCGTCCACGCCGCTCTCCGGGTGGCTGTGGTGGACGTCGCGCGCCATTTCCACGAGCACGCCGATGACGAATCCCATGACCAGCAGATAGACCCCGGCGTCGAAGAGCAGGAAGGAGCCGGCGGTTCCGATGACCGGGAGCTTCTGCTCGATCCAGAGCGCCGTGAAGACGCCCTTGCCGGTCAGCAGGGGCAGCAGGCTGGCGGTGAGGGCGCAGAACAGGCCGAGCCGCACCAGCGTGTCGGCCGAGCAGGGCATCTGGTCGCGCACCTGGGCGGTGCCGCGCGCGAGGGCCGAAAGGATGAAGGCCGCCCCCGCCACGAGTCCGCCGCTGAAGCCCCCGCCGGGGTCGTTGTGGCCGCGGAGGAGAAGGAAAAGGGAAAAGAGCAGCAACAGCGGTTGCAGCCAATCCACCGTGATCTGGAGGATTTTGGAACGTGGATTAGGCGTCATGGTTTTTCGCTTTCGGTCGGGTGGCGACGCGGAACATGGCGAGAATGGCGAGCACGCCGACTCCGAGAACGATGATCTCGCCGAAGGTATCGAGCGCCCGGAAATCGACGAGGATGACGTTGACCACGTTGCGGCCCCTGCCTTCCGGCAGGCTGGCCTCCCGGAAGAAGTCGGCCACGTGGGTGGGGGCCTGGCTGTGCGCGGCGATTAGCGTGAGGGCGGTCATCAGCAGCCCGAAAACCCCGGCGATGACCGCATCGCGGGAACGCCTGAGTTTCGTCGAGTAGTGGTGAAATGGAGGAAGCCGGTGGAAGGCGAGGGCGAAGAGAATAACGGTCAGCGTTTCGATCAGCAACTGGGTGAGCGCGAGATCGGGCGCGCTGTAGAGGGCGAAGACGAGCGCCACGCCGAGCCCGGCGCCTCCGGCGCAGAGCAGGGCGACGATCCGTGAGCGCGCCTGTGTCGTTACGATCGCGCTGGCACAGATCGCCAGGACGAGGATCCACTCGTGGAGGTGGGCCTCGGCGACTTGGGCCAAGCCCAGGTCGCTGCCGCTGCGGAAGAGCGCAACGGCGACGAATGCGGAGACGGCGATAACGATAGTGGTGATGTAGCGGTGCAGGAGGCCGTTCTGGCTGATCCGGGTGAGGCGCTCGGCACTTGTCAGGATGGTGGCCAGCAAGCTTTCGAAGACCTCTTCTCCGACCGGCAGGGGCAGCCGCATCGCGCGCCATTTGGAACAGGCGCGGATCATGACGATGCCTCCGAGCACGGTGAGCACACTGAGCAGCAGGGGCAGGTTGATTCCCGAATAGAGCTTCAGCTCGACATCGAAACTTTGCCCGAGCACTGCGCTCTTCGCCGGTGCGATCAGCGACTGGTCGATCAGGCCGGGGTTCAGCCCGAAGATGAGACCCGCCACGGCGAGGACGATCGGTCCCGCCCGCATCGACCAAGGTGGTTCGTGGGCATGCTTCGGCGTTTCTTTTTTCGCACCGAGGAAGGGACGGAAGCCGACCAGCCAGGCGACGGCGAAGAGGCACATGTTGGCGACAAGCGTCAGCGCAAGCAGCGGGAGGAGAAAATCCGGATGTCCGATCTTGGCCTTGTAGAGGTACTCCTTCGCGATGAAGCCGAGCATCGGCGGGAAGCCGGCATTGGAGAAAGCGGCCAGGGCCGCCGCCCCGAAGGTGAAGGGCATCAGGCCCCGGAGCCCGCCCAGGCGGTCGACGCTGCGTTCGCCGGTTTCGTGATCGACGGCACCTGCCGCCATGAAGAGGGCGCCTTTGTAGAGGCCGTGGGCCAGAAGCAGGACCATGGCCGCCTGAATCGCGGCGGGGTCGCCGATCCCGATCAGCATCACGAGCGCGCCGAGCACGCTGGTGGTCGAATAGGCGAGGATCTTTTTGAGGTCGTCCTGCCTCAGGGCCAGCAGTGCGTTCCAGACCATGGTCAAAGCGCCGATCGAAGAGAGCAGGAAAAACCAGGCATCGGTGCCGCCGAGCGTCGGGTTGAGGCGGGCGAGCAGGAAAACACCCGCCTTCACCATGGTTGCGGAGTGAAGCAGGGCGCTGACCGGGGCGGGAGCGGCCATCGCGTTGGGCAACCAGAAATGAAAAGGGAACTGCGCCGACTTCGTGAAAGCCCCGATCGCGATGAGGGTCAGGATGGCCGGGTAGGCGGCGTGTCCGGCGAGGGAGGGGCCGTTCAGGATGCTCGAAAAGCTCCAGGAGTCCGCCGACAGCCCGAGCAGAATCAATCCGGCCATCAGCACCAGTCCGCCCCCCGCCGTGACGACCAGGGCCTGCCGCGCGCACTGCCGCGCGCGCTCGTTCTCATGGTAGTGCCCGATCAGCATGTAGGAGGAGATGCTGGTCAGCTCCCAGAAGATGAACATCACGAGGATGTTGTCCGAGAGGACGATTCCCAGCATCGCGGCGAAGAAAAGCCCGATCCAGCCGTAAAAGCGGCCGAGCTTCGGACTGCCCGCAAGGTAGCCGCCCGCGTAGAGGAAGACCATCGTCCCTACGCCGGAGATCAGGAGGGCGAAGAGGCAGCCGAACCCGTCGAGGTAGAAGCTGAGGTTCACGTCCAGGCTGGGCACCCAGGACCAACCCACCACTTGCGGTCCGCCCTCGGCCACCCGACCGAGTTCGCGCGCGAAGATCAGGAGACAGCAAAACGGGCCCGCGGCCATCACCCATTTCGCCCGATCGCCCAGAAACCGGACCAGAAACGGTGCCGCGCCGGCCAGAGCCATGGCCAAAAGAATCGACACAGGGAACTGCATTGCGAGTAGAAGTAGGGTCGGGGTCGGTTCAGTCAAAAGAATCCGGCCGATTCCCTGCGAAATTCGTTTCCCTGCCTCCGCATCCGAAAATACGGGGAAGCGACGGATCGAGCTTGCCTGATCGGGGCCCTTGAAATGGAAGGTTTCGAATGATTTACCGCCTTCCGGGTCGTATCCCCGCCTTCGGTCTCCTTCGTCGGCTGCCCGCCTTCCTCCGGCTTGCCTTCGTCTTGCTGGCCGCGGCGGTGCCCGCGGGTGCCAGCCCGGGCGGGTCCGCGTCCCAGGGTGAAGCGGCCTTTCCGCTGCCGGAAAGCGAATATCAAAAAATGGAAGCGGAAGCCATGGGAGCGGGGGAAGGAGAACTGGGCCTAATCGGTCGTTTGAAACTCCGGGCCGAAGCAAACCCCTTCAACCCGGTCGCGACCGCGATTTTCTTTCTGGCAGTCGTGCATACCTTCCTCGCCGCGAAGTTCAGCCGGCTCGGTCACCGTCTCGAAGCGGAACACCGGGCCGCCGTCCGCAAGCACGAGGGGCACTACGTGGACGGGAAAGCTCCGGTCAGTTTCAAGGCCACACTCTGCCACTTTCTCGGTGAGGTGGAAGTGATCTTCGGGCTCTGGCTGATTCCGCTGCTCGTCGCGATGGCCTTGACGCTGCCGGGTGGTGCGGCGACCGCGGCTCATTACGTCGATACGCGGAACTATACGGAACCGATGTTCGTGGTCATCATCATGGCGGTCGCGTCCAGCCGCCCGGTCATCCAACTGTCTGAAAACTGCCTGCGCGTGGTCGCGGGACTGGGTCGGCATTCGCCGGCCGCATGGTGGCTTGCCATCCTGGTCTTCGCCCCGCTGCTCGGCTCCTTCATCACCGAGCCTGCGGCCATGACGATCGCCGCGCTCCTGCTCGGGCACCAGTTCTACCTGCTCGATCCCTCGTCGGCTTTCAAGTATGCCACCCTGGGGTTGCTCTTCGTCAACATATCGGTCGGGGGCACGCTCACTCACTTCGCCGCGCCGCCCATTTTGATGGTCGCCTCGTCCTGGGAATGGAACCTCCCCTTCATGTTCACTCGCTTCGGCTGGCGCGCCGTCGTGGGGATCGTGCTCGCCACCGCGGTCTATTTTTTCGTTTTCAGGAAGGAGTTCGCAGCCCTCAAGGCCCGACGCAAGGTCCTGGACGCGACCCTCTCCGACGAGCCCTCGCCCCAGCCGGCTCCGCTCTGGATTGTTCTGGTCCACCTCGCTTTCCTCGGCTGGACGGTGCTGACCCTGCACCATCCGGCGTTTTTCATCGGCGGATTCCTCTTCTTTATCGCCTTCACCATGGCGACCCATCACCACCAGTATGAGATTCGCCTGAAGACGCCGCTGCTGGTCGGCTTCTTCCTCGCCGGGCTGGTCACCCATGGCGGACTGCAGGGATGGTGGATCGCTCCGGTGCTCTCGTCCTTGGCGGAGGTGCCGCTGTTCATCGGCGCGACGGTCCTAACCGCCTTCAACGACAACGCGGCGATCACCTTCCTCGCGTCCCAGGTGCCGGCTTTCAGCCCCGACGAGTTTCTGGCCGGTCGCTGGGTCTCGAAAACCGGCACCGCCCTCGCGAACGCCCAAGGCCTCGAATACGCGGTGGTCGCGGGTGCGGTGACCGGCGGCGGGCTGACCGTGATCGCGAACGCCCCCAACCCCGCCGGGCAGAGCATCCTGAGCAAGTTCTTCAAAGGCGGGGTCTCGCCGCTCAAGCTTCTGCTCGCCGCGCTGCTTCCGACGCTTGTGATGGCGGGGATGTTCATGCTTCTGCCGCATTGAGCGGGGCCCCTGCGGCGGGCGGCGTCGCGTCTCGAAACGATCGGAGCTCCACTTCCAGGCGGACGAAGCCGGCCGGGCTGGCGCTGAGGGGAGCGGTGAAGCCGTAGCTGTGGCGAGCGAATCCGGCTCCCTCGGGGACGGGGGCGCCGGCGAGACCGTTGAAGGTGGCGTTGCAAGCATTGACGACGAAGCCGCCCCCGTTTGGGGAGGGGGACGGAGGAAGAACCCACGGTGCCGTCGGCATTCAGGCGGGCGAGGCCGTGGCCGCGAAGGCCGCATCCACCGTGTCCGGTGCGGCTGAAAGGTAAGGGATAAAGGATAGGGCAAGCGCCGTGACGAAGGTCCTTCGTTTCATCGAGGTTGGTAGGTTTGGAGGGTGGCCGTGAACAAGGATCCCCGTGCCCGCCCGAATGGATCGGCGCGCGCGCTGAAGGGAAATGAGGGGTTCCTCGAGCCTCTCAGCTAGAATAAACCCTTGATTTTAGAATAATTTATCCTCTAGGTTTGGACAATCCCCCGAACGAGGGATTTTTCCGGATCACCACGCATGCCTCAGACTCCGTCCGTGCCTCGTTTCAGGTTTCCTCCGCTGACCGGTCTTGCGCTCGCGCTCGCGCTCGGCCTCGGGGTTTTCTTGGTGGTGGTTTTGCTCGCGCATCAGCGTCCCTGGCTGGGCTTGACCCTTGTTCCGACGGCTGAAGGCGAGGGCGCGAAGGTGCGCGCGAGCCGGGGGCCGTCGGCGGGGATACCCGAGGGGACGGTCCTGTCCTCGGTCGAAGCTTCGGGGGAGCGGCTTGAGATCTCCCGGCTGGATTTGATCACCGAGCCGGACGGGGCGATGGGCGGCTACGACACTTATCGTTTGTTTCTGGAGCGTCAGGATCAACTGGCGCGGATTCAGAAATCGGACTCGATCGTGTTCACCTCGAGCGACGGAAAAGCTTACCCCGTTCGCCCCTCGCTCGAAGGCCGGCCGTTGGGCGACCTGCCTCCGGATTTTTGGGTCCAGTGCCTCGTGGGATTGATCGCATGGGTCGTGTCGGCCGCCGTCTTCGCCTTTCGCCCCGGCGATTCGAGCGCCCGCTACCTGCTGTTGAGCGGCGCGGCCACGCTTATGTTCGCTCCCTCGGCGGCCGTTTACACGACGCGCGAACTGGCGGTGCCGGCGGGTTTGTTGCAGTGGGCCTGCGATTTGAACTTTTTCGGCGGCAGCTTGTTCGCGGCGAGCTTCGTCGGGCTTTTATTGGTTTACCCTCGACGGATCGCGCCCGCTTGGGTGGGTCCGGCGGTGATCGCGCTGTTCGTCGGCTGGTTCGTCGCCCAGCAGATTGGTGTTTTCGAATCCATGACTTTCGCGCGCCGCTTCCTCGTGATGGTGGCCGTCTTTACGACCTTCCTACTGGCGGCCTTCCACTGGCGGGGGAGTCGGCGGGATCCGCTGGCACGGGCGAAACTTCAGTGGTTTCTGCTTTCCTGGGTGGTGGGGACGAGTGTGTTTACGATCTTCATTCTCCTGCCGCAAACCCTCGGGGTCGACACTTCGCCGATCCAAGGCTACGCCTTTTTGCTCTTTCTGCTCGTTTACGGAGGGCTGGCGATGGGCATCCTGCGCTTTCGTCTCTTCGAGCTGGGCGACTGGTGGCGACGGGTGGTGGTATGGGCGGCGATCGTCTTTCTGCTGGTCGCGCTGGATTTGTTCTTTCTCTACGGGCTGCATCTCTCGACCGGCACCTCGCTCACCGTCGCCTTGCTGGTTTGCGGTATCCTGTGGCTTCCGCTTCGAGGCTGGATCTGGGGACGGCTCGCGGTCCGGCGCGAGCGTTACGCTCCGGACCTTTTCAAAAGGGTGGTGGATGTCGCGCTGGCACCACCGGGGGGGGGGGAGCGGAGCGGCGCTGGCGCGAAGTCATGGCATCCGTCTTCGAGCCGTTGGAGATCGAGAGCCTGCCCGGACTCGCTTCGAACGAGCCGGTCATCCGGGAAGACGGGCTGGTGATGACGCTTCCCGCGGTCGGCCGTCTTCCCGGTCTGAGCCTGGAATATGCCCGGGGCGGGCACGCGCTTTTCAACCCTCAGGATGCGGCGCTCGCCGGCGAGCTGATATCGATGTTGCGGCATGCCTTCGATAGCCTGGCGGCCTACGAAAAGGGGGCGGCGGAAGAAAGGAGTCGAATCGCCCGGGACATGCACGACAACATCGGCGCGCAGCTTCTTTCCGCCCTGCACAGCGCCGACGCCAAAATCAAAGATGCGCGAATTCGCGAGTCGATGATGGATTTGAGGGCGGTGATCAACGAGGCGTCGGGGGGAGTCTCGGATCTCGGACAGGCCCTCGCCGAGCTGCGGATCGAGACGGCGGAGCGGCTCGAAGCCGCCGGGATCGCCCTGAAATGGTCGATCGATTTGGCGGAAGGACGTTCAGTCCCGGGGTCGCTCCGTCATGCCATCCGGTCCATTATCCGTGAGGCCACGAGCAACGCCATCCGCCACTCCGGCTGCACCGAGCTCGCGATCACGCTTTGCGAGGACACCGGGTCGCTGCACTTGGAGATTTCCGACGACGGGCGCGGCATCGACTTGGAGACCGTGCGGCGGGGGCGCGGCTTGGACAACATGCGTTCGCGCTTGGCCGCGCTCGGTGGTTCGTTCGATCTGGCGGACCTTTCCTCCGGCACGCGGCTGAGCGCCCGGATACCTGCGGTGGACGCCTCCTGCAATCAGTGCGAACGGCGTTTGCTATCGACTTAAGTTTCGCACATTTTTCACCCGACGCCCGAAAACCATGCAGCATTGCCTCATCGTCGAAGACATCCCGGAATGCCGCGAATGGCTGGGCGGCATCGTTTCCAAGGCTTTTCCCGGAGCGGAAATCGAGGAAGCCGGCGGCATGACGGCCGCCCTCGCGGCGCTGGAACGAGGGGCCTTCGATCTGGCCTTGATCGACATCGGTTTGCCCGATGGATCCGGGCTCGAGGTGATCCGCCGCTTCCGGCGGAGCTCCCCGGAGACGCTCTGCGTGATCATCACGGTCGTGGGCGAGGATTCCCAGATCGTGTCCGCGCTTTCGGCCGGGGCCTGCGGCTATTTGCTGAAGGAACATCCCGCGGAGCTCCTGAGCCGGCAGCTGGCCGACCTGTCGCACGGCCTGCCTCCGCTTTCGCCCTCCGTCGCGCTCCGCATCATGGAGCATTTCCAGCGGACGGGGCCGATGGGGACGGGAGACGGTCTGTTGACGAAGCGGGAGAAGCAGGCGCTGGCTTTGATCTCACGGGGCCTCCGAAACGGGGAAGTCGCCGAACAACTCGGAATCTCTCAGAACACCGTGGCGAGCCACGTCAAGTCGATCTACCAGAAGTTGGGCATCTCCAGTCGCGCGGAGGCGTCCTGGTATGCGACGCAGATGGGCTTGTGACCGGATCGAGCGACCCGACTGCGGCGTCGCTTATTTCGGCAGGAAGAAGCCGCGCTGCCTTTCGCTGATCGGCAGGCCGGTTTTCTCCATCACCGCGAGCAGGTCCTCCCAGACCTGGCGTTTCGTCCCGAGGGTGCTGTTCCGCAAAAGGTAGGAGGGGTGGAAGGTGATCATCAGGGGAATGCCCTCGAACTCGGCCCAGTTTCCGCGGACCTGCCCCATGCGGCGGCCGGGGTCGGGACCGAGCAGTCCGTCGACGGCGGTGCGGCCGAGCGCGATGATCGCCTTGGGCCGCACGATCTCGACCTGGGCGCGCAGGTAGGGCAGGCAAAAGGCCATCTCCTCTTGGGTCGGAGGACGGTTCCCGTAGGGCTTGTCGTGCTCGGGACGCCATTTGAGGATGTTCGCGATGTAGACCGCCTCGCGCTCAAGCCCCATGGCTTGGATGATCTTCGTCAGCAGTTCGCCGGCCTTTCCGACGAAGGGCTCCCCCGTGCGTTCTTCGTCCGCGCCGGGTGCCTCGCCGCAGAAGAAAAGGTCCGCGTCGACGGCGCCCGCTCCGAAGACGATCTTTCCCTCCGGCCGCAGCTGCTCCCGGCAGGTCGGGCAAGCCAGCACCCGTTGCCGGAGCCAGTCCATGCGGGACTGCGCGTCGCCGGTCGGAAGTTCGAAGGCTTCGGGGGCGGGGGGAAGGGCTTTGCGGCCCGGGCTGTCTCGAGGGGCCGGCGCGGGACGGGCGCCGCGCGGCGCGTCCGCTTTCTCCGCCTCGGCGAGCGGTATCCGGGTGACGCTCGGACCGGACGGCGCGGGCGGGGGGGGAGCCGCCGCCGGCCGGTTTGCGTTCAGACCCTCGAGCGCCTTCAGGGTTTCGTCCGAGACGAAGACGCGGTCGATGCCTTCCCGACGCATGTCCCGCAGGGCCTCGTGAACGGCTTCCAATGCTTCCATATCCGAAGATGGGCCGACCCGGCGGAGGCTGTCGAGACGATATGGACGCGGCCGGGACGAATCACTGGGCCCCTAAGCGCCGGCGAATAAGAACCAGGCGGACCGCGATCGGGACGGCTACCAATGCGACCAGGAGGAAGGCGAAAAGCAGCAGGCCGACGGAGCCGCTCAGGCGGAAGAGAACGGCGGCCCCGAGCCACCAACCGAAAGCGGTCGCCGACTGCAAACGGTCGCGCACGGCCAGTCCGTGGGCGAGGCAGGCGCAACCGATTACCAGCGCGATGGCGGCGGGCAGGCTCGCCGTCGGCAGCACCGGCGTGAGCAGGGAGACGGCCGAGAGCAGGAGGATCCCGATGGCCGCAAGTCCCCAGACGATGGTCGGCTGTCGGGGCAGGGTGATCCCGTCTTCGGCCTCGACCCGGAGGAAGACGAAGCTGGCAACGACCGCCATGAAAATGGAGAGCGACCAGACATAGACCACCGAGTCGATCGGAACCGAATAAAAGTCGACGAGAAACTCGAGGGTGAAGCATTTCGCGAGGATCAGTGCCCAGAGCAGCACCACCAGCTGGCTGCGGTAAGCGATCTTGCGGATTTCCTGATTGGGGGAGTGCGTAATCATGGCGGGAAAACAACCTAATCCCTATGAACCGTAAGCGGGATAAAGACAATCCCCGTTGTGTAGCGGACACTCGTCAAAAGCTTAGCATAGGGTGAAAACCTCAAATACGATTTTTCCGTAAGCTTCTCTTTTTCGCTCACTTGTGAATCGGATTCAATAATATGTAAAAACCGGGATTAGGGTCCTTTACGGCTTTACCATCGGATGGTTGGAGGTTCATAAAAGGCCAGCCTCAACTCGCTTACACCGGCGAATACTCCCATGTCAGAAAAAGCGACATTACTTTCCAACATTCCCCCGATGGTCAAGAAGAGCTCGATTGAACCGGCGCGTTCGGAGCCGCGGGATGCGATCAAGGCTTCCGAAGAAAGCAGCTCGAGCCTTGTTTCGACTAGCTCCGCGTCTTCGTCCTCGTCGTCCAGCTCCGTGGAGACTGGCGCGGCGAACTTGTCCGAGCTCCGGGCGCTCACGCGCCAGAGTCTCTCGAAGCTCTCGGCGCCGGAGGCCTATGAGCGGCAGCCTTCCGTTCAAGCCAAGGAAAAGGAAGCAGCGGCGACGAAGGTGCAAACGGAACAGCCGGAGACGGCCGAGTCGAGCCAGACCGCGCCCTCCGCCGTCGAAACGGTCGAGGCCGGCGCCTCAACGGCGGAACCCGGTGGTATCGGACTCCTGCAGGTCGGCACCTACGTCTCCTTTGTTCTCGGCTTCATCCTTGCCGGCTTCGCCGCAGTCATGCTGTTCCGAAAGGCGACGAAGGGTCTGGAGCCCCGCTTCCTCGTCGGCGCCCGCGTGCTGGGCGGTGCGCTCGCTTTGGCCGCCATGCACGGCTTCTTTGCGACCTTCCTTTACACCTCCTATCTCGGCAGCGAAACGGGAACCACGCCCTTGGCCTTGACGACGGCGATCTGGATCGTTCTCGGGGTGGCCGTCGCCATTGTCATCAACCACTTGCTGACTCCCGGGACCAAGCCCAAGACCGCGGATCTCGCGATCGACGCCGGTTCCTTCGCCGCCGTCTACGTCTGCGCGATGCTGAGCGTGGCGGCCGGAGTCGGCCCGAACGCGGCGATCGTGCTTTCGGTGCTGTCCGGTCTGCTTTTCTTTGTCCCGGTCGCCCGGGCGATGAGCGGTTTCCAGCGCGCGAAGGCGCGTCACCCCGAACTACGCCGCAAACCCGAGTCGCTCTTGATCAAGAGCCTGCTCTACCTGCCCGCAGGCGTGCCCTTGGTCGCCTTCCTGCATGCGGTCGGCGCGCTGGGTCCCGATCTCACGCTCCTGATGATCAATTTCCTCGTGCTGGCGCTGACGGTTCTGGCCGGTTCCTCGATGATCGTTTCCGCCGGCGAGCTTTCCCGGGAAGCGGTCCTTCCGGCCGCTACGGAGGAAGCCTCCTCTACGGCCCCAGCGTCCGAGCTCTCCGGCCGGACGGTAGCGGCAAAGGCGGATGCCGCCGCCCCCAAGCCCGCCCCGTCGACCCCGGTGGTGAAATTTAACGCGCCTCCGCCGCCCCGCCCCGGATCCGGCCTTCCTTCCAAGCTCCCGCCCCGCAAACCAGCTTCGGGCCCCGTTGCGCCACGCCGCGAGCCCCCGAAGAAGCCCGGCAGGGCAGGTGGGGGGTCGGAGGAGGAAGTGCCCGCGCCGGCGGTCCGCGTGAAGGCGCCCTCCAAACCGAAGAAACGATTTTAACCTGTCGCCGTCACTCTAAACGCTTACCCTGATGATCATGGATATTTCTGGAATGGGATTCACCGATGAACTGAGCTCTCTGCAGCCCGGGATGAACATCGGAAACCTTCACGTCGTGAAGTTCATCGGGAAGGGCGCGATCGGCGAGGTCTACCTCACGCAGCACGACATCCTGGGCAAACAGTTCGCCCTCAAGGTGATTCCGAAGGGTTTCGCCGCGGAGGAAGCGGCCGAGGCTTTCAAGGATGCCGCGCGGATTCAAACCAAGCTAGAGCACCCTCACATCCTGAAGATCGACGATCTGGGCGAGGAAGACATGTTTTACTGGCTGAGGATGGAATACATCGAGGGCGAGACGACCGCGGACAAAACCCAGCTCCGCACGGTCGAGGACCTCATGCGGCACACCAAGGGGGCCTTGACCCAAGACGAAGTCTGCTACTACGTCTATTACCTGCTTTACGGCCTCGAACACGCCCACCACCAGGGCATTGTCCATGCCGACTTGAAGCCCTCGAACATCATGCTGGCGGACGAAGGCGTGAAGGTGGCGGAACTCGGGGTGACCAACCTGCTGGGGCACGCCTGGGACGACTTCCACCTGCTTCGGCACGACATCCGGCTCGAACCGACGCCCTTCGATCCGCTCCCCGGCTTCAGCCGCGCGCTCCCGGCCCTGCTGAATACCTTCGAGTATTTCAGCCCGGAACAGCGGGCGGGCAAGTCGCCCGACGTGACGAGCAACCTCTACACCGTCGGCCTGATCACTTACCGGATGCTGACCGGCCGCCACTGCCTTTCGATGGACCCGCCGACCGAGGCGGTCAATGGGATCAATCCGCGCTGGGACGAGTGGATGTCCCGGGCCTTGGCCTACAGCACGGAGGACCGCTTCCAGTCCGCCGCCGAGATGCTCGAAGCGATGCCCGGCTTGGAGACAGCCGCCAGCGATTCCTCCGCCGAGGCCGAAAACCATGCCGCGGGCTAAGGCCGTCAAGTTTCTGTTATCATCCTAACACTAAAAAAAAACAGCCATGCAACGTAAGTTCAAAGTGATTACCTCCATCACCCAGTACATGTGGGCTTCGTCGCGCGACGACGCACAGAAGTATCAGGAGGAACTGATCAGCAAAGGCAAACTGGACGCGCTTCGTCACGGCGTGACCGACGTGCGCTTTTGCTTTGCCGGCGGCGATGACTTCGTCGAAGCCCCCGAAGACATTTCGAAGACCCGTGATCCGATCGAGGAGCCGCGGCGTTGCGACTGGCTGGAGATCGAGCACGGCGATGTGAAGGCCTACGCTCTGGTCCGCCGGCTCAGCCGCCGCAAGGTCTACTACTACGAGGCGCTTTCCAAGACCGAGCGCTCGGTCGACCGCGACCGCTGGCAGCGCTGGGCGAGCCAGCACACCATACACCCCGCCTACGACGGCATCGTCCCGCCCTTCATCGTGGACGAAGCGGTCAAGGCGCACCAGGACCGCGGAATGCTTTCCGGCTTCAGCGCGACGCCGGATTCGTCCCTCATCCTCGAGATTCTCGACAAGTACGGCTACGTGCCGGACGAGTACGAGGTCGAGAACGGCTATTGGGCGGAAATCTATATCGACCAGGCGATCTCGGAAAAAATCCTCGAGAACCAGCAGGAGCGGGTGGCCAAGACCGGGACCGACGACGGGAACCCGGAGTTGGGCGACTTCGCGGTCGGATTTTCCGAGGAGTTGCCGACCTTCGACGATTTCGACGCCAAATTCTAATCACCCGAATCACCGCCACGCCATCGAGGCGTGAACCTTTTCCCTAACCGAAAGTAGAATCATGCCACGCAAGTTAGCATTCATCAATTACAAGGGTGGGGTCGGCAAGACCTCGCTGATCGTCAACGTCGCCGCCTGCCTCGCGCAAAAGGGCAAGCGGGTGCTGCTGGTCGACCTCGACACGCAGTCGAACTCCAGCATCTGGCTGATGCGGATCGAGCGTTGGAACAAAATCAACATGGAGAAACGCGGCTCGATCTACTCGATCTTCGATCCTGGCAAGGACCGCATGAAGGACATCCTCGTGCGCGACGTCCTCCAAGACAACCAGGGCAAGTCCCTGCTGCCGGGGCTCGATCTCCTGCCGACGACCTTCAATCTGATCGACATCGAGAACGAGTACAAGATCAACCCGCAGAACCCGCACTACCTGATCTTCAACGAGCAGATCCGTGAAATTCAGGACGACTACGATTTCGTCCTCTACGACTGCCCGCCGAACGTCCTGAACGCCTCGCAGTGCGGTATCTTCAGCGCCGACGAGCTCTACGTGCCGTCGAATCCGGACGCGCTCTCGCTGATCGGTTTCACCCTGATGATTGAAAAACTGCTGCTGTTCTACCGTCGCTCGGCCGGCTTCCGCACTCCCGAAATGGGCAACTTCGCCCGCGTCGCCGGGGTGGTCTTCAATTCCATCAAGGCCAACGTCGACATCGGCGTCCCGAAGATGCGCATGCAGCTCCGCCTGAACCAGTTCAAAAAGCAGCGCCTGGTCTCGAACGAGGCCAAGATCTACAACACCTGCATCCGCGACGCCACGATCGTCCGCCGCGCCGTCACCCTCGGCCTGCCGGTCTGCCTGGTCGAAAGCCGCGACGTCTCCGACGGGGTCGGCAAGGACTACAACGACCTCGCCGAAGAAATTCTCGCCCACAATGTTAACGCGGCCAGCGGTGATTCCGCCTCCATGGCCAACGCCTCCTGAATCCGTGCACGTTTTGATGTCCGAACCAAGCGAGAGTCGCCGGCTCGCCGGTCTTTCTTCCTCCGAGGCACTCGCCGCCCGCTGGGATACGGTGGCCTATCGTGCGCAGGGCTCGCCATTCGAGAACCTGAGCATGGCCTGCCTGGCCAAAAACGCCGGGACGCGCCCTTGGTCGCGACCGGGCGGCAAGGTCAAGGGAGATAATCTCGCCCGTTACGTCTACCTGAGCTTCGAAGAGCTGCAGGAGTTCGAAAAGCTCGACGAGAAGACCATCAAGCTGTTGGTCGAGATCTGCGAGATGACCTTCACCTTCGAGGAGGAGTGCGACGACATGGGCTCCTTCGAGGAGATCGACGCGCAGGCCAAGGCCCAGCGCATGCGCTTTGTGGAGGAATACGGCCTTTACCAGGACTATCCGGTGGCGCTGGCCAACCTCGACGCGGACCTGCGCGAACTCTGCGAAGCCGAGGAAGTCCGCACCTTCATCGACCTGATGGGCTTCATCGACCGCTTGGCCGACAAGGCTTGGATCGGCGGCAGCTACAAGAGCCTGCAAAACGTTTTCGCGCACGGGGACGAGCGCGGCCTCCAAAGGTACTTCCCTTATCGTATGGGACACCGCGGCTTCCATTTCCCGGAGGCCCTGTCCTTCTGCCTGAACCGCATCCGTAGAAGGGACCTCCAGGCCGTCTTCGACTACCGCGAGCGCCGTCGCAAGCGCAGCCGGCTCGGCAACCGACGGCCGGACCTTCCCGAAGTGGTGGAAACACAGCTGCTGCCCGAGGTCCTCGAGTGCATGCACTATTTCGGCAAGCGCCAGCCGCGCCTGCTCGTCCGCCTGCACGACTCCGCCTTCCTCGCCCGCGAGCTCATGTTCCTCAACGACCCCCAGACCGAGGGCGTGCTTCACTGGCTCATCCATTTGGCCTTGGGTATTTTCAAGCCTTCCCTGATGGAAGACGTCGACGAGGAACTGAAGGAGCTGAAGGTCAAGATGAGCGAAGACCGCCGCCGCGAGCTAAGCGAAATGTTCGACGCCGAGGAAACCTAAGCCGAACGGGTCCTCCGAACCCAAGGTCCCCCCCGGAAAGGGGATTGGACGTAAATCGATTCCCCTGCGGCCCGAGAATCGGCGATCGCCGTTCGATGGGCTCACCTTCCGGCACCCGATCTGCAAGGCCGTCGAACAGTACTGCACGGCTGGCGGAAGAAAGTCGGATGAAGAAACGAATTGAATCCATATTTGAAAAAAATTTATTCAAATAAGCAATGAGTGTGGGAACTCCAGCCATCGTTAAGACCCTTCGCATTCTCGAACTCGCGGCTGCCCGGGAAGCGCCCTCATCGACGGTGCGGTTGGCCCGGCTGGCGAAGATGTCAGCTTCGACTTGCTATCGGGCGGTCTCGACATTGAAGGCCGAGGGCTGGTTGCGGGCGCTGGAGGACCGCTTGGTGCCGGATTCGAAGTTCATCGAAGTCGCCCAAGCTTGCGCCGGCGTGGAGACGCGGACCGTTTTGATCCAAGCCGTGCTGGACGACTTGGCGGCGGACTGTGGCTTGAGTGCGAAGTACTCGCTGCGCTACGGCGACCAAGCGGTTACACGGCAGCGGGCCACCGGCGCGGGCGAGTTTGCCTTGGGCGGACGAAGCGGCGCGGCCTTCACGATCGCGGTGGGTTCCTCGGGGGCCGCCTTGCTGGCCGACGCGGAGGAGGCGGAATTGACAACCTTGGCCCGCGAGGCTCCGGAGATCGCCTGGGCGCACCAGACTGCGGAAGAATTCAAGGAGCGGGTGCGGATGGGGAGGACGCTTGGCGTTTTCCGTGATTTCGGCAGCTACAGGCCCTCGGTGCACAGCTTGTCGGTTCCAGTGCGTCGGGCCGACGGTCGAATCGAAGGAGCGCTCACTTTGCTCGGCATGCCGGAGGATTTCGAAGGAGCGGCGGTCGAGCGCCACCTGAACTCGCTGAAGGCTGCGGCGGCCCGTCTTGCCGTAGTCGCCGAAGGGGAAACTTAAGCAAACGGAAATGTGGTTCGCGGAATACTTTCGTCACGACGACGAGGACCTAGCGCGTCTGATGAAGCAGGCCGGGGTGGATCACGGTGTTCTACGGTGCCCCGAAAAGGGCGATGGCTCGATGGCCTATGACTTCCTCACTCTGGCCCGTTTGAAGAAGACTTTCGGAGATCTCGGCATCGACCTTCGCGTGATCGAGCCTTTGCCGAACGACCTGCACGAGCCGATCAAGCAGGGCCTGCCGGACCGGGATGCGGCGATCGAGAAGCTGATCAAATTGATCTGCACGATGGGGAAACTCGAGATACCGATCCTCTGCTACAATTTCATGGCGGCTTTCGGCTGGACGCGCACCAGCACGGTGGTGCCGGGTCGGGGCGGGGCGCTGGTCTCGGAATACGATCACCGGCTGATGGCGGACGCGCCGGACTTGCTGGAGCAACGTATCGACGAGGAGACGCTTTGGGCGAACTACCGCTATTTTCTCGAAGCGGTCCTTCCGACGGCGGAGGAGGCGGGGGTGACCCTCGCCCTTCATCCCGACGACCCGCCGCTCTCGCCGATCCAAGGGGTGGCCCGCATCTTCCGCAGTCCGGAGGCTTTCGAGAGGGCTCTTGCGATGGCGGACAGCCCGAGCCACAAGCTGACCTTTTGCCAGGGGAACTTCCGCCTGATGGGCTGCGATATCCCGTCGACGATCCGGCGATTCAAGGACGCCATCGCCTTCGTCCACTTCCGCGACACGCGGGGAACTCCCGAGCATTTCGTCGAATGCTTCCACGACGACGGCCCGACCGACATGGCCGCGGCCATGCGGGCCTATGCCGAAATCGGATTCGACGGCCCGATCCGTTCCGACCACGTGCCCACGCTCCACGGCGAGAGCAACCGTCGGCCCGGCTACGAAACCCTCGGGCGGCTTTTCGCGGTGGGCTACATGAAGGGCCTTCGCGACGCCGTCGCCTCTTAGTCGATCCTCATCCAAGTATCGGCAATCCGAATACGAACGAACCGCCTGCCCATATGTCCACGGACCAATACAAGAAAGAAGTCGGGATGATGAACCTCGACAAGCTCATCGCCGCCCGCGAGTCGGTCTCGGCGGTCGGATTTCCGATTCCCGAGGACGAGCTCCTGTCACGCTTCGAACAGCTCTATACCGGGGCGGAGAACGACGTCCTGCGCGAATTTTGCCTGCTCGATCAGGCGCTTCCCGGCCACATCCTGCCGCTCCGCGAGTACCGGACGGTGGCGGGCTTCGCCTTCACCGTAAAGAGTGCGCCGAACTGCAAGATCACCGGCGAGATGGAATACCGCACGCGGATGCTCGACGAACTCGGGACAAACGCCTTCGTCGTCTGGGATACGACCGGCGACGCCAAGGCGACCCTCTGGGGCGGAGTGATGACGGCAACGGCCAAGGGCCTGGGCGTGAAAGCCGCCTGCATCGACGGCGGCATCCGCGACACCCACCAGATCCTGGAGGCGGACTTTCCGGTCTTCTACAAGTACCGCATTTCCAACGGTTCGCTCGGCCGTTGCCTGATCACCCACTACCAGATCCCGATTCGGATCGGCGGGGTCGATATCAAGCCCGGCGACGTCGTGCTGGGCGACATCGACGGCGTCTTGGTGGTGCCCCGCACAATCGCCTACGAGGTGCTCGCCCGGGCGGAGGAGATCCGGGAGAACGAGAAAAAGATCTTCGGCTGGGTGGCCGAGGGGCGATCGATTCATGACATTACCGAAAGAGGCGGCTATTTCTGAGGCGGTGACGGCTTCAATCCAGGATCCGGACTTCCTGCTCGGCAGCACGCTGGCCCGCGAGTTGTATCACGGCACCGCGGCGGCCTGCCCGATCGTGGATTACCACTGCCACCTCGATGCGGGAGAGATGGCGGCGAACCGCCGCTTCGAAAACCTCGCGCGCCTTTGGGTATCGACCGACCCCTACAAGCACCGCGCCATGCGAATCCTCGGGGTCCCCGAGGCGAGCATCACTGGCGGCGCCGACGACCGCGCGAAATTCCTCGCCTGGGCTTCGTGCGTGCCGAAGCTTTTGGGAAGCCCCCTGTATCACTGGACGGCCCTGGAGCTCGACCGCTACTTCGGGATCGATACGCCCTTGAATGCGGAGACGGCGGAAGCGATCTGGGAGGCGGCCAACGCTCGGCTGGCGGAGCAGGGTTTCCGCTACCGCGGCTTGATGGAGCGCTACCCCGTCGAAACCGTTTGCACCTCCGACCGTCTGCTCGATCCGCTGGATGCCCACCGACGACTGGCGGCGGAAGCAGGGGTCGGCAACTGGCTTCCCTCGCTCCGGAGCGACGACATCATCGATGTCGCTTCGGAGCGCTTTCCCGAATGGGTCGCGGAGCTGGCTGCGCTTCCCGGCGATGCGCCGATTTGCGACCTCGACGGCTTCAAAGCGGCGCTGACCGGGCGGTTCGATGTCTTCGATGGGCTGGGTTGCCGCTTGGCCGACCACGGTCTCGATACGGTGGCCTACGTGCGGACGAAGCCGGACCGCGCCGCAGAGCTGTTTGGTCGGAGGCTGGCCGGCCCGTTGACGAGTGCCGAGGAGGTCGAGCTGCGCTCCGCTTTGCTGCTCTGGCTGGGCGGCGAATACGCGCGGCGCGGCTGGGTCATGCAGCTGCACCTGGGCGCCCGCCGCCGGACCAGCCCGCGCCTGCGTCGCCTGGCCGGACCGGTCGGCGGCTTCGCGGCGATCGGCAATCCGGTGGATCTCGATGCCCTGTGCGACTGGTTCGGGGACCTGGAGTCGGAGGCGGGCTTGCCCCGCGTCCAGCTTTACCCGCTCAATCCGAGCCAGTTCGCGGCCTGCGCGGCGCTGACCGGCTCCTTCGCGGAGGACGGCCTGCCCGGCAAGATCAGGTTCGGCCCGGCTTGGTGGTGGAACGACCACCGGGCCGGCATGCGTCATCAACTGGAGCAGCTCGCAGCCTACGGCGTGCTCTCGACCTTTATGGGGATGACCACCGACTCCCGCAGCGTGCTCTCGATGGTCCGCCACGAGTATTTCCGCCGGGTGCTTTGCGAATGGCTCGGCGAACAGGTCGCAACCGGAGCCTTCCCGTCGGACGACGGACTCCTGCGGGACCTGGTGCGCCTGCTCTGTTACGAAAACGCAAGCCGCCTCTTTAACCCCCGAAGCTAAACGGTATGTCAGCAACCAGTTCGAAAATCGTCGTGATCACCGGTGCGGCCGGCACGCTCTGCTCCGCCATCGCAAGGGACTTCGCCAAGGACGGCGCGCGCGTTGCCTTGATTGGGCGTACTCCCGAGAAAGTCGAGGCCCTCGCCTCCGAACTCGAGGCCGCCGGACAGGCCGCGATCGGAATCGGCGGCGACGTGACTTCCGTATCCGATATGCGAACCGCCTGCGAGACGGTTCGCTCCAATTGGGGCGAGGCCGATGTCCTGATCAACGGCGCGGGCGGCAAGGACCAGCGCGCGGTGACGGACAAGATCCGCTACACGCCGGAAGAGCTTGAGGGCAAGGCCTACGGTTTTTTCAACCTCGACATGGAGGCGCTGACCGGGGAGATCGAGCTGAATACCCTCGGGACGATCATTCCCTCCCAGGTTTTCGGTGCCGGGATGGCACGCAAGGGGGCGGGGAGCATCGTCAATTTCGCGTCGATGAACAGTTACCGTCCTCTGTCCCGCATGCCGGGCTATGCGTTGGCGAAGGCGGGGGTGGTCAATTTCACGCAGTGGCTGGCCGATTACCTTGCGCCCGCCGGCATTCGGGTCAACGCGGTCGCGCCCGGTTTCTTCGTCAACGAGCGCAGCCGCAAGCTGCTGCTGACCCCGGACGGCGGCTTCAGCGAGCGCGGCAAGCAGGTGGTCGCCCACACCCCGGCGGGCCGGTTTGGCACGGCGGAGGAGATCGTCGGCGCAGTGCGCTGGCTGGCGGACGACGGCAAAGCGGCCTTTGTGACCGGTGTCTGCGTCCCGGTCGACGGCGGCTTCCTCGCATGCAGCGGCTTGTGAGCGGGGCGGAGCGCACGCTTGGTTGTCCGGGAGATTCATCCCGGACCCGGTTGCGGACCGCGTATTCAAAGTAAAAAGGTTGATTTCGGACGGTGCTGCCTGCATTGCCGGGGTTCTCAATCAAACTATGAGCGAACAGGATTTATTGGCCTTGCTGGACCAGCCCGGGAGGGCGGAGTGGAGGGTGCGTCTCGCGCGGTGGGTCGAATCCGACCGGGTTCAGAAGTTCATCGTCGGGGTGATCCTGCTCAACGCCTTGGTGCTCGGCCTGGAAACGGATGCGCGCGCGATGGCGGCCTTCGGAGGGCTGCTGGTGGCGGTCGACCGTCTGTGCCTGGCGATTTTCCTGGTCGAGATCGCGCTCAAGCTCGCGGTTTACCGCGGGCTCTTCTGGCGAAACGGCTGGAACTGGTTCGATTTCGCGGTCGTGGCGGTGGCCCTCTTGCCGGACGCGGGCCCTTGGGCGGTGCTGCGCTCCCTGCGGATCCTTCGGGTGCTTCGCCTGCTGACCGTGATGCCGAAGCTCAAGAAGGTGGTGGCGGCCTTCATCCACGCCATCCCCGGGCTATCCGGAGTGATCGTGGTGATGCTGGTCTTTTTCTACACCATGGCGGTCTTGGCGACGAACCTCTTCGCGGAAGCCTTTCCGGAGTGGTTCGGGAGCCTCGGCGCGAGCCTCTTTTCCCTCTTCCAGATCATGACGCTGGAGAGCTGGTCGATGGGTATCGTCCGCCCCGTGATGGAGGTCTTCCCTTGGGCGTGGGCCTTCTTCGTTCCCTTCATCGTGATCGCGACTTTTACGATCCTGAACCTCTTTATCGGGATCATCGTCTCCACCATGCAGGAGCTTTCGACTCTGCCGGACCCCGGAGCGCCGAATGTCGAGTTGCTGGAAACGCTCTCGCGTATGGAGCAGGACATCGCCCGCCTGCGCGCCCACGTCGAACGCGACCGGGGCGGGCGCTGATCTAAGGGATCGAAGTTGAACTTGAATCCGTCCGACCGCCCGGATAGGCTCGCGGAATGGGTTTCAGGATGGGTGCTTTGCTGGCGGCAGGGATGATCGCTGCCTTCGTCTTCGGGCGTTTCAGTGCGCCGGTGCCCGTCGCCGACGAGGCAGAGCCCGCGGATGCCCCTCGCAAGGCCGAGTCCCAGCCAAAGCGGCCCGAGGGCCTTGGCGAAGGCCAAGCTTGGGGCGATCTTCGTCGTGAACGCGAGAGGCTCCAGCTCGGGCTCGCGGCCTTGGGCTCGCGGTTGAAGGCGGCCGAGCGCAAGGCCGCTCGGTACGATGCCTTTCGTGAAATGATCCTCCGGGACGGCTCCGTGCCAGACTTTCACGCCGGATTCGATAGGGCGGTTCCGGAATCGCTGCTCGATTTCCTCGACTTGGATGAAGCGACGGAGGAACGGCTTGCCGCGGCTTGCGAGCAGGCGTTTGACGATATTCGGGAATGGGAGAAACGTTCCGCCGTGGTGATGGAAAAATCGGACCTCAAAGTAGTCTATCAGCTCCCCGGGATGACGAACGACTTCGCCGAACAGTTGGACGATTCCCTTGCTGAAATCCTCGATCCCGAGGACCGCGAATTGGTGCTTTCCGCCTTTTGCAAAGGCCACGAGCGCCTGCACGACCCCCGCGAAGTCGTTTTCACCCTGAAGGACGGACGGGATCCGGATTTGATCAGCTTTGAATTGAAGGTCAAGGCCTTGGAATCCGGAAAGTTCGGTTCCTGGAGCAGCAGTTCCTCCGGCTCCTACCATAAGGACAGCCCCATGCGTCTAAATCGCTGGTCCCATCTTTTCGCGGTGGAATGAGGCGGTCCGATCCGCTATTCGGATAGGTGCGGATATTTCCCGGGCTCAGCGGAAAAGCAGGACCGGGATCTTGACCGTGCGGATCATCGCGGTGGTCGTGCTGCCGACGAAAAACTGCCGGATACGGGAGTGCCCGTAGGCACCCATCACGAGGAGGTCGAAGGGGTCCTGGTCGGCGACTGCGGCGATCACTTCCTCGGGATCGCCGGGTCGGACCTCGCTATCCACTTGGTAGCCCGCCTCGCGGAGGGTCGCGGCGGCCTCGTCGAGCTCGGTGCGGATCTTCGGACCCGGCTCACCGGTCGTCAGGAGGAGGGCCTGCATGCCGCGGAGCAGGGGCTCGCGGGCGGCGTAATCGACCGCCTTCTTCGCACTGGGACCGCCGTCGAAGGCGAGGACGAAGCGCTCCATCCGTCCGAAGCGGCGGGCGGCGACGAGCACCGGGTGTTGGCAGATGCGGATCACCCGCTCAAGGTTGGAACCGAGATGGCCGGTCTCGAAGTCCGCGTTGTTGCCGCGCTTGCCGAGCACGACCAGGTCGGCGTCGCGCTCGTAGTTGTCGATCGATTCGCTGAGCTTGCCGTGTTTCTGGTCGGCCACGACTCTCGTGATGCCGGCCTCCCTGAGCCGGGCGAGCGCATCGTCGAGGATGGCTTGGCCGCGCTTCTGGGCGACACGGGCCTTGGCGGCCTCCAGCTCGACCAGCTCGTCGAGCAGGTGGGCGCGTGCGTCGAAGCCGATGCTGCCGCTGTAGTCGGTCTTGACCGGTTCCTCGTGGTGCGGGTTGAGCATGTGGAGGACATGGACCGAGGCGTCGAGCCGCCGGGCCGCCCAGGCGGCGTGTCGATAGACGCTCGGCGCGTAGCGCGAACCGTCGGTGCAGGCGAGGATATTGGGCATGGGATCAGTTTGGCAAAGTTCGGGCGCTCGGACGATAGTCGAATCGGGAAATCAGTGGGCGCCGGCTTCGTCCATGGCGCCGGGCTTGTCGTGCTTGGCGATCTTGAGGACGAGAGTCTTGCCGGCCTCGTTCATCCCGACGAGTTCGACCTCGGTGCCCTCGCGGCGGAATTTCAGGACCACCCGGTCGAGGGCGTGGATTGCGGTCAGATCCCAGAAGTGGGCCTGCGAAACATCGATGGTGACCTTTTCGAGGACCTCGCGGAAATCGAAGGCGTCGGCGAAGGTGCCGGCGGAGACGAAGAAGAGCTGCCCGCGGACGAGGTAGGTGCGGTGGACCCGTTCGACCGTGAGCTCGGAGTCGATCGCCACGAGCTGCGAAACCTTGTAGGCGAAGAAGAGGGCGCTGAGCAGGACGCCCGCACCGACGCCGAGCGCGAGGTTGTGGGAGAGGACCACGGTAAGGACGGTGGCCAGCATGACCACGCTGGAGGTGCGGTGGTGGACCCGTAGATCGCGGATGGACGACCAGCTGAAGGTTCCGATCGAGACCATGATCATGACCGCGACGAGAGCCGCCATGGGTATCCGGCCGACGAAGCCGTCCAGCACGAGGATCAAGAGCAGGAGGACGATTCCGGCAGCGAAGGTGGAGAGTCGGCCACGACCGCCGGATTTCACGTTGATGACGGACTGGCCGATCATGGCGCAGCCGGCCATGCCTCCGAAGAAACCGGAGACGACGTTGGCGATGCCCTGGCCGGTGCATTCCCGGTTCTTCGAGCTTTGGGTGTCGGTGAAATCGTCGACGATGGCGGCCGTCATAAGCGATTCGAGAAGGCCGACCACGGCCAGCGGGATGGCGTAGGGCAGGATGATCCGGAAGGTTTCCCAAGTGAGCGGAATCTGCGGAAGCAGGAAGTGGGGCAGGGTGGCGGGAAGCTCGCCCATGTCGCCGACCGTGCGGAGGCCGTCAAGGCCAAGGCCCACCGAAACGAGGGTCAGGACGACGATGCAGACGAGCGGCGAGGGAACCGCGGTGGTGAGCCGCGGGAGGCCGTAGATGATACCCAGGCCGGCGGCGACCATGCCATACATCAACAGGCCCTGGCCTTTGAACTCCGGAAGCTGGGCCATGAAGATAAGTATGGCGAGGGCGTTGACGAAGCCGGTCACGACCGAGCGCGAGACGAAGCGCATGAGGTTGCCCAGCCGGAAGACCCCGGCGAGCACTTGGAGCACGCCGGTCAGAATGGTGGCGGCGAGGAGGTACTCGAGGCCGTGGTCTTTGACGAGGTCGATCATCAGAACGGCCATGGCGGCGGTGGCGGCCGAGATCATCCCCGGCCGGCCGCCGAGAAAGGCGATCACGACGGCGATACAGAAGGAGGCGTAGAGCCCGACTTTCGGGTCGACCCCCGCGATGATCGAGAAGGCGATCGCCTACGGGATCAGCGCGAGCGCGACGACCATCCCCGCGATAATGTCGCGGCGCGGGTTGGAAAACCATTCCTGGAAGTAATTGCTTTGATTCATTCTGGTTCGAAAAGAGAAATAAAAAAACCGCCTCCGGTGGGGGAAGACGGTGGATCGGCGGGGCCCGCGGCTGAATTCCAGTCACACCGGCGGTGTTTCACGGAAAAGGCGGCGGGCGCGGACTGTCGCGGTTTGGTGGTGGAAGGGCCGAGGGTCGGGAAGCAAGTAGGCGGGGCTTAGAAAGAAGCCAGGGATGACTTGCGCAAGAGAAAACGTTCAAACTCCACCTGCGGCGCGTGACCTTTCCCGAATCGCGCTGGTTTAGCAAGCGTGCGGTGGACGAGCTGCGGTGGGTACGCCCGCTTGCTAAAGCTGCGCGCTACGGCGGGCCACGGCTCAGATGAAGGTCCGGATGTAGGCCTCGTTGCGGAGCTCGTTGAGCCAGCGCTCCTGGGTCTCGCGGGCTATTTCGCCGATCAGCACTTCTTCGATCACCTCGCGGACCATGCTGATGGGTTGGATCATCTCTTCCCGCTTTTCCTCGACGTAGAGGATGAAGATGGTGTCGCCCAGTTCGACCGGGCGGCTGTATTCGCCGGCCTCCAGCTCGAAGGCGACGTCGCTCAACTCCTGCCGGAGGTCTTGGCGCTCGATCCAGCCCCAGTCGCCGCCTCGGCGGCTCATCTCGTCTTGGCTGTATTTGCGGGCGAGGTCGCCGAAGTTCGTGCCGCCCTCCAGCTCGCTCATAATCTGGCGGGCGGTCTGGCGGAGGACGGGCAGGCCCTCGTCGGCGACCGAGGAAAGGATGATCTGGCGCAGGCGGACGGCTTCGTTTTGGTAGAAACGGATCTTGTTCTCGACGTAAAAGGACTCGATGCGCTCGGGGCTGATCTCGGATTCCGAGCGGCGGTTTTCCTGCCGCATGACATTGACGACGACGCGCCGGTAGAGGTCTTGGCGGAACTCGCGGGGCGTCTTGCCTTGGGCCCGGAGGAATTCGAGGAAACGGCCCCGGTCGCCGCCGAAGTCGCCCGCGATCACCTCGTCGTACTCCTGGTCGATGTAGGACTGGGGAATGAGCAGGCCTTTTTCTTCCGCCGCCTTCACGATAATGATGCGGTCGATCATGTTCTGCAGCACTTCGCGGCTGAGCCGGTCGAGCCGCTCGGCGAACTCCTGCTCGTTACGGGCCTCGACCCGCAGCCGGGGAACGATCGGCTCGAGCTCGCGCCGCAATTGCTCCACGGTGATGATTTCCCCCTCGGCGATGGCCGCGATACCGTTGCCTAGCCGCATGAGCGCCGGGTCCGGGGCGGACTGGGCGGACGCGGAGAGGGCGAAAAGCAGGGCTGCGGCGAGACCGGCGAGGCGGGAGCGTAAACGAATCATGCAGGGAGGGAATCTTCGGGATTTCGCGATAGCACGTCCAACTTAGGCCTGCGGTTTGGACGGTCAAGCGCGGAGGGCGGCGGTATCCTGGTTAGCGGGCGTGGCGTTTGAGGAAGGCTTGGATCTCGTTCAAGCGCTTCAGGGGGTCTTTCGCGGCGAGGCGCGGGAAGCGGGTGCCGGTCTTGAGAAACTGGTCCGGATTTCGGGCCAGCCGGCAGATCAGGCGGTCGCCCTCGCTCTCCACGCGGCGGACCCCGGCCGCCTCGGCCAGCACGCGGATCTCGCTGAGCGCCACGAGCGCCCGGGCGGGGGTCGGAAGGGGGCCGAAGCGGTCGGCCGCCTCCTCCGCGATCGCGCGCACCGCGGCGCGGTCCTCGGCCAGGGCGAGGCGGCGGTAGAAATCGATCCGCAGGCGCGGTTCGGCCACGTAGTCGGCCGGCAGGGCCGCTTCGACCAGTTCCGCCGGCTTCCGGTACTCCGCCTCCTTGATGGCGGCGAAACCGGCCGTGCCCGTGGTGCGGCGGGAGCGGCCGCCGCCCTCCCCGGTGGCGATGAAGTCGAGCTTGACCTCGGCGCGGATGCGGTCGGAGCCGGGTTCGCCCTTGAGGCGGGCGACGCTCTGCTTGAGCAAGTGGCAATAGAGCTCGAAGCCGACCCCGGCGATATGGCCGCTCTGCTCCGCGCCCAGCAGGTTGCCGGCGCCGCGCAGTTCGAGGTCGCGCATGGCGATGCGGAAGCCGGCCCCGAGCTGGTTGTGCTGCTTGAGCGCGTTGAGCCGCTTCTGGGCTCGGTCGACGAGGCTGGCGTGGCGGTGGAGCAGGAGGTAGGCGTAGGCTTGGCGGTTGAAGCGCCCCACGCGGCCGCGGATCTGGTAGAGCTGGGAGAGGCCGAAGCGGTCGGCTCCCTCGATGATCAGCGTGTTGCAGTTGGGGATGTCGATGCCGGACTCGATGATGGTGGTGCAGACCAGCACGTCGAAATCGCCGGCCGCGAATTTCGTCATGATCTTTTCCAGCCGACCCTCCTCCATCTGCCCGTGGCCGACCGCGACGCGCAGGCGGGGGTGCATGCCGCGGATTTTCTCCGCCACGCCCTCGATCGTGTCGATCCGGTTGTGCAGGTAGAAGACCTGGCCGCCGCGATCCGTCTCCGACTGGATCGCGCTCTTGATCAATTGCTCGTCGTAGCTGCGGACGACCGTCTCGATCGGGCGGCGGTCCACCGGCGGGGTCTCGATCACGCTCATCGCCCTGGCCCCGGCGAGCGCGAGGTAGAGCGTGCGGGGGATGGGGGTGGCGCTGAGCGTGAGGATGTCGACCTCCGCGCGGAACTTTTTGATCCGCTCCTTCTGGCGCACGCCGAAGCGCTGTTCCTCGTCCACGACGAGGAGGCCCAGATCGTTGAAATGCACGTCGCGCGAGAGCAGACGGTGGGTGCCGATGACGATGTCGACCCGGCCCTCGGCGAGGTTGGCGAGGATCTCCCGGTTCTGAGCGGCGGTGCGGAAGCGGCTGACCATGTCGATGACGATGGGGTACTGCGCCATCCGCTCGCGGAAGGTGTTGAAGTGCTGCTGGCAGAGCACGGTGGTGGGCACCAGCATGGCGACCTGTTTGCCCGCCAGCACGGCCTTGAGGGCGGCGCGGATGGCCACCTCGGTCTTGCCGAAGCCGACGTCGCCGCAGATCAGACGGTCCATCGGCTCGGTCTTTTCCATATCGGCCTTGGTCGCGCGGATGGCGGAGAGCTGATCGGGCGTTTCGGTGAAGGGGAAGGCGCTCTCGAAGGCCTCCTGCCAGACGTGGTCGGGCGGGAAGGCGAAGCCGCCGGCTTTCTCGCGCCGGGCGTGGAGGTTGAGCAGCTCGGCCGCGTAGTCGAGGGTGGCGAGCTCGGCCGCCTGGCGGGTCTTGGCCCAGGCGGCCCCGCCGATCTTGCCGAGCTTGGGCTGCTGCTTAGTCAGGCCGACGTAGCGGGTCAGCAGGTGGGACTCGTGCAGGGGCACGTGGATCGTCATGCCCCCGGCGAACTCGACGGAGATGACCTCCTTGCCGCCGCCCTCGATCTCAAGCCGGGTGAGGCCGCGAAAGAGGCAGACCCCGTGCTGCAGGTGGACGAGGGGGTCGCCGTCGGCCAGTTCGGTGAAGTCGAGCAGCTGGTCGACCTGCGAGATGCTCGGGCGGGCCCGTTCGCCGGAGGGCTTGATCCGCCGCCGGCGCTGGCCGAAGAACTCGGTGTCGGTCACGACCGCGAGCGATTCCGCGCCGTCCCGAGCGCCCTCGCTGAAGAGGAAGCCGGCCGGGATCGGGCGCTCGACGAATTCGGGTTTCAGCTTTCGGGTCAGAGGATTGTCGGCGAGCAAATCGCGGATACGCCCGCTCTCGTTCGGCCCGGCGGTGAAAAAGACCAGCCGGCGGCCGTCCCGGTCGGCCCATTCGGCGACTTGGGACTCGAACTTGAAGCGCGCGCCCTGCTCGGATTCGAAACGGTCGAAACCGACCTCCGAATTCCCCGGATGCAGGCGGTAGTTGGCGACCGCCTCGGTTCGGACGGCCTGTCGCTCGGCGTCCTCGAACAAGGCGGGGCCGGCGTCCACTTCGCAAAGCCCCTCGAGGGCTCCCTCCTTCCGCGCGAAGGCTTGGTGCAGCGTGCGGAGGACCCCGCGCGGCGGCGGACTGCGGTCGAAACGGTAGGGATGCTCCCGCACCAGCCGCGCCGGTTCTTCCAGCAGCCAGTCGACGGTGTCGGGCAGGTAATCGATCAGCGCGCCCTCGGCTTGCGGGAGGTCGCCCTCGTGGCCGACAGCCGAGACGGTGATCGCGCGGACCGCGCGGAGGCTGCGCTGGCTCGTCGGGTCGAAGCTGCGGATGCTCTCGATCTCGTCGCCGAAAAAATCGATCCGGTAGGGCTCCCGGGCGTCCACCGGGTAGACGTCGACCAGCCCCCCGCGCGTGGCGAACTGCCCGGGGTGCTCGCAAAGCGCCTCGGCGTCGTAATTGAGCTCCGCTGCGAGGGCTTCGACCAGGGCGGCGAAATCCTGCCGTCCGCCCGCCACCAAACGGATCTGCCGGCTCTCGAAGCTCTGCCGCTCCGGGCACTCGCCGAGCAGGGCCTCGGGCGTGGCGACGAGGAGTCGGGCGGCCCCTGGCTCGCGGAGGAGGGCGCTGAGGGTGGCGAGCCGGTCGCAGATGCGGTCGATCCGCCGCCGGGGGTCGATGTCGGGCGGCGGGTTTTCCGGGAGGTGGCGGACTTCGATCGGCGACTCGCCGACCAGCCAGCCGAGGTGGATTTCGATCTCGGCCGCCAGCTCCGAGGCGCGCCGGGGATCGGCCGTCAGCAGGATGCGGGTCCCGGCTTCCCGGTCGGCGAGCAGGCGGGCGACGAAAAAGGCGAGGGCTTCCTCGCAGACCCCGTGGTGGAGCCGGGGCGAGACTCGGACCTGCGCGCTCACCGGGCTTTGTCGGAATCGATGGCGGCCAGGGCGGCCTCCGCCGCGGCCACTTCCGCCAACTGCTTGGAGCTGCCCGTGCCGGTGGCGAGGGGTCGCCCGGCGAGGCTCAGCTCGACGGTGTAGAATTTGGCGTGGTCGGGGCCGTCCGCCGTGATCAGGCGGTAGTCCGGCATCTTGGAAGGATCCCGCGCCTGGGCCCACTCCTGGAGACGGCCCTTCGGGTTGAGGCTGCGGGCCTCCGTGTGGGCGGCTGCGATGGCCGCGCCGAACTGCTTGAGCACCCAGGCGCGGGCGGCTTCCAGCCCGCCGTCCAGGTGGATGGCTCCGATCAGTGCCTCGAGCGCGTCTTCCAGCATCCCGTCGCTGGGCTCCGGGAGGTGCCGTCGCTGGGCTTCCCCGACCCGGAGGCGGCGGTCGATCCCGAGACTGCGGGCCTGCGCCGCAAGGACGCGCCCGTTGACGAGGCCCGCCCGCATCCGGTCCAGTTCGCCCTCCGGCGCTTCCGGGTGGAGCCGGTAGAGCTGCTCGGCCACGACCAAGCCGAGCACCGCGTCGCCGAGGAACTCGAGCCGCTGGTTGTGGCCCGAGGCCGATTCGAAGCTGGGGTGGGTGAGGGCGGCCTCCAAGAGGTCCGCTTGGCTGAATTCGTAGCCGATCGAAGGTTCGCTGGGCATGGGTCCTGGGCGGGCGGGTTAAATCTGGTGCATCGCAGGGTTTCGGGCTTGCGCCGGGTCAGGCGGACAGCGTAAAGGCTAGCGAATCCGACCTATCCCCGCGCTGCAAACCGAGGCGCGCTAAAGTTCCATTCCACTACGACCCTTGCCGAAAACAAAAACGAGAAAAAACAAGGCGAAAATCTTCGTCCTCGACACCAACGTTCTCCTGCACGACCCGCAGTGCCTGCACAAGTTCGAGGACAACACCCTGGCCATCCCGGTGGAGGTCCTGGAGGAGCTTGATCGTAAGAAATCGGCTCCCGGCGAGCTCGGCTTCGCCGCCCGCAAGGTCCACCGCGACCTCCGCGCCCTGTTCGACAACGAGCTGGCGGTGCATTCGGAGCTGAAGAACCACGGGGCCTCCGCGATGAGCCGGGACCTGCCCGGCGGCGGCCGCCTGATCGTGGTCATCAACGACTACCTGATCGTCGGCGACAAGCACAGCGAGGGCATGAACCGCCTCCGCGCCACCCTCGTCGACATCGACAAGATGGACAGCCGCATCCTCGCGGCCGTCGTGTTCCTCCGCGAGGTCTGCGCGGACAACCGCGTCGTCCTTGTGACGAAGGACGCGAACATGGCGCTCAAGGGCATCGCCCTCGGGCTCGAGGTGCAGGACTACATGAACGACAAGGTCTCCACCGCCAAGCTGGGCGGGGGTTGCAAGACCGTGCGCCTCGATGACGAGGACTACGAGCGCTTCCTGGAGGAGCACGGCGTGGACCTGCCGCCCGAGCAGACCAGCCACCTCTTCCTCAACGAGTACGTCTACATCACCAACGGCCAGTTCACCGAGCCCGCCCGCTACCGGGGCGACGGCCAGTTCGAGGGCCTCATCCTGGGCAGCGAAGTCGGGATCAAAATCCCCAAGGGCATCCGCATCCACCCCCTCAACGACGAGCAGCGCATGCTGATGGACGCCCTCCTCGACGAGGATATCAAGCTCGTGACCTGCTCGGGCAAGGCCGGCACCGGCAAGACCCTCGTGACCATCGCGATGGCGCTGTACCAAACGCTGGGCGAGGACAACCTCTACGAGCGCGTGTTCATCACCCGCCCTTTGGTCCACATCGGCAAGGACACGGGCGCGCTCCCGGGCACCCTGGAGGAGAAGATGGCCCCCTACATCGCGCCCTTCTACGACAACCTCGAGGTCCTCTTCAGCAACCGCAAGGCCCCCGGCACGCCGCAGCCCGACGCCGAGCAGGCGCAGCTCGACCGGATCACCTCCAACCGCAAGCGGAAAAAGGCGATGGCCCGGCTCGCCCGCCAGCCGCAGCAGCAGGAGCGCGACGACGAGGAGTCGGGCAAGCCGCGCAAGCCCTACCAGTTCCTCTTCGACTTCAACATCGTCGAGGTCGAGGCGATGACCTTCATCCGGGGCCGTTCGCTCTCGAACACGATCTTCATCATCGACGAAGCCCAGAATCTGACTCCCCACGAAGCCAAGACGGTGGTCAGCCGGATGGCGGAGGGCTCGAAGGTCGTCCTCCTCGGCGACCCCTACCAGGTCGACAGCATGTTCCTCGACGCCCACTCCAACGGCCTCGTCCACACCGCCCAGCGCCTCAAGGGCACCGAAATCACCGCCCACCTCGAACTGACCACGGGGGTTCGCTCCGAGCTGGCCGACCTCGCCGCCGATTTACTCTGAAACCGGGAAGGTGGAAAGGTGGGAAAGTTTGAAAGTCCGGCGATCCCGCCCCAATTGTCGGTAATCTTTTGATCCACCATGAAGTGCCTGCTCACCTCCCACGGTTCCACGGGGGACATTTATCCGGTGATCCGCCTGGGGCGGGCGCTGGCGGAGGCGGGGCACCAGGTGCGCTTCGCCACCGTTTCGCTCTTCCGGGAGGAGATCGAGCGGGCCGGGATCGAGTATGTCTACCTGCCTCCGGACTGGGACCAGAGCGGCTTCGCCGAGGCCATGCGGGACCTGACCAAAGCCAAGAACCCGGTCGACCTGCTGCGCATCATCTACTCCGAGTCCCTGCCCTTTCTGGATGAAATCCTCAACACCCTCCGCCGCGAGTTGAAGGAGGCGGATCTGTTCGTGAGCAGTTACGTCTTCGCCAACCTCTGCCTGCTCGCGCGGGCCGAGGGCGTGCCCTGCGCGGTCACCACCTTCGCGCACAACATCGTGCCCTCCAGCGGCTACCCGCCGGAGAACCTGCCGCGCCTGCTGGCCGCGCCCGCCTTTATCCGCCGCCGCTGGAACGCCGCGCTCTGGAGGCTGACCGACCGGGTGCTCTGCTGGCAGATCAACCGCGTGGTCGGTCCGACGATGGAGCGCCACGGGCTCGGGCGGGCGGAGAGCTTCGCCTTGGAGCCCGCCGACAAGGTGATCGTGACCGTCTCGCCGGGGCTCTTCCAGCCCAAACGACTCTGGAGCGGGCGCTTCAAGTTCACCGGGTACCTGCGCTGGCAGTCGCCCGAAGACCCCTCGCTGGACGAACGCATCGAGCGCTTTCGCGGCGGGGAGCGCGTGCCCATCCTGACCTTCGGCAGCGTGACTTTCGACGAGGCGCGCAAGGTGATGACGCGCTTCATGCGCAACTGGCCGGAAGGCAAGAAGATCATCATCCAGTCCGGCTGGGCGGGCCTCACGATCGAGCGTCCCCGCACCGAGATGTGCTGCATCGGCCGGATCTCCCACGACCAGCTCTTCAAGCACGGCTCCCTGGTGATCCACCACGGCGGCGCCGGCACGACCGCCAGCGTGCTGCACGCCGGCATCCCGCAGGTCGTCATCCCGCACATCGGCGACCAGTGGTTCTTCGCCGCGCAGGTCAAACGCCTCGGCGTCGGCCTCGAGGTCAAGCGCTCGAAATGGCCCGAAGACCTGCCGAAAGCGGTGCGCCAGATCGAGAAGAGCCGTAAGATTCCCAAGCGCGCGGCCGAGGTCGCCGAATTGCTCGCCGCCGAGGACGGGCCCGGCAACGCCGTCCGCGAGCTGGAGCGGCTCGCGGGCGGATGAAGCGAGTCGGTCTCCGGATTCGCAAGGATTTGGAAGCGGGGGAAGGACTCGGGCGAATGCGGCCCCGCAATCTCCTCCGAGGCACGCCGTTTGCCGCGACGAAAGCTTCGAAGGAGGGAGGAATCTCGAACCGTCCAATGGCGGCTTTGCGCCGGGGAGGTCCCGCGGCTTCTTCATTAAGCCTGTCGGCTCTTCTTCGCCCCCGGGCCGCTGTCGGCCGGCGCGGTCTGGCGGAACCCGGCGGGGCGGTCCGGCACCGGCCGCTTCCAACCTTCGCCCTCCGACCGGATCGGCCTGAACGGGAAAAGCAGCGTCCGGCTCCGTCCGGCGCGTCCGGATCGCGCCCGGAATCCGCGCTTCGTCATGCAACACACGTATGTCGGAAATCGGCGGCTGGCAGTCCGATCCTTGCGCTGACGTATCGAATTCGTCGATACGGAGGACGCGGACGGCACGCCGCCCGCACGGCTTTCGTTCAATTGACCGTTCGCTCCGCCTACTTCGTCGCCTCGTGGATCGCGACGATGGAAAAGCTCAGTCCGGTCGCCTCCACCTTGGGAAAAGCGGCGAGGCGAAGCTGCTCGGCGAGGGCCTCTTTGGTCGGAAAGTTCTCGATCGTCCCGGCGAGGTAGTCGTAGGCGCCTTTGTCACCGGTCGCGAGGGCGGCCACCCGCGGCAGGACGTGTTTCAGGTAAAAGTAGTAGATCGGGCGGAACCAGCGGTCGGGCTGCGAAAACTCGAGCACGAAAAGCCGTCCGCCGGGTCGCAGCACCCGGTGGATCTCCCGCAGCCCGCGCTGCCGGTCCTCGAAATTCCGGACGCCGAAGGCGATCGTCACCGCGTCGACCGAATCCTTTTCGAGGGGGAGGGCCATGCAGTCGCCGAAGGCGAACTCGATGTCCGCGTGAGCGGGGCGCTCCGCGCGCTTCCGACGCGCCTCGTCCAGCATCGGCTCGCAAAAGTCGAGGCCGGTCACGGCGACCTCGGGGCCGAGGGTATCGCGCAGTTTGAAGGCCACGTCGCCGCTTCCGGTGGCGAGGTCGACCAGGTCGCGCGGCCCGAAGGCCCGGACCTTCCGCGCGAGAACGCGGCGCCAGTGGAAGTCGATTCCGCCGCTCAGCAGGTGGTTGGCGAGGTCGTAACGGCCGGCGATTCCGGCGAACATCCGGTTGACTGCTTGTCCTTCGGGCATGGTGTGGGAGGCGGAGAGGGAAGGGGGGGAAAAGGAAAAAGGAAAGCGCAATTACGGCCGGGCCGGACGGGTCAGCCCTCCTTTTTCACCGCCTCGATGCTGCGCACCACCCACTGGGAAAGCTCCTTGTCGGGGTTTTGCACGGCCAGTTTTCCAATCTTGAAAACCGTTTGACCGGTATTGCGGTTGATGATGCTGAGACCGTGCTCGAAGTCCTTGAACTTCTCCTCGCAGAGCGACTGGAGGGTGCGGTCCTTCTCCACGCTCTCGCGGATCAATTCCTCGACCGCGAGGGGTTTGAAATCGAGCGTGTAGCCGTGGCGTTTCTCGAAGTCCGTGGCGAAGCGCTTGACGTCCTCGATCCAGACCGCGTGCTGGCGGTGGGCGTTCTTCTCCTTCAATTCCTTCAGGCAGGCGGCGGGATCCTCGATCGTTTCGCCGGTGACCTCGAAGCTGGCGATGGCGGTGGAGGGCAGCTCGAACTTGTAGTCGCGGAAGGTCCGTTCGAGCACCGTCATGAGTCCGCGCGCGCCGGTGCCTTCCTTGCCGGCGGCCTCGGCCACCGCCCGGATGGCTTCCGGGCTGATGGTGAAATCGATCCCGTAGCCTTTGAAGTCGTCGCGGTACTGGTGGAGGATGCTTCCCTCCGAGCTGGTCAGGATCTGGGCCAGGTCGTCGGCCGAGAGCGCCTCGCAGGCCACCCGGACCGGCACCCGGCCGATGAATTCCGGTTCGAAGCCGTACTTGATGAAATCCCGGGTGCCGGCGTGCTTGAGGAAGCGGGAGGCGTCTTCCTCGCGCTCGGAGGCGGCCGCGCCGAAGCCCATTTCGCTCGTTGTCATCCGCCTGCGGATCGACTCGGCGAGCTTGTCGAAGGCGCCGCTGACGATGAAGAGGATATTGCGGGTGTTGATCGACTTGCGCCGCGGCTTGCCGCCGCGCTGCATTTCCATCACCGCCTGCATCTGGGACATCATATCGGTCGGGCTGAAGAGGTTGACCTCGGTTTCCTCCATCAGCTTGAGGAGGTTGATCTGCACCCCGCGTCCGGACACGTCGCGCCCGCTCATCGAGCCCTCGCTCGCGATCTTGTCGATCTCGTCGACGAAGATGATCCCGTATTCCGCCAGCTCGGTATTCCCGTCGGCGGCCTTGACGAGGTCCCGCACGAGGTCGTCCACATCCGAGCCCACGTAGCCGGTCTCGGAAAACTTGGTCGCATCGGCCTTCACGAAGGGCACGCCGATCAACTTGGCGATGTTCTTCATCAGGTAGGTCTTGCCGACCCCGGTCGGTCCGAGCAGCAGGATATTCTGCTTGCTGTATTCCGAGGGCCGCAGGCCTTTTCCGCCCAGACTCCGGCGGACGTGGTTGTAGTGGTCGCAGATGGCGACCGAGAGCACCTTCTTGGCGTCCTTCTGGCGGATGACGAAGCGGTCCAGGTAATCGCGGATCTCCTTCGGCTTGAGGTGGAAGTCGCGGATTCCGGCGAGGGGATCGCGGTCCCCGTCCGCCCCGCCGCCGGACATGGAGGAATCTTTGCTATCCGATTGCTTGCTAAATGTTTCTGAATCGTCGAAGGCCTGCGCAGACACCTTGACATTGGAATCCCGAAACAATTCTTTCAGTTGACGCTGAATTTCCTCGAAAGGGTTGGGCGGTTCTTTATCACTCATTTTTTCTAGTTTGACAGGGGGTTTTCCGATCCGAAGTATCGCCCACCCAATAACTTTTGATTTTATTTTGCAAGCCACTGGAGCATTCCGACCATGTCCAACAACCTGACCAAGCGCGACATCGTTCTCGATATATACGAGAAAACCGAATTTCCCCAGAAGGAAGTGCGCGAGACCGTGCAACTGACTCTCGACGCGATCGCCAAGGCGCTGAGCGAAGGTCGTAACGTGGAGCTGCGGAATTTCGGGGTCTTCGAGGTTCAGATACGCAAGTCGCGGATCGGCCGCAACCCGAACCGTCCGGAGAAGGACGTGGTCATCCCGAAGCGCGCGGTGATCAAGTTCAAGGCGGGCAAGGAGCTGAAGGCCGAGCTGAAGAAAATGGACGTCGACAAGGCCGGGTAGGCCTGGCGGCGGAAGATTCACAGCTCCCCCGAGCTTCTTTTATCCATGCAGTTCGAGAGCCTACCCGGATTCCGGGAATTCTATCCCGAAGCCTGCGCCCGCCGGAACCACATTTTCGGCCGGTGGCGGAAGGCGGCGCATGCTTTCGGTTTTCAGGAGTATGACGCGCCCGTGCTGGAGCCGCTCGAGCTCTACATCGAGAAGTCGGGCGAGGAAATCGTCGGGCAGCTCTTCAATTTCGAAGACCGCGGCGGTCGCGCGGTGGCCCTGCGGCCCGAGATGACTCCCTCGCTCGCCCGCTTGGTGGCGGCCAAGGCGAACAGCCTGAAGCGCCCGGTCAAATGGTTCAATATCGGCGAGCACTACCGCTACGAACGGCCGCAGAAAGGGCGCTTGCGCGCTTTTTTCCAGTTCAATGCCGACATCTTCGGCGAGCCCGGGCCCGGCGCGGATGCCGAGCTGATCCTGCTGCTGGTGCAGACCCTGAAGTCTTTCGGCCTCGGAAGCTCCGATTTCAAGCTGCGCCTCAGTGATCGCGACCTCTGGCTGCTGATGCTGGCGGCCGAGGGTCTGGATGAAAGCGGCAGCGCCGGGGTGCTGGGGGTGATCGACAAACTCGAACGCAGCAGCCGGGAGAAATCGGTCGAAAAGCTGGGCGAATACTTGGGCGAGGGTGCCGAGGACTTTTTCGAGCGGGTCGGGGAAGTGGTGACGATCCGCGATTTCGACGCGCTGCGCGCCTTTATCCGCGGGCTGCCGCTGGAAGGCGATCTTTCCGCGCAGGCGGAGAAGCGCCTGCGCGATTGGGCGCTCCTGCTCGACCACCTCCATGCGGCCGGGGCCGGGGATTTCGTCCGGATCGATCTGGGGATCGTCCGCGGACTGGCCTACTACACGGGTTTTGTTTTCGAGGCCTTCGAGGCGAGCGGCGAGGGCCGCGCTCTGGCCGGTGGCGGCCGCTACGACGCGCTGGTCAAAAAGCTCGGCGGGCCGGACCTGTCGGCGGTGGGTTTCGCGATGGGCGACGTCACCTTGGTCGACCTGCTCGAAGCCAAAAAGCGCCTGCCCGATTACGTCGAACGGCCGGACTTCGTGGCCGTCATCGGCGGGGAAGCGGAGCGCCGCGCCGCCCTGGCCGACGCGGCGGAGCTGCGCGAGCGGGGCTACCAGGTCGACTATCCGCTCAAGGAGGTGGGCTTCGGCAAGCAGTTCAAGCAGGCCGGGCAAAAGGGCGCGCGCTTCGCGCTGATCTACGGCGAAGACGAGCTTGCCGCCGGCCGCGTGAAAGTGCGCGACCTCGCCAGTGGCGCGGAGAAGGATTTTCCCCGGGATTCGTTCGGCTCGGTCGTGGCGGAGATCTTCGAATCGGGTTTGGAGGGCTGAGAGGGGGGGGCGGCTTCGCCGGAATCCGTCGCAGATTCGACGGGCGGTTCCGACCGCAGACCCTGTCGATCCAAAATCTCAGGATTTCGGCTACCTAACGGAGCTTCCTCGGCCGAAACGGCTTCCTGACCTGCCTCCGGCTTATCCGGCGTTGGCTTCCTCGCGGGCGGCCTTGGGGAGGCGGACGACATTGCGGACCGCGTTCTTGGTCACGAGGTTGCCGCCCGATCCGCGGTTGCGGACGGCGAGGTCCTTGAAGACCACTTCCTCCTCCGTCTTGCGGAGGCGGGGGGCGGGCTTGAGGTTGACCTTGACCGCGTCGGGCTCGCCGCCCTCCGTCGGGTAGCAGGAGATGTAGAAGACGCGGGAGCCGGCCTTGCCCTTGGTCAGGTCGTACTCCTTGTCGCGGGTCACGCCGCCGATCTGGAAGTGCTTGGCCAGGGTGGGGCCGGTCTTGCCGTCGCGGTAAACCATGCAGTAGGTCAGGGCGTTGGGCTCGGCGCGGTTGAAGATGTCGATATGGAGGATGTCCTTGCCGAAGAAGGCCTTCTCGCTGACCTTCGAAACGATCAGTTTGCCCTCCTGGTTGATCGCAATGACGTCGTCGAGGCTGGAGCACTTGCAGACCGCCTCGTCCTTCTTCATGCCGATCCCGGCGAAGCCTTCCTTGCGGTCGACGTAGAGCGTCTCGTTGGCGATCACGACCTCTTGGGCGACGACCTTCTCGAAGGAGGTCAGCTCGGTCTTCCGCTCGCGGCCCGGGCCGTACTTTTTCTTCAGCTCGGTGAACCACTTGATCGCGTATTTGGTCAGGTGCTTGAGATTCTTCTTGGTCTCCTCGATGGCGTCCTCGAGCGCCTTGATCTGCTCGTCGGCCTTGAAGGAGTCGTACTTGGAGATGCGCTTGATGCGGATTTCGAGCAGGCGGAGGATGTCGTCGCGGGTGACCTCGCGCTTGAGCAGCTTTTTGTAGGGATCGAGGCCCTTGTCGACGGTGGCGATGACGCCCTCCCAGGTTTCCTCCTCCTCGATGCGGCGGTAGATGCGCTTCTCGATGAAGATCTTCTCCAGCGAGCTGAAGTGCCACTTTTCCTCCAGTTCGCCGAGCTGGATTTCGAGCTCCATCTTGAGCAGCGCGACGGTCTTCTCGGTGGCGAGGTAGAGGAGGTCCTCGGCGGCGAAGAAGTGGGGCTTCTCGTTCTCGATCACGCAGATGTTGGTGGAGATCGAGACTTCGCAGTCGGTGAAGGCGTAGAGCGCCTGCTCGGCGGTCTCGGCCTCGACGCCGGAGGGCAGGTAGACGAGGATTTCGACCTTGTCGGCGGTGTTGTCCTCGACCCGCTGGATCTTGATCTTGCCTTTGTCGTTGGCGGCGAGGATCGAGTCGATGAGAGTGGTCGTGTTCTTGCCGAAGGGCAGCTCGGTGATCGCGAGGAGGCTCTTCTTCCGCGTCTCGATGCGGGCGCGGACTTTGACCCGGCCGCCGCGCTTGCCTTGGTTGTAGTCGGACACGTCGGCGATGCCGCCGGTGGGAAAATCGGGGTGGATGGTCGGCCTTTCCTTGCGGAGGAAGGCGATGCAGCCGTCGATCAGCTCGATGAAATTGTGGGGGAGGATCTTGCAGGAGAGGCCGACGGCGATGCCTTCGGCGCCTTGGGCGAGGAGGAGAGGGAACTTGACCGGGAGGGTCTCGGGCTCCTGGTTGCGTCCGTCGTAGGAGAGCAGCCATTTGGTGGTCTTCGGGTTGAAAACCACGTCGAGGGCGAACTTCGAGAGGCGCGCCTCGATGTAGCGCGGCGCGGCGGCGGAATCGCCGGTCAGGGTGTTGCCCCAGTTGCCCTGGGTGTCGATCAGCAGCTCCTTCTGCCCGAGCTGGACCATGGCGTCGCCGATCGAGGCGTCGCCGTGGGGGTGGTATTTCATCGTGTTGCCGATGACGTTGGCCACCTTGTTGTAGCGGCCGTCCTCGAGCTCGCGCATGGAGTGGAGGATGCGGCGCTGGACAGGTTTGAGGCCGTCGTTGGCGTGGGGCACCGCGCGCTCGAGGATGACGTAGCTGGCGTAGTCGAGGAACCAGGCCCCGAACATGTCGTCGATGTGGCCGGAGTCGCCGCTCAGGTCGAAGATGTCGTAGTCCCCGCCCGAGCCGCCGGCGCTGGAGTCGGCGGACGCGGTTTCGGCGGGCGCGGGCGGCTGTTCGTCGGTGGGCTTGCCCTCGGCATCGAAGCCGAGTTCGAGGTTCTCGTCGTCGGAAGGTTTTTTCTTACGAGGCATTCAGGTGGAGAAAACGGGTAATACGCGAAAATCAGCGAGGTCGGAGGAAGTATCCATGGGAAAAAGGTGGAATCGCCCGAGCGGTTCAAGGAGAATTCCGAAGAAGCATGGCCCCGGGCGGCCAAGCAGGCAATTCCGGCGGAGGCTCCGTCCCCGCCGATTCGGACTTCGCCGACGCGCCCGCCTCTATCTCCAAGCTTGAAGCATCGTGAAACAAGGGCACTTACGGATTGATAATGAGAATGGACGGTTGGAGAGGAAGAGGATGAGGAAGAGTAGGAGGAAGAGTGTGAGTAAGAGGATGAGGCTGAGTCGGGGCCGCGGGAGAATCTCGATGGGAGCGTCCTCCGGGGTTGGCGCTCCTGTCGGGTTCCGGCGCTCGCAAGCGAGCACGCCACGAGGGGATCCGAAGTCGCAGCGGCGGGCGACTGGGAGAGGGCGCACCCGCCGGCGAGCTTGGGCGCAGGGCGGGATTGACAGGGAGGCTTCGACCGTGCGTGCTGGATCGCTTTGACCGAGATCGGAGTGATGTTCAAAGCTGTGTGGAAATGGTTTTCAGGGCGGGGGCTGCACCCCTTCCCGATTTGGGGCACCCTGCGGACTTACGACCGGAAAAAGGCCACGGCGGATGTGCGGGCCGGGTTGAACGTCTCGCTCTTGGATTTTCCGCAGGCCATGGCCTACGCCCTGATCGCGGGTCTTCCGGTGCAGGCGGGAATCTTTTGCTCGGCACTGGCGAGCATTACGGGGCCCTTCCTGGCGAGCTCGCGCTTCGTCATGCTGGGACCGACGAATGCCACCGCGGTGATGCTGCTGAGCACCTTTTTGACGCTCGGCTACGCGCCCGAGCAGGCCGTGCTGGCTTTGCCCCTGATGCTCCTGCTGGTCGGCGTCTTCATGGTCGGCGGCGCCTTCCTTGGAATCGCCGGGATGACGCAGTACATTTCCCGGGCGGTGGTGGTCGGCTACATCACGGCGGCGGCCTGCCTGATCATCGCCAACCAGCTGAAGACCGTGCTGGGGCTGGAAGTTCCGCGCGCGGGCACCTTCGTCGAGTCGATCCGGTACCTCGTCGCAGGACTGGGGCAAACGCAATGGGAGGCGCTCAGCCTGGCGCTCCTCACGCTGCTGGTCTACCTGCCGCTCAAGCGCTGGGCGCGCGGCCTGCCGACGGTGGCGGTGACCTTGCTGGTGGTGGGCGGCTTGGCCTTTTGGCTGGAGCGCTACGGCATCCGTGCGGAAATGCTCGAACCCGTGCGGGCCACCGCTTGGAAGTTCGGGCTGCCGGCGTTCAATTTCGGCGAAATGGCCGCTCTCGCCAACGGGGCGCTCGCGGTCGCCTTCCTGTCGCTGCTGGAAAGCTCCTCGATCGCCAAGACCCTGGCGGCGCAGTCCGGCGACCGGGTGGACCTGAACCAGCAGATGTTGAGCATGGGCGCGGCCAACTTTGCCTGCGCCGTGGGCGGCGGCATGGCGGTGTCCGGCTCGCTCACGCGCTCGGCCTTGAACTTCCGCAGCGGTGCGAGGACCGAGCTTTCGAGCGTCTTCAGCGGCTGCCTGCTGGTGTTCGGGCTTTTCGCGCTCGGGCCTCTGGTCGGCTATATTCCGAAGCCCGCGCTCGCCATGTTGGTCATCTTGGTCGGCGTCTCGCTGATCAACCGGGCGAACATCCTGGTCATGCTCAAGACCACCCGGAGCGACGCCACCGTCTTTCTCTGCACCTTTTTGGGCGGGCTTTTTCTTCCCCTCGATACGGCGATCTACATCGGCGCGGCGGCCTCGATCGGGCTCTTCCTGCACAAGGCGAGCAAACCGGGCCTGAAGGAGATTTCCTTCGACGATCGCGGCAACATGGTCGAGCACGAAACCGTCAACCGCAACCGTCAGCGTCCCGAGATCGCGATCGTCCACGTCGAGGGCGACCTCTTCTTCGCCTCGAGCGAGCTCTTCCTCGACCAGATGCGCAACGTGGCCGAGCATCCGGCGCTGAAGGTGATCATTCTCCGGCTGCGGAACGCCTACCACCTCGACGCCTCGGTGGCGTTGACGATCCAAGACTTGGTGAACTTCGCGCGCGGCAAGGGCCGCGACGTAATTGTAAGCGGGGCCCGCCCGGAGATCGAGCGGGTCTTCCGGAATTCGGGCCTGCTCGAGACGCTGGGCGAGGAAAACTTTTTCCGCTACTACCCGGAGAATCCGATGATCTCGACCCGCGACGCACTCAAACGCGCCCAGTCGATCACCGGCGAGAAGTCCGCCGATATCACGATCTACGCGGCGGAGAAGAAAAAGGATTAGGGGCGGGGCCGGGCGAGGTGCCAGGTTTTATGGGCCCGCAGATTCGGAGGGGGTTCACTCTTGAGCCCCTTGGATTGGGTGGGGGCTTTGCTGCGGGTGGCGGACAGGAGTGTCCGCCCTCCTGGGGTTGCGCGCTTGTTTTGGGCGGGGCTTTCTGGGAGGGGCGAAGTGCGTTTTAAGCGGTGAGTTTTTCGGGCTCGTCCTTTTCGACCTTGAGGTTGTCGATGATGAAGTCTTGGCGCTCGGGGGTGTTCTTGCCCATGTAGAAGCTGAGAAGTTCCTTCGTGGTCATGCCCTTCGGGATGATGACCGGGTCGAGGCGGATGTTTTTCCCGATGAAGTGCTGGAACTCGTCGGGGGAGATCTCGCCGAGGCCTTTGAAGCGGGTGATCTCGGGCTTGGGGCCGAGGGCTTCGATGGCCTTGCGGCGTTCCTCGTCCGAGTAGCAGTAGCGGGTTTCCTTTTTGTTGCGGACGCGGAAGAGAGGGGTCTGCAGGATGTGGAGGTGGCCCTGCTTGATCAGCTCGGGAAAGAACTGGAGGAAGAAGGTGATCAGGAGCAGGCGGATGTGCATGCCGTCGACGTCGGCGTCGGTCGCGATGACGACGTTGTTGTAGCGCAAGCCGTCGAGACCGTCCTCGATGTTGAGGGCGTCCTGGAGGAGGTTGAATTCCTCGTTCTCGTAAACGACCTTCTTGGTCAGGCCGAAGGAGTTGAGGGGCTTGCCCTTGAGGGAGAAGACGGCTTGGCGGTTGACGTCGCGGGCCTTGGTGATGGAGCCGGAGGCGGAGTCGCCCTCGGTGATGAAGAGGGTGGAGTCGAGGCGGCCCTCCTTCTTCGTGTCGAGGTGGATGCGGCAGTCGCGGAGCTTCTTGTTGTGGACTTTGTTTTTGCGGGCGCGCTCGCGGGCGAGCTTCTGGATGCCCTTGAGTTCCTTGCGGTTCCGCTCGGATTCCTGGATCTTAAGCTGGAGGGCCTTGGCGGTCTCGGCGTTCCGGTGGAGGTAGTTGTCGAGGGCCTGTTTGACGAAGTTGTTCATGAAGGTCCGCACGGTCGGCCCCTTCGGACCCATGTCCTGCGAGCCGAGCTTGGTTTTGGTCTGCGACTCGAAGACCGGGTCTTCGACTTTGACGGCGACGGCCGCGCAGATGGAGGTGCGGATGTCGACGGCGTCGTAGTCCTTCTTGTAGAATTCCTTGATCGTCTTGGCGAGCGCCTCGCGGAACGCGTTCAGGTGGGTCCCGCCCATCGTCGTATGCTGGCCGTTGACGAAGGAGTAATAGTCCTCGCCGTAGGTCTCGTTGTGGGTGAAGGCGATTTCGATGTCCTTGTCGACGAGGTGGATGACCGGGTAGAGGGGCTCGCCGTCGAGCTTGTTTTCGAGGAGGTCGCGGAGGCCGTTCTCGGATTTGAACTTCTTGCCATTGTAGAGGATGGTCAGTCCGCTGTTGAGGTAGGCGTAGTTCCAGAGCATGTCCTCGACGTAGTCCTCTCGGTAGCGGAACTTCCCGAAGATCTTCGGGTCCGGGTCGAAGCGCAGGGCGGTCCCGCTCTTGGCATTCTTGGCGTCCTTGTCCTTTTTGTCCTCGGCGGTGACTTCGCCGCGGGAGAACTCGACCGCGCGGGTCTTGCCCTCCCGGAAGGCCTCGATCCGAAACTCGGCGGAGAGGGCGTTGACGGCCTTGATGCCGACGCCGTTCAAGCCGACCGACTTTTTGAAGGCCTCGGAGTCGTACTTCGCGCCGGTGTTGATCTTTGAGGCGCAGTCCTTGAGTTTGCCGAGCGGGATGCCGCGGCCGTAGTCGCGCACGGAGACATGGCTGCCGTCGATGCTGACCTCGATGGTCTTGCCGTGGCCCATGACGAACTCGTCGATCGAATTGTCGATCACCTCCTTGAGCAGGATGTAGATGCCGTCGTCGGAGGAAGACCCGTCGCCGAGCTTGCCGATGTACATGCCGGGACGGAGCCGGATGTGCTCCTTCCAGTCGAGGGACTTGATGTTGTCTTCGGTGTAGTCTGCGGACATTTTATTTTGGGGGTATTTTTAGTTGGAAAGGTGGGAAAGGAGGGAACCCGCTTTGTCCTTCGGGCCTCGCCGGTCGGGTAGTACGAAGGCGGTTTTTCTTGGAGCGAGTCCTTTGGTTGTGGGTATGCCTCGATTTCCGAAAGACACAAAATATTTGAGTCTTCTGCAATTATCGTGGGATCATATCCAGCTTTCCGCAGTAGAAGAGAATGGCGATCCTGAACTTCTCGAAGGATCGGAACCCGCGCGCGTTTGATTTGACTGCCTGAATCTTGGAGTTGAA
>Ga0208623_100276_pt1 | contig 48939 bp, 32 predicted proteins | sample HotLakConsUCCL28_FD_184737 | JGI IMG/M metagenome (GOLD analysis project Ga0208623, IMG submission 184737) | Hypersaline microbial mat communities from Hot Lake, Washington, USA - Hot Lake Consortium UCC-L28 (SPAdes) (version 2) ...
TTTCCCTGAGTTTTAGTTGATGAGCAGCTCAAACCCTCTAATCCTCGTGAAAAGCAACCAAGTCGATTCACAATGCAGATCGCCAAAATTATTTTCCAGCAGGGGTTTCAAGACTTGGAGATGTCTAGTAGGAGACAGTCTGTTAAAAACTCAAGCCCAGCGATCAAAGTCTCTCTCCCAAGCTTGGGAGAGGGATTTAGGGTGAGTGCGAAACCGGCTTATAGAGCCGCTTTTTAATTTAAGGAAGTCCTAAACCGAAGCCGCCTGCAGCGAAGGCTCCACTGCCGCCGCCAGCTTCCGCAGCATTTTTGCTGTGGTCTCAAAGTCTACGCAGGCATCGGTAATGCTCTTGCCATATTCCATATCCCGCAGATCTTTGGGGATCTTTTGATTGCCTGCCTTCAGGTGGCTCTCAATCATCACCCCCAGGATGTGGGTAGAGCCCTGCTCCACCTGCTGAGCCACATCATCCAGAACATTCACCTGGCGGTTGTGGTCCTTATTGGCGTTGGCGTGGCTGCAGTCCACCATCATGCGGGGGTTGAGTTTGAGGCTGGCCATTTCCTCAGCCGCCCTGGTTACATGGTCAGCAGAGAAGTTTGGCCCCCCTTTGCCGCCCCGCAGTACCAGGTGGCAGTCGGGGTTGCCGGTGGTGGTCACAATGCTGGCCAGACCGGAATGGTTAATGCCCAGGAAGTGGTGGGGCTGACTGGCGGCCAGCATCGCGTTCATCGCCGCCTGCAGGCTGCCGTCGGTGCTGTTCTTAAAGCCAATCGGCATCGACAGCCCAGAAGCCATTTCCCGGTGGGTCTGGCTCTCGGTGGTACGGGCTCCAATCGCCGTCCAGGAAATCACGTCGGCAATGTATTGAGGCGTGACAGGGTCCAGCAACTCCGTCGCCGCCGGCAAACCAAGATGGGCCAGATCCAGCAGCAGCTTTCGGGCCAGGCGCAGGCCAGTGTTGATGTCGTAGCTGCCATCCAGGTGGGGATCGTTAATCAACCCCTTCCAACCCACGTTAGTCCGGGGCTTTTCAAAATAAACCCGCATCAAAATTTCCAGTTGCCCAGACAGCTCATGGCGCAGGTTGGCCAGCTTTTGCCCATACTCATAAGCCGCGTCAATATCGTGCACCGAACAGGGACCGACGATGACCAGCAGGCGGCGATCTTCGTTGTAGAGAATGTGGCGAATGCGATCGCGAGCCTCAGCCACCACAGCGGCAGCCTCATCAGTCATTGGAAACTCGTGGTGCAGCAGAGCCGGGCTGACCAGAGGACGAGTTTCAACGACGTGGAGGTCTTGAGTTTGATACATGGACATGACCTGTTGAATACCTGCGATGCGGTAGAAAACCTTCTGAAATGGTAACTTATCTACCCCACAACAACCTCACCCGACTCACTCAACGCCGGCAGCATCTCTACCTCGGTGTTGTTGTAGAGCACCATGGTAGTGGACTGATTTTCCTCGAAGCCGATGCGCTTGTAGAACCCCTGCTGGTGGGTGGTCATCAGGTAAATGCGCTCCACCCGGCTCATGTGGGGATGGCTGACCAGGGTTTCCACCATTTTGCGGCCCAGGCCACCACCCTGGTAGGCGGGATCGATTACTACGTCCCAGATGGTGGCGCGGAATACGCCGTCGGAGGTGGCGCGGGCAAAGCCAATCATGAGATCGCCATCCCAGGCGGTGACGAGGGGAAAGCTGTGGGCTACGGCGGTAGCCATGTCTTCGCTGGAGCGGTCTTTGGCCCAAAAGGCCGCTGCTTTGAACAGGCGGATGAGTTGATCTAAATCTTGAGCAGACAGAGTATCGGCGTATTTGAATTGAATGGTGCTGCAATCCATTGGCAAATAAATTCTCTCTAACAGGGCAAGTGAATAAATGACCCATGCAGGTCCAGAAGGGCAATTTAATGTGTAAAAAAATCGCTATCGTCAGAGGGACAAGAATGCCGGGTCAATCCGAAACGAGAATGCAAAGGGTCGATCTAACTCATTGAAGTTGCGCTTTAGTCAGAATAAACAGATTTTCTGATTAGTGGTATACCAAAATGGGAATTTTCTTGACATTGCCAGGAAATCCTGACATTTATATGGCTCCCGCTTTAAACCTTATCCAAGTCCAGAAGTGGAATTTTGCGGAAGGGAGAGCTACAGATCCCGAGCTGGACTTGCGTATACATCTTGTCCAAGTCCAGAAGTGGAGTTTTGCGGAAGGGAGAGCTACAGATCCCGAACTGGACCTGGTATCTCTTCCCACCCAGGGCTGAGATTGCTCGGCTATCAAAGCCTGAGTGGTAGGATATAAACCTGGTCCAAGTCCAGAAGTGGGGTTTTCCCTTAGAGAAAACTATATATTTCGAGCTGGACTTGGTATAGAAGCATTTCTGCTCACCTGTGGCGGCAATGCAGGTGTGGACATCGCCCCTTGTAAAGCGGTCTGCGCTACGGTTTACTAAAGTTTTCATGTTCGCTGACCTGGCTGTCTGATTCATGCTTAAGAACCTTCTAGGTGATCCTAATGCCCGTAAGCTCAAGAAGTATCGTCCTGACGTTGTAGAGATAAATCTGCTCGAAGAGGAGATTCAAACTCTGTCAGACGAGGCACTGACGGGCAAAACAACCGAATTTAGACAGCGGATTGACCAGGGCGAATCCCTGGATGATTTGCTGCCCGAGGCCTTTGCCGTAGTGCGGGAAGCCTCAAAGCGGGTGCTGGGCATGCGCCACTTCGACGTGCAGCTGATTGGCGGCATGGTGCTCCACGACGGGCAAATCGCCGAGATGAAAACCGGAGAAGGGAAAACCCTGGTAGCCACCCTACCCTCCTACCTCAACGCCATCAGCGGCAAGGGCGTTCACATCGTTACCGTGAACGACTACCTGGCCCGGCGAGACGCCGAGTGGATGGGTCAGATTCACCGCTTCCTCGGCCTCAGTGTGGGGCTAATTCAGCAGGGTATGAGCCCGGCAGAGCGACGCAAAAACTACGGCTGCGATATCACCTACGGAACCAACAGTGAGTTCGGTTTCGACTATCTGCGAGACAATATGGCCACCGCCATGGCCGATGTGGTGCAGCGTCCCTTCAACTTCTGCATCATCGACGAGGTTGACTCCATTCTGGTGGATGAGGCCCGGACGCCGCTGATCATCTCCGGTCAGGTTGAGCGCCCCAGCGAAAAGTACACCCAGGCGGCAGAAGTCGCCCGCGCCCTCAACGGCGAAGAACACTACGAGGTTGACGAAAAAGCCCGTAATGTGCTGCTCACAGACGAAGGCTTCATCCAGGCAGAAAATGTTCTGGGAGTGCAGGATCTCTTCGACCCCAAAGATCCCTGGGCGCACTATGTCTTTAATGCCATTAAGGCCAAAGAACTCTTTGTTAAGGACGTTAACTACATCGTCCGCAATGGCGAAATTGTGATTGTGGATGAGTTTACTGGACGGGTAATGCCTGGTCGCCGCTGGAGTGACGGACTGCACCAGGCCATTGAAGCCAAAGAGCACGTCGAAATTCAGCCCGAGACCCAGACCCTGGCCAGCATTACCTACCAGAACTTCTTCCTGCTCTACCCCAAACTGTCGGGGATGACCGGTACCGCTAAGACTGAAGAGGCGGAATTCGAGAAAATTTACAACCTGGAAGTTACCGTCATTCCCACCAACCGTCCCCTGGCCCGGAAAGACCTGTCTGACGTGGTCTACAAAACCGAAGAGGCCAAGTGGAAGGCGGTGGCCAAGGAATGTGCCGACATGCACGAGGCCGGTCGCCCGGTCCTGGTGGGCACTACCAGCGTGGAAAAATCCGAGGTGCTGTCGGCCCTCTTGAGTCAGCTTGGCGTTGACCACAACCTGCTGAATGCCAAACCCGAAAACGTAGAGCGAGAGTCGGAAATTGTCGCCCAGGCCGGTCGTCGGGGCGCGGTGACCATCGCCACCAACATGGCCGGACGAGGTACCGACATCATCCTCGGCGGTAACTCTGACTACATGGCACGCCTCAAGGTGCGGGAATACCTCATGCCCCGCATCGTTAAGCCCGAGGACGATGAGTTTGCGGTACCCTCCGTACCCGGTACCAAAAGCCGAGGCAAGGCCCAGGGCTTTGGCGACGGCAAGAAAGTGAAAACCTGGAAGGCCTCACCGGACATCTTCCCGGTGGAGCTATCCAGCGAAACCATTGCTGAACTGAAAGCCGCAGTGGATCTGGCGGTAGACACCTACGGAGAGCGGAGTCTGCCCGAACTTCAGGCGGAAGATAAACTGGCCACCGCCGCCGAAAAGGCTCCCACCGAAGATCCCGTCATCCAAAAGCTGCGGGATGTGTACAACCGCATCCTGCACGAGTACGAGCAGTACACTGGCGAAGAGCATAACGAAGTGGTGCAGCGCGGCGGTCTGCATGTCATCGGTACCGAGCGCCACGAGTCCCGCCGCATTGATAACCAGCTGCGGGGCCGGGCCGGACGCCAGGGCGACCCCGGCTCGACCCGGTTCTTCCTGAGCCTGCAGGACAACCTGCTGCGTATCTTCGGCGGCGACCGGGTAGCCGGGCTGATGAACGCCTTCCGGGTGGAAGAAGACATGCCCATCGAGTCGGGAATGCTGACCCGCTCCCTGGAAGGGGCGCAGAAGAAGGTTGAAACCTACTACTACGACATCCGGAAGCAGGTCTTCGAGTACGACGAGGTGATGAACAACCAGCGGCGTGCCATCTATGCCGAACGCCGCCGCGTGCTGGAAGGAGATGCCCTCAAGGATATGGTCATTGGCTATGCCGAGCAGACCATGGACGACATCGTGCAGGCCTACATCAACCCGGAACTGCCCCCCGAAGAATGGAAGCTGTCGGAAATGGTGGACAAGGTCAAGGAGTTTGTCTACCTGCTGTCGGACCTGACCCCAGAACAGCTGGAAGATCTCTCCGTGGGTGAAATCAGAACCTTCCTCCACGAACAGGCCCGTATCGCCTACGACATCAAAGAGGCCCAGGTGGATCAGATCAAGCCCGGCCTGATGCGAGAAGCCGAGCGTTTCTTCATTCTGCAGCAGATCGACAGCCTCTGGCGCGACCACCTGCAGCAGATGGATGCCCTGCGGGAAACCGTCGGTCTGCGCGGCTACGGCCAGAAAGATCCCCTGATCGAATACAAGAGCGAAGGCTACGAACTCTTTCTCGACATGATGACGGGCATTCGCCGGAACGTGGTGTACACCCTGTTCCAGTTCCAGCCCCAGCCCCAGGCGCAGCCCAAGGCATCTCAAAGCGTGGGATAGCACATACCTAAGGTACCGGGTGCCTCAAAGGCACCCGATACTTAAACTTAAACCAGAGCAGTTTCCGGCATTAGGGTAGAAGCGAGAATGCCGAGAATTTTGTCTATCTCTTTGACGTAGTAATCATTCTGGTCGATGTAGACCTTTGACCCGACCAGCTCCTGCAGAATAATCCCTATGCCGCCGCCGAAATTGTGCAGAAGCTGGGCGAAGCCGACCATCGCGGCTACTGGCAGCCCACCGCCGCCGAACGGCAGCAGCTTGAGGAGATTTACCACGACATTGAGCAACGCATTGAATTTGCCCAGATGGAAGGTTAGATTGCCTGAAGGCGTTCTGACCTGTTTGTCCTGAAAACAAGCACCGAAAACACCTACTGAGGAACCCAAAATGGCCGTAGAATTCAAGCACGTCATGCTGATGGTCAAAGATGTGATGGCCACAGTGAAATTTTACAGTGAGGGCCTGGGCCTTACCGTCAAGATGGCCAGTCCCGGCTGGGCCGAACTGGATGCCAACGGCACCACCATTGCCCTGCACGCCGCCTCTCAAAGCTCGGTGGGTAGTTCCCCCATTTTGAGCTTCCATGTGTCCCCCATTTTGAGCTTCCATGTGGATGATGTTCACACTGCCATCTCCTCCCTGGAAACCCTGGGCGCATCCATGGAAGGGGAGGTGCGCGAACCCTCCTTCGGCAAAGTTGCCGCCATGCGGACTCCCGACGGGCATCTGTTGAGCCTGTTGCAACCTGCCAAAGAGCCTGCCGCCGCTGGGCATGGGCATTAAACCCAAAAGGCTTCTGCTAGAATCCGCGTCATGTTTGACGCTGTTTGCAAATTTCTGGTCGAAACCTTCTCAGAAGACTTCGCCCGCTGGTTGCTGGGGGAACCCGTCAGCCTGACTGAGCTGAGTCCGTCAGAACTGCTGCTGGAACCCATCCGGGCTGACGTGTTGCTGCTGCAATCCGAGCAGCGAGTCCTGCATCTGGAATTTCAGACCCAGCCCGATCCGACCATGCCCTTTCGCATGTTGGACTACTGGGTCAGACTCCACCGCCGCCTGCCAGGGCGGGACATTCGGCAGGTGGTCATTTACCTGCTGCCCAGCACTTCCCAGTGGGTCTACCAGGCGACCTTTGAGCAGGGCAGTACTCGCCACCGCTTCGAGGTCATACGCCTGTGGGAGCAACCGACCGAGATATTTCTCACGTCCCCAGGTCTGCTACCTCTGGCTCCCCTCAGCCGAGCCGAAAATCCAGAGGCCATCCTGCGACAGGCCGCAGAGCAGATTGACGACATCCCAGACCGCACGACCCAAAGTAACCTGTCAGCGTCTACCGCTATCCTGGCGGGGCTAGTATTAGAGAAGGGGCTGATTCAGCAAATTTTGAGGAGAGAACTCATGCAAGAATCGGTGATTTACCAGGACATCCTGGAAGAGGGACTGCGGGAAGGCCTTCAGCAGGGGCTTCAGCAGGGGCTTCAGCAGGGACTTCGGCAGGAGAAATCGCTTGTACTGCGCCAACTCAATCGACGCGTTGGTGAGCTGTCCGCAGAGCTAGTAGCGCAGATTGAGGGGCTATCTTTGGCAGAGACAGAGGCCCTAGGCGAGGCACTACTGGATTTTGAGGGCCAGGAAGATTTAATTCAGTGGTTGGCAGAGGTTGAAGAGTGAAAGGTGAAGGGTGGATGAGTGTGAAGTTTCAGGTGTTAAGCTTCTGCTAAAATCCGCATCATGTTTGACGCTGTTTGCAAATTCCTGGTCGAAACCTTCTCAGAAGACTTCGCCCGCTGGTTGTTGGGAGAAGCCGTCAGCCTGACTGAGCTGAGTCCGTCAGAGCTGCTGCTGGAACCCATCCGAGCTGACGTGTTGCTGCTGCAATCCGAGCAGCGAGTCCTGCATCTGGAATTTCAGACCCAGTCCGATCCGACCATGCCCTTTCGCATGTTGGACTACTGGGTCAGACTCCACCGCCGCCTGCCAGGGCGGGACATTCGGCAGGTGGTGATTTATCTGCTGCCCAGCACTTCCCAATGGGTCTACCAGGCGACCTTTGAGCAGGGCAGTACTCGCCACCGCTTCGAGGTCATACGCCTGTGGGAGCAACCGACCGAAACCTTTCTCACGTCCCCAGGTCTGCTACCTCTGGCTCCCCTCAGCCGAGCCGAAAATCCAGAAGCCATCCTGCGACAGGCCGCCGAGCAGATTGACGAAATCCCAGACCGCACAACCCAAAGTAACCTGTCAGCGTCTACCGCTATCCTGGCGGGGCTAGTATTAGAGAAGGGGCTGATTCAGCAAATTTTGAGGAGAGAACTCATGCAAGAATCGGTGATTTATCAAGACATCCTGGAAGAGGGCCTGCGGGAAGGGCTTCAGCAGGGGCTTCGGCAGGAGGCAATGTCTTTCGTACTGCGTTTGCTGAATCGGCGTTGCGGCAACCTGCCCATTGAGCTAATCACTCAAATACAGTCGTTGTCCGTAGAGCAACTGGAGGCTCTAGGCGAAGCCATACTGGATTTTGAAACACAAAACGATTTGGAACAGTGGTTGGCGGAACAAGAAGGTTAAAGGGTAGATGGGTTAAAGGGTACAGGGTCTACGGTGTAAGGTTTACGTTTTGCCTTGCACCCTGCACCTTTTCCCAAGACCTCAAACCTACTGCCCTTCCCCCCTCACTTCCGCAACCCTTGCGTTTAACAATTCCGCTACAGCCGGATCGTAGCTGGTCAACAAGAGGGTGCCTCCTGCCTGGGTGAAAGACCGCAGCAAATTCAGCATCAGCTGAAGCAATTGTGCATCCTGTCCCACTGTAATTTCGTCCAGCAGGCAGAGCCTGGGTTTTCGGGCCAGGACGGCTCCCAGGGCAAGGCGGCATTTCTGGCCCTGGGAGAGGGACTGGGGATGCTGCTCGGAGCGCTCCTTCAGGTTGAGCTGGATCAGAATGTGGTCAGCGGTTGGGAGGGAGACACCGGGCTGCTGGACTTCTTAACGCCAATCATCAGGGCAACGCTGCCGAAACGCTGCAATCGGGCCATGCCCAGGGTGAGGAAAATGCCCGCAAAGGGTGCCCACACCACCGTGCGAATGCCCGGCAGGGGAATCGATAGGGTCAGCGGCACGGGGCCAACTGCACGGCGGGGACAATGCGATAGCCCAGGGTCAGGTCAAACACTACGGCTCCCTCGGTGCCTGAACCGACCTGATTGTTTTCCAGCACTACATCCCCCTGGTTGCCGTAGATGCGGGATTGCAGCAATCCCAGGAAGCGGTCATCGGCGTAGGTCAACCGCACCAGGGCTGTGGTGGGAAACTCCTCCAGCTGGTTCAGGGGTTGCCCCGACTGATCCTGACTATCTACGAAGGTGAGATTGCCTGCCAGGGTCAGTCCAGGGATAACAAGGAGGTTTCAAAAATGTTTGCCTCTGAAATCCCTTCGGCATCCAGCAAAATTTGCAATTCCGTATCAGTCTGCATCACCTCTACATCGGTAATCTGCGAAATGGTAATCTGCGAAATCTGGGCCTGCACTGGCACCGCGATAGCGAGGACTGCAATCCCAACTCCTACTCCTACAGAAAACGGTAGCTGTTGCACCATGCTCCTACACACCACTTATTGGCAACGACGTGCGCTTAGCTCCTGGCTACTGGTGACCAGAACCACTTTGAAAACCAGATTTCAAGTCGCATCAAAGTAACGAATTACGCGGATAAAAATGCGTAATTCTTGGAAGGCTCCATGCGCGAAGATTCTGTCACCTCACATTAAAGACGAAAAAATATCTTGAACATGATCTCTTCAAATTAATGCAATGGATAGATAATTGGTCATGGAGAAATGGAAGACCCTTCGACCCTGGAAAATTCTTGCTGATCAACCAACTTTTCCCCCTGCTGAGTATGTTTTAAACGAAAATTTTGTAATTTCTCAAACGCAGAATTATGGGCAATATTACCATCGATAACTTTGCCTTCCTATGCCCAAGGGGGGGGTGAAAGTGCAAGTAATGCACCAGCAAGCGAATAGAGTACTCCAGCATCTCTAAAGACTTCGAGTAACAAAACGTACGTCGATTTAACCGGGCTAAGTAGCAATCGACTGTTCGTACTCTCCACTCGGGTCATATGCGGCTTAATGCCCCCAGGCTAAATCGTCTGAATGAATTTTGGGTAAACCTTTAAATCATCGGTGACATAACAGAAACTGGGTCAGGCGTGCACTTGCGGCCACAAGACTCGAAACGCCTGCTAGAGCGATTGCCTGATGGCCATGCCCAAATTTCGGCTTTAGGGTTACAGAACTCGAGTCAGCGCTGTGATTTTCGATATTTTGGCAGATCCTAAGCCAGTTAAGTCCTCAATCAGTAGCCAACCGTCTTTTTTCAATTGAGCCAGCACAAACAGGAGCTCGTCTTCCCGGTCACCGGACTTACCATCAATATCGAAGCGGCGGGCACTGAGAAAATCATGCAGATGCCAGACCTCGTCAATGGAGTTGACCTGACTTGCGGTTTCGCGCACAGTTTTGACCAAGGCCTCTAATTCTCGCTGCCGGGCGGCGCTTAACGCGGCCTGAGCAATGGTCCTTTCCTGATTTGACCACTCGCTTTCAATAACCTGTTTCATAAATGATTGAGAAAACTAATCAACTGCTTTATACCAAGTCCAGCTCAAAATCTGGAGTTTTCCCTAAGGAAAAACTCCACCTCTGGACTTGGACAAGGTTTAATATCCCTCAATACTAATTTAATTTACAAAACTTTGCATTATTTTCAGATTTCAAACTCATCTTCCAAAGGGAACTGGGGCTGATACCAATTCTCTGAATCGCGACTACCCATCTTGCTCCCCTGCCCCCCTGCTCCCCTGTCCCCACGCTCCGACCAGTAGCCCTGCCTCCCAGAAACGGTATGCATCGGGGTTGAGTCGCTGGAATTCAGCCTTAGAACGACGCCCAAGATGATAAACAGGCCCCTGCTTCAGCAAGAGCCTGCCCATCCATAACGCCTAAAAATTTAACAACCCGGAATTAACGGGCCAGATTCAGCAGTTCTTTAGGAGAGGCCAGCAGGTCAATGGCAACAAAGAAGATTTTGCCCTCTGGGTTCAGCAAAAACCGCCAGGCAATATTCATGCCGACCCCGGCTCCAAACCAGGGGGTTTGAACTTTGCCCGTGACTTTAATTTGGGTAAAGCCATCTTCTGCCGGTTCAGATACCCCGCGCTCAGGAATCAGCTTCAAATTCTGGCACTCTTCCCGAAAGAACCGCAGAATGCTTTCTTTGCCCACAATAGGTCTGCGGAAGGGAGGTTGCAATGCGCCATCCGGGGTGAACAGCTCAATTAAGGCATCGAAATCGTTAGCATTGAGGTTGTTCATGTAGGACAACACCGTGGGATGGTCTACTCCCTCAATGCTGACTGTTGTACGCTGGCCCATGTCTTTCGGGGGGACGACTGGCTCAGCCACCCGCTGGGAAGAATCTAACTTGCTCGTGTCATAGCCCATATCCACCACGGCATTTCGCAGGACCGTGATCTGCTGGCCCGGTTCTAAGTTTCTGATGGCCTGCAGCACGGCGGAGGCGTTGGCAGATTGCTTGTAGCCTTCTGGAATGGGGGCAACTTTACCTGCTTCCATCCATTGACCTAAGCGGTACCAGAACCCTAGTTTGATATTTGGAGACCAGGCAGCATAGGTGCGGCAGATGGGAGTATCAGCCCGATTTGCCAGATCGCACATCACCTGGGACTGCTGCTGAAAGGGCATCTTGCTAATTTCTTCCAGGGTGGGTTCGGCAAACTGCATACTGGCCGCGCCGGGGGCCGCAATTGTAATGGCCCTACCCATTTCTAAATAGGCAAACCAGATCAAAGCTAACTGGTCCTCAGCACTGAGTTGGCCAAATCGGGCAATGGTTGCGGGTACGGCATCAGCGCTTAGGGTGTTTGGAAAAATGGAACGAGCTGAATCGATTGTAAAGGGCATACTATGCCTCCTTCCTCAAGGGCTATAGCCAAACCTTATACTTACTAAAACTAAGAAAGCCTAAGGTCTAAACTACTAGAAATTAATTCCCACGCGTGTAAAAATCTAAACGAATAGGTATTAATACTATACCTCCTTTCTGTCCATAAAAATATCTTTTTATAATTTCAGCGCCGTTCATAGCGGTTCTCAGTTCAATGAGGGACAAACTTGATGAGCTTAGAATCCCCCTGGTTTCTGGATGCTTAAGTTTCAACCTTTACCCCCCTTAATCAGGGGGGTAGGGGGGATTTTTGAGGTGCACTTCATTCGAGTGAGATTCGCTATATGTTTAATAAATCCTGCTAGAAAGTATAAGAACGTTAATTCCAGGTTAATAAGCTGTCGCCCATTTAAGTTTCACTGAATTATGCTTGCTGAGCAGTGCCTGCCCAGCAGGAGATCAAGGCTTTTAGCAATTTGCAAGAATTTATTTAAGCTTATTTACACTCAGTTCAGCTCGAAATCTGTAGTTTTCTCTAAGGCAAAATTCCCCTTCTAGACCTGGACAAGATTTAAATAACCTTCGGCTTGGGTGTACTCCCTGCCCCAGGCGCATTTTGAAATGCTGCAAGCCCACTCCGCTGGCCGGAATCCACTGTTTGCATCAAGCCAGAAGGATATCTCAGCAGCTTGGCTTTATCCTTTACGGGCTTTGTAAAGATGAGGTAACTGATACCAGGGCAAATGGGGATTTAAATGATGTTCCTGATGATAACCGAAATGGTAGCAGGTAATAAATGACCAGAAAACTGGCAGATGAATGCTTCTTGTGCAGGATTCGTCTTTTAATCCAGGGTCTCGTTTTCGATGAGGAAGAAAAATTCCAAAAATGAACAACTGCAAAGAACTTAACACCATGGGAATGATCCAAAAAAGGAGCAGGTTTATTGCTGAAATCTGGAAAAAGATAAAGGTTAAGAAAATTATGCTAATACCAATTAGCGTTACCCAAACCTGCCCTTGCGCCTGGTAGGTTTTCATAAATTGGATATACCAGGTCCAGAAATTTCCCATATCTGCATCATGGTGGTCGGGGTCTTGTTCGGTGGCAGTGAAGCGATGATGGAGTCGGTGATTTTTAGCCAGTAACCTGTAGGGCAAAAGGGCATACAGCCAAGATGTTAAGTAGCCAAAGGCGTCGTTGAGCCAATGACAGCCAGAAATATTCCTATGGATGGCTTCATGGGTCACAATGAACAAACCGGTGTGTAAGAAGGTTCTAATCAGAATTCCCCCAATCCAATATGCGAGGTGGGTCTGGGCATTAAACAGAATGAAGGTGCCCGCTAAACTCACACACCACATCAACAGGATTAAGCCAGCCCAGCCCAGACTCAACAAAGAAGGATTAACGGCTCTGACGGAGCGAGATCGCAAAAGACTGACCATACCGATTCATGTTCCCAACCTGAAAAAACTACTCTTCTGCGAGCACGTCTGGAGAAAAATCAACATCTTTGCCAGTGCTCCAGGTTTCTTACAAACCTTCTGGGAAGGTGGTGGTCTGATACAGCATGATCTCTCGCAGTTGCACCAGGAGAGCCCGAGTATCTGCCCGAGAAAGGTTTTGAACCTGGGTGGCAAAGACCTGAAGCTCAAACTGTTGCTCTAAAGGAAGTTGGTCACGGATATTTATATGGGGCATCCCACTGACTTTATGAACTTCACTCTCAGAATTGTAACGTTTTGTTTAGTATAAGGTGTCGACTTATGCCTGCTGGGGTCAATTCTCTTTCTTATGACAGAGCAGCACTAGGGGAGTCGCTGGCAAATAAAGTCCCATCGTTTAACCTGAAGCGCCACACGGTGCAACTGGGCCTCCATGAACGGTCCTACCAGGTTGATGTGTGTCGATAACTATCGGGCGCGAGGTCGCAAGAAAACAGAGGAAACCTGGCCCCAATTAGCGACGGACCTTCACGCGTTGAACGAGGGGCTGGTCCAAGCCGACCCGCATACCCTGAAAATCGAGCAGTCGGCGGAAACCAGCGCCTTCATGGTCGATTGTCTCATCCAGTGGTGGCAGCAGCAGCGACCCCACTATCCGAATATTCGAGCCCTGGCCCCTGACCTTGATGGCGGCTCCGTCGCCAGAAGTAATCGCACGCAGTTCATCACGCCCATGGCGCAGTCTACCCAAGCCACCGGGCTGCGGATTCACCTGATTGACTATCCGCCTGATCACAGCCAATAGAACCCCATAGAGCGATGCTGGGCGGCCCTGGAAAACTACTGGCATGGCCACCAATTTTTGTAGGGCAGGCATCCTGCCTGCTCTTGGACAGCCGAGACGGCTATCCCACGTTATTGAATCCCCATTCCTTATTTATTTGATTTATTTGCGAGTCCCTGATTGCCGGTAGCTGCCTACTGAGCAACTTACCCTCCTCGGAGGGGTACCCGGAGGACAGGGTGGGGCAAATCTGCAACTACAAATGTTCCATTGAATACGGATAAATTTGTTCAATGCCATGATTCACCCATCCCTACCCCTGCCAAGAGGATAGTCGCAGTGGATGCTCAGAGGTTTCACCTGATCCCAAACTCAGATTGCCTCACCAGTTGTCAAAGACGCTGCGTTTGGAGTTCGGCGATGCTAAGCCGCTGTGGCAGAAAGCATGGCTTGCGGAGACTCTGACTCTGCTGCCAGCAGTTGCTCTGAATCAGCCTCTTCAAGCACGGCGGGTAGTTCCGGCGTATGAATCCCCAGCACCTGATCGTAGGCGTCTTCCACCTGGTGAGACTGGGCCAGCACCTGGTCATCCAGTTGATTCAGCCGCTGAATTTCCCCGTCGCGGTCAATTTCGCGGGATTCTTTCTGTTTAATCAGGTCACTCAGCTCAGTCTTGCGGGCGGCGATGTCCTCGTTCATACGCTTGACCACATCCTGCTGGTAGGTCTCGAAGCATTCCTTCACCACCTGGTAAACCACAAAGGATTGCTCCTGGGCTACCTGAGGTAGCAGGTTGCTGAGTTCCTGCTTCATGGTGACCAGCACCTTGCGACGGGCCTGTTCTGTGGTCCAGCTGCCCAGACCAAGACCGGCGAGGGCCATGCCAAGGGGACCCAGGAAAATATCAGTTACCAGGGCAAAGGTAATGGTAATGGCGGTAGCTCCCACCAGGTTCATTAGCACCTGCCGCCAGTTGAACAGGCCAGTGCCGGCCATGGCGATCCCACTCACATCTCCTGTGGTCAGGGCATAGAGACCCACCGCCCACCTGGCCCAGCCGGGGGAATTGTCTTCCTGGCTCAGGTGGGCTCGATTCACCACCTGCTGGCCGGTGAGCTTCTGGCTAATTTGGTCTGTCAGGTGGCTGTAAGATTCGCCGTGTTTAAAGGCGCTGTGGGCCAGCTCGATAAAGGCCTGGTCAATGTCCCGCTGGGCTGCTTTGCTCCAGGCGGTGATTTTGTCAATCAGGTATTGTTCGAAGGCTTTTTTCAGAGCCGCTTCGAACTCTCGACGCTTTTGCTGCCGCAGAAAGTCTAGAAACTTGAGTTCGGGCTGGTAGCGAACAAAGTCTTCCTCAAAGGTGACATCCAGGTTGACCAGAAACTCCCGAAAGGAAGTAGTGATTTCTCCGGCCTGGCGTTCCCCCACGACGCGAATTTCATCTTTGAACTGGTCGCGAATTTCTACCAGTTGATCAAACTCGGGCTGTACAGACCAGATCCGTTCCCGCAGTTCATCGATATCGTGGCTCAGCAGGGGAATGCGCCGCTCGATAGCCTCGTGGGTGGTGCGGTAGGCTTGGCGGGCCAAAATTTTGGCCTGACGCAGTTCGGCAATGGCCCGTTCCTGGGCCAAAAAATGGGTCAGGGACTGCATAAATTCGCCAAAGCCGGTGCCTTCCAGGGTGCCATCCTCCCCTTTTAGCCGCTGCCGCAGGGCCTGCAGGGAGGAAATTTCGAAGGTGCGGTCTGCGAACATATCCTCCCCATCCAGCAGACAGTAGGGTTCCAGGTTGGTGCGAAATACCTGGCGCACTCGCTCTTCTGCTTCCTGCAGTTCGGTCTCATCCTCGGGATTCACCAGCCGATTCTGGATTTCGTCCCAGGCGTTGATCAGGAAAAATACCGTCAGGCCCCGATCTTTGATGTAATTATCGAGGTAGCGCTGCTCGCCCAGGGTGAACTGCTGGGTGGCGCTGAGCACAAACAGAATGGCGTGGCAGTTGTTGACGTACTCAAGGGTGAGTTGGTTGCGAGCCTCGGTGTCATTGAGGCCGGGGCTGTCTACAATTTCGACGCCCTTCTCCAGCAGGGGAAGGGGATATTCCACCACGGCATAGTCCACCTGGGGGAAGGCGAGGGTGCCTTCATCCTCCAGCTTTTTGGCCTGGTCGGGACGGATGGTGTAGCGTTGTTTGAAAGCTTCAAAGGAGAGGGATTCTGGGGATCGCTCGTCGTTAAAGTACACCGTGACTCGCTTCTGGGGACCGTAGCGCAGAATCGTAAGTACAGCAGTGCAGGGGTTTACATCTGTGGGCAACAGATTTTCGCCCATGAGGGCATTGAGGAAAGTGCTTTTACCCCGCTTCATATCTCCCAGCACCAGCAGCCGAAAGACTTCGGAAGACAGATTTTGGCTGGCGGCATTGAGATCAGTAATCACGGGACTCAGGCCCAGCTTTCCAGAAGCATCTTCGAGCTGCTCTGAGGTTTCTAAAGTGCTGGCCATTTTAGCTAAATAGCCCGCAAATTCCTGACGGGTTCTGGCAACTTTTTCTAAGTCCTGGATAAAACTTTCGGCTTGGTAACTCATAGATTTTCAGGTCCTCCTGAGTAGATAAATGGAGAAGTTGTGGCGATCGTCCTCAAAACACGATGCCTGATCAGCCAGGATTCCAAAGAATGGCTGACATGCAAAAAATGCCGACAAAAATAGCCGACAGGTCGCCACAATTTTCCACCCATCACTAACTATGAGATTGGAAAAAGCTTTGCCGCGACTACGTTTTCAGCGTAGAAATTAAAAACATATTCTGTGGCCCAGGCTTGTGCCATCAATTAAAGGTGTCCACTGCACATCCAAACAGACATTCCCTGGGATAAACGAGGCTCGGCAACTACCCTACCTGGCAAAGGCACCCATTGCTGAGGGGGCCAGGTACCGGGGATCAGGTTTCAGGAATAGTGGGCCGACTTACGCCGTAGAGTACTAGGGGCTGTTTTGAAACCTACCGCAACCCTTGATTTCCCGTACGAGAGAATGAGGCTTTGACGGGCTTTTAAAACACGCCCTAGTATTCCAGTTCATAAGTCATGCACCATGTATTGCTCCCTAGCCCCCCATTCACCCGCCTACCTGCCTACTCCCTCTCTGTTGCGATCCCCAACGTTGCGCCTTCGATCTCGCGCAGTTCGTCCATGACGGCAATCACGCGACCGTGAGTTACCGCTTCGTCGGCGTTGATGACGATGACAGTTTCCTGAGTTTCGGTCATCAAATCCTGCACACCGGCCTGCAAAGCTTCGAGTGAAATGGCATCTCGATTCAGGGCGATGTCACCGGATTCCTCAACGGTAACCGTAATACGGGTGCGTTCCTGCACCTCGGCACTGGCCGCTTTGGGCAAATTCACCGGCAGAGACTCTGAGCGAGTCAAAAACAAGCTGGAAATGATGAAAAACGTCAGGATGGCGAAGATGACGTCGATCATCGGGACGATGTTGAGTTCAAATTCTTCTTCGGATTCTTCGGGGAAGTACATGGTGGAAGGGGGGATGGGTGGGCGAGGGGGAGGGGGAATGGGTGGGCGAGGGGGAGGATCGAGGGGGAGAATGGTATTAGGTACTGGGTATCGGGTATCAGATACTGGGGCCGCAATTCAAACCTATTCCAGAGTAGGTTGGATGGAGCGCCAGCGGAACCCAATATGCCGAGAATCTTGGATGCTGTGAAACTAACTGTGCGATGTACTCGGGATTAGGTTTTGGCTTATTTCTAATCTCGAAAACCCGACACCCGACACCCGATACCTGTTACCCCTTAAACCCGCCTACCCGCTACTCGCCTACCCGCTTACGTTGCAAAAGCTCCTTCTTTAAGCTGATTCCGTCGTTCGTAGTGCGTCTCATATAAAATCTCCAGCTGTCCGCCGTACTCCTGAATCAGGGCGAGTTGGCGTTTGTAGAGGCCGCGAAACAGGTTGGCGAAGAGCAGGGTGCCGATGGCGACGACCAGCCCGGCGGCGGTGGAGACGAGGGCTTCGCTGATGCCGCCGGTTACGGCTCCAGCGTTAGCGCCGATGTCGCCGAGTTGGATGGCATCGAAGGAGTCGATCAGGCCGAGGATGGTGCCGAGTAGACCCAGCAATGGAGATACGCTGATGATGGTGGCAAAAACGGTGCTGAACCGGCGCAGATGGGGCAGTTCGGCCTGCATGGCGCTGGCCAGGGCCAGGTGAAATTGCTTGGGACTGGCCCCTTCAATTTCCAGGGCTTCTAGAAAGATGCGGGCGATAGGGAGGTTCAGGTTTTGCCGCAGTTTGGGGTAAACATCCATCGGAGCCTGGCGATAGGTGCGCAGGATATCTTGCATGACTTTGCGCTGGCGGCGATTGAGCCGAACCCAGAAAATCGACCGCTCGATGATGAGGGCTATCGCAATTATAGAGAACGCCAGCAACGGCCACATCACGATGCCGCCTGCGGCAAAGATACTGCTCATAATCAATCCTTACTGTTTCCTTCCCAGGCATGGTCGCTCATGAATTGGGGGACTCAGACGGGGAGTCTGGGCTGGTTGAAAATCACTATTCAATGCATTGAGCCTGATCCCGGTGCCAATGTCAAGGTATTGTAGCGAACAATTCCTGATAAGATGATCAAGGACAGGGCCTTTTAGTATCCTTTCAGTATCAGTTCCCACATATCTTTGGCTTACCTTTAGATAGCCTTTTAATCAATATTTTTAGCTATAGTGCAAACTGCAGTCTATTTTTTCCCCAGGCCGAGATTAGATTATTAGCCAGGACAGTATCAGAATTATTCTCAACAGGGCTTGACTTAATCTACCCTCTTTCCCAACCATGGATAGGGCAGGGTCGCGATTCACCATTACCCAGGCGGTTTCCATGAGTCTTTCTAACCTTTGTTTTGAGCAACACGAGCGGGACCAAGCCAGGCTGCGCAAGCTCTTGCTCTGGGGGCTTTTGGGTTCGGTGGGAATGCATGTCGTCGCGTTTGGTCTGAGCTACCTCAACCTCTGGCCGAAAGCGCATGAGGCCGAGCTCTCTCCCATTGAGCTGATTGTGATGGAGCCACCCACTGACCCCGTTGAGGAACCCGAAGAACAGCTCCCGGTCGAGCCGGCAGAGTTGAGCACCGAAACCAACGCCCCGACACCGGCCCCAGTAGCCCAGGCACCTGCTACCAGAGCAGCCGTTGTTACGGCTCCTCCACCGACTCCGGTTGCACCTCCTGAGCCGGTGGATGTGGTAGAACCTGAACCCATTCCTGAAACCGAGGTGGAGTCTGAACTGGAGGTTCCTGAAGACCCGGAGGTAGAACCTGAACCCATTCCTGAAACCGAGGTGGAGTCTGAACTGGAGGTTCCTGAAGACCCGGAGGTAGAACCCGAAGCAGAAGCTCCCGAAGCCCAGCTGCCGCCTGAGGAGATTGAGGACACTGAAGCCGAAGCAGATCCGGCTGAATCGAATTTGGCGACTGCGGCGGAAGACTCCTCCCAACTAGACCGTCTCCACGACTTTTTCCAGAGCCAGCGAGAAGCCGCAACCGAAGCTCCATCCCCCGGTAACACCGAGGCGGCAGAACCGTCCTCAGAACCTGCCGGTTCGGAAGAGGCCGAAACCACAGCCGCCCGTCCCGGTAGCGACACATCAGAAACCACCAATCCTGGTGGTGGCAACGGGCAGGGGCAAGGTTCTCGTACGGTGGCCTGCCAAAACTGCGTCCGTCCCGAGTATCCCGAAAGCGCTCTGGAATCGGGTGCTGAGGGTCAACCGGTGGTCAGCGTGGATATCAACCCCGATGGCAGCGTTCGCAGCGTTACTCTAACTCGCTCTAGCGGCAATCCCGCCATTGATCAGGCGGCAATTCAAGCCGCCAGGAACTCTCGCTTCCAGCCGGTAAGCGGTGGGGCCAGCGTTCCCATCGAGTATGACCTGACCATTGAAGGCTCCCGCCGCAACCGGGAGGCCCAGCGCCGGGGCGAACGGCAGTCTGTCGAAGTGCCGACCGAACCTTCCCCCACGCCCGAAGCTGCAGCATCGGAATCTACACCGACCACACCCCCTGAAACAGAGGGAACTGCTGAAACCCCTGAGACAAATCCCACTCCCCCGTCACCTGCTGCTTCTGAACTGGAACCCTCTGAAGCAGAATCACATCCGGACTCAGAAGAGACGACCCCAACCGGAAGCGAGGCGGAAGCCAATACCCCTGAACCTGAGGAGTCCCCAGAACCCACCATTACGCCTGAACCTGAGCCGGTTCCTACCAACACAACGCCTGAGCCGCAGCCCGAACCTGAGCCAGCGGCTGCAGACTCGGCACCGGCCCCGGCCTCTTCTCCGGAGGCTCCCCCAGCTTCGGCTCCAAAGCCGCCCGCTCCAGACCCTGCACCCATTATCCCCGAATTAACGGCTCCTGTAATTCCTGCTGCACCGGCTACTCCGTCCCAACCGGCAACGCCTCCAGCGGCAGAAGAGGAGTCATAGAGGTTGCATAACTCCGAATTTGATCCCGAGCGTTGGGAGCACTGACTCCCGATCATTTCAAGGTTCGGGTGATCTGGCTGGGTGCTTCGGAACGGTCACAAAGTTGTCACATTTTTGAGGGAATATAGCTTTGATAGGCGCTTATAGTTGTTGCTCGACGGTAACAGCTTCGATCTTTTATGGACATTGTTGACCCTACGGTTGTGCTGCTGCTTGACCCAGCGCTGCAGCCATTGAACGGTTTGGACGGATTGAAGGCAGCAGCGGACTGGCAGGGGCAGGTGGTAGAAGGCACCTGGAATGATGCGGCACCGGCTTGGTCAGGGGTGGCGTCTTCTGCTTTGCCGGATGTGATTGTTTTAGACCACTGCTATCTGGATAGCTTATGTCAATGGCTGCAGTCGTTACATTGTCCGCTGCTGCCTTCCCTGGTGGTGCTGCTGGATACTCCCGAGGAATCCCTGGTTGCAGAAGCTCTAGAGGCTGGAGCGCAGGATTTTCTGGTACGGTCTCAGGTGCATGGCTCCCGCTTGCGCTGCACGCTTCAAAACCTCTGGCGGCAACGGCAACTGCGGCAACAGCTTGAGGTTTGCCGCCAACAGTCTGGGCAATGGGCGATGGGAAATGAGTCTCCCAGGGGCACTGCTACCCACCCTGGGGCACTGGGGGATGACGCTGAAGCAAGTCCACCCCATGGCATTAAATACCCAAACCTGCAGCCAGAGGTACTCGACCCCCAGGTCCATCTGGCCAATATTTTGAACCACTCCAGTGCCTGCATCTGCAGCCTGCGGCTGTTTCCAGACCTGTCCTGGGAGTACGACTACAACTCTCGGGGCAGTGAAACCGTCTATGGTTATTCCCCGGAATTCCTCACGGAGAATCCCCATTTCTGGGCATCCAGGGTCTACCCAGAAGACTTTGAACAGGTGATTAAACCGGCTCTGGAAGGCATTCTGGCGGGTGAGTCGGTCCATCATGTCGAGTTTCGCTTTGTCCATCGCAATGGGGCGGTGCGGTGGATTAGCGAAACCTGCAATGCTCAGTGGCACGAGGGACAGCAGTGCTGGGTGGTAACTACGGTTGCAGTGGATATCAGCGATTACAAAACAGCCGAAGTGGCTCTGCGACAGAGTGAAGCCCGGCTACAGGTGATTACCGACTCCATTCCGGGCTGTATCTCCTACGTGGATGCGGAGCAGCGCTATCGGTTTGTCAACCGCACCTACGAAGAGTGGTTTAACTGCCAGAAAGCGGACCTCCTAGGACGCACCGTTGAAGAGGTGGTGGGGCCGACGGCTTACCGGCAGGCCCAGCCCCATATCGAAGCGGTGCTTTCAGGGCAGACAACCACCTGTGAAGCCAAATTAACCTACGGGAATGGAGACAGCCGCTTTATATCAGGGATTTTAGTCCCTGATTTTGATGCTGCAGGCATTGTAGAAGGTTACTACGCCCTGATTACCGACATTAGCGATCGCAAACAGACGGAGCACATCCTGCAGACTACATCCGCAGAACTGGATCGCTTCTTCTCAGTCGCGCTGGATCCGCTCTGCATTGCCAACACCGACGGCTACTTCCTGCGGCTCAACCCTGCCTGGGAAGAGACCCTGGGCTATTCCCTGAAAGAACTAAAAAGCAACTCCTTTCTGGACTTTGTGCATCCCGACGATCTGGACAGCACCCTGGCAGCCATGGCCCAATTGGCGGACCAGCAGGAAATTCTTAACTTTGTAAACCGCTACCGTCACCAGGATGGCTCCTACCGCTGGATCGAATGGCGTTCCATCCCGGTGGGCAACCTGATCTATGCTTCGGCGCGGGATATTACCGAGCAAAAACAGGCCGAAATTGCGCTGCGAGCCAGTGAACGCCGCTATTCTGTCCTGGCCGAGAACTCCCCGGTGGGGGTCTTTCAAACCAATCAGGCCGGTGACTGTACCTATGTCAATCCCAAATGGTGCAAGCTGGCAGGCCTGACGCCAGAGGAAGCTTTTGGGGCCGGCTGGACCAGGGCGCTGCATCCCGAGGATCGAGAACTCATTAGCAGAGCCTGGTATGGAGAAAAGGTACAGCAAGCCTATGTCACTTTTGAATTTCGGTTTCAGAAGCCCGATGGCCAGGTGCACTGGCTCTATGTGCAGGCTGTGCCATTCCTGAACGGAGATAACCAGTCCGCAGGGTATATGGGGACGGTCACCGACATTACCGAACGCAAACAGGCGGAAGCCAAAATCGGAGAAATCAGCCAGCGATTAGCCCTGGCTACCCATGCGGCCCAGATTGGGATCTGGGAATTGGATCTGATTCAAGATCGAATCATCTGGGATGACCGCACGTATGCCATTTACGGCGTGACCCCCGGCGACCATGACGAAAATTTTGAAAGCTGGAAACGGTGCTTACATCCCGAAGACTGGCTCCGCGTTCAGCCAGAGGTTCAGGCTGCCATCGCCGGAGAGCGGGACTACCATGTAGAATTTCGCATCATCCGTCCCGATGGGCAGATTCGCTTTGTGGAAGCCCATGCCGTTGTCACCCGCAATCAGGCCGGGGTGCCCCAGCGGCTGATTGGCGTCAACCTGGATGTGACCGATCGCAAGCAAAATGAGCTGGCCCTGCAGCAGCTCAACGAAGAGCTGGAACAGCGGGTCTATGAGCGGACCAAGGCCCTGCTGGAAAGCCAGACCATCAACCGGCAAATTCTGGAGTCGATTCCTGACCTGCTGATCTGGATGACCGCCGATGGCACCTGCCTCAAAATAGCTGGAGGCAATAATGTGATGTTGATTGTCCCTACCAGCGAGTCCATTAACCAGAACATTACTGACTATTTACCCCCAGAAGTGGCTGAACTGCGGATGCAGTTCCTGGGCGAGGCCCTCCGTACCCAGGAAATCCAGGTGTACGAGCAGCAAGTCTCCTACGGAACCCTCATTGAGTACGAAGAAGTGCGCGTTGTGCCCGTCGCCAAAGACCGGGCCTTGGTGCTGATACGCAACATCAGCGATCGCAAACAGGCAGAAGTCGCCCTGCGGGAAAGCGAAGAGCGCCTGCAATTAGCTCAGGAAGCGGCCCAGATGGGCAGCTGGGATTGGAATATTCTGACCAATCAGGTGTTCTGGTCAGAAAGCATGGAAAAGTTAATGGGGCTAGAACCGGGCTCCTTCGACGGTCGGTTTGAAACCATCAGCGCCATGATTCACCCTGACGACTGGCAACGGGTGATAGAGGCCATCAGTCGCAGTATCGACCATGACGAAATCTATGACATTGAATTTCGCTTTATCAAACCCGATGGCAGCATTCGCTGGGCCATGAGTAAAGCCAGGGTGCTGCGGAATGCAGAGGGTCGAGCCATTCGCATGACCGGCATGGATGTCGATATTACCCATCGCAAACAGGCCGAAGTCGCCCTGCGGGAGAGTGAAGCACGGTTTCAGCAGATCGCCAGTAGCATTAACGAAATCTTCTGGCTGGTGGATCCTAACCTCGATATTTTGTATGTCAGCCCGGCCTGTGAGCACATCTGGGGTCGTCCCCTGCAGGATCTCAACACCGAAACCTGGTTAGCCGGTATACATCCTGATGATCGCTCCATCATCCTGGCAAACCATGAGGTTGTCTTCCAGTCCAGTCCTGACCAGCCCTACAACGGCGAAATCGAATATCGCATCCTGCGCCCCGATGGAGAAGTTCGCTGGCTGCGCGATCTCGCCTTTCCCATTTTTGACGACCAGGGCCAGCTTCAGCGCCTTGCCGGGGTAGCCGAAGACATTACCGAGCGAAAACAGACCGCCATAGAGATCCAAAAACTAGCGGCGGTAGTCGAAAACAGTCCCGACATGATTGGCATTGCCACGTTGCAGGGAGAAACCCTTTATATCAACACAGCAGGCCGACAACTCCTGGGCAGGATTGAGGACTCTGAACTCATCGGTAAGCCCATCACCGATTATGTGAGTCCAGCCGCAATAGACCAGTTTGAGCAGGAGATCATCCCTATCGTCAGGGCAACGGGTTCCTGGAAGGGAGAAATCCACCTCCGTCATCAGCAAACAGCAGAGGAAATTGTTGTTGAGCAAGCCCTATTCCTGATCAGCGATGAGCAGAGCAACGAGCCCCTCTTCATGGCGACTGTTATTCGCGACATCCGCGATCGCAAACAGTTAGAAGAAGAGCAGTCCCGCCTGATTAGTATTTTGGAAGCTTCACCCGATCATATCGGGATGGCCAGACCCGATGGTACGGTCATCTGGAATAATCGCCAGGCCAAGCTGCTCAGTGGGCTACCCCTGAATGTAGACGTCACTCAAATTCCGGTTTCCGCCTATCATCCCCCGTGGGCGCTAAAGCTACTGCAGCAGGAGAGCATGCCTACCGCTATGCGCGACGGCATCTGGGTGGGCGAAACCGCTTTACTCAACCCCCAGGGCGGGGAAATTCCCGTTTCCCAGTTGATTCTGGCCCATCGGTCTGCCAGCGGGGAGGTCGAGTATCTCTCCACCATCATTCGCGATATCAGCTCCCTCAAGCAGGCGGAGCAGGCCCTGAGAGAGGCCAATCTGGAGCTTGAGGCCCGAGTGGCCGAGCGGACCGCCGAACTGCAGCAGGCCAAGGAAGCCGCCGAATCGGCATACCAGGCCAAAAGCATCTTTCTGGCCAACATGAGCCATGAACTGCGTACCCCCCTCAACGCCATTCTGGGCTTCAGCCAGCTGATGGCTCGGGACCGGCAGTTATCGGCCACCCACCAACAAGAGTTAAGCATCATTCATCGCAGTAGCGAACAACTGCTAACGCTAATCAACGACATCCTGGAGATGTCAAAAATTGAGGCGGGTCAGGTCACCCTCCACCCCACCTCTTTTAATCTGAACCGGTTTTTGGAGGAATTAACCACCATGCTGCGGTTCAGGGCAGAAGCCAAGGGGTTAGCTTTCTCCGTCCTTTACCCGGCTGACCTGGAGGTAATTGAAGCTGATGAACAAAAACTGCGGCAGGTGATCATAAATCTGCTGGATAACGCCATCAAATTTACCCAGAGCGGGGCTGTGGTCCTGCGGGTTTACCCGCTTGAGTCCCCACCGGCTGCCCCCAAGCCGGTCTCTGTGCCATGCAAGACGCTGGTCAGGTTTGAAGTGGAAGACACCGGCTGCGGCATTGCCCCGGAGGATCGAGACCTGATTTTTGCCCCCTTTTCCCAGGCCACCGTCAGGGATCGCCCTCCCGAAGGAACAGGGTTAGGCCTGCCCATCAGCCAAAATTTTGTGCAACTCATGGGCGGCAAATTGCAGTTCGCCACCGAACCAGGCCAGGGAACGACCTTCAGTTTTGAGATTCCGGTTACAGTCATCACCAGACCCATTCCCCACGCAGGGAAGCCTGCCCTGCGTACCATTGCTCTGGCCCCCAACCAGCCCCGACCTGCCATTCTGGTGGTGGAAGATGATGAGGATAACCGGTTTCTCCTGGACAACTGGCTCTCCCAGTGGGGGTTTACCGTGCGTACCGCCGACAACGGTCAGGAGGCGCTGCAACAGTGGCAGCAAGAACCACCGGACCTAATTTTTATGGATTTGCGGATGCCGGTAATGGACGGTCAGACGGCGATTCGGCAAATTCGGCAAAGGGAGCAGGAGCGCAGGCAGCTGTCCCTGAAAACGGATCTCCTCCCGCCTACAAAAATCGTGGTGGTCAGCGCTGGCATGCTGACCTACCATTCCGAACAGATGGTGGCCCTGGGCTGCAACGATTTTCTGCCCAAGCCCATCCTCGAAGCGGACCTCAGCCAGGTGCTGGTCAGGCAGCTGGGGGTTCAGTTCCTCTATTCGTCCCCAGACATCGACGGGCAGCTGCCTGACCAGACCGAAACCGCCACCACCAGGCTGACAACAGCCGCTTTGCAGACCCTTCCTGAGGACTGGCTGCAACGCTTTCATCTGGCCCTCATCCGCCTGGATCAGGATCAAATGCTCAGCCTGGCCGTTGATATTGCGCCAGAATATGGCGACCTGGCTGCCGCCTTAAACCAGGCAATTTATAACTTTGAATATGAAAAGTTACTCACCTTAATTGAGGATATTCTTTAAAGATATAAAAAGTACCCGAAATCCATTTTTTGTGATATTGGTCAATCTGACCCTGCTCGCCGGATCAGGGGGACAAATGGTTTGACATGAACCACCCCATCGCAAAATGTCAAGGAAAATCTTAAGGACCGGGCGTTGATGCTCGAGTTCTGTTATCATAACTTTACAGTTGGCGGAAGTGGTTGGTTCTGTTGGCTATTGACTGGGTTCAGGCTTAACCCGACTCAGGCTTAAAGAATCATTCGAAGGTTTATCTCCTGAGTTGAATTTTATTGCTTCAGTCAAGCTCAAACTCAAAATTTTTAGCGGCACTCAGCCCAGAATTATGCCGCTTTGAGTAGGGCCTCGTTGATAGAAAATTCTAACCATGTCCGGCACTGAAACCATGTTTCCCTGTTTCTCCCTATGCCCGACGATATTCCCGGTAATCGGGTTTGCTCTGCCCCTAACCGCACCATTCTGGTCGTTGACGACATCTCAGAAAATCTCCTGCTGCTGGATAGCCTGCTGACCGCTCAGGGGTATACTGTGCGTCTGGCCCCCAGCGGGGCCATGGCGTTAAGGGCGATTGCACAGCAGCCCCCAGACCTGATTTTGCTGGATATTCTCATGCCCAATATGGATGGGTATGAGGTTTGCCGTCGGCTTAAGGCCAGTGAACAGACCCGGTCCATCCCGGTGATTTTTCTCAGCGCCCTGCAGGAGGGCAGCGATAAGGCCAGAGGGTTTGAGTTGGGTGGGGCAGACTACATTACCAAACCTCTGCAGGTGGAAGAAATTGTAGCCAGGATCGAACATCAACTGAAGCTGCTGGATCTACAGCAGCATTTGCAGCAGCAGCATAAACTGCTGCAGGCTCAAAACCAGCGGCTACAGCAGGAGATTTGCGATCGCCAGCAGGCCGAAGCCGACCTCAGCCGGGAAAGAACCCTACTGCGCACCTTAATTGACGCCATTCCTGATCTGATTTTCTTTAAGAATCTTGAGGGAGAATACCTGCTTTGGAACCAGGCTTTTGAAGAGTTCACCGGGCGCAGCGCTGAGGCCATCCAGCGGCGCACCGATATCGATCTATTTGCTCCAAAAGCATCAGCAAGAATCCAGAACCGTGACCGCCAGGTGTTTGAATCCAAGCAACCCCTGCGCTATGAGGAACAGACCAGCTTTCTCAGCCGTCATCGACAAATATTTGACACCTACAAAGTTCCTATCCTCGACCCCGCTGGGGAAACCGTGGGGCTGATTGGGGTCTGTCGTGATATTACTGAACAAAAATATCAAAATCAGTCCCTGCGTACCATCTTTGAACAAACCTCCGCCAAAACGGGACAGGCCTTTTGTTGTACGTTAGTGCGCTGCCTGGCCGAAGTGCTGCAGGTGCGCCTGGTGGTGATTGGTCGCCAGATCGATGCAGACCGCACCCAAGCTCTGGCCTTCTGGCAAAACGGCAGTTGTGGTGAAAATCGCGAATCTGCGCTGGCAGGCACCCCCTGTGGCGACATTATGCAGGGGCACACGGTTTTCCACCAACAGGACGTACAAACCCACTACCCCGACGATCCAGATCTAAAAGACTGGGGCGTTAGCAGCTACTTCGGGGTTCCCCTGAGGGACTCCAACAGCCAAATCATCGGCCATTTGGTGCTGATGGATGACCGCCCGATGACCCCCAGCCTGCCTCGGGAACTGATCTTAAAAATTTCCGCCACCCGCGCCGGAGCCGAGCTAGAGCGGCAAACCTTTGAAAACGATCTGCAGCGAGCGCGGGAAGAGGCCGACGCCGCCAACCAGGCTAAAAGTGAATTTCTGGCCAACATTAGCCATGAACTGCGCACCCCCCTCAACGCTATTCTGGGCTTTACCCAGCTAATTTTGCAGGAGGGAGCGCTTGATCGGGCTACCCACGAGCACCTGAAAATTGTCAACCGCAGCGGCGAGCATTTGCTCACCTTGATTAACGATGTTCTAGAAATGTCTAAAATTGAGGCGGGCAAGGTGGTGCTCAACCCTCAGCCGTTTGACCTGCATAAACTCCTGCAGACCCTGGACGACATGTTCTCCTTGAAGGCCAGGGCTAAGGAGGTGGCTCTGCGGACCTACTGTGCTCCCAACGTACCGCGATACATAGAAGCCGACGAAAGCAAACTCCGCCAGATTTTGATTAACCTGCTCAGCAACGCCGTGAAGTTTACCCAGCAGGGGCACATTCTGTTGCGGGTGGAGAGGGCTGACCCGGCGGGGCTTGATGCACCCTCAACTGAGAATGTCACAGGGGCGTCACAATCTCCCTTTACAGTACTTAAGTTTCAGGTTGAAGATACTGGGTCTGGCATTGCCCTGCAGGAGATGCAAACGTTATTTGAGCCGTTTGTGCAGGCAACCGCCGGGCAAAAATCTCAGGAAGGTACAGGATTGGGCTTGCCAATTAGTCAGCGATTTGTACAACTGATGGGAGGAACAATTCAGGTTCAAACGGCACTGGCTCAGGGCTCAACCTTCTCCTTTGAGATTAAGGTGTTGCCAACCACCTCCCTGGGGATTGATCCGGCCACCCTGGTCTATCCCGACGTGAAGCGACTTGCCCCCGACCAGCCCGACTATCGGCTGCTGGTAGCGGAAGATCACGGTCCAAATCGGTTGCTGCTGGTCAAAATGCTGACATCTGCCGGGTTTTTAGTGGAGGTGGCTGAAGATGGACTCACCGCCGTAGCCCAGGCCAGGGCCTGGAAACCCCACCTGATTTTGATGGACATTCGCATGCCCCGTCTGGATGGTTACGCCGCAACCCAGAGAATTAAGGCGGCCCACCTGCAGCCTGACCCGGTGATTATTGCCCTGACGGCCAGTACCTTTGACAACGAACGGGCGCGAGTCATCGCGGTGGGCTGCGATGATTTTCTCAGGAAGCCCTTTCGGGCCAACCAAATTTTCCAAAAGATAGCCCAGCATCTGCCGGTGCAGTACCTCTACAGGACCAATCCCTTTCCACCCCCCGTCCTGGCCAGTGGCGAGAGCTCCCAGGGGGTAATCGCCCATCAGTTGGCCCTGGCCCTCAGGGTCATGCCCTCCGCCTGGATTCAATCCTTGCAGAAAGCAGCCCTGAGAGGTTCCGATGAACAAATATTGCAGCTGGTTCAGGGAATTCCACCTGAGCAGGGCATACTGGCCCAACGGCTAACCACTCTGGCCAGAACCTTTCGGTTCGACGCCATCCTCGAACTGGTAGGCCGACAGTGCCCCCGGTAAAACAGCGATTTCCAGGTTGTTCCAAAGTCGTCAAAACTTCTTTGTGTTGTTTATGTTAGCTTTTCCGCTGTTTCAAGCGATTGACTATCAGCCGGTTAAGGTCGAGCGTCTGATGCCTTTAAACCTGGCTCTAGAAGCCATCCGGCAGGCGAATTTCACCGCCCTGTGGGTGACCGAAACGACGACCAGCGGCGAGCAGACATTGCTGGGGGCGGTTTTTCCAGCGCAACTGCTAACAGCGCTCACCGCCGAGGGTGAGCCGACCAAGGTTTCCGTGGAGCAGATTATGGTGCGAGAACTACCGCTGATTCGGCCCCACCGTTCCCATTCCCTGGCGGATCTGCTCCGTTGCTTTGAGACGGCTGGGGTTGACTACCTGCCCGTCGCTGACTCTCAAGATCAGTTTGTCGGGGTGATCAGCAAAGCAAACCTGTTACACGCCTACTGCCGGGGGCTTGCCCCCGAATCGGTAACGTCTTTATTTGACCAGGTGCAGTACGGCCTCTGGCTAATGCTGCTGGATCAGCCTATTGCCTGGGGCAGCACCATCGATCAAGAGGCGACCCTGGACTATGTGTTAACCCATCAGCGCATCACGCGGGTCAACCAGGCGCTACTCCAGCAGTTTGGCGCTGCAGAAGAAGATCTGTTGGGGCTCACCCCGGCGGAACTGTTTGCCGAAGATGGGCCATCGGGTCGAGACCTGTGGCATCGCTTGCTGGACCAGGGCAGCGTGATCGAAGAGCTTGAGGAACAGCGGCTGGATACGGGCCTGCCCTTCTGGGTAGAGGGGCATTATGTCTGCCTGTATGACGACCAGGGAAATATTTTGGGGCATTTGGGCATTCAGCGGGAGGTCACCCCCTACAAGCGCCTTGAGGCTTTAATTACCCAGCGGGAGCGCTACCTGGCGGTGGTGCTGGCCATTCAGCAACAGCTGCTGGCGTCAGAATATATTTTGCGCCCCACTGGCCTTGGAGCAGAGTCCTCCTTCCAGGACATGGCGTGGGGGGCGACCGCCTCTATCCTCTGGCCCTCGGGCAATGGCTCGGGTCGATCGGTTTACGACAGCATTCTGCAACAGCTGGGCGAGGCAACAGGGGCTTCGCGGGTTTACTTATTTGAAAATCATGGCGAGCGGCTGATGAGCCAGCGGGCCGAATGGTGTGCCGAGGGAATTGTCCCCGAGGCCGACAACCCCCAGCTGCAAAATCTATCCTATGACAGTTATTTTCCCCGCTGGCTCAAGACCCTGAGCCAGGGGCAACCCATCAACGGCGTGGTCGCCGACTTTCCCCCTGAGGAACAGCACATCCTGGCTCCCCAGGGGATTCTGGCCATTTTGATTCTGCCGCTAATCGTTAAAGGCCAGTTGTGGGGGTTTATTGGCTTTGATAACTGCTGGCAGGCCTGCCCCTGGCAGGAGTCAGAAATCAGTCTGTTGATGGCAGCTTCGGCAGCCCTCTCCCTGCATCTGGAAAATTGCCAGGCAGAGCTGGGGCTACACCAGGCCTGGCAGCGGGAGCGGCTGACCCAACAGCTGGTGGAACGCATGCGCCAGACCCTGCGGGTAGAGCAGATTTTTGAAACCACCACGCGGGACTTGAGGCTGCTGCTGGAGTGCGATCGCACCACCCTGTACCGCTTTAACCCCGACTGGAGCGGTGGTTTTGTGGCCGAATCTATGGCGCTGCACTGTCTGCCCCTGGTCCAGCCCGGCGATGCCTCGTCCCAGCTCAGCGCTACTACCGTCACCGGCAGCCGCATCTGCACCATCAAAACCTGGCAGCAGAGCGTCCAGCAGGACCCGGATACCTACCTCGAAATGTCCCAGGGGGGCGATTATGTCAACGGCAAACGGTTTAGTTGTGTGCCTGACGTTTACCAGGAAGGGTTTTCCCCCTGTTATCTAGAGCAGTTGGAAAAGCTTCAGGTCAAAGCTTACCTGACCGCCCCCATCTTTGTCGGTGACCGGCTGTGGGGGCTGTTGGCCAACTATGACCACAGCGGCCCCCGGCAGTGGACCTCGGCAGACTCCGGCCTGGTGCTGCACATTGCCAACCAGTTGGGCATTGCCCTGCAGCATGTAGAACTGCTGGAACAAACCCGCCAGCAGGCCCATGAACTGGCCGAGGCCAAGGCCCTGGCAGAAGCGGCAGACCAGGCCAAAACTGAGTTCTTAGCTCATATCAGCCACGAACTTCGCACTCCCCTCAACGCCATTTTGGGGTTTAGCGAACTGCTATCGGCACCTGACAAACCGTCTTCTAAACAGGTCTCCCCAGGGTTTTCCAAAAAGCAGAGAAAATTTCTGGATATCATCAACCGCAACGGTCAGCACCTCTCCAACCTGATCAACGAAGTGCTGGCGGTCTCCAGATTAGAAAGGGGGCGTACCCACATTGTGGCAGCACCGTTTGACCTGCAAAAACTCCTCACCCAGGTTAAAGCCCAGAAGACAAGCGAATCATCTGAGAAGGGCCTGACCCTGGCATGCGAATTTGCCCCCACCCTGCCCCGGTACATCGTGACCGACGAAGCAAAGGTGCGTCAGGTTTTGCAGCATTTGCTGAATAACGCCATTAAATTTACCGAAACCGGCACCATTACCCTGCGGGTTGGGGTTCAGGATTTTGACCACCTGCCCCCGCCCGGCTGCAACATTACCCTCTGGTTTGAAGTGGAAGATACCGGCGACGGCATTGCCCCCGAGGAGTTTGCCAATTTGTTTAAGGCGTTTACCCAGGCCAAAGGGGGACGATCTATCAACCCTGGGGTGGGCCTGGGGCTGACCATTGCCCAGAAGTTTGTGCACCTGATGGGGGGCGACATTCAGCTAACCAGCAACCTGAGCCAGGGCAGTATGTTTCGGTTTACCCTTGAGGCCACGGTACCCATCGACAGTAGCCCGGTTGAACAGCCCCAGGCAGCTTCGGCCCTGACGGTCATGGAACCCTCAGAGAAACCGGGTCTGGGTGGAAAAGATCCGACTTTAACGGTGATCAAAACCGGTCTTAAGCGGGTCCCTCCGGAGTGGCGAGCAAAGCTGCATGAGTCGGCCCTGTTAGGTTCAGATGACAAAGTTTTACGGCTGGTGGCACAACTCCCGCCCCAGGAGGAACCCCTGGCAGAGGCGCTGACCCAGCTCACCGAGCAGTTTGCCTTTGATCAAATCCTGGCCTGTTTACCCAACCCTGAATAACTCGCCTCTGCTTTTGTTACCATACCTTCGATTGTCAAAGTTCTACCTATGAGTTGTGACTCGGCTACGGGATGTAAACCCCAAATTCTGGTTGTTGACGACACTCCGGATAACCTCCGCCTCCTGTCTGCCATTCTAACTAAGCAGGATTACGAAGTCCGTAAAGCCCTGAACGGCTTTCAGGCCCTATCGTCCATTAAAGCTGATGCCCCCAACCTAATTTTGCTGGACATTAAAATGCCCGACATGAACGGGTTTGAAGTCTGCGAAATCCTCAAGCAAGACCCCGAAACCTGCGATATCCCCATCATTTTTATCAGCGCCTTAAGCGACGCCCTCGATAAGGTACAGGCTTTTTCCGTGGGGGGAACAGACTACATCACCAAGCCCTTTCAAGAGGCAGAAGTGCTGGTGCGAATCGAGAATCAGCTCAAGCTGCAAGCCCTGCAGCAACAACTTAAAGACCAAAATCAAGCCCTGGCCCAAACGAATCAGGCGCTGGAAGAATTCTCCTACGTGGTCGCCCATGATCTGCAGCAGCCGTTACAGAGCATCCAGGGCTATGCCAGGGTGATGACCCTGCAGTATCCAGAGCTGTTAGACACGGCAGTGAATGACTACATCACCAAAATTCTGGTAGCCAGCGGGCGAATGCAGGAGCTGATTCAGCATCTGCTCAACTATGCCCACATTGGTAAACAATCCGATGACGTGGCTAGGGTTGATTGCAATAGAGCCTTAAGCCAGGCCCTACAAAACTTAGACATTGCGATTAAGGAGAGTGAGGCCAGGGTAAGCCACGATCAACTACCCGTGGTATGGGGCAATTCTATGCAACTGGTTCAGCTCTTTCAAAATTTGATCAATAACGCCATAAAGTTCTCTCGTCCTGATACTCCGCCCACGATTTCGATTACTGTGCAGGAAAAAAACGGAGACTGGCTATTTCAAGTTCAAGATAATGGCATCGGTATTTCGCCCGATCATCTAACCAATATTTTTGAAACATTTCAACGCATCGACTCTAAAGAAATTGGCGCTATTCCCGGTAGCGGCATTGGCCTGGCCATCTGCAAAAAAACTGTCGAAAGCCACGGTGGCCAGATCTGGGTGACGTCAGAGCCTGGTTTGGGCACAACCTTTTCCTTCGTTTTACCCAGGCTGCAGGAAATGTCACAGTTTTGTCACACTTAGGGTTTATGGTGACGAAATAGCGATTTTAGCCCCCAACCGCAACAAGACTGAACCTTGTCCAAGTCCAGAAGTGGAGTTTTGCCTAAGGGAAAGCTGCAGTTTTCGAGCTGGGTATTTTATAGAAGAAATTACATCATATTTTTTGAATCAGTGTTTTAGATTTCTGTTTTATTGGATACTCGCAGACTTTTGAGCAGCGAAATTTTCAGTGAACTAACAGTCTTCAAATTCCTATGTTGTACATCGTTCTTGGCCAACCCATGTTGACTCTATCCATTGAGCGCGACTTGCTTTCGTGGTCACTGGGGATGGTAATGCCGGTCATGAACCATGCTCCGCAAGTCATCATTTTTGGGGCCATCATTTTTTTGGCATTTTGGCTTTTTACTTTATATCTTCTGTATCGCCTGATGGTGTTACCAAAAGTACAGAACATCCAGTTGATGAATCAACAGTTGAAGGCAGAAATTGAACAATACCAAAAGGAGCAGCAAATCCCCCACGATGAACTGGAGCAGCGGGTCAAGGATCGTACCGCCGATCTGGCCGAGGCCAATGACCACCTGCAGCGGCTGGCTACCCATGCCCGCAACATCTCCTCCATCATTCAGCAGGTGCGGCGTAGCCTTGACCTCAATACTATCTTCTCCACAACTACGGCAGAACTGCGCCGGGCCCTGGCCTGCGATCGCGTGCTGGTTTACCGCTTTAAGGCCGACTGGAGCGGCTACATCGTCGCCGAAACCGTAACGGAAGGCTGGCAACCCTGCCTGGATAAGCAGAGCGATCAAAGATTTTCACAATTGAGTCGTACCCTGGAGGACGAGCACTGCGCCGTGCGGCTCCATGACGATGGCGACAACTACCTGCGAGACAGCTATCTCCAGACCTTCCAGGGAGGTGTCTACCGTCAGCAAGTGGATTATTTGAGCGTCTCCGACATCCACACCGCCAACTTTAACCCCTGCTATTTAGAATTACTCAACTCCCTGCAGGCCCGCGCCTACCTGACGGTACCCATCTACGCCGGGAATCAGCTCTGGGGGTTGTTAGCCTGTTACCAGAACAACGGACCCCGCCACTGGAACTCCGAAGACGTGCAAATGGCGGTGCAGGTGGGGGGGCAGCTGGGCGTAGCGATTCAGCAGACGGAACTGCTCACCCAGACCCAGCAGCAGGCGGCAGAGCTACGGCAGGCTAAAGAAAGTGCCGATGCTGCCAATCAGGCTAAAAGTGACTTCCTGGCCAACATGAGCCATGAGTTGCGCACCCCCCTCAATGCCATCCTCGGGTTTACCCAACTCATGGGGCGCGACGCCACCCTTTCCGCCCGCCATCGGGAATATGTGGATATCGTCAACCACAGCGGCGAACATCTGCTGGCCCTGATTGACGACATTCTGGAAATGTCTAAAATCGAGGCCGGTTGCCTGGAACGGTGTGACACCAACTTTGAGCTGGAACCCTTTCTGGAAAATTTGCAGTCGATGCTGCAGCTAAAAACCCACCAGAAGGGGCTCACCTTTATCCTGGACCGGGAACCTGCCCTTCCCGCCTGGATCTGCACGGACCAGGGCAAGCTGCGTCAGGTGCTGCTTAACCTGCTGGGTAACGCCATCAAATTTACCGAAAAGGGGTATATCCGACTGCGGGTTGGAGTCCTTAATAACAATTCTTTGCATCCCAACGACACAGGTTGTTCCCCAGCTCCCTTGCCCCCTTGCCCCCCTGCCCCGATGGGTAACCCTGACGATGAGAAACGGTATGATTCATCCCTGGAACCCACTGACCTGGAACCCACTGACCTGGAACCCACTGACCTGGAGACAGTCTGCCCATGCACCCTGCAGCTAGAGGTGGAAGATTCCGGCCCCGGCATTGCCCCGGTAGAGCTGCAGGCTTTATTTGAGGCTTTTTATCAGACTGAAACCGGCATCAAGTCAGGCCAGGGGAGCGGGTTGGGTCTGTCCATCAGCCAGCGGTACATTCGGCTGATGGGCGGTGAGCTGACCGTTTCCAGCCAATTGGGGCAGGGGAGTAAATTCACCATTACCCTGCCAGTAGCGGCGGCGGCTGGCTCGGCCCCAAGCTCCTCCCCCCAAATCCGACCCAGTTGCCCCGTTCCCCAGGCTTCAGGCCAAACCACGGTGCGGGTCCTGATCGCTGAGGATAACCAGACTAACCGCCTGCTGTTGCGGGAATATTTAGATCCCCTCGGGTTTGATATCCGGGAGGTGGAAGACGGGGCCGCAGCGATTGACCTGTGGCAGCGCTGGCAGCCGCACCTGATCTGGATGGATATGCGGATGCCCAACCTGAATGGCCAGGAAGCCACCCGTCGGATTCGCCAGGCGGAGGCCGCCCAGGGGTTGAAGCCCACCGTCATCGTGGCCCTGACCGCCACCGCCTTTGAGGAAAAGCGCCAGGAGATTTTAGCAGCAGGCTGCAACCACCTGATTCGCAAACCCTTCCGGGCAGAGGACCTGTTTGCCACCCTGCAGCAGCACCTGGGCACCCTGTCCTGTCAACCGGGGGACCAGGACCGGGGCCAGCCCGGTGAACCGCCTGGGCAACTCGCGCCAGAAGCCATTCAGGGTATGCCTTCCGCCTGGATTAAGGACCTGCACCGGGCCGCCTGCCAGTGTAGCGATGCCGAAGTCATGGCCCTGCTCAAGGAAATGCCCATGGCCCAGGCCGAGGTGGCCCAGGTGCTTGCTGGCTATGCCAAAGTCTTTCAATTCGACCGCATCATCGCGGTAACGACGCCGATTTTAGCTCACTCAGACCTGCTATCAGGGGGGAATTCTACTTTATGGAAAACGCTATCACCGCTGGCCTAGAGCCACCTCAGAAAGCCGATATTTTAATTGTGGATGACACTATCCAAAACCTGGTGTTTCTGGCCGAGGTGTTAGAGTCCCAGGGTTACCGGGTGCGCAAAGCCCGCAATGGGGAACTGGCCCTGCGGGCGGCTGCCACCGTCGTCCCTGACCTGATTCTGCTAGACATTCGCCTACCCGACCTGAGCGGCTACGAAGTCTGCCGTCGCCTCAAGCTGCAGGCGGCTACGGCCCATGTGCCGGTAATTTTTTTGAGCGCCCTCACCGATGTGGTGGCTAAGGTGAAAGCGTTTGAAGCAGGCGGGGCTGACTACATCAGCAAACCTTTCCAGATGGGGGAGGTGCTGGCCCGCACCCGCCACCAGCTCACCATTCGGGCAGCAGTGAAGACGGTTTGGGACCTGAACCAGCAGCTCGAAGATAAGGTGCGGTTGCGGACTCAGCAGTTGGAGAGCGCCAATGCCCAGCTCAAACAGATGGCCTACCACGATGCCCTGACCCAGCTGCCGAACCGGGCCCGGCTGAAGGAATGCCTCTGGCAATCCCTGGAGGCGCTGCAGGAGGATGCCAGTGCTCAGTTCGCCCTGATGTTTTTGGACTGCGATCGCTTCAAGCTGGTGAACGATTCCTTCGGCCATGCAGCGGGGGATGCCCTGCTGGTGGAGGTCAGCCAACGGCTGTCGGCCTGCCTTGGCCCCAACGACACCCTGGCCCGATTCGGCGGGGATGAATTCGTCGTCTTAATTCACCGAATTGCTGGCAGGGAGGAGGCTCAGACCATTGCCCAATCCCTGCTGGATGCCCTCGCCCCCAGCTTCCCGCTGTGCGAGGGGGATATCTATATCAGCGCCAGCATCGGCATTGTGATCAGCGATGTCGCCCACCACGAACGGCCCGAGCACCTGCTGCGGGACGCCGATGCCGCCATGTACTCTGCCAAAACCCACGGCAAAAACTGCTATCGGCTGTTCAGTCCGGCCATGCAGCAGACCTGTGCCCATCTTTTGCAGACTGAAACTGAACTGCATCGGGCGCTAAAACGCCAGGAACTGGTGCCCTACTATCAGCCCATCGTAGATCTGCAATCCCTCACCATGGTTGGGACAGAAATGCTCTGCCGCTGGCATCATCCCGAGCGGGGGGTGTTGCTTCCCCAGGAGTTTATCCCGGTGGCCGAAGAAACTCAGCTGATTGTGGATATCGGCCAGGCTTTGTTAGAGAAGGCCTGCGCCCAGCTGCATCAGTGGCAGCAGCAGCGACTGGTAGACGATGGGTTTTACCTGAGTGTTAACCTGTCGGCCCGCGAGCTGGCCCAGGTTAACCTGCCGGATGCCATCGCCGCCTGTTTAGCCAGGCATCACCTCAAACCCCACCATCTGCGGCTGGAAATTACCGAGAGCAGTGTTCTCAATAACGACATCGCCCTGCAGGTGATGGAGAACCTCAGCCAGCGACACATTGGTCTGAGCATTGATGACTTTGGTACCGGCTATTCGTCCCTCAGTTATTTGCATCAGCTGCCGGTCAAGACCATGAAAATCGATCGGACCTTCATTCAAGACCTTAATCACAGTCCCCAAAACGCCAGCGTAGTAACTGCCATTCTGGGCCTGGCAAAAACCTTTCACCTGGAGGTCATTGCTGAAGGAATTGACGACCCCAGCCAGGTGGAACATCTGTTAAAAATGAATTGTGCCTTTGGACAGGGCTACTGGTTTGCCCGACCTCTACCGGCTGCCAAAATCCAAAAACTGCTGGCGGAAAACCACCGTTTTTTTGATGACTCAGCCCGCATTTTTAGCATCATGGCACGAGAGCCAGTGCATCAGGCTTAACTCCACTTCTGGACTTGGACAAACCTCAGTTCGGGACAACTTCCGATAGGGACATGCTGAGCAACTTCCCCTCCCAGGAGGGGATAGCTGCAGTGAAATCTCAACGGTCGAGCCTGATCTCGAACTCAGGTTCAGTGAAATGACAGCAGGTAGAACCGCTTTTATTATGAAAATGACAGAGGCGTGAACATAATTAAACCTGAAATGTGATTCAGGCTTAAGCTAAAAGTGACAACTTTGTGACCGTGAAATCAATGAATCAATCCTGGTAAAATCACCGATTTATCTAGAAGTAATACCGTGATAAACCTTAAGTAACAAATCATTGATTTATGCTCAAGACTCTTTAATTATGTCAAATGCCGAAGCGATGATGGCTGAGTCAGCAACTCAAAAAGTTGTTGGCTTGCTCAGCCAGCCAGCTCAAATTCTTAAAGAAATTTCCAGTAAGAAAGAGGACGGCTTTTTACAGGTTATCCATAACGAAGTGGTCTGGCGGCTTCATTTTTGTAATGGCAAATTACGCTACGCCAATAGTTCTTTCCAGACCCTGAAAACGCTTGATTACCATTTGCGCTGTGTGGGGTTTAATCAATTTTCCGCAGCCAATCGGTGCCTTCCCCAGGCGGGGTTAATGACCCATGGAGAAACCTGGCTGCAGCTTGGCCCCACCAGCCCTCTGATTAACTGGTTCTGCAGTCAGGGCTACCTCAATGTGCCCCAGAGCGCCCGGCTACTGGAGAATTTAACGAAAGAGGCGCTGGAGACCTTCCTCTGGCTTACGGAAGGTCACTATCAATGGATTCAAGAGAAGACCGGGTCTGACAATAACGTGGTTTTTGGACCTGACCTTGAGCTAGAGGAAGTGCTGGTCTACTTCCAGGAGCGCGTTCAGGCCTGGCAAAAATACAGCACCCTGATTAAATCTCCCCACCAGCGTCCCTACCTTTTCTCCCAGGGGGGAAGCAATACGAATTCTCCAGATTTACTCAAACTCAGCAAAATTTTAAGGGGCATGAGTATCCGACAATTGGCCCTCGCATTAAATCAGGATGAACTTAAAATTGCCAAATTTCTTTCCCCATTCATTCAGCGAGGTGAAGTTTACTTACGTGATCCCCAAACAACTTATCAGAAGTTGCCGACCATTCCCCAAATTCCGTCACCCATAGACAGCCTGAGGTCAAACGTTAAAACGTTTAAGATTGCCTGCGTGGATGACAGCCCCACCATTCTGGATGAAATGCATCGCTTCCTCAACCACGAGGAGTATGAAGTCACCAAAATCGACGACCCGGTGAAGGCGGCGGCGGTGCTGTTCAAACTAAAGCCAGACCTGGTTTTAATGGATATCACCATGCCGGAAATTAACGGCTATAAGCTGTGCAGCCTGCTGCGCAATAGTGTGGCTCTGCGGGAAACTCCCATCGTCATGGTGACGGGCCGGTCAGGGCTGGTGGATAAGGCTCGGGCCAGGGTGACCGGTGCCACCGACTACCTGGTGAAGCCGTTTACCCGAGGTAGCCTGCTGGCTGTGGTTGAAAAGTATTTGCATTAGTCAGGAGTCTGAATCAGCGGAAATTTATTTTTTCAGTGCGCCATAATCCTTGATTCTCGTAGGATGGGCACTGCCCAACAGCCTTAGTTCAGTGCCATTTGAATGCTATTAATTAGGAGCAAAACCATGAGTAACGTACTGGTTGTCGATGATTTGCAGTCTGAATTGCAGTTAATTAGCGGATTTCTTTCCCAGGGGGGCTACCAGGTGGCTACCGCCATCAACGGTGCCGATGCCCTGGAAAAAGCCCGAGCCAGCACCCCCGATGTGATTGTGACGGATCTGGTCATGCCCGACATGAGCGGGCTTGAGCTTTGCCGCAAGCTCAAGAAGTCCCCCGCAACCGCCGGTATTCCCGTGATTGCCTGCACCACTAAAGACAGCCAGGTGGACCAGGCCTGGGCGAAAAAGCAGGGAATTGTGGCCTATCTGATTAAGCCCTGCAGCCAGGAACAACTGCTAGATGCCGTTAAAGTCGCAGCGAGCTGAACCCATGCCAGCAATTTCATCCTCCGCTACCACCACGACCGCCCGGCTGCAGCAACTGCTGCCCCAGCTATTTCAGCCAGACACCGAAGCGTGCGATCGCTACCTGAAAGTCAACATCGCCCCCGATACCCCCGCCCTGATCGCCCTGGACCAGGTGCAGGAAGCCGCCCAGATTCCCATCCACACCGTTACGCCCCTGCCGAATTTGCCCCCCTGCATCCTGGGGGTAATGAACTCCCGCAACCAGGTTCTCTGCGTGGTGGATCTGGCTCGGGTGCTGCAGTTACCCCCATCCACAGCTCATCGCCAGATTTACCCCCTGGTGACGGTACGCCCCAACCAGAGCGAAAACCCGACCGAATTTGCCCTGGTCCTGCACCATATTCAGGGAGTCATCCGCCTCCCTGCCCAGAGCATTGCCCCACCTACCGCCGCCATTGTCCCAGAACTGACCCCCATTCTGCGCGGCTGTGTTGAACAGAATGGGCAAACCCTGGCGGTCCTGGATGTAGCCGCAATCAGGGCGACCACGGCCTTAAGCACGCTGTAAGAAAAGAAGTTTCTTACAGATCTTCAAAGCCCTGACCCGCCGTAGGGTGAGCACTGCCAGCCCTGTCAAGGTGAATATTGGTACGAATCAGCGACCGGCGTAGGGTGCATTAGCGGCTCACATATCTGCGCGAAACCTCACAGGCTTTGTCTTTGGGCCGCAATGCACCGCTTACGGTACCGAACGTCAGTTCGAGATAAGCCTAGCGGCAAACCAAGGGATTAAATCCCCTCCCCGGAGGGGTGCCCGGAGGGCGGGGTGGGTCAAAGCTACAACCGCAGATATCCCACTTATCACGGAGAAAACGGCTCAATGCCCTGATTAACCCACCCCTACCCCTCCCCGGAGGGGATGACTGCATGCATCAAGCAAGAAGCACCCCATCTTAGTCGGTGCATTGCGGCCCGAAGGCCTATTCTGTGGAGCTTTGCGCTAATTTATGGGCCGCGAATGCACCCTACGCAAAATATCGCTTTTGAAGGACCTAATTCAGAAACCCCATTCCCCATTCCCTATTCCCCATTCCCTATTCCCCATTCCCTATTCCCTCCCCCTCTCCCCCTAACACCCCACTAAGGACTACACCCATGACCACAGCCCAACCTTTCCCCTATTCCAAAAGCCCCAAAAGTGGAGTTGGTAGACCCGTTCCGCCGCCCCCCAGCCTCAAACCTCTGAAGGGAAAAAGCCGTCATTCCGGTCAGGCTCCTGATCCAAAACCAGACTCAAATCAACCCCATAGAAAACCCGATAAAAAGCGGGCAAAATCGCAACCCTTATCTACCCTACGCAGCCGCCTGCTGCTGACCCTGCTGCCGACTACCCTGCTGCCCCTGGCGGTGATCAGTGCCGTGAACTATCAAATTACGGAGAGAAAGGTGCAGCAGGATGAAGAAACCATCCTTAAAGAAGAAGCTGTTATTGCTGGCCAGTTAAGCGCAAATTTTGTTGATGAATTAACTACCAATGCTGAACTGTTAAGCGTCAACCCTCTGGTGCAGCAGACCCTGCAATCTGCCGATGCAGAAGTAGCCGCGAAAAAACTGACTCAAATTCCCACCGAAAGTCTGGAAAACTACTACGGTGCTCGCAAACTGCTACAGCCCAACGACACCCTCAACACTTATCTGCAAAATATTGCAGCTCAGCAGGGGCTGAAGGAAATGTTTGTGACCAACAAAGACGGTTTCAACGTAGCCGCCACTAACCTGACCTCAGACTTTGTGCAGAGTGATGAACCCTGGTGGCAAAGCGCCAGGGAAGATGGCGTTTTCCTGGAATCGCCCGTCTATGACGAATCTGCCGATGCCTATGTGCTGACCCTGGCAAAGGCCATTTCGGATATGGAAACCAGCGAATTCGCCGGAGTGGTCCAATCTGGGGCTTCCCTGAACGGCCTCAACGAAAGGCTGATCGAGGTTTTGCAGACCACCCTCAGCGGGTCGAAGCAGGTGCAAATTGTAGACCCCTTCGCCCAGCAGGTGGTGGCCTCCCTGGGGGTCGATAACAGTGGTCAACTGGTGACCACCCAGGGGCGCGACCTGGCCGACCAGCCCATTGTCGGCGGTGAAACCCTGGCCCAAATTGCGACCCAGTTTAAGGAAACCGTTGCCGGTAGCGACCTGCCGCCCGCAGACATTGCCGCCGCCCTTCAGCAAACCCACAACCTCAAGGACCTGCGCGTTGAGCGGTTTGGTGAGGCGGGGAGCGACATCGCCGCCGCCCTCTTTGCCGTGGGAGGCCGGTACTACGCCATGACCGCAATTCCAGACGTTCCCTGGGTGGCTATTGCCTCCATGGATGGGGCTGAGATGAGGGCAGTGGGTAACGAAATTCTGTGGAAGTTTCTGGTGATTGGGGGCTTGTTGAGTGCCGCTGCGATCGCCATGGTGCTTTACCTGTCCCGGCAGATCTCTGCCCCCATCAACCGTCTGTCGGATGCGGCCAATCAGATGGCGGCGGGTGACCTGGACGTTACCGCCGATGCCGCGGGCACCTCAGAAACTCGCCAGTTGGCGGGCACCTTCAACAGCCTGGTGCAGCAGGTGAAGACTCTGCTCACCCGTCAGCAGCAGGAAACCCGGCGAGTGCAGCTGCTGGCCGCCATTTCCCAGGCGAAGGAAGATACCGCCCTGGAGGCACCCCTGAACCAGTATCTGGAGGATGTGCGGGCTCAGCTGGAGGTAGATCGGATGGTGGTGTACCGCTTTAAGCCGGACATGAGCGGCTACATCGCCGGAGAGTCTGTACTGCCCGGCTGGCCCACCGCCCTGGGGGACAGCATCAGCGACCCCTGTATTCCCCAAAATCTGATTGAGGCCTACAAGCAGGGCCGGGTGGTGCCCACGGCAGATGTCATGCATGCGGGCTTCCACCCCGACCACCAGCAGCTGATGGAGCGTCTGCAGATTAAGGCCAACCTGGTGGTGCCCATCGTTACGGCGGGGGAGCTGTTTGGTCTGCTGGTGGCCCACCACTGTGGCCAAACCCACGACTGGCAGCCCACCGAAGTGCAGCTGCTGCAGGGGGAAGCCGAGCAGCTAAGTGTCGCCATGAGCAGCCTGGCCTCTTTGGAACAGCAGGCGATTCGGGCGGAGCAGCAGCAGTTGTTAACCGCCATTGCCCAGGCCAAGCATGACGATGCCATGCAAACTCCTTTGAATGGCTATCTGCAGAGCCTGCGCACTACCCTGTGGGCAGACCGGGTGGTGGTGTACCGCTTTAAGCCCGACAAGAGCGGCTATATTGCCGGGGAAGCGGTGCTGCCCGGCTGGCCCACCGCCTTAGGAGACGCCATTAATGACCCCTGTATTCCCGACCAGCTGATCGAGGCCTACAAGCAGGGCCGGGTAGTGCCCACCGCAGACGTGTTACATGCCGGTTTTCACCCTGACCACCAGCAGCTGATGGAGCGCCTGGAAATTAAGGCCAACCTGGTGGTGCCCATCGTCATTGCCGGAGACCTGTTCGGTTTGCTGGTGGCCCACCACTGTGACCAAACCCACGACTGGCAGGACTGGGAAATTCAGTACCTGAAGCAGGAAGCCGAGGTGCTGGGGGCTGCCCTGGGTAGTCTGGCCTCCATTGAGGCCCAGATGGCGGCGGTAGAAGAGCAGCAGCGCCGCCGTCAGGATCTGGAAATGCAGCTGTTCACCATGATGGAGCGGATTGAAGGAGCTGCCGATGGCGACCTCACCGCCCGTGCCCAGCTGATGGAAGGGGAGATCGGCATCGTGGCGGACCTGTTTAACGCGGTGATTGAGAACCTGCAGGATATCGCCATCCAGGTGCGAAACTCATCCGGGCAGGTGAACCAATCCCTGACCCACAACGAAAAGTCGATTCGCGACCTGGCCGACCAGGCCATTCTGGACGCCAAGGAAATTCAGCAGGCGCTGGGGTCTGTACAGTCCATGTCCCACGCCATTGAGGCGGTAGCCCACAATGCCGAGGAGGCTTCTACCATTGCCAACTCGGCCCACGCCACGGTGCAGGCGGGTAACCAGGCCATGGACCAGACCGTGAGCAGCATTCTCGGCCTGCGTACCACCATCGGCGACACCACCAAAAAAATGAAGCGCCTGGGAGAATCGGCCCAGAAAATTTCCCAGGTGGTCTCTCTGATCGATGAGCTGGCCCTGAAGACCAACCTGCTGTCAATTAACGCCAGCGTTGAGGCGGCCCGCGCCGGGGAACTGGGCCAGGGCTTTACGGCGGTGGCAGAACAGGTGGGTGCCCTGGCGGAACAGTCAGCAGCGGCCACCCAGGAAATTGCCAAAATCGTCGCCAGTATTCAGGCCGAAACCCAGGAACTGGTAGAAGCCATGGAAAAGGGAACAACCCAGGTGGTAGACAGTACCCAGCAGGTGGAGCAGACCAAGCTGCAGCTGACGGAAGTGCTGCAGCGGTCCCGAGAAATTGACCAGCTGATGCGGGAAATTTCCACCACCACCACCACCCAGGCCGAGGCAGCCCAGAGCGTGACCACCGTTATGCAACAGGTGTCGCAAACCTCAGAGCAGCGTTCCCAGGCATCCCGCCAGGTGGCCCAGGCCATGCAGGCCACCGCCCAGGTATCCCAGAAGCTGCAGGCCTCAGTGGAACAATTTAAGGTCGATTAAACATTGATTTCCGCACCGCACTACAAGAGAAATTCCCATGGATACAGAGCAACAGGTCCGCCTCAATTTTCTGGAAGAAGTTGAAGACTACTTCGATCAGCTGGAAGCGGTCGCCCTGGGGTTAGCCTCCCCGGACCTTGAAACCGCCGAACTGGACAAAGCCATGCGAGCCGCCCACTCCGTCAAAGGCGGAGCGGCGATGATGGGGTTTGCCCCGCTGAGCCAGATTGCCCACCGCCTGGAGGACTTTTTCAAAATCCTGCGGGTGCGGGGAGAGGCGATCGCACTCGACGCCCAAATCGAATCCCTGTTTTTGCAGGGGGTCGATGCCCTGCGCCAGACCAGCGCCCTCAACCGCCAGGGTAAGCCGGTAGATGAACAGTGGATGCAGGCTGAGATGCAACCGATTTTTGAGCAGCTGCGATCGCACCTTGGCGACCTCCGCCCTGAAGATGACGACCTGCTCCTGGCCCAGGAAGAAAACGTCGATGTGGCCACCCTGATTTTCTCCAGCGGCGTTGAAGACTGCCTCGAGCAGTTTGAAACCCAACTCCAGCAGCTGACCCCCCAGTCCATCGCGGCGGAGTTAGCGGCTACCGCAGAGCAGCTGACGGAATTTGGCCGCATCAGCGAACTCAGCCCCTTCGTGCAGCTGTGTGAAACTGTCCTGGCCGATCTGCCCCAGATTCGGGCCGAAGCCATCCCAGACTTTGCCGCCGCCGCCCTGGCCGCCTGGCAACGGTCCCATGCCCTGGTGCTGATCGGGCGCACCCACCAGCTACCCCAGCAGATTGAAGTGGATGACCGCTGGCGGCAGCCTGATCAGGCGGCGGATTCAGGTCCGGAACTATCTCGGCCCGGAGTTCAGCTCGACTCAGTTCAAATCGATTTGGATCATGAAGCTGTTCAGGACGTAACCGATTCATGGGCCAATGATGAGGCCACCGAACTTCCTGATCTGGACTGGCTGGATGCAAGCAACCTGGAAGTATTGCCAGCCTTCGTTGGCGGCTTTGGAGCCCCCGAAGCAGACCATCTGGTGAAACCCTATGCCGACTTCACAGCCATTGCATCTGATCTTGAGGCCACAGTGTCGGCCCCTGAAACCTCAATGGAGACAGGTCTGGCAACGGAAGAGGAGATTCTGGCAGTCATAGAGGCTGCCGATTCATCCTCAACTCCAGCCGCACCACCAGCTGCACTGCCAACAGCAGTGGATGCCGCTCATGCGGTGAAGTTGCTGGTCGAGGGGCTGGGCCTTGCGCCCGGGGCAGAAGCCACCCCCGCCCCGACAACTTCCACCACTCTGGTTGGTGATTCAACGTCAAAGCAAAGCAAAACCATCCGCGTTTCTGCCGAGCAGCTACAGCAGCTCAATACTCTATTCGGTAAGCTGATTGTCGAGCGTAACTCTGTCAACCTGCGCCTTGCCCAACTCCACGGTCTGCTGGCCCTGATGGGAGATCGCATGGAGCAACTGGAGCAGTCTAACCAGCAGCTGCGCCACTGGTACGACCGGGCTTCGATGGAAGGATTGGTGGCTCCAGCATTTCCTCAAAGCATGGCCCCAGGCCGACAGCACCGGCCCCTGGCAGCGCCCCTGGCAAGACCCTTTTCGGCTGAGCCGCATTCTGCCCTTCAGCAGCAGTTCGATGCCCTGGAACTGGACCACTACACCGACCTGCACGTGATTTCCCAGGAACAGATGGAGCGCATCGTGCAGCTGCAGGAGGTCGCCAGCGACATCACCCTCAGTCTGCGAGAAGCCAGCACCGCTACGGCGGATTTGAACTACACCACCCGCGCCCTGCAGAGCGGCATCACCAAAATGCAGATGCGTCCCTTCAACACCCTGGTGCGTCGCTTTCCGCGCATGATGCGAGACCTTTCTTTGCAGCACCAAAAGCCTGTAAACCTGGTGATTGAAGGGGAAACCACTCTGATCGATCAGGTCGCTGTGGAAGCTCTGACAGACCCCCTCACCCACCTCCTGCGTAACGCCTTTGACCACGGCATTGAATCCACCGAGGAGCGCCTGGCGGCGGGTAAGTCTGCGGCAGGCACCATCACCCTGCGAGCTACCCACCAGGGCAACCAGACCCTGATCACCCTGCAGGACGATGGCCGGGGAATTGACCTGGAGCGGATTCGCAGTCGCTTGCGGGGCATGGGCATGACGGCAGCGGAGGTGCAGCAACTGCGCGATCGCGAACTGCTGGCCATGATTTTTGAACCCGGCTTCAGCACTGCCGAGCAGGTTACGGAACTCTCTGGGCGCGGCGTGGGCATGGATGTGGTGCGCACCAACCTGCAGCAGGTCCGGGGCGACATTCGGGTCGATACCCGGTTGGGGCAGGGTACTACCTTTACCCTTCAGGTGCCCCTGGCGGTTTCGGTGCTGCGGGTAATGCTGGTAGAAAGTGCCCGTCTGGTCTTTGCCATTCCCATCGACAGCCTGAAAGCCATGGTCAGCCTGCCTGGGGATGCCGATGCCCAAGCTCAGTCTCTGACCTGGGAAGGGCAGACGGTAGACCTGCTGCACCCGGAAGACTGGCTGCAATTCAACAGCCCCGGTCGCCCCCTGGAAATGGATGGCACCCCCACCATCAACCAGCCTTCGGCCCTGATTTTTCATCACGGGGGACGGTTGCAGGCTCTGGGCATCGACCGCTTCTGGGGGGAGCAGGAAATTGCCCTCAGCCCCCTCAAAAGCCCGGTGCCGCTACCTGCCTACTACAGCGGCACCACCATCCTGGGGGATGGCCGGGTAATTCCCCTGCTGGCCCCTTTCCAGCTGCTGGAGTGGATTCAGGACCAGCAAGAGGCTCAGGTGTCTTCTCAACCTACCAAGCCTCAAACCACCGCAACCCCCATCGGTCAATCGGCAGTAGCCCATGCTCCGATCACCGCCCCCGCCGCTGCTGTGCAGTTGCCCACCCTGCTGATTGTGGATGATTCCATCAACGTGCGGCGGTATCTGGCCCTCACCCTAGAAAAGGCAGGCTACCAGGTGGAGCAGGCCAAAGATGGTCAGGAGGCGGTAGACAAACTGCTGGCCGGGCTGCAGGTAGAGGGGATCATCTGCGACATCGAAATGCCTCGACTGGATGGCTACGGGGTGCTGTCGGAGCTGCGATCGCGCCCCGAGTTCCAGCAGGTGCCCATTGCCATGCTCACCTCCCGCATGAACGACAAGCACCGCAAACTGGCCATGAACTTAGGAGCCTCGGCCTATTTCTCCAAACCCTATAACGAGCAGGTGCTGATCAAAACCCTGCAAGGGATGATAGACAAAAATACTGTAGGGCAACTATAGCAGTTCGGTCTAGCCACAGGGGTTGGAGTCATTTCTATTTTTTTTCCCGAAAATCTCAAATCGGATACAGGGTTCTCCATTATGATTTTCGGCAGGGGGTATGCAGCGTTTGAGTCGCTCTGGTCCTGGTGACCCAAAACTACGCCCACTGAACAGCTTTCCGGCTTGCCGTAGCCACAGTTCTGGTAGAACCCGTAGGTGAACTTTTAGAAGTTGGCATTATTCAGCTTTATTGCCCTGGGGCTTGGCTTTTGCTGCCGGGGCCAGGTTGTTTGTGATGGGCGACGAAGTGATACTAGAGGCCCAGTGACTACCTCGATACCGTGAAAGCTAGTAAGTTCGGTATACTCGCCAGACGATAAAGACGCAATTGCTCAAAAAGAGCTGAGATAGCCCATGAGCTACCGCTTGGAATTTAGGCCGGGCTAGCCGCCGGTCGCAGTCCCGATGACAGGGTTCGAATCACATCGGGTAACGGTGGGATTTGGCCA
>Ga0208623_100282_pt1 | contig 47059 bp, 46 predicted proteins | sample HotLakConsUCCL28_FD_184737 | JGI IMG/M metagenome (GOLD analysis project Ga0208623, IMG submission 184737) | Hypersaline microbial mat communities from Hot Lake, Washington, USA - Hot Lake Consortium UCC-L28 (SPAdes) (version 2) ...
GCATCCGGTTGCTCTCCACCCCGCCTCACAGCGACGCAGTTACCTTCAGCTACGGGGCCTTGGCCAACCCCGGTTCGGACTTCCACCGAACCAAGTGAGCGCCCTCGCGGGCGCACTCATCCCGGACCTGATCCGGGATCTCCAACCCGCCATCGCCCATGCCGTCAGCGAACAGCACAACGCTGCTGCCCCCTAAAGATCCCGGCTCTCCACTACGCTCCGGCCGGGATGACAAAAGTACCGCGCCGAGCCAATACGAAATCGAAATCGATATCGAAATCGGCCATTATTCCGCATCATCCCAGGCGACCACCACCCCCAAGGCCTGTCATCCCGGACCTGATCCGGGATCTCCAACCCGCCATCGCACATGCCGTCAGCGATCAGCACAACGCTCCTGCCACCCCCCTTGAGATCCCGGCTCTCCCCTACGCTCCGTCCGGGATGACAAAAAGAAACGCGCCGAGCCAATACGAAATCGAAATCGATATCGAAATCGGCCATTATTCCGCATCATCCCAGGCGACCACCGCCCCCAAGGCCTGTCATCCCGGACCTGATCCGGGATCCCCAACCCGCCATCGCCAATGCCGTCAGCGAACAGCACAACGCTGCTGCCCCCTAAAGATCCCGGCTCTCCGCTACGCTCCGGCCGGGATGACAAGGAAGCCACGCGCCGGGCCGTCGCAGCCCGACCCGAAGTTCAAGCCGATGCCGACAGCGGAAAAATCAACGGCACCACCAGAAGCGTCCCCATCAGCATCAGAACCTGCAGCGGCAGCCCCACCCGCACGAAATCCATGAAGCGATAGCCGCCCGCGCTCAAGACCAGGGTATTGACCGGCGAGGCCACCGGCGTGACGAACGCGCTGGACGCGGCGATCGCGATCGTCATCAGCAGCGCATACGGACTGACTCCCAGCGCGATCGCCGCCTGAAGCGCGATCGGCGCGACCAGCACCGTGGTCGCCGTATTCGATACCACCTGACTCAATCCGGCAGTGAACACGAACAGCACGGCCATCACCGCCAGCGGCCCGAACTGGCCCGTCGAAGCCATCAGCGCCTCGGAGGCCATCGCGAGGCCGCCGGTCTTCTCCAGCGCCGTGGCCAGCGGCAGGATCGCCGCGATCAGCACCACCGCTTCGAAATTGATGCTGCGGTAGGCCTCTTCGATCCGGACACAGCCGCTGATCACGAGGGCCACGGCAGCCAGCATCACCGCGATCACGTTGCCGACCAGCCCGGTCGTCATCAGCAGCATCATGCCCGCCAGAATCGCGAGTGCGACCGGCGCCAGATGACGCCGCTCGCCACCGTCATCCTGCAGGTCCGCGAGCAGCACCAGATCGTGACGCGAGCGCGCGACTTCGCGCAGCGTCGTCGGCCGGCCGGTCATCAGCAGCGCATCCCCGGCCACCAGCGGGCGATCGAGATCCAGCAGCAGCTCCTCCGACCCGGCCGTGCGCTGGGCGAGCACGGTCACGCCGACCCCGCTGTGCAGGCGAAGCTGGCGCAGGGTGCGGCCGATGAACGAAGAGCGCGGCGGGACCACCGCGTCGACCAGCAGCAGCTCGGCCGGCAGCCGCGCGTGCTCGCTGACGACCACGAGCCCGAATCGCTCGACCACCTCGGCAATCGCCTCGGCACGCCCGACCAGGTAGATGTCGTCGTTATCGCGAATCATCGTGCCCGGCTCGGCCTTGCGCACGAAGCGCCCCTTCGGCGTGGTACTCGCAATCGCCAGAACCGTCACGCCATGGCGCGAACGCAGCTCGCTGCTGCTGACATCGGCCGCCGCCAGCCTGGAGCCCTTCGGCACCCGCAGATGCTGAAGCTGCTCGTCAAGCCGGTACTGCGCGAACAGCTCCTGCCAGCCCGGGTCCCTGGAGTCCGCGCCGTCCCGGTCCGGCCGATCCGGCAGCAGCCAGCGTCCGACGGTCAGCATGTAGCCGATGCCGATCGCGAGCATGACCAGCCCCGGAGCGGTGAACGAGAAGAAGCCGAACGCGGGTAGATCGGCCTGCAGCAATGCCCCGCTGACGATCAGGTTCGGCGGCGTGCCGATCAGCGTCAGCATGCCGCCGAGCAGCGCCGCGAAGGCGACCGGCATCAGCAGCCGCGATGCATTCAGGCCCCGTCGCCGGGCGATGGCAAGCACCACCGGCAGCATCACCGCCACCGTGCCGGTCGAACTCAGCAGCGCCGACAACAGCGCCGTGACCAGCATGATCACGACCAGGAGTCGCTTCGGACTGGCTCCGGCCAGCAGCTCCACCCGCCGCCCGAGCGCATCGGCCACACCGGTCCGGAACAGCCCCGCGCCGACCACGAACAGAGCCGCGATCATCAGCACCACCGGGTCGGAAAACCCGGCCACCGCCTCGGTCGTCGTCACCACCCCGCTCAAGACCAGCACCAGCAGCCCGATCAAGGCAATCAGATCCAGCCGCCAGCGATTGACGACAAACAGCACCAGCATGCCGGCGAGCACCGCCAGCGAAATCAACAAGTCCAGGTTCATCGCGCAAGAATAACCGGCGCTTGCGGATGGCAGCTGAATACCCGCGCTAGAAATCGCGCCCCCAACGTCCGCTTCGGTCAGCGTTCAGCGATCACCTGGGCTTGGATAGCGCATGCAATGCCGCTAAAATGCAGGCATCGCATTTACGAGGAAGCCGAACATGGCTATGCTGACAGTCCGAAATCTGCCCGACGAAGTTCATCGCGCGCTACGGATTCGTGCTGCTGAGCACGGGCGGAGCATGGAAGCTGAAGCACGTGAAATTCTCGAGTCCGCAGTCGCTCCGCAGGATCGCGTCAGGCTAGGCTCCTTGCTGGCTGAAGTTGGCCGCAGAGCGGCGCTGACCGACGAAGAAGTCGCTGTTTTTGATGAAGTGCGCGACAAGTCGCCCGCCCAGGCCGTTGACCTTGAGTGATCATTCTCGACACAAACCTGGTCTCCGAGCCGATGCGCAGGGCTCCGGATCAACGTGTCCTGAACTGGATCGACGCCCAGACACTCAACACCCTTTACCTGACCGCCATCAGCACCGCTGAACTGCGGGCCGGAGTCGCCGTGCTGCCCAGTGGCAAGCGTCGAGACAGCCTTCATTACGATCTTGAAAACACCGTCCTACCGCATTTCACAGACCGCATCCTTGCTTTCGATTGGGCCTGCACGCCGGCCTACGCGAAAGTTCTCGCCAGTTCTCGTAAAACCGGGCGAGCGATCGGCAAAGCCGATGCCTTCATTGCGGCAATTGCCCTGACTCACGACTACGCCGTTGCGACTCGGAACACCGAACCGTTCCGAGCTGCTGGAATTCGAGTCATCAATCCTTGGAAATACTAATCCAACCATAAGTAATGCCTCATTCAGCTTGTCTCTCGGCGCTTGTGGCAAGGCGTCGTCGCGCCAGGTGTAGCCGGGTCTACATCAAGCGGCGAGAACGCAGTCCACGAGCGCCGAGAGGCAAGCCCGAAGGGGGCTCCGGACGAATCCGCCTGCGGCGTTAAAGCGGCTTGACGTAGCCCGCTATGCCTTCGCCGCTTTGCCTTGCAGGCGAATCCGTCCGGAGCCCTGAATGTGGCATTACTTATGGTTGGATTAGTAAATGCTCTTGCGGGCGATGCCGGCTTTCGGCGCACCCGATCGGCCTCACTTGACCAACCCGCCTTCCTGAGTCAACAATCAGGCCAATGGGAGAGGCGAAAGGCGAATCGGGGGATAACGCGCGAATGAATCAGGAAGCGGTCGAAGGCTTCATAGAACGCTGGCGGAGCGGTGGCGGGAAGGAGCGGGCCAACTACCAGCTTTTCCTGACCGAATTGTGCCAGCTCCTCGACCTGCCCGGCCCGGAGCCGGCCGGCGACGACCCGGCCGCCGATTCCTACGTGTTCGAACACCGGGTCGACATCCACCACCCCGACGGCAGCAGCACCAGAGGCTATATCGACCTCTACCGGCGCGGGCATTTCGTGCTCGAAGCCAAGCAGGTCAGCGAGCAGCATGAATCCAGCCGCTGGGACAAGGCCATGCTGCGCGCTGCCGCCCAGGCCGACACCTACATCCGCGCGCTCCCCGGTAAAGACGGCCGCCCGCCCTTCCTGCTGACCTGCGACGTCGGCCGCACGATCGAGGTCTACGCCGAATTCACCCGCTCCGGCGGCACCTACGTGCCCTTCCCCGACCCGCGCTCGCACCGCATCCACCTGGAAGACCTGCGCGAAGAGGCGATCCGCGAGCGCATCCGGAAAATCTGGACCAACCCCGACAGCCTCGACCCGAGCAAATACGCCGCCCGCGTCACCCGCGAGATCAGCGACACCCTGGCCAGGCTGGCGCGCACCCTGGAGCGCGGCGGCTACAAGGTCGAACGCGTCGCGCATTTCATCAAGCGCTGCCTGTTCACGATGTTCTGCGAAGACGTCGATCTGCTGCCGAAGGGCGAGTTCACCGCCCTGCTCGAAAAGCTCAGGAAAACGCCCGAGCACTTCGCCAGCGCCGTCCGCAACCTCTGGGAAACGATGAACACCGGCGGCTACAGCGGCGTCCTCAACGCCGAGGTGCTGCGCTTCAACGGCAACCTGTTCAGCGCCATCGACCCGATCGCGCTCGACGCCGACCAGATCCAGCTCCTGATCGACGCGGCGAAACACGACTGGAGCCAGGTCGAACCGGCCATCTTCGGCACCCTGCTCGAACGCGCCCTCGACCCGGAAGAGCGCCACAAGCTCGGCGCCCACTACACGCCCAGAGCCTACGTCGAGCGTCTGGTCATGCCGACGGTCATCGAGCCGCTCCGAGACGAATGGAAAGACGTCCAGGCCGCCGCCGCAGCCCTCGAAAATCAGGACAAGCACGACAAGGCCGTCGAGGAAATCCGCGCCTTCCACCGCCGGCTATGCGAGATCCGCATCCTGGATCCTGCCTGCGGCAGCGCCAACTTCCTCTACGTCACCCTCGAACACATGAAGCGCCTCGAAGGCGAAGTGCTCGGCACCCTGGCGGACCTGGGCGCGGGCCAGAACCTGCTCGAAATGCAGGGCAACACCGTCGACCCCCATCAGTTCCTCGGACTGGAAATCAACCCCCGCGCCGCCGCGATCGCCGAAATGGTCCTCTGGATCGGCTACCTCCAGTGGCACTTCCGCACCCACGGCCACATCAACCCGCCCCAGCCGGTCCTGAGAGCCTTCGAGAACATCGAATGCCGCGACGCCGTCCTCGCCTACGACCGCTGGGAATACCGGATGGACGAGACCGGCCGCCCCGTCATGCGCTGGGACGGCAAGACCTACAAGAAGAGCCCCACCACCGGTGAAGACATTCCGGACGAATCCGCGCAAGTGCCCGAAGAGGTCTACATCAACCCGCGCAAGGCCGAGTGGCCGGAGGCGGACTATGTGATTGGGAATCCGCCCTTCATCGGCGCCGCCAGCATGCGCCGTGCCCTGGGCGACGGCTACGTCGACGCGCTAAGAAAGACCTGGAAAGAAGTCCCCGAATCTTCAGATTTCGTCATGTACTGGTGGAACAAGGCTGCCGATCGGGTCCGAAACGGCGAGATCAAGCAGTTCGGCCTGATCACCACCAACAGCCTGCGCCAGACCTTCAACCGCCGCGTTATCGAGCGGCATATGAACGAAAAGAAGCCGCTGTCGCTGGTGTTTGCGATCCCGGATCATCCGTGGGTGGATGGGACGGATGGAGCGGCGGTGCGAATTGCGATGACGGTTGGAACAGCTGGTGAACTGCCTGGAATTCTCGGACACCTGACCAACGAAGAGAAAAGCGCTGATGAAACTCGCCGCTTCAACATTCGCTGGCGCGCCGGAAAACTGCATAGCAGTCTTTCTCTAGGTGCTGACCTCGGAAATGCCAGAACTTTACGGGCGAATTCAGAGCTTACTAGCAGGGGGGTGATGCTTTTTGGTTCAGGGTTTATTGTGGATGGTGAGAGAGCTGAAGCCCTTGTACGGACATCCAGACTGCCAATTGATGGAATAATTCGAAACTACAGGAATGGCCGAGACCTCACACAGTCGCCAAGACAAGCATTGGTAATCGATCTTTTCGGCATGCTTCCAGAAGAAGTCCGAACGGATCATCCGGGCGTGTATCAATGGATATTGGAAAACGTAAAGCCGGAGCGAGACGGGAATAGAGATAAGTCTATACGTGAGAATTGGTGGCTGCATGGGCGGCCGCGTCCAGAACTGCGCGATTACCTGAGGGGGCTCAATAGATATATCGCTACGGTCGAGACCAGCAAACACCGCTTTTTTCAGTTCCTCGACGAAGACATCCTTCCCGACAACAAACTGATCTGTTTCGCCGTGGCAAGTGGCGAAAAACTGGGAGTACTTTCCAGTCGGCTGCACGTGGCTTGGTCCTTCAGAACCGGAGGAAACCTCGGCGTAGGGAACGACCCGGTTTATGTCAAGACCAGATGCTTTGAAGCGTTCCCTTTCCCGGCACTCGATCAAGAGAACTCTAAGCGAATCGCCGAGGTCGCCGAACAACTCGACGCCCACCGAAAGCGCCAGCAGGCTCAGCACCCCGACCTGACCATGACCGGCATGTACAACGTCCTGGAAAAGCTGCGTCGAGAAGAAAGCTTGACCGCGAAGGAAAAGACAATCCACGAACAGGGCCTGGTCTCCGTCCTGCGCGAACTCCACGACGACCTCGACCGCGCCGTCTTCGCGGCATACGGATGGGACGACCTGGCAGACATTCTCGTCGGCCGCCCCGGCGCCACCACCCCCTGGCCGGAAAAGCCCGAAGACCAGCTCGAAGCCGAAGAAGAACTCCTCCAGCGCCTCGTCGACCTCAACCACCAGCGCGCCGCGGAAGAAGCCCAAGGCAAGATCCGCTGGCTCCGCCCCGACTACCAGGCCCCGGACGAAAGCCCCGAACAGACCCAACTCGACACCGACTCAGGCACCAAGGAAACCGATGCGCAGCGTCGTCCCGGACCTGATCCGGGATCCAGCGCGAAGCGCGCCTGGCCCAAAACCCTGCAAGCCCAGATCCGAGCCGTCCGCGACCAACTCGCCACGACCCCCATGGACGCCCCCACCCTCACCGCCCAGTTCAAACGCAAACCCGAAAAGTCCGTCACCCAGGTCCTGGATGCCCTGGCCGAATTGGGGATGGTGAAACAGGATGAATCCGGCGGTTTCCGGATTCGGGAAAATTGAGGTGGGTATGCTTGAATTGACAAAACTTAACCCATAGGTTAATAATGCGCGTCCAGACGCTCAGCCGTGAAAACTGGCACCTGATCGAAAAAGTCGACGCCAGCGGTTCCGGGCTGGTTTCGGGCTTTCTGACTGGACTGGGCGCTAACAAGCAGCGAGAGGCCGCGAGAATGACCGCACTGCTGGACCGTGTCGCCGCTCATGGCCCTCGCCAGGGCAGCGCAAAATGCCATCAGAATTCAGGGTGAAATCTGGGAATTGATCCACGGCTCGCTTCGAATACTGTTTGCCCATGACGGGCATCAATTGATCGTCTGCACCAGCGGATTCATCAAAAAGTCCCGGAAAACGCCCAGAAGAGAAATCAATCGCGCCGGACGAACTCTTTGGGAATTCCGCCAGGCGCGCGACGACGGCAACCTCGAATGGCGCTAAGCAAGGCAGGAGAGAAACCAATGACCAATGACCTGTCCAATCCACTAGACCGGTTCCGCGACACGCTCGACTACGAGCTCGCGAACGTGGAAATGGATTTCACCGACTCGCTGGAGTCACTGATGCAGCGTCGCGGCATCAACAAGAGCGAGCTGGCCCGCCGTATCGAAACCAGCCCCGCCTACATCACCAAGATCCTGCGCGGCAGCACCAACTTCACGCTGGAAACCATGGTCAAGCTGGTGCGAGCCCTTGATGGTGAACTGCACGTCCGAGCCTGCGCAAAAGAGGACAAGGCACATTGGTTCCACGCAATCCGCTCGGATGGAATCAAGGCAAGCCGCACTGCTTGCTTCTCCAATCCGACCAAACGAACTCAATACCGACTCGCCGAGTCACCGGATAACGATCATGAACTCACCGCTACAGCTTGAGCACTACTTCTTCGAGCGCATGCAATGCGTTGCAAAACCCGATATCGATCTGGAAGACGTCAAGGCGTGGCAGGAGGCAGACAGCAGCCGCTTCAGTTTGGCTGTTGAACTTGCAACCAACCCGGAATTGGAGCGCCACTGGCAAGTCAGCGTCGACTTCAGAACCAGCGAAGATTACCCGGCACCCTCGCCTTATGAACTTCGCTTCACTGCGATCGGCTTTTTCGTTGTCGACGAAAACTTCGAGCACGACAATGTAGAACGCCTGATCCGTGTGAATGGCTCCTCAGTCCTCTACTCCGCGATGCGTGAATTCGTCTCCCTCTTCACTTCCCGAGCACCATGGGGCGCGGTGATGCTGCCGACCATCAATTTCCGATTGCTATCTGCTGAACCAAACAATGACAGTACGGAGAAATGAACCAGCCGGATGCCGATGCGAGCAAGTCAAGCGCTGGATTCATATCGCCGCGAAAAGGCTCGGACTCCTGGGGAGCCCGAAAGCAGGACAGCCTCTCAATGAGGCACAAGATGAGTGCTGCGCGGAAGCCCGCTACAGGCTCCTGTAAACTGACCGGCGATGAGCGACCTCAACGACGGTGATCAGCAATTGATCGTCGATGATCTCGCGGTATTTCAGAACATCCATTGAATTGATATCGCTACGGACGCTAGTGGGCCATGTGGCTATCCAGCTCTTAGGTAGTTCGAAGCTTTGATCGGAAGATGCCGGATGCGAATTCTTGCCGCTGTCACTGTGACTGCTGCGCCGCGCTCTATAGATTCAGCAATTTTCGGCAAGATAGACACCATGAGGTCCGTGAATGCTTTGGAATCCAGACCTTGTTCCCGAAATCGGATTACTGATGGCGTAGCCTCACCACCTAGCGCCAGAAGTGCATGAAAGTCGGCATCAAGCGTTACAACTGCCATGCCGTGGTCGCGAGCATATGCCAGAATTTCTGAGTCGATGGACCGGCTCATTCCCAGTCGCGTTACATGTACTGCGTCGTGCTGGCGCGCGGTCAACAAATCAACAGCACCAAGCGGGACACCCTGATCAAGCAACAACTTCAAGCGACATCGCGCTCCACGATCTCATCGTCCAGATTGCAAGCTGCCCATGCCAGGGCTTGGCGAATATCTTCAGACTCCAGCTCTGGATAGTCCTTCAGGAGTGCATCTCGATCTGGATAAGTCGCCAGCGCCTCCAGCACCCGACGGACGGTCAGACGCATTCCCCGAATGCAGGGCTGTCCGCTCATTTTGCCCGGTTCGATCGTGATTCGGTCAAAGCTAGTCATGCGGTAGCTCCAGAGACTGAGTATTCAACGAGTCTAGCACTCGAAACTGGTGCAGTGAAATCCCATGGCATACCGAATCCAGCGAATCCAGGACGGGCATCGAATTGATATCAGAACACAACGGAAAAGGACACCCACGAGCAAGACCTGATCCAGACCGTGCTGCGCATGCTCGACGAGCTCGACCGCGCCGTCTTCGCGGCTGATATCCGTGACGACTTCGCCGACGAAGTCCACGGCGGACCCAATCCAGGACAGCCACCGATAGAATCCCGGACTTGCCCCGAACTCTGCGACCCGTTCCGTGCTTTTCTTTATCGACCCTGGCCGGTACCCTGGCGACGGCTCCCCATGAGCCAGATTTCGATCCTCGCGGTGCTGCTGGCCAGCATTGCCGTATCGCACTGGCTGGGCGACAAGCCGGTCGGGCGCTGGCTGGGCAGCGCGCTGTGGGTCATCGTGCTGACGGCGATCATCGCCAACCTCGGCGTGATTCCGCTGGCGAGCGAGAAGGTGCCGGTCTACGACCAGCTGCTGGGCACGGCCGCACCGATATCCATTTTCCTGCTGCTGCTCAAGGCCCGGCTGCGCTCGCTGCTCGAGGTCGGTCTACCGATGGCCGGGCTGTTCGCGCTGGCCGCCTTCGGCACCGTGGCCGGCGTGCTGCTGGCCGGCTGGCTGCTGGGTGCGGCCGACTGGATGGCACCCTGGTATGCGCCGCTGTCGGGCATGTTCGCGGCGACCTACATCGGCGGCGGTGCGAACTTCAACGCGGTGGCGCTGCATTTCGACGTCATGCAGAGCGGCAATCTGTACGCGGCCGCGGTGGTGGCCGACCACGTTCTCACCGTCGTCTGGATCGCGCTGCTGCTGTTGTTTCCGCGCCTGGTCGGGCGCTGGCTGGTTCGGCGAGACGCGGTGCCTTCCGGGTCGCCGGACCTGCCGGACGGAACCGAAAGGGCCGCGCAGGATCGCCGCCCGGATCTCGGTGATCTGGTCATGCTGCTCGCCCTGGGGATCGGTGCCTTTGTCATATCCAACCTGATCGCCGCCTGGATCGCCCGCTGGAGCGGCCTGGCCGTGCCGCCGATTCTGATCCTGACCACCCTGGCCCTGATCCTGGCACAGTTCGAGGCCGTGGCCCGGCTCAAGGGTGGCCAGATCCTGGGCATGTTCGGGGCCTATCTGTTCCTGGCCGCCCTGGCCACCTACTGCGAGCTGTCCGCGCTGCGCGAGCTGGGCTGGCTGGGCGTGAAGCTGATGGCCTTCGTCACGCTGATCATCGCGGTCCACGCGCTCGTCGTGCTGCTGGCCGGACGTTTCATGCGCCAGTCGCCGGAGACCACGGCGATCGCCTCGGCCACGACGGTCGGGGGCGCGACCGTCGTTCTGCCCCTGGTCGAGCGCTTCGAACGCCCCGACCTGCTATTGCCGGGCATCGCCCTTGGGACTCTCGGCAATCTGCTCGGCACCTACGTCGGCTTCGCGCTGGTCTATGCGCTGAGCTGAGGATCGCGGAATCAGCGCAACGGCGGCAGTCGCCACCAGGTCCAGGCGACTGCGGCGCCGAAGACCGTGTACGCGGCGACGAAGACCCACCACGGCAGATCCCAGTACAGCAGTTCGCCGACCCAGTGCTCGATGAAGCTCTGCTCGAAGACCGTCTGGCCCGCCGCGAGCCTGAGCTCCTGCTCCCAGATCGTCAGCGGGCACAGCCGGCCGAGCCAGGCCTGCAGGACGACGAAGGCGATCGTGCCCAGGTGGATCAGACGAAACCAGAAGTTTCTGACCCAGGCCCAGTCCCGCCACCATCCGAGCAGAATCGCGACCAGGCCGCCGATGACGAAACACACGATCAGCGCGTGCAGCGCGAGAATCGCGTCGGCCCAGAAGCCCGGCTGTGGAATCGTGTTGAAGATGCCCTCGCCCATCCTGTCCGGATTCTAACCCGCTGACTTCAGGGACCCGATAGCGCGGCGCGTGCCGGAGCGCTGAATCACATCGACATTCCTGGAAGCTGACCTGTTTCGAGCCGCGCTTGCGCGTGCATCAACAGGTGACCCGCCTCGGGCAACGCGCCGAACCGATCGCGCCCGATCGCCATTGAAGAACAATAGACAGGAACGCCGATATGAACAGCTCCCTCCGATACCCGATCCACACCGGCCTGATCGCGCTGCTCGCGCTCGGCCCCTGCCTGCTGGCCCACGGCCAGACCCGGGGCACGCTGGTCTTCATCTCCGCGACCAATACGGATTACTGGCCGACGTCGAACCCGCCACTCTATGCGCTGGAGGGCGGCAGTTCGCCGCAGGGCGCCCCGCTGCTCGCCGAGCTGGCGCCGCGCGCGTTTTCAGGGGTGGACAGCAACAATGCGGCGCAGACCATGACCTACAGCGGACGGGCCGAGGCCAGCTCCGCGTTCGGGGTCTTGCGGATCAGCGCAAGGGGCACGGTCGGCAATACCTTCTATAACGAAAACAATGCCCCGTTCTACCGTCCCGACAAGCAGATCCTGAACCCGGACGGGGTCCCGGATCGAATGATCATCGACGCCCAATCCGAATTTCTCGACATTCTGCAGTGGGGCGGCGAGCTCGAGAGCGGCTACAAGGCCCGCTACATCTTCCGCATCACCGGCCACACCGAAGGCGCGGCCCGGCGTCCGTTCGTCGTGTTCCAGATCGAGGGCTCGTCACCTGAAGTGTGGCAGTCGCCGGCCGGCCAGCAGGGACCGATCAACACGATCTGGGCCACGCAATCCTACCCGGTCCTCGGATTCAAGCCGCAGACCGTCAGCGTACGGCTCGGCGTTCAGATCGCATGGAATACCCAGCAGCTCCCGGAAGGCATCGACGTCTACGGCGAGGCCGATCTCGGCAACACCGTCGTGCTCGAAGAAGTCATCGTGACCGATGCCGACGACAACGTCGTGACCGGCTGGACCCTGGATTCGGCCTCCGGCACCGACTACACGGCCATCGACGGCATCTACCGGGATCGCTTCGAAGCCGAGCCGGGCCCGCTGCTGCTGACCGGGCCGCCGGGCGGCTCGATTCAGCAGGTCCCGGCCGGGACCGGTCGGATCGAACGGCAACCCTGAGCGTTTCGGCCGACTACCACGGCCGCTGACCGCAGCTGCTACTGGGCCTGGCCACCCAGACGCCCGAAGCGCCCGCTGTTGAAGTCGCGGATCGCTTCGTGGATCTGCTCGGGCCGGTTCATCACGAACGGGCCGTGGCCGACGATCGGTTCGTCGATCGGCTCGCCGGACAGCAGCAGTAGAACGGCGTCGTTGTTGGCTTCGATCACGATGCCCTGCCCCTGGCGGTCCAGCAGCATCCATTGCCCGTCCCGGGCGATGGCCGAGCCGTTGACTTCGACCGTGCCGTGCAGCACGACGAGGATCGTGTTCCAGCCTTCGGGCAGGTCGAGCCGGGCGCTGTGTTTTCCGTGCAGGCGAAGATCCCAGACCTGCATCGGGGTGTGAGTGCGGGCCGGGCCGCGACGGCCATCGAATTCGCCGGCGATGACGCGCACCAGGCCGGCGCTCTCGGGCAGATCGACGCGCGGGATATCGGCCGCGACCAGGGACTGATAGGCCGGATCGGTCATCTTGTGCTCGGCCGGCAGATTGACCCAGAGCTGGACCATTTCGAGGCGACCGCCGGAGCGGGTAAAGGCCTCGGAGTGGAATTCGTCGTGGACGATACCGCTGCCGGCGGTCATCCACTGCACGTCACCGGGGCCGATGCGCCCGCCGCCCCCGCTGGAGTCGCGGTGGGCCACTTCCCCGGAGTAGACGATCGTGACCGTCTCGAAACCCCGGTGCGGATGCTCGCCGACGCCGCGCGGCTTTTCGGCCGGTGCGAAATCCATCGGCCCGGCGTGATCGAGCAGCAGGAACGGGCTGATCCGCGCGCCGTGGCTGTGATAGGAGAACAGCGAGCTGACCGGAAAGCCGTCACCGACCCAGTGTCGCGGCGGCGCGGGCTGGACGCCGAGGACTCGCTTGACCGGTGCCTCAGCGCTGTCGGTTCGGATGGACTCCTTCGCGCTATCGTGCTGTGCGGGCATCAGGCTGCACCTCCTTGAATCGTTTCAATCGTCCGAAGATGGGGTGCCGTCGCTAAGAACTCCAGGCACCGGCTCGGTGGCCTCGCCCGGTAGGCGCCTGAGTCGGCTTCAGGCGCAGTTTCAAGCGGCCGCGCAGGCCCTTCCGACTCTCGATCGGCAGGATGTAGGACGAGCCTTCCTTGCTCAGTTCTCGGCCCCGGGTTTCGCCCCACTGCTCACCGGTCCGGTTGAAGCGGACACGCCATCCGTCATCGCCGCGGGTGGCCCGGATCGACAGCGTATCCTGATAGAGGTTTTCCCCGGGGAATGGTTCGGTCGAAGGACAGAAACCCGTCGATCTCGTAGTCGGTAGCCGTCACGACGAGCCTCACGCTGAATACAAGGGTGCTCCCGCGCCGGATTCTGGACGTATCGAGGTGCGTTGAAAACAGGAACGGCCAGCGCGGCGCCTGCAGCCCGACCCTGGCGGGCTTCATCATTTCATCGTACTTGCGAAAGACCGCGGAAAATTGGTTTTGCGACGATCGCTCAGATAGTAGGTATGGCTCTCGCCCTCGCTCGGACGCGGCGAGACGCTGGCCTCGAACCAGTAGCTCGCGCGGATTTCCTTGCCGTCGTCCTTGGCCCGCTGAACCGACGGCGGCAGCGGCAGATGATCCAGCTCGAGAATGCCGTCGATGCGGATATCGCCGAACAGGAATCGCACCAGATTCTGGTAACCCTCCTCCGAGTTGACGATACCGAACGGGCCGCCGTGGCTGCGGTGGACATAGGCCCGGGCCGCGCCGCTGACGTAGGCGTTCTCGATGCGCACCAGACCGTCGCTCATATCGCCGGCCAGCCGGCTCGACAGGCCGCGGGCGACATCGTAGTCATGAGGGTTGGTGCCGATCAGGCAGAAAAAGCGTTCCGGATCGAAATGCCCGCCCAGACCGGCGACGTTGTCGGCGCTCGGCAGACTGAGATACTGCTTCATCCTTTCGCGATTGAAGTTGTCGATGTCCCAGATGCCGAGGAACTTCGGCACGTTGAACCCGGCCATTTCGATCCCGTTGTGGGGCGTGCCGTAGGTGAAGACCTTGTCGACCCGGGCGGCCTCGTCGGTATCGCGCAGCTCGACGTTCTGCAGCAGCGCACGGCAGATCAGTCCGCCCATCGAGTGGGCAACCAGATGCACGCGAAAATCCCGACGAGCCTGCTGATCATCACCGCAGACCGCTTTGCGCACGCTGCTGATCAGTTCGCGCCGGCTTTTCGCGGCCTCCAGAATGCTCGGTCGCTTGCCGCTGCCGAAGTCCTCGTCGGCCTCGTCGTAGTAGCGATGAATGAAAACGGTCCTGGCCGGCAGCTGCCCGGTCCGCAAGCGGCCGTCCAGATAGGCATCCTGGTAGCCGTAGTCCTTCATCAATCGGATCAATGGTGATTCGAAGTAGTGCCGCGTCACCTCGCCGTCCCAGTACTGGCGCGCCTTCGTCGAACCCTGATTGAAACCCATGTAGGGCGTCGCGGTCGTCGCCTCGATCTCACCACGCGTCATCGCGAAGCAGCGCACGTAGATGATCGGATGGAACGGCGCTGAAATGATCGCCACGGTCAACCCTCCCCTACCAGGCCCTCGAGCCTTACGGCAGTTTCTGGAACAACGAGAAGTTTCGTCACTGCCACCTCCCACGCCAACGAGAGAGTGCCCTGATTGGGCACGATGGTCCACAGCGTATACCGACTCCCAGTGAACCTGCAAGTCTTCGCCAGAAGCTCCAGCAGGAATTTCACTCAGAGCCCGCCGCTTTCTCAATCGAAAACAATATATGATGGTAATATACAAAAATGATCGACTGGACGCTGGTCACCGGTTTCGAATGGGATGCGGGTAACGCCCGAAAAAGCCAACTGAAACATGATGTGAGCCAGACAGAAGCGGAAACAGTTTTCTTCAATGATCCGCTTTTGGTGCTGTCTGACGTCAAACATAGTCAGAAGGAAGCACGCTTCCACGCCTTGGGAATGACCGATGAGTCACGCATGCTGCATGTCACTTTCACCCTGCGCAAGAATCAGCAACTGATTCGGATCATTTCCGCTCGCGACATGCATGAAAAGGAGAAAGCCATCTATGAGCAAATCCAAGAAGATCCCTGAGTTCAAGAACGAGGCGGAAGAACAAGCATTCTGGGAATCTCATGACTCCTCGGAATTTCTCGACTGGTGGCAGGCGAAGCGAGTCGCTTTGCCGAAACTGAAGCCTTCAACAAAAACGATCTCGCTGCGCTTACCTGAATCCCTCCTCGATCGAATCAAGATTGAAGCCAACAAGCGCGATATGCCCTACCAATCGCTGATAAAGGCCTGGCTGGCCGAGGACGTCAGCAGAAACCGCGGCAATCGATAGTCTTCACTCCACAGCTTCCTCAAGCCGTTCGGTCTCGATCAAAATCAGAAATTTCCTAGTCGCGATCGCGCCGTTTTCCGATGGTCATCGCCGGGCTCTAGTTTCATCCTGTCTCGAGACCCGAATGGATGCGCCGACCATGCCCGAACAGCGACTGGAAGATCTGAGTGAAGCCGAACTCATTCGACTCATCGAGGAACTCGAAACGGCCCGGGACCGAGCCGAGCAGCTGCTCTGGGCACGTTGGCGCTGCAGCTGGATTCGTAGCAACGACCAAAGTCACTACCCGCGCGCTCCGCGCGAGTGAGTGCTTCGGCCGTTGTCAAGATATCTCGCGTTCAATCCACTCGGAGGCATTCGAGCGACATGGTGATCTCCGGATTGTCTCCGGTGGCTTCGGGGGGCGTGTACCATGAACACAAACCAAAGCTTGCCTCCCCGGCAGGGTTTTTTACGCTTTGCTGAGTAATGGAGACAAAGGGGAAGTCCTGGTTTCCGACTTCGCAGGAAACACTCAGGGCGATGTCGCTATCGTCGTCGCAGGCTAGTGCAAGCCCAGCGGCACCACCAGGGCCCAGATCACCGAGAGAATCCTCGGTCACCGTATAGATATCCTGCTTTGTGGGTCCGGTGTTTGCACCCAGCGCGAATTGAGCCATGGGAGTTGCCGAGATGGGTTGCAGCGGATCCAGCGCAACGAAGGATCCCTGCCCGGCATTGCGAACGGCAAGCTCCAGCCACAATGCTTCACCGGAGAACACGTCGCCGAAGTCGAGAGTCACCTCGAAAAACCCCTCCTCTACCGTCAAGCTATCGACAGATACGACCGGGCCGACCTGGGTGGTCCCATTGGCGTCACTGAAAAGACGAAATTCGAAATCATAGAGTCCGTTTGCTGGATTGCTGTTTTCGCTGAGATTACCTTGATAACTGAAGCCAGTACCGACCGTGCCAGCGAAGGAAACACCCGAAAAGCATCCAAGCAAAATCAGAAGTAGAATTCTAGTCATCGTCCTGCTGTCCCTCTTGAGTTGATTCAAATCGATCGGCAAAAACACTCGGACCCAGCGCAAACGGCATCGGGTCCAGGTCCCCATTCACTTCGAAAGGCCCACCACTCATGAACGTGGCTCTCGGAGGCGAGACGCTTCCCTGCACGATGAAGCGTTGATTCTGTGATCGGCCACCGCCACCGTCAATCATGGATTTCGTCACCGCAAACTGCGGCGGACCCCGTTCAAGATCGTCCGCGTGCGATAAGCCAGAGGACACCAGAAAGATGAACGCTATTGGAACTTTGTGCCACATTTCCCGCTTCAGACGCTTGGGTAAGCGGCGAGAGTACAAAGTGCTAAGGGGGAAGTCAAATCAACAACCGGTTCGCCTACATAAAGGGGAACCTCTTGATGACTCTGATTGGGCGCTCCGCAATCCACCAAAAAGCCCGCTCGAGGCGGGCCATTTTATGGATGGCGGAGGGGGTGGGATTCGAACCCACGAAGGGCTTTCACCCTTGCTGGTTTTCAAGACCAGTGCATTCAACCGCTCTGCCACCCCTCCGGTGACCTGTCTTACCTATCCTACCCAAACCCGAAGCCGCCGAGGCGGGCGGTTCTTCGAACCGCGAGGGGGTGGGATTGACTGCGCGTCTTTCGACGCTTGCCCTCCGCTTCGCTTCGGGTTGCTCCGTCCGCTTCGCGGACTGCACATCGTCCTCGCGTTGCTCGGGTCGAACCCTCGGTACGGGTTAAACCGTACACTCACTTTCCAGGCGAGCCCGTTCGACCACTCCGGCACCTCTCCGTAACCTGGTACTGCAACTATCCTAACCGCCTATCGGCGGGCGTTTCTTTCGAAACGCGAGAGGGAGGGATTGACTGCGTGCCTTCGGCACTTGCCCTCCGCTACCGCTCCGGGTTGCTCCGTCCGCTACGCGGACTGCACATCGTCCTCGCGTTGCTCGGGTCGAACCCACGAAGGGCTTTCACCCTTGCCGGTTTTCAAGACCGGTGCATTCAACCGCTCTGCCACCCCTCCGGTGACCTTCCAATTGGCGGAGAGGGAGGGATTGCTGCGCCGCCTTGGCGGCTTGCCCTTCGGGCTGTCGCTTCGCTCCAGCGAGCTCGCTCCGCTCGGTTCGACCCTCTTCTCGGGTTCGAACCCCTCCTGATTCCACCTTTTACAACTTATACGCCCCGGTGTTTCCGGTGGCTTTCCAATTGGCGGAGAGGGAGGGATTCGAACCCTCGGTACGGGTTAAACCGTACACTCACTTTCCAGGCGAGCCCGTTCGACCACTCCGGCACCTCTCCGTAAACCTGGTACTACACTTTCCGTTGGCTCATGTGCCCGAGTTTACTCAAAGGGCGAGCCTGTTCAACTCATCGTCGCTCCGGTGCGGTTTTCGAGCCGCGGAGCGGGGCGAAAGAAGCGCTGGAGGGACTCCTTGGCAGGAGCCCGTTCGACCACTCCGGCACCTCTCCGTAACCTGGTCCTGCAACTATCCTAACCGCCTATCGGCGGGCGTTTCTCTCGAAACGCGAGAGGGAGGGATTGACTGCATGCCTTCGGCACTTGCCCTCCGCTACCGCTCCGGGTTGCTCCGTCCGCTACGCGGACTGCACATCGAGCTCGCCTGCGGCTCGGTTCGAACCCTCGGTAGGGGTTAAACCGTACACTCACTTTCCAGGCGAGCCCGTTCGACCACTCCGGCACCTCTCCGTAACCTGGCACTACACTTACCGCTGGCTCATTTGCCCGAGTTTGCTCAAAGGGCGAGCCTGTTCAACTTATCGTCGCTCCGGTGCGGTTTTCGAGCCGCAGAGCGGAGCGAAAGAAGCGCTGGAGGGACTCCTTAGCAGGAGCCGTTCGACCAACCCTGCGACCAAGCGCGGCATTGTAGCGCACTCGGCTGATTCGTGGCCAGTGCTGCGCTCCCGGCGGGCTCCGCGGGGAATGCTGTCCTGCGGAGGTCGGGATCAGGCCGGTCTGGCGAACACGAAGATACCCCAGGCGAGGTCGCCCCGATGGCCGCCGTCGATCCAGTGCTGCAATCCGGCCTGCATTCGATCGATGTAGGCATCGCTGACGCCGCGAGCGCGCAGCGCGTCGGCATTTTCGACCAGCGCGGAGCGTACGCGCGAGTAGTGTCTTGGCAGTTGCCCGGCCCGATCGTCGAATTCGATTTCGACCAGCCCCATACCGCCGAGGGTTTCGCGGTAGAAGCCGGGCGACCCCAGCGAGTCGAGGTGAAGGCGATCATAGATGGGCTGGAGGCGATTCGCGGGCGCGTCATCGGCCTGCATCGGATCGGTGAACACCAGTCGACCGCCGGGCTTGAGCACCCGTGCGGCCTCGCGACAGACCTGGCGGCGATCGCCGGAGTGCAGGAAGGCATCCTGCGACCAGACCAGGTCGAAGGAATCGTCGGCGAAGTCGAGCCTGGTGAAGTCGCCGTCGACGACGTCGATGCGGTCCGACAGTCCAGCCTCCCGGTTCATTTCGCGGTCGCGCTGATTCTCGACTTCACTGAGGTTGAGCGCCACGCATCGGCAGCCGAACTGCCGGGCAAGGTAGCGCATCGACCCGCCGTAGCCCGCACCCAGGTCGAGGACGCGGGTCTGCGGACCGAGGTTTCCGGCCAGATCGGCCATGCGGCGCACGGTTCTGCGGCTGGCATCGGCAATCGGCTCCTCGTCGGACCGATACAGGCCGATGTGGATGTCTTCACCGCCCCAGATGTGAAAGTAGAAATTATCGGCATCGCTGCTGTTGTAGTACTCGCGCGCCGTCTCGACGACTTCCGAATAGGCCTGCTGAGTCACTGGCTCCTGCCTCCGGCGGTCTCGAGCTCGGCGTCTTCGGCGATGTCCTCGCCGCTCAGATACTTCTTCTCGGCGACGTGAATGAAGAAATCCGGGTTGTCGGTTCCCTCTTCATCCTCGAAATCGGCGTAGGTTTCGATCCTCTGGAAACCGACCTCCTGCATCAGCCCGCGGACGTAATCGCGCCGGATCGGGCACATGTTCAGATGGTAGACGGAGTCATCCGGGAAGGTGTAGCGGAAACGGGCGAGCCCCTCGTCGATGTATTCGGGCTCGGCGCTGACCTGGTGACCACAATAGTAGTACTTGTGCCTGGTCGAGAACCCGTTGTCGAGAATCGCATCGTAGTTGCGCTGGTCCAGAATCAGGCAACCGTCGTGCTTGAGGACGGCGTAGAACTCGGCCAGGGCCTTGCGGCGGTCACGCTCGTCGAACAGGTGATTGAACGAATTGCCGAGACAGATCACCGCGTCATACGCCGCGTGGACATCCCGATTCAGCCAGCGCCAGTCGGCCTGGATCGTGCGCAGGATGTGCCCACGCCGCTTGCCGTTCTCGAAGGCCTTGGCGAGCATCGCGGCCGATCCGTCGACGCTGCAGACCTCGAAGCCGGCCTCGATCAGGCGCACCGAGTGGAAACCGGTTCCGGTGGCCACGTCAAGCACGCGTTTGGCGCCCCGGTCCTTGAGCAGCCGGATGAAGAAATCGCCTTCACTCTTGTAGCGGGCGTCCCAGTCGATCAGTTCATCCCACTTGGCGACGAATCCTTCGACGTATTCCTGATGATAGTGATCGGTGTCGCGAACCTCTACCGGGTCGCGCCCAAATTCCTGTTTCGTTGCAGGCTCTGACTTTCCGATGACCGCTGCTCCTTGGGTGAAGTCAATGAGAATGAAGGCATTTCAGATGGTTGCGAATGCCCTTAACCACCCTGCTGACCACAGGAACGCTTCTCGAGAAATGCATGGGCGAACGCTCACATCCTTTCCACCCTAACAACGGCGGCCGACACTTTCACGACTTGAGTCGAAATTCGCCTCGGAAAACGAAAAAATTCTCGGTTTTTGAGAAAACTGTATTTTAATATAGTCATTCGCACCCCAAGCCAGGCGTCTGCCGGCGGAGCGTTTCGACATGCCCGAAATTCCGATTTCCAACTCCATTGATCAACTACTGCATTCGCGACCGGATCTGTGGCGCGGACAGCAACGGCCGGCCCGGCGGGTCGTCGCCACCGGTCGGGCCACGCTGGATGCCTGGCTGCCCGACGGCGGATGGCCGCACGGGCGCCTGATCGAACTGCTGCCCGACCCGCTCGGATCGGGTGAGCTCGAACTGCTGTTGCCGATGCTGGCCGAACAAACCCGGCAGGGGCGTCCGATCATTCTGGCCGCACCGCCCTTGATCCCATGCCCCCAGCACCTGGAACAGGCCGGGCTGGCGCTGGAGCGCCTGGTTATCGTGCGCTTGCCCGATCAGGCCGCGTGGGCGGCCGAGCAGAGCCTGAAAAGCGGTCTGTGCGGTGCCGTTGTGCTGTGGCCTCCGCGCGGGCGGATCGAGACGCGCGCCATCCGGCGCCTGCAGCTCGCTGCCGAGAGCGGATCGGCACCGCTGTTCGTGTGCTACCGCCCCGGCCAGGAACCGCCGCCGTCGCTGGCCACGCTTCGCCTCGGAATCCGACCCGGCCCCGAACTGACCCTGCTGCGCGGTCGCGATCAGAAGCCCCGACTGCACCTCGGGCGCGACAATGTCGTGACGCTGAAGCGGCGTTCGAAGCGGACGCAGTGAGCCGACCCCGACACACACTCTGGGCCGGCATTCACTGCCCCGGGCTGCCGCTGACGGCCGCCTGGACGCTGGCACCGGGTGCCGGACCGGTCGCGGTTCATGACCCGCCACACGGCCAGGCCCGGATTGTCCAGGCCAGCCAGGCAGCGTGGCGGGGTGGCGTGCGACCCGGCCAGAGCCTGACCCAGGCCCTGGCTGTCTTGCCCGAACTTCAGAGCCGGCGACGCGATCAGCGGGCCGAAGCCACGGCACTGGAAAGCATGGCGCTCGCCGCCTATGCTGAAAGCCATCAGGTCGTGCTCGCTCCGCCGGCTACCGTGATTCTGGAAGTCGGCGGCAGTCGACGGCTGCGCGGCGGCATCACCCCCCTGCTCGAACGCCTCGCGGAACGGCTCGAACAACAGGGCTTCGATACGCGCACCGGCGTGGCACCGAATCCCGCCGCCGCCCGCCTGCTGGCCCGGCTCGATCGCCAGGCGCGAACGCCCGAGGCCTTGAGGCGAACACTCGTCGAACTGCCGCTGGAGCGGCTCGAACTGCCGGAGAATCAGATCCGGGCGCTGACCGGCTGCGGGCTGGCGCGCGTCGGCGAACTGCTGGAGCGGCCGGCCGCCGAGCGCGCGCGGCGCTTCGGCAAGGCGACCAATGACTACCTCGAACAGATCCTGGGGCAGCGCGATACGCCGCTGGCCAACTGGCAGCCGCCCGAGCATTTCAGCCTGCGCCTGGAACTGCCCACGGCCACGACCAGCAGTGAGGCATTGCTGTTCGTGTTCCGACGGGCTCTGATCCAGCTCGAGCAGTGGCTGAGCGTGCGCGACCAGGCCCTGACCCGTCTGCGCTTCAAACTGGAACACGAAGAGGATGCCGGACCGGTCCACGCCAGCGTCGCGTTGGCCCGACCCGGGTTCGACGCCGACCGCCTGCTCGACCTGATCCGGCTCAAGCTGGATCGGATTCAACTCAGAGCGCCGGTCGCGGCCGTGGCGCTGCGAGCCGACAGTACCGTCGAACACCGCCCGCCGCAGGCCGACCTGTTCTCCGGTCACAACCGGGGCGATGCCTGGCCAGCCCTGCTCGATCGCCTGAGCGCCCGCCTGGGTGACGACGGTCTGGCCAGCCTGGCGCCCTGCCCCGATCACCGCCCGGAAAAGGCCTGGACCTGGGTGGTGCCGGGAACCACGCGTCCCGGCCAGGACGCGCGGCCCCGACCGAGCTGGCTGCTGGCCCATCCACACCCCTGCCAGCGCGCGCGGCTGCAGCTTGAAGACGGCCCGGAACGGATCGAGGCCGGCTGGTGGGACGGTAAGGACTGCCGCCGCGACTACTGGACCGCGCGCGACCCCGATGGACGCAAGCTGTGGGTGTTCCGCGAGTACAAACCACGCGACGGCTGGTTCATCCACGGCGTTTTTGGTTGAGGAGGCGCCCGCGATACGACGAGCGCACCCGCGGAACCCGACCAGCGGTGGCGCTCGAGCGACCGAGCTTCCTTGAAAGCGATGCGGATTTACCGCAGAATCGATGACGCTGCGATCGAATGCCAGCATCGGGCAGTCAGAGGGAGCTGCCGAACCATGGGGAAAGTCATGCTCGAGGCCAAGACACCCGCTTCACCCGGCAGACGCGTCCTGTTCGTGGACGATTCGCGGCTGATGCGCTATGCAGGCAGCCGGTTTCTCGCCGATCAGTGTGATCTGGCGATGGCCGAAAATGGCGAAGAGGCCTGGAACCGGATCAGTCACGACCACCGAATCGAACTGGTCTTCACCGACCTGATGATGCCGGTCATGGATGGGCATGAGCTGATCCGCACGATTCGGTCCTGCCGCAATGCCCGGGTCCGGAAGCTCCCCGTCCTGGTCGTCACCGGGACCGATGAGTCCAACGCTCGAGAACGGGCCCTGGTCGCGGGGGCAACCGCGTTCATCCCGAAGCCGTTCAGCGCCGACGATCTGACCGGCGCTCTGAAGGTCCATCTCGAAAGCGATCTGCCCGATTCGCAGCTGATCACCCAGAATGATCTCCTCCCCCCGGAGTCCGGCCTCCTGAACAATGTTCCCGAACCGGACTATTACTATCTGCGCATCGAGCAGGCCTTCGCTTTTCATCTGCGCCAGCACCTCGAACTGGCCCTGCTGCACGTGAAACTCAGTAACTATCGGGGCCTGTCCGAGCAGTCCGGTAACGCCTGGGCGGAAGCCATCATGCGCAATCTGCGCTATTTCCTGCACCGTGAGCTGCGCCAGGAAGACTCACTGCATCGCACGGATGACGACCTCTACAGCGTGATCCTCATGGGGACGCACAAAGCCGGTGCGCGCGAACTGGTCAGTCGTCTGCGCCGCGCCCTGGCCGGGGCCAAGGTGCGATTCGCCAATCGGGAACTCCCGGTGCCGGTACGCTTCGGTATCCAGTTCCCCAACCTGACCGCCGACGTATCACCGGCGCGTCTGCTATCGGCCGCGCACGGCCTGTTCGATCTCAGCGGCAGAGTCTCTCGGATTCGCTAGTGGCCCATGCGGCTAATCAGATAACACTCAGAGCCGCCGCAGCGCATTGTCAGTGAAGCGGGCTGGCGCTAGACTGCAGGGTCTCGTGACTCGAGAAAAGGCGGGCACCATGATGCAGCGGGTTTACTACCTTCAGGCTGGCGATGGCCAGGATGCTTCCGCTCAGCGCTACCCAATCAACGATCTGCCCTGCGAGGTCGGGCGAAGCCCGAACTGCAGCCTGCCGCTGGACTTCGACCGCATATCCCGTCAGCACGCGCGTTTCGAAGACGGCCCCGACGGCCTGCTGTTGGTCGATCTCGGCAGCACCAACGGCACGTTCGTCAATCATGAGCGGATCGCTGCTCCAACGATCGTGAAGGCCGGGGACAGCATCCATTTCGCGAACCATGCCTTTTCCCTGCAGTATCGCCAGCCCAGCGGCTCGACCCAGAGATGGAAGCCGTCCGAGCGCCGCCAGGGCGCTGGCGAGACCATGATCGGCTTCACCGCCCAGCCAACCGGCTTTCCCCTCCAGGCGCCGGAGTTCTTCGAGATGCTCAACGACGAGCAGATCAACGGCCTCAAGCAGCCGATCACGACCGCAGGGGGCATGCGGCACGGCTTTGCGATGCGCGGCCTGAGCGGGCACTCGCGCCTCGACGCCGACTCGGTCAAGCTGTTTTCCCTGGCCGAGCAGCTCGGAGAAGAAGTCAGGCTGGCCGAAATGATCCGGCGGATCTGCATCGAGCAGGCCGATCGCGCCGGCGTCCATTCCAGCCTGTTCCTCGAAGCCCATCCCATCGAGCTCGAAGAACTCGACGTGCTGGTCGACGACCTCCGCAACCTCGGCCAGCGCTATCACCATCTGCCGCTGGTCCTCGAAGTGCCGCTGGGCGTGGATTCGATCGAGGAGGCTCTGCGCTCGCTCCGGACCCAGTTCGGTCGATTCGAGATCGAGCTCAGCGGCTACGGGGCCGAACATCACGTGTTGCCGGGGATCGGCAGTCTCGGCGAGTATCTCGATTATGTCCAGCTTCCGGCCTCGTTCGGTGCTGACGCCGTGGCCGAGGCGGCCCGCGCGCTCGGCCGCCGGACGCGCATCATCGTCGAAGCAGTTGACCGGGCCGAAAGCATCAGGGTTTTCAGCGAGGCCGGGGCGGGTCTTTTTCGGGGCAGCGCCATCGGGCCGCCCGAACCGATCATGAAGAACTGAGCCCACTCGGTTGCGGGTTCGAACAGACTACGAAGACGGCTCCGGACCCCGTCCGATCCACTCCTGAAAGGGCCATTCACTGCCGGAGTGCATCGCCTCGAGCGCCCGTCGCTCGCGCCCCTCGATCGTGTCGAGAAAATGCGTGGCATCGCCCATCTCGGCGAACGCATCAAGACCGCGGCGCAGAAATCCCTGGAGGGCACCGAAACCCGCCATGACCGCCGGGCCGTGCATCATGCGAATCAGCCGATGCACCATCGGGCGGCTGACGGTCTCATCGAGCAATTCCCCGAGCTCCCGGATCAGTTCGATCTGTTCTTCGCGCTGTCGCCAGGCCCGCTGTTGACGATAGGCCCAGGCATAATCCGGCTGCCGTATCGGCCGGCGGTCGCTCAGGATACGCGCCAGCTCGACGTCGAACTCGAGGCTCACGGCCTGCAGGCGTATGGCATCGCCGACGGCCCACAATAAATGAGTCGGCAGGAAACGTCGCATGACCGGGACGACGCGTGCGAGCTGACGGTCGCGCTCGTGCACGTTGCGGCCGCCGTAGAGCTCGTCGAGAAAGAACTCGCAGGCCGCCCGGTGGCGGTCGTCCGCCCTGAGATCGGCGTAGGTCGCATCGAGGCGGGCTCTTTGCCAGTGCTGCAGATCGTCCAGCGCTCCGCGCAGCTCGGGGCTCGCCGCGGTAATTTCGTCGGCCACGACCTGGTTGCGGCGAATCTGGGTCTCCAGGTGGGCAACCGCTTCGGCGTGACTCATTCCATGTTCTTGATCGCGCTGATGAGCTCCTCCCGCCGACGCCGGAACAGGGCCACCGTCTCCACATGCCGATAGCGCACCCGGTGCGACGCATCGAGCAGGAAAACGCCGCGCTTCATTCCGACAATCGCCCGACAACCATATTGCTCGGCCACTTTGAGGTCGGGGTCGCTGAGCAGTATGAACGGCAGGTCATGGCGATCGCGAAAGCGTCGATGCGAAGCGGCATCGTCCGGGCTGATTCCGACCACCGTGACGTCGAGATCACTGAAGGCCTCGATGCCGTCGCGGTAGTCACACAACTGACGGGTACAGACCGGCGTGTCATCGCCGGGATAGAACACGAGCAGAATCTTCTCCCCGCTATGGTCGGAGAGCTTGAATGGCCGGTCCTCGTGGTCGTTCAAAGTAAAAACCGGTGCTTTTTCATTGATTTGAATCGACATTAGAGATTATACGTTATATAAGAGAAAACGAAACTTAAGGCACCGACAGCGGTTGAAAGGCTGCCCGTTGGACTATAATGGGAGCGCATCCCGGCAATCAAAAGACCGGCGACGCACTCCGAACCAACCCCGCGCGGGCCCAAGGGAAGCATGCTGAAACTGACACCAGCGACCTCGCCCCGACCATCGGGCCGACGCCCGGTCATCGGGTTGGCCATTGCCGGCGGCGGTCCGCTGGGCGCCATCTATGAGTTGGGCGCTCTGCAGGCCATCGACGAAGCCATTGACGGGATCCACATGCATAACCTCGACATCTATGTCGGGGTCAGTTCGGGCTCATTCATCACCGCAAGCCTCGCCAATCAGGTCACGCCGGCCCAGATGGGGCGGATCTTCACCAATTCCCCCCTGGCCGAATTCGGGTTCCGGCCCGAGCTGTTCCTGCGCCCGGCGCTGAAGGAGTATCTCCGGCGCGCAAGCAGCCTGCCGTCGGTCGTGTTCGACATGCTGAACGAAGTCATTCGACACCCGTCGCGACTGACCCACCTGGAAAGCCTCGAGGGGATTTCCCGCCTGATTCCGGTTGGAATTTTCGACAATCACGCGATCGAGCGCTTCTTGTCGAAGGTGCTGACGCGGGATTCGCGCACCAATGATTTTCGCAAGCTGTCGGCCCGCCTCCGGATCGTTGCTGTGGAGCTGGATTCCGGGCATGCGGTGCGATTCGGCGAGCCCGGTGCCGACGATGTCCCGATCTCGAGCGCGGTTCAGGCCTCGGCCGCGCTTCCGGGCCTGTATCCGCCGGTCGAAATCAACGGACGCTACTACGTCGACGGCGCGCTGCGGCGGACCCTGCACGCCTCGGCCGCTCTGGACGAAGGCGCCGATCTCGTCATCGCGATCAATCCGCTCGTGCCCTACGACGCCGATGTTCCGCAGGCAAGGAGTCAGGACAGTCGCATGGTGCGAGGCGGGCTACCCGTCGTGTTGTCGCAGACGTTCCGGGCGCTGATCCAGTCGCGCATGCAGGTCGGGATGGCGAAGTACGAAACGACCTACCCGGCCGCCGGCCTGATGCTGGTCGAACCGAACCGCAATGACGAAAAGATGTTCTTCACCAACGTGTTCAGCTATGGCTCACGCAACGAGCTGGCCGACCACGCCTATCAGACCACGCGCAGCGAGCTGCTCGCCCGGGCTTCGGATCTCGAGGCATTTCTCGAGCCTTACGACCTCGGGCTCAATCGGAAGCTCCTCGAAACGCCGCGCAGCTTTGCACAGGCCCTGCACCAGGAACTGCCGTTTCTGGCCCCGGTCGGCAATACGCTGGCGCGTGGGCTGGAGCGCCTCGAGGGCCTGCTGGGCAGGCCCTGAACACGCTCTGCCTGGCGATCCTACCAGTGGATCCCGCGCATCAATGAGGCAAACGCGACCTGCTCCTGGGTCGCATGCTGATCTCCGGCCGGTTCCTGACCCTTGGCCGCCGCCGAATCCGGGAACATGCGGAATGCCGAGTTCATGACGATCTCGGCGCTCTTCGGCGCAACGGCGTGGAGCACGGCGGCAAATATCCCCAGCCGCGTGGCGATGCGCTGAGGCCTGAAGATCACCGCCTGTTTGACCATGTCGGCCGCGTCATCCGGGGTAATCGTCGGTACCGACTCGTAGATCTTGGTCGGGGCGATCATCGGCGTGCGAACCAGCGGCATGTTGATGGTGGTGAACGACACGCCGGTGTCGTTGAATTCCGACGCGGCGCAGCGCGAAAAGGCATCGAGGGCCGCTTTCGAGGCCACGTAGGCCGAGAAACGCGGCGCGTTGGTCAGGACGCCGATCGAGGAGATGTTGATGACCTGCCCGCGGCGCTGGCTCGCCATGGCCGGCAGCAGACCCATGATGAGCTTGAGCGCGCCGAAGTAGTTGAGCTGCATGCAGCGCTCGAAGTCATGGAAACGATCGAAGGACAACGCGATGGAACGGCGAATGGATCGACCGGCGTTGTTGACCAGAATATCCACCGTACCCTGCTCTTCCAGCACGACTTTGGTCAATCGTTCGGCATCCTTGAGATCGGCCAGATCGCAGGTGTAGGTCACACAAACGCCGCCGTCGGCCTCGATCTCTGCCTTGGTCTCCAGCAGCGCCTCTTCGCCGCGGGCCACCGCGATGACCTTCGCGCCGGCCTTGCCCATCATCATCGCCGTGGCTTTACCGATGCCGGAGGAGGCTCCGGTAATCATGACGTTCTTGCCCTTGACCTGGCCGGAAAGCGAGCGGTCTATGAACAGCTCTGGATCGAGGTGACGCTCCCAGTAGTCCCACAGGACCCAGGCATAGTCCTCGAGCGAGGGCACCTCGATGCCCGAGCCCTTGAGCGCCCGTTCGGCTTCTCGCGTGTCAAACTTCGTTGGATAGTTGAAGAAGCTGAGCATATCCCTCGGTATGCCGAGGTCCGACAGCACCTGATTGATGATGCGTCGAACCGGCGGCAGCATGCTGAGTCCCTGCTTGACCGGTGCCGGAATCAACGAAAACAGCCGAGCGTCGATCCGCATCGACATCAGGGGCGCATGCGCGGCCTCGGCGAACAGGTTCATGACCTCCCCGATCCTTTTCGGGTGAGGATCGGTCAGATGAAAGCAGTGCCCGTCCAGCTTGGGCTTGTGGGCGATGTGATCCATCGCCCGGGCGACGAAGTCGACCGGAACGAGGTTGATCCGGCCCCCTTCGAGACCGAGAGTCGGCACCCAGGGCGGCAGCATTCGCCGCATTTTCTGGATCAGCTTGAAGAAGTAGTAAGGCCCGTCGATTTTGTCGATCTCACCGGTTTTCGAGTGACCGACGACGATACCCGGCCGGTAGACACGCCAGGGGATCGAGCAATGGCTGCGGACGATGCCTTCGGAATCGTGCTTGGTCCGGAAGTAGGGATGATTGAGTCCCGTGGCTTCCTCGAACATGTCTTCGCGAAAAGTGCCCTGATACAGCCCCGCCGCAGCGATCGACGAGGTGTGATGGAAACACCCGGCGCCGATGGCTTCGGCGAACTGAAGCGCGTGCCGCGTTCCGTCGATATTGGCGGCCTGATTGGCCTCGTCGCTGGCGCTGAGGTCATACATTGCCGCGAGGTGGAAGAAATGCCGAATCTTCCCCTGCAGAGCCTCCGTGTCGGCCTTGCGGACCCCGAGGCTCGCTCTGGTGAGATCGCCGGTCACCGCCACGACCCGCTTCGCTCGATCCGACCAACGCTCGCTGACCAGCCTGTTGAATTTCTTCTTTGAACCACGCCGCACCAGCACGTAGACGGTGCCCTTGCGCTGGAGCAATCGATCGATGAGGTTCCGGCCGATGAAGCCGGTTCCTCCCGTAACGAAATAACCCATGAATTTTCCTCGGCTTGAAATTCTTGGCCAATAAGATACCGGTTGTCACCTCGAGACGCCAGCGCCGGCGCAGCGATTGACCGTCGAGTGGCAGCATGCTAGAACTAGCGTTCCGGCCGGAAGCCACCCATAACGAGAGAAAATATCGATGAGCGACCTGGAAGAGCGATTTCAGCAGGCGGCGGAAGACGCCCAGAAACTCAAGGAACGACCCGACAACGACACGATGCTAAAACTCTATGCCCTTTTCAAGCAGGGGTCTCAGGGCGATGTCAGCGGCGAAAAGCCCGGCTTTTTCGACTTTGTCGGGGTCGCGAAGTACGAGGCCTGGGAACGGCAGAAGGGCACGAGTCAGGATGAAGCACGCCAGAAGTACATCGACCTGGTCGAATCACTGAAGGGCTGATGTCGGCGGCCATTCGTCCGGCCCATGGCTCGAAATACCCGCGAACGCATCATGGCCACCGCCCTTGCGCTGTTCAACGCCGAGGGCGAGCCGAATGTGACGACCAATCGCATTGCCGACGAGCTCGACATGAGTCCGGGCAATCTGCACTACCACTTCCGGACCAAGTCCGATCTGATCGAGGCGCTGTTTCTGGTTTTCGAGCAGCGCATGCTCGACCTGCTGGCGACCCCCGAAGAGCGGCGGCCGGATATCGAAGACATCTGGTTCTTTCTGCATCTGGTGTTCGAGACCATCGGTTCGTTCCGCTTCTTCTATCGCGACCTGACCGACCTGTGTTCGCGCCACCGCGGGCTGCATCAGCGCTTTCGCGCGATTCTGAATCTCTCCCTGGATACCGCGCGCGGTCTGCTCGACGGCCTGGCGGACGCCGGTCAGCTCGAGGCCAATCAGCGCGAAATGGAAGCCGTTGTCCGCAATATCGTCCTGATAAGCACCTGCTGGCTGGCGTTCGACCAGGTCCTCGAGCGCGATCAGGAAGCCCGTCCTGATCGTGCCGTCTGGCAGGTCATGAGCCTGGTAAGTCCATACATGATCGACTCGGCCCGCGCCGAGCTCGAGGCGCTCGCGCTGGCCTATCGAAACTGACCCGTTCGAAATACGGCGGCGAAATAAAAAAGGCCCGGATCGGGGGATCCGGGCCAAAGTTGCAGCCTTGATGGCCGAGGGAAAGCCAGGCTGCTTCGGGGTAGTCGTTAAGCGGCGGCCGATCAGCTGGCCTCGGGCTCGCTCTTGGTTTCGGCAGCCTTCGGAGCCGCTTTCGGAGCGGCCTTGCTGGCCGGCTTCGCATCCTGCTTCTTGGCAAGGTCAGCGACGCGCTTGTTCAGCTCGGCGACGCGCTTGCTCAGCTCGTTGATCTCGTCGGAGGTCGGCACGCCGAGACGGGACAGGGCGCGCGCAACGCGCTGCTCGAACACTTTCTCGAGCTTGTCCCAGTTGGTCTGAGCCGTCTCGCGCACCTTGTCGACCCGGCTTTCGACATCGCCGCGAACGCCGCCAACGGTATCGGTCGCCAGCTTGCGCCCCTTGTTCTCGAGCTTGCTGCCTTCGGCAACGAGACGGTCGAACAGCTTGCTCGATTCACCGAGCACCTTGCGGCTCGTGTCGTCGATCGCCTTGGTGCCCTGCTTGAAGATCTTGCCGCCCTCTTCCTGGGCCATTGCGAATGCGCCCAGACCGGCCAGCCAGATCTCGTGCGCGTAATCCTGAGCCTGGTTGGCTGCAGTCTTGCGGGCCGCCGTCTTCCTGGTCACTTTCTTCTTGGTCACTTTCTTCTTGGCCACCTTCTTCTTGGCAGTTTTCTTGCTCATGATCGGTTCCTCCTGGAGAGTCTCTGAGAATTCTGTGGTGCCGCCGCAGAAACCTCGCGAGCGGCTTTCGTAGTTAAGATAGGCACAGGAACTAGAGCGATCACACTAAATTATGGAAACAAGCAACTGGTTCGACTTCCCCCACGACGCCGAGGCATTCGATTTCTCGCCCGCACAACTGAAGGAACGGTGGGCGGAGCTGCACGCTGGGGACTGCGAGCCGTTCCCGGATGAACAGCGCGTCGAGCAGCTCGGCGGCACCGCTGGCGACCCGGCGGAGGCAGCCGCGACCCTGCTCGATGCCTGGCGCGCCTTCCACCGCGGAGATTTCGGCGAGGCCGTCAAGCTGGCCGATAGCCTGGGCTTGATCGGACATGCGGTCGCGAACAAGGCCTGTGGCATCTATGCCGACTATCTGGAAGAGGACGAGGCGGTCAAGCAGGCGATTTACAAGGCCGGGATCGAGCGGGCCGAAAAGGCGATCAAGGCCTTTCCCGACGACGCCAACGCCCACTACTTTCATGCCTTCCTTCTGGGGCGCTACAGCCAGTGCATTTCGGTCACCAAGGCTCTTGCACAGGGCCTCGGCGGAAAGATTCGCAAGTCACTGGATCGCGCGCTGAAGCTGGCACCCGGACATGCCGAGGCGCACACCGCGATGGGCCTGTACCACGCCGAAATCATCGACAAGGTCGGCAAGATGGTGGGTGCGATGACCTACGGCGCCAACGCCGACAAGGCGATGCAGCACTTCGACCGGGCCCTCGAGCTCACGCCCGACGCGCCGATCGCTCGCCTGGAGTACGGCAACGGTGTCTACATGCTGTTCGGCGACAAGCGTCTGGAGGAATCCAACGACGCCTATCGAAAAGCCGCGAAACTCGTGCCACGCGACGCCATGGAACGTCTGGATGTCGAATACGCCCGATCGTCGATGGAAGAGTGATCAGTCCTGCTCTTCACCATCATCGATCCACTCGTGGACCAGGTCCGCCATGTCCGGACTGACCCAGCCTTGCTGCGGACCCAACAGCAGCGTCAGATTCAGCAGGTTCTCGAACTCCAGCCCGAAATTGACCATGACACGCTGCGGGTCGGGAACCCGCTTGTTGTCTGTAATCAGCCCGCAGAACACCTTGCCCTCGTAGCTGATGATGCTGATGCCCATGCCGATCGAACCCGACTGGGGCACCCAGAACATCATTTCCCTGATCGGTGAACCGGCCAGATAGAGGGTCGTTTGCGGGCCGGGCACGTTGGTCAGAACCGTGCTGGCCTTGCGACTGAACAGTTCCAGCGCCGGCTTCTGCAGCGCGGTCGGTCCCATTCCGAGCGCGGCCAGCAGGCCCAGCGACATCATCGCCTGCTTCGACTGCTTGAGCTCGTGCATGAATTCCGCGACCTGATAGAGACGCGCCAGCGGATTGGACTCGGCGATCGGCAGGTCGAGAAAGACCAGACCGAAGTGATTGCCCAGGTCACGGGCGTGCTCAAGAGGACGCAGGTTCACCGGCACGGTGGCCCGCATGGTCAACTCCGCCGGATCATCGCCGCACTCGATCAGATAGCGATGGAGCGCACCGGTCATGACGGAAATCAGGACATCGTTGACGGTGCAGCCAAGCGCCTTGCCGATCGCCTTGACTTCCTCCAGCCCGATCGGCTCGGCCCAGGCTGCATTCTTGCGCACGCCGATGGAGCCCTTGAATCGCGAGGGCGGATCATCGTGCAGCAGCATCGCAGTGGCCAGCTCGGAAAGAATCTCCCCGGCCCCGACTGCGTAGTCCGTCGCCAGATGCGGCTCGCGCAACAGATGCAGGGCCTCGTCGAGCACCTTCTGACTGATGTGCTGGACGGCATCCACCCCGCTGCGCGCCGGCGCCATCAGGCGCTTGAAAATATTCGACTCGGCCGCCCGCTGCTGCTTCCACTCTTCCTGGACCACCGTTCGATTGGACTCTTCGGCGCTCGATTCGGTCAGCGAGAGCATGACCTGGACCAGCGCGATACCGTCTGCGTAGCAGTGGTGGATGCGGGTAATGATCACCGGCCCTTCGCGGTAGTTCTCGATCAGGTGGAACTGCCACAGCGGTTTGGTCTTGTCGAGCGGCGTCGAGGCCAGCTCGGAGACGAACTCCTCCAGCTCAGCCTTGCCCGCATCACCGGGCAGCGCGAGGCGCCGCACATGGCAACTCAACTCGAACTCTTCGTCTTCCTCCCACCAGCAACCACGGACGTGATCGACGGCTTTCTGGCGGAACCGCGGAAAGGCCATGAAACGGTTGCTCACGACCTGCTTGAGGTGTTCGAAGTCGACCGGCTCGGACAGCACGATCACTCCGGTAATCATCATGAGATTGGTCGGCTGCTCCATGCGGAGCCAGGCAGTATCGACCTTAGAAATCGGCTCTCGGCGCGCGGTGGACACTTGAAGGATTCCCTTTTCGAGACGTTTTCAGGCGCGAGTTTCGCTCACCCTGCGCCAGCGGATCAATGGAGCTGCCGCTGAGCGGCCGCGTCCGGGCTCTGGTTGACCAGATCATACGGCAGCCGAACCTGCTCGAGGCCGAATTGTTTGAACACCGGCTGCAGCTGATGATGAATCAATGGATAAAGTTGACGGGTCAGTGACGCATGGTGTTGCGAGAATTCCTCGAACGGCATCGCATCGCCGGCGAACTGGCGATAGACGGCCTGCAGCACCATATCGATCGTGAACAGCGGCTTGTCGCTGGCGACCGAGTCTCTGTATCCACGACAGATCAGACGCGCGGTCACCTGATACTGGGCGACTTCGCTCTCGCCCGGGATCTTCCTCGGCGTCAGCTTCAACTCGACCTTGGCGCTGACCTTTTCATCCGGCGGCATGATCTCGCCGAGGTCGGCCTGCAGACGCGTGACCTGCGTATGGGCCAGGGCAAAACGATCGAGCAGGTTGATCATGGCCATCCTCCAGCAGGAAAGAGATAGGAGTGACGTCGCGAGGGTCTCGTTTCAAGACCCGATCACGACAACGCCCGCGCGGAACGCGGGCGTTGCCGGCCAGGAGCGCGCCGGGTCGGCGCGCCCGGATGACCTACTGCGGCGAGAACGTCAGGACCTGAACCGCATTGACCTCGGCCGCGCCCTCACCGATATCCAGCGGCGCGTAGTCGTTCACCAGCCACTGCCGCAGCTGGTTGGTGTACAGCGGGCTCAGGAAGACGCCGCTGCGTCCGCCGGGCACGATCTCTTCGGCCTGCGGACCCGACGGGGTCAACATCGCGACGTTACGACGGGCCGGGCCGGAGCCGAACATGAAGCCGTTGACGCTGTTGGCGCGCGGGTTGTGGCTCGAGGCGTCGACCGCCTGATACCCCCCGGAACGTGCGACGCCGGACAGGGCCTCGTCGACCGGCATGAACCCGCCGGCCGGCGGTACGTTGAACGGCGCGGTGTTCAGCGGATGGTCGAACTCGATGCGATGCAGACGGCCCCAGCGATAGTCGTTCTGGTCGGTCGAATTGCCGAATGCAGCGGCGAAGCTGTCAGAGGCGAGCAGGTTCAGAGCGCCGCTCAGGGACGCCAGGAGCACCGTATCCCGGGCCGACGCCGGATCGAGATCCGGAGATCCGGGGACGTTGAAATAAGTCAGACCGGACGCTGCCTGACCCTGGGTCAGCGGGAACAGCCGCAGCTGATTGACCAGGGCCCGCCACGCCGTCGTCCCGCCCGGCAGCTCGTCGCCGAGGCCCACGGCAGTCAGGGTGGCATCGATCGAATTGCGGATAACCTGACCGCGCCAGACGCTGTAGATCGTCGCGGCGATGCTGTTGGCTACCTGCTCGTCGGTCGGAACGCTGTTGCCGGTCGGGTCGCCGCCGGGATCGAAGCCGCCGGGAACTCCGGTAGGCGTTGAGAAATCCCATTGCGCCAAGCGGCCGATCGCCTCCTGAACTCGCGGATCGGCCGCCACACCGGCGAGCACATCGGACGCCCCTTCGGACGTCGCATTGTCGTAGGCCTGCAGCAGGAATGGCAGCAACAGCTCGGCATCGAGCAGCTCATTGTTGGCCTGCAATGCCTTCATGTCGTCGATCGTGACATCGCCGGCCGCGACCAGATCCTGCAGAACGCGGTCGATCCGACCCATGCGCAGATCGGCATAGCTGGTGTTGAGGTAGTAGATGCCGTTGCCGCCCGGACGGAGCTGGTTCAGCGGGTTGCCGTCCAGCGTGGTGCCGACCGGATCATTATTGCCGTTGGCAATATAGCCCCAGGGCGGATTCTTCACCTGTGGCATTTCCTCGCGCGGGATCAGCGCGTAGGGCGTCGCCTGACCCGGCTGCGGATCGGGGTCGATCAGCCACTCGTGATTGAGCTGACCGCTGCCGTCGCGGATGAACCAGGGCGGACGACCGCCATCCGGCGCGAGCTGCTCCTGCAGGTCGGCGCGCAGCGGCATTTCGCCACCGGTGTAGTAGGCGATGTTGCCTTCGATGTCGACATAGAGAAAGTTCTGGGCACCGAATGCGAAATCGCGCAGACCCATTTCGAACTCTTCCATGCTCCGGGCTCGCGACCACGCGCGGAAAGTCGACAGCTCGAAGGTCGGACCCCAGCCGGTGTACTGCACGGTCAGCGCGCTGTCGCCGAGCAGCTCGACGATCGGGCCGTTGTTGCGACGCGGCACGATGAAGGTGATGCCGCCGGAGTCGTAACCCACATTCGCGCGGCTCACGTCATCCGCTACCCCACTGGCCGGATTGTTCAGGAAATAGGACTGGAAGGCGTACAGGATCGGTTCGGGCTGTCCGTTGTGCACGGTATGGGTCGGCAGCCCGAAATTGTTGACCAGAATCTGGTCTTCAAACACATCGGTGACGTCCATCGGGTTGACCGTCGAGCCCCAGCAGAGGAATGTGGTACAGGCCTGGGCGTGGACCGGCGCACCCGGGAAGACCACGCCGCTGACGGCCAGACCCTCATCACGGATGACCGTGTTCTCGCTCATGAAGATCGGCGGAATCGTGAGCCCCAGATGCGGGTCGTTGGCGAACAGCGGAAAGCCCGAGGCCGTGTGCTCGCCGGAGACCGCCCACCAGTTGCTGCCCAGGTCCAGGTTCTGCCCGAAGAACGGAAGATCCTTGACCGACTCCCGGTACTTCGAGGCCATCGCGATCAGGTTTTCGTCGAACCGCGGCATCGCGTCGACCATCGCGTGGTTGGCGTCCAGCGCTTCCAGACGGGACTGCTTGGCGCTTGATCCGGCAGCGCTGGAGGCTGACTGCTCATCGGCCTGATCGGGCACGATGATGCCGATCCGATTGAAGAAATCCGGCACGGTCAGTCGGCCGTCGACCGGGATCGTCAGATTGAGGTCCTGCAGAAACAGCGCGGTTCCATCGAAACCCACGGCGTCACCGACCGCCTGGTAGGTGCCGATCCGAATCGTGTTGCCGATATCCGACAGGCTCTGGTCGAAGCTGAGCTGGAAGGCCAGCAGCTTGCCGATGACCAGGGAATCGACCGACGACCACGGCTCGGCCCGGGTCAATTCCAGCGCGCCGTATTCGGGCGGGAGAGGATTGGTGGCCAGGAAGTGGTTCACGCCATCGGCGTAGGCCTTCAGCCAGGCCTTTTCGGTGCTGCTCAACCGGGTGAAGCTGGCCCAGGCGGCGCGCCGCAGCCCGAGGGTCCGGATCGTGATGTCGTTGCTCAGGGCCGGCTGGCCGACCAGTTCACCGAGCGTTCCGCTGGCAACCCGACGCAGAAAATCCATCTGGAAGAAGCGGTCGCGGGCGTGCAGGTACCCCTGCGCGAAGCTGACGTCGGTTTCGGTATCACCGACGATCGTCGGCACGCCGTTGGCGTCGGTGTAGACGGTCACGTCGCCGGCCAGGCGCGGCACGGTGAGCGTCTGCGCCTGCGCCGCTCCGAAGCCGAGCAGCGCGACTGCAAGGATGATCATTCGCCTCATGGTTTGAATCCCCGTCGTTGTGGTTTTGAGTCCCGCGATTATGGCACAAGTTCACCGCGTGATACCAAGGCCGGAGGTGGTCCTGCGGCTACAGCTCGGTTCGCACGTCGAGCAATTCCGGGAAGAAGGTCAGGTCCAGCGCACGCCGCAGAAAACCGACCCCGCTGGAGCCGCCGGTTCCGCGCTTGAAACCGATCACGCGCTCGACCGTCTTGAGGTGACGAAAGCGCCAGAGCTGGAATGACTCCTCGACGTCGACGAGGCGCTCGCACAACGCATATTCGGTCCAGTAGCGGTGGGTATCGCGATAGATTTCGAGAAAGACCGGGACCAGGGCAGGTGTGCGCTGATGCGGCAGCGACCAGTCGCGCTGGATGCACTCGGCCGGCACGTCGTGGCCCTGCCGGTGGAGGAACAGCAGGAATTCATCGTAGAGGCTCGGGGCCTCGAGCGCGCGCTGGAGACGCTGCTGGATTTCCTTGTCATGCCGGAAGATCCTGAGCATCTGGCCGTTCTTGTTGCCGAGCATGAATTCCACCAGCCTGTACTGGTAGGACTGGAAGCCCGACGCGTCGCCGAAAACCCCCCGGAACTCCGAATATTCGCTCGGCGTGAGGGTTTCGAGAACCCCCCACTGATCGAACAGCTGCTGCTGCACGAGCTTGACCCGGGCCAGGATCTTCAGACAGGGGCCCGGGTCGTCCGCCGCGAGCTGGGCCATGGCGGCGGACAGCTCGTGGATGACGAGCTTGAACCACAGCTCGGAGGTCTGGTGCTGAATGATGAACAGCAATTCGTCGTGGTGGGTCGGACTCGATCGTGGATGCTGCGCGCCGAGCAGTCGATCGAGGTCGAGGTAGCCCGAATAATCCATGCGACCGCGCAGGTCGGTTCTTATCGAGCTTTCGATCTCCCTGTGGTTCCCGTTCCCGGACATGCCTGGGAGCTCCGTTGAAGGCCGATCAACAGTTTAACGCCTCGCTTCCAGAGCGTATAATGCTTGGCTCTTCGGGGCCGGTATTCCAACGTCAAACACTCCGGGCCGGCAATTCACAAAGATCGAGATTCAATCGACGAGGTATCGACATGGCGCGGACTGTCGCCGCATTCAAGGTGGATTATTTCCAGTTTCTGGGCCCTGACGGGAAACTGCTCGACGAGCAACACGTCCCCGCCCTGGCCCGAAATTTCGCCCGCCTGACCGAGCTCTATCAGCTCATGGTCCTGACCCGGGCCTTCGACAAGAAGGCCATCGCCCTCCAGCGCACCGGCAAGCTCGGCACTTACGCCTCGAGCCTTGGCCACGAGGCCGCCCATGTCGCGATCGGCGCGGCGATGAAGGAAGAGGACTGCCTGGCACCGATGTACCGCGAGTACGGCGCGCAGTTCTATCGCGGCGTCAAGATGTCCGAAGTCCTGCTCTACTGGGGCGGTGACGAGCGCGGCAACGACTTCTCCGGCCCGCGCCACGATTTCGCCTGGAGTGTCCCGATCGCGACGCAATGTCTGCATGCCGCCGGGGCGGCCATGGCCTACAAGCTCAAGCATGAAGCGCGCGTGGCGGTCTCGGTGGTCGGTGACGGCGGGTCCTCGAAGGGCGATTTCCTCGAGGCGATCAATGCCGCCAGCGCGTGGAAGCTGCCGCTGGTTCTGGTGGTGGTCAACAACCAGTGGGCGATTTCGGTGCCCCGTTCGCGCCAGAACAACGCCGCCACCCTCGCCCAGAAGGGCATCGGCGGCGGACTGCCGAGCATCCAGGTCGACGGCAATGATCTGATCGCCTGCCTCTGGGCCATGGACAAGGCCGTGAGCGCCGCGCGCGAGGGCAAGGGCGCATTCGTCATCGAGATGCTGACCTACCGTTTGAGCGACCACACGACGGCCGACGACGCGCGCCGCTACCGGCCCGAGGAAGAGGTCGACGAGGCCTGGGAGAAGGAGCCGCTGACGCGCCTGAAACGCTACCTCATCGATCAGGGGGCCTGGGATGAAGAGCGCGACCAGGAGCTGCAGGCCGAGTGCGGCGAATTCGTCCAGCAGGCCGCCCAGGAGTATCTCGACGCGGTCGAGAACCACCCGCAGCCGGTGACCGCGATGTTCGACTACATGTACAAGGAACTCCCGCACGACCTGGTCGAGCAGCGCGCGCATGCCGAGCAGTTCCCCGAGGATGGAGGGCACCACTGATGGCCAGTATCACGCTGATCGAAGGGGTCACGATGGCCCTGGCCCGGGCCATGGAAGAAGACGCCCGGGTTGTCGTTCTGGGCGAGGACGTCGGCCTCAATGGCGGCGTCTTTCGAGCAACCGCCGGACTGCAGGAGCGTTTCGGCGAGGAGCGGGTGATCGACACGCCGCTGGCCGAAGTCATGATTGCCGGGATGAGCGTGGGCATGGCGGTGCACGGCATCAAGCCGGTCGCCGAAGCGCAGTTCTGCGGCTTCACCATGCCGATGATCGACCATCTGATGTGCCATGCCGGGCGCATGCGCAATCGCACCCGGGGCCGGCTGAGCTGCCCGATGGTACTGCGCTTCCCTTCCGGCGGCGGGATCCACGCACCCGAGCATCACTCGGAAAGCCCTGAAGCCCTGTTTGCGCACATGCCCGGCATCCGGGTGGTGATGCCTTCGTCACCGTCGCGTGCCTACGGACTGCTGCTGGCCGCGATTCGCGACCCCGACCCGGTCGTCTTCATGGAACCCAAGCGCATCTATCGCTGGCAGCGCGAAGAAGTCGAAGACGACGGCGAAGAACTGCCGATGGACGTCTGCTTCACGCTGCGCGACGGCAACGACCTGACCCTCGTGACCTGGGGCGCCATGGTCAAGGAGACCCTCGAAGCGGCCGATGAACTCGAAAAGCAGGGAACGAGCGTCGAGGTCATCGACGTGGCCACGCTGAGCCCGCTGGACATGGACACGATCATCGAATCGGTCGAGCGGACCGGTCGTTGCGTCATCGTCCAGGAAGCACCGCGGCACTGCGGCGTGGCCAGCGAAATCGCCGCCAACCTGGCCGATGCCGGCATCTGGAGTCTCCTGGCCCCGGTCAAGCGGGTCTGCGGCTACGATACCGTGATGCCGCTCTACCGCAATGAAATGAAATACATGCCGAGCGTGCGCCGCATCGTGCATGCTGCTCAACAGGTCCTGGAGGTGTCATGAAAGTTTTCAAACTGCCCGATCTCGGCGAAGGACTTCCGGATGCGGAAATCGTCGAATGGCTCGTCGAGGAAGGCGATGTGGTGGAGCTCGACCAGCCGATGGTGTCGATGGAAACGGCCAAGGCCGTGGTCGAAGTCCCGAGCCCCTTTGCCGGCAGGATCGTGAAGTTCCACGGCGGACCGGGCGACGTCATCCAGACCGGCGCCCCGCTCGCTGAATTCGATGTCGACGGCGATACGGCGGCGGAAGAGTCGGCGGCAGCCGGCGAACAAGACGCCGCGTCCGAACAAGCCGTCAGCGAGAGCGCCGACACGGATCTCGGCGATACCGATACCGATACCGATACCGATATCGAAACCGAAGTGGACTTCGATGCCGACCTGTCGACGCAGGCAAGCCATGACGTCGAGCCCTCGCCCGAGCCGGAGGCCGGCAGCGAGAAGGACGACGCGGAGGCGCCCGAGGCCGAGCGGGCCGACACCGGAACCGTGGTCGGCAACGTGCAGTCGTCGAACGAAGTCCTGTCCGAGCGCACCAGCACGGTCGGCGGCGTCAAGGTCACGCCGGCGGTCCGCGCGCTGGCTCGCAAGCTCAAGATCGATCTCACTCGGGTCGAGTCCAGCGGACCGGACGGCATCGTCACCGCCGCCGACGTCCGCAGGGCCGCTGAATCCGGTCAGGCGACGGCGGCTCCGCGAGACACGGCGGCTCCGGCGACTCGATCCCCGGAGGAGCGCGAGCCCGCCCCGGCACCCACACCGGAGCAACCCGGCGTCGAGGCCATAGCCGAGCCGTCGTCACCGAGCGGCGACTGGGAACCCATTCGCGGTACCCGCCGGACGATGGCGCGGGTCATGTCGGATTCGCACAAGCAGGTCGTTCCGACCTCCCTGATGGACGATGCCGACATCCAGGCCTGGCGCCCCGGGGAGGACATCACCGCCCGACTGCTCAGGGCCCTGTGGGCCGGCGCTCAGGCCGAACCGGGCCTCAATGCCTGGTACGACGGCGAGAACAATTTGCGCATGCGCCACAAGAACCTGCACGTCGGCATGGCGGTCGACACGCCCGACGGGCTGTTCGTGGCCGCGCTGCGCAACGTCGATCGCTCCGATCGCGCGCAGCTCCGCTCGGAAATCAATCGCCTGCGGGACAACGTCGCCAATCGCTCGATCCCGCCCGAGGACCTCAAGGACTACACCATCGTGCTGTCGAACTTCGGCAAGTTCGCCGGGCGCTATGCCACTCCGGTGGTCACCCCGCCCTGCGTCGCCATCGTCGCGGCCGGAACACTGCGGCACGAAGTGGTCCCGGTTCTGGGCGGCATGGAGGTTCACCGGATCATTCCGATTTCGCTGACCTTCGATCACCGCGCCTGCACCGGCGGCGAGGCCGCGCGCTTCCTCAAGGCCATGCTCGACGATCTGGCCCGCGCCGAATAGAGCCGGTCGATTGCCGATGAACCGGTCCCACGTCGCCCCGAGCATGATCATCGGGGCCTGCGAATGGGTCGCCCTGCCGGAACTCGGTGTCGACCGGCTTCGTGCCCGCGTCGACACCGGCGCGAAGTCCTGCGCCCTGCATGCCAGCGACATCCGGCCCTTCGAGCGCGATGGCGAGCAGTGGGTCGCCTTTCGCCTGCACCTCGGCCACCCCCGTCCCAAGTACGACCGGGACTGCGAGTGCCGTCTGAAAGGCCAGCGAACCGTCCGGAGCACCTCCGGGCGCAGCGAACAGCGCTTTACCATCCGAACCCCGATCGTCATCGGACACAGTCGCTGGGCCGTCGATATCACCCTGACCAACCGCGCGAAAATGCGTTACCGTATGTTGCTCGGCCGCACGGCAATGGAGGATCACGCCCTGGTCTATCCAGCGCGCACCTTCCTGCAGGGCAACCCTCGCCTGGGCTGACTCACTCGAACCAACAGGTTTCCCCGATGCGCATCGCGATCATGTCCCGCAGCAAGCGGATCTATTCAACCCAGCGACTGATGGAAGCCTGCGAGCAGCGCGACCACGAGGTCCATGTCGTCGACACGGCCCGCTGCTACATGAACATCGCCTCGCACCGGCCGACGATCCACTACCGCGGCAACCAGCTCGAGCCCTTCGACGCGGTGATCCCACGCATCGGGGCCTCGATCACCTTCTACGGCACGGCCGTGCTGCGCCAGTTCGAAATGATGGGGACCTTCCCGCTCAATGAATCGGTCGCGGTCACGCGCTCGCGCGACAAACTGAGGTCGCTGCAGCTCCTGGCCCGGCGCGGCATCGGGCTGCCGGTCACGGGCTTCGCGCGCGCGCCTGACGACATCGGCGATCTGATCGAGATGGTCGGCGGCGCGCCGCTGGTCGCCAAGCTGCTCGAAGGCACCCAGGGCATCGGCGTCGTGCTGTGCGAAACCCGCAAGGCCGCCGAAAGCGTCGTCGAAGCGTTCATGGGCCTGAACGTGTCGATCATGATCCAGGAGTACATCAAGGAGGCCGGCGGCGCCGATATCCGCTGCTTCGTGATCGGCGACAAGGTCGTCGCCTCGATCAAGCGCCAGGCCAAGCCCGGAGAATTCCGCTCCAACCTGCACCGCGGCGGCTCGGCGGCCCTGATCAAGATCACGCCGGAAGAGCGCTCGGTGGCGGTGCGTGCGGCCAAGATCATGGGCCTCAACGTGGCCGGCGTGGACCTGCTGCGCTCGAACCACGGCCCGCTGGTCATGGAAGTCAACTCTTCGCCCGGCCTGGAGGGCATCGAGACCGCGACCGGGAAGGACGTCGCCGGCATGATCGTCCAGTTCCTCGAGAAGAACGCCCGCAAGGACAAGACCCGCACGCGCGGGAAAGGATAAATCCGAATGGCCGGATCAACGGCACCCGCCCTGCTGCTTCTGGCCCTGGCCTCGACTGCCGGTCTCCTCCCCGCGACCGGATCAGCCGAAATCGAGGTCGACGTCATCCTGCCCGACCGTCTCGAAGCCCATCCTTCCGAGCTGTTCAGGATCAATCTTCTGGCCCTGCGCGACCCGCACGTCTTCATCGAAGTCGAGCCGATCCCGGGTTTCCCGATCTGCGTCGATGCGACTGACCCGCTCACGCCCGACGCGCCGAGCTTCAACGGCGTCATCGACCAGGCGATCAATCTCGACGACGACGGCGACGGCTTTCTCGACGCCAGCCCGCTGCTCGTGCTCCAGCCGCGCGGCTGGCCCGAATCGCCCGGAGCGCTGGCCCTGGTCCCGGGTGTCTGCACGGCGCCGGCCGAGTCAACGACCTGCGAGACCGTCGACCCCTTCACCACGCGCTGGTTCGACAGCCTGACCGAAGCCGTATGCCGTGCGCCGCTGCCGGGCACCGTCACCGGCTACACGCCCGCCGTGCCGAGCATCGAAGGCCCCTGCTTCGCGACCCATCCCGCGCCCCTGAGCCTGGCGATCGAAGCGCTTCCCTTCAACCTCGAGGCAGCGACGATCAGCGCGAGCTGGACGGCCGTCGACACCGGCGTCCTCGGCCCGGGGCTGCTGCGGGGTTTCCTGAGCCAGGAGGACGCCGAAGCGATCATCTTTCCCGACGAGATCGAGGTGATCGGCGGGCAGACCCTGGCGTCCCTGCTGGCCGGCGGCCCGGGCAACTGCGCGACCGAATCCGACCTCGACCAGTTCGGCGGCGTCGACGGCTGGTGGTTCTATTTCGAGATCGAGGCCGCCCGACCAGCGGCCGGGGACTGAGGGCTCCGGAGCCAGCCACCCGGCCATGGAGAGCCGCTGGACCGATCTCGCTGTTCTGCTGCTGGCCCTGATCGCGGCCGTACTGTTGATGAGCGCGATCTACCCGGCCGAGCCGATGGTCGACGAGCATTTCCACCTCGGCCAGATCCGCTTCATCAACAGCGACGAATTCATCCGCGTTCCGGAACTGACCACCCCGCTGGGCTACCACTACAGCGTCGCCCTGCCCGCCCGCTGGCTGGGCATCGATTCACTCACCGGGCTGCGCGCCATCAGCGCCGCGCTCGGCCTGCTGTCGGTCCTGCTGGCCTGGGCCTGCGTCCGCCGCAGTCACGACGACGGCGCGCTGATGCGCGCGTTCCAGGTCCTGCTCTGCCCGTTGCTGTGGCCGTTCTATTTCCTGCTCTACACCGATCTGGTGTCCCTGGCCGTGGTCCTGCTCGGGCTGCTGCTCGTGCTCTCGAAGCGCTACGGTCTGGCCGGCCTGGTCGGCATCGCGATGCTCGGCTGGCGCCAGAGCAACGTGTTCTGGGCCGCCCTGCTCTGGCTCATGGCGCTCCATCAGGCCGGGCCCGGGTCGGTTCTGAGTCAGCTGTTTGATCGACATAAGAGCGACTCTGCCGCGCATCTGGCTGAAAGCCTGCGGCAGGCGCTGAAAGCGACCTGGCCGCTGGTTCTGCCGCTGCTGGCTTTCGGCGTGTTCCTGGTGCTCAACCAGGGCGTCGCGATGGGCGACCGGGCGGCGCACCAGTTCGGTGCCCGAGTCTACCCGTCCCAGTTGTTCTTCATGCTGCTGACGGTCTGGCTGGTGCTGCTGCCCCTGCACCTGGCCCAGCTGCCCGAGATCATCGCGCTGCTGCGCCGCCGACCGCTGATCGTGCTCGCACTGATCGGACTGTTCGTGCTCTACATGGCGAGCTTCTCGGTCACCCATTTCTACAACCTCGGGCTGCCCGAATTCCATCTGCGCAATCGCGTGCTCGGGTGGCTGGACGAAAACCACCTGTGGAGAGCGCTCGGCTTCATCGGCATCGCCTGGACCCTGCTGACCCTGGCGGTCACCCGGCTTGAAACACCCGCCGGCTACTGGCTCTATCCGATCACGCTGGCCGCGCTGTTGCCGGTCGAGCTGATCGAACAGCGCTACTACATCGTCCCGGTGGTGTTCTTCCTGCTGCTGCGCGAACGCGACAGACCCGCGGTCGAATGGTCTCTGCTGGCCTGGTTCGCGCTGCTGAGCGCCGGCCTGACCGCCGCCTTCGCGTCCCAGCGCTACTTTCTCTGAGACGACGTCCGCCGAATCGCCTATTCCTGCAGTTCCCAGTCCGCGTTGACGCCTTCGGCGCCCGCGTGCATGCGAATCTGCAGGCCGAGGTCGTTGCGCGAGTCGGCATGCTCGAGCGCATGGTCGGCGCTGATCTTGCCAGAGCGGTAGAGCTGGAACAGCGATTGGTCGAAGGTCTGCATACCGTGCTGACTTCCGTCCTTCATCGCATCCTTGAGTCCGTCGATCTCGCCTTTCTGGACCAGGTCAGAGACGTACGGCGTCTTGATCATCAGTTCGACCGCCGGTACCCGCTTTCCGTCCCGGCTCGGCACCAGCCGCTGGCTGATGATCGCATGCAGATGAAGGGACAGATCGACGAAAAGCTGGTGATGCGCGGTCTCAGGAAAGAAATTGATGATCCGATCAAGAGTCTGATTGGCGTTGTTGGCGTGCAGGGTCGACAGGCACAAATGCCCCGTTTCCGCGTAGGCGATCGCGTGCTGCATGGTCTCCCGGTCGCGGATCTCGCCGATCAGGATCACGTCCGGAGCCTCGCGCATCGCGTTCTTCAGGGCGGTGGAATAGTCCCGGGTGTCCAGGCCGACCTCGCGCTGATCGACGATGCACTTCTTGTGCGTGTGCAGAAACTCGATCGGATCCTCGATCGTCAGGATGTGCCCGGTGCGGGACTGATTGCGGTGATTGATCATCGAGGCCAGCGTGGTCGACTTGCCCGAACCGGTCGAGCCCACCACGAGGATCAGGCCACGCGGCGCCATGACCAGCTCTTCGAGCTTGCCCGGCAGATTGAGCGCTGCGATCTCGGGAATATCGGCCTTGATATGACGAATCACCATCGCCACCGAACCGCGCTGGCGAAACACGTTGACCCGAAAACGACCGATGCCGTCGAGGGCCAGCGCCAGGTTCATCTCCATCTCGCGCTCGAACTCCGCACTCTGGCGATCGCTCAGAACCGAATAGGCCAGTTGCCGCGTTTCACTGGAACTCAGGCGATGCTCCCCGAGGAAGCGGGTCCGCCCTTCGATCTTGATCCCGACCGGCGCGCCGGCGCTGAAAAACAGATCAGACGCCCCGTGCTTGACCATGACTTTGAGAAACTGCTCGAGGTGCATCCGCAATCTCCCCTTCGATTGACACCCGACCCAAGTCTACCATCGCCTCCGCCGCGCTCGCTCCCCATTCACGGCCGACCGGAGTCCCTGATCGAACCGGGACGCTGGAAAAATCCCCGAAAAATATACTAGTGTACCCCGTCGTCAATCCTGTAACTTTCAGCGAGTCGGAGAGCGCTTAGCTGCAAGGCAGCGCTCGCCGGGAATGCTTATTGCCTTTCCAGGAGCGCTAACACGCGCAACGGCACTCCGGCTTCGCTTGTTCGAGCAAGC